>JAABUM010000219.1_pt1 | contig 116447 bp, 104 predicted proteins | sample 5559161 | NCBI WGS metagenome assembly JAABUM01 (sample SAMN10711868, study PRJNA513369) | rock metagenome | isolation source: Antarctica rocks | place: Antarctica: Victoria Land, Siegfried Peak nord
TCAATCAGCAGCCAGGGCGCCCCGGAGGGTCGGACGGCCAATCCACCGGAGCCACCAAGGGCGATCAAGGCTCAGCCACATCCGACCCTCCCGGGCCACCCACCAACTTACGGATCCAGGCTGAGGTTGGAGCTGGAGAGGAAGTTCTTGACGTCGTCGAGGTACTTCCCGAACTCGGCGTCGGAGATGCCGAGCGTCGTGCGGATGTAGTCGCGGATCTGCGCGATGCCGGTGCTGACCTGGTCCGACATGGATGCGAAGCCGCCGCTGATCTGCGTGCCGACCAGGGCCAGCAGCAGGCCGATGACGATGAGGGTCCCGAGCACGGTGACGCCTGCCGCAGCGCCTCGCGGCATGACGCGCGCAAGCCGTAGATGGATCGAGGAGAGCAGGGCCGCCAGCAGCACTCCGACGACCAGGGGGATGATGACCTCGGACAGGAACCCCACCAGGTAGAGCAGGGCGACGAGACCGACAGCCACGACGAGCAGGCGCCACGCCCACTCGCTGGCGGCGCGCATCAGGGGCGGCACGCTGGACGAGGAGGTGGGGGGCTCTCCCGGGTGAGACGGCATGCCGAGGAGCGTATGCGGTGGGTATCGCGGACATGGACGTCGTCATCCTGGTGTTAGAGTTTCGGTCGCACCATGGGGCTGTGGCGCAGTTGGTAGCGCGTCTCGTTCGCAATGAGAAGGCCCGGGGTTCGAATCCCCGCAGCTCCACCACCACCGAACCCGCCTGTCCAGCCGCGCAGCTGTTGTGCCGCAGGCGGGGTTTTGCTGTCAGCGCCTGGACCGCCACGGGTAGCGGTGGTCGTACCCCGGTAGGATCTGAGTATGAAGCTCAGCATCAGCCTCTCGCCTGAGGATCTCGCCACCCTGGACCAGTACGCCCACGCCGCCGGCATCACCAGCCGCTCCGCGGCCATTCAGCGCGCCATTCGGCTGCTCGCTCAGCCGGGGCTCGACGACGCCTATGCCGCCGCCTGGAAGGAGTGGGACGCATCCGGTGACGCTGCGGCATGGGAGGACACCACGGCTGACGGTCTGGTCGATGCTGCGCGGTGAGATTCGCCTGGTCGATCTCGACCCGGCCCGTGACACGGAGGCCAACAAACGGCGACCGGCCGTGGTCGTCAGCAACGACCGCGCGAACGCCACCGCCGCCCGGCTCGGGCGCGGCGTGGTCACCGTCGTCCCGGTGACCAGCAACCTGGCGCACGTCTATCCCTTCCAGGTCGCCTTGCCCGCGGCGCAGACCGGTCTGCGGCACGATTCGAAAGCCCAAGCCGAGCAGATCCGGTCGGTCTCGGTCACCCGCGTCGGCTCAGCTCTGGGTTTCGTTCCGGCGCCGCTCATGGCGCAGCTCGATGACGCGATGCGACTGCACCTCCAGGTCTGAGCCATCCCAGCCAACGCGAATGGCGGCGAGACAACGGCGCCCCAGAGCGGACCAGGGAGAACAGCAATAGGGTCCCTGCCATGTGGGTTCTTGTCGCCGTCGCCGTGGTCGTTGCCGGTTTCGCCCTTCGGCTCAACTCGATGCTCGTCGTGACCGTCGCCGGCATCGTGGCGGGGCTGATCGCCGGCCTGACGCCGGTGAGCATCATCGAGTCGTTCGGGACGGGCTTCGCCGGGTCGAGATCGGTCACCGTCTTCATCGTCGTCCTCCCGGTCATCGGCCTGATGGAGCGCTATGGCCTGCAGGACCAGGCACGCACGCTCATCAGCAAGCTGGCCCGCCTGACGACCGGGCGGCTCCTCGCGGCATACCTGTTCGTCCGGCAGGCCAGCGCAGCGCTGGGGCTCACCGCAATCGGCGGACCCGCCCAGGCGGTCCGGCCGATCGTGGCGCCGATGGCCGAGGCCGCCGCCGAGCGGGAGCACGGCTCGCTCACTGAGCGGATGCGGGAGAAGGTGCGGTCGTATGCCGCCTCGGCCGACACGGTGGGGCTGTTCTTCGGCGAGGACATCTTCGTGGCGGTCGGCTCGATCCTGCTCATCACCGGGTTCGTCGACACCACTTACGGCCTCAAGCTGGAGGCTCTCCAGATCGCGCTCTGGGCCATCCCCACCGCGCTCTGCGCGCTGGTCATCCACGGCGCCCGGATGCTCCGCTTCGACCGGCAGCTGCAACGGATTGCCCTCGATCCACGACCGACGTCGGCATCGACCGGAAGCAGCGGCCCCAGCGGCACGACGGAGGCGGGCCGATGATCAAGGTCGAGTGGTTCTACTGGCTCTGCGCCGGCATCTTCCTCGTGGTCGCCTCGATCCGCCTCATGGACCGTGACGACCCGAAACGCTTTGGCAGCGCTGCGTTCTGGAGCATCCTGGCGTTCACGTTCGTCTACGGCACCCTCGTCGTGGCCAAGACCGGCAGCGCCCTGCTGGAAGGCATCGCAGTCCTGTTGCTCGCCGTCCTGGCCGGGGTCGGATTCCCCGGCCGCGGCACCACGAAGACCACGAGCCCGGACGAGCGAGCCGCGGCCGCCCGGCGGTTCGGCAACCGGCTCTTCATCCCCGCCCTCATCATCCCGGTGGTGGCCGTGATCTTCGGGGCGGCGCTCAAGGACGTCAAGATCGGCGACGGGCTCCTGCTCGAGACCGGCTTCGCCACGATCATCGGCCTCGGTGTGGCCGCCCTCATCGCCCTCGGCGTCGGCATGGCGATCTTCCGGGTGCGCAGCCCTATCGTGCCGTTCCGAGAGGGCGACCGGCTGCTGGGCCACATCGGCTGGGCCGTGATCCTTCCGCAGTTCCTCGCCACCCTGGGGCTGCTGTTCACCACCGCCGGCGTCGGGAAGGCGGTGGGCTCGATCACCAACGCGATCCTGCCCAAGGGCGTCCTGCTCCTGGCCGTCCTCGTCTACTGCCTCGGCATGGCCATCTTCACCATCATCATGGGCAACGCCTTCGCCGCGTTCCCCGTCATGACCGCCGCCGTCGGCTGGCCCCTGCTCGTGCAGCAGTTCCACGGCAACGCACCGGCCGTGTTCGCCGTCGGGATGCTCGCCGGGTTCTGCGGCACCCTCGTGACCCCGATGGCCGCCAACTTCAACATCGTCCCCGCGGCCCTGCTCGAGCTGAAGGACCAGTACGGGCCGATCAAGGCGCAGATCCCGACCGCCGTCCCCCTGCTCGCGTGCAACGTCGTCATCATGTACTTCCTGGCGTTCCCCCACTGACATGCGCCAGGACGACGCGAACGCGTGGGGCCGCACCCTTCCCGATCTGCTGGGGCGCACCTATCCGTATGCCGCACAGCACATCTCGCGAGGACCTGATGACGTCGACGTCACGCCGGACCGGCTGCACCCGGCGTTCCACGGGTGCTTCGACTGGCACTCGTCCGTGCACATGCACTGGTCGGCCGTGCGGCTGCTCACCGTCGCGGCCGACCTCCTCGACGACGACGTGGCCACCGGTCTCGCCACCCTGCTGGACGCCCGGCTGACGGACCACCACGTCGCGGCCGAGGCCGCATACCTGCGCGAGCGTCCGACCTTCGAGCGGCCCTACGGGTGGGGATGGGCCGCCAAGCTGGCCGCCGAGACGGCCAGGTGCGCGCACCCCTCCGCCCCGGCGTGGGCGGCTGCGACCCGCCCGTTGCTCGACGTCGTCTTCGACCACGTGCGCGCCTGGCTCCCCGTGCTGGCCTACCCCGTGCGCAGCGGCGAGCACTCCAACCTCGCCTTCGGTCTGGCGCTCGTCCACGAGGCGGCCGGACAGGTGGGTCGCGACGACATCGTGGCCCTCGTCGACGAGCGGGCACGCAACTTCTACCTCGGCGACCGTGATGCCCCTGTGGGATGGGAGCCGGGCGGCAGCGACTTCCTCTCGCCCGCCCTGTCCGAGGCCGACCTCATGCGCCGCGTCCTGCCGGCCGGCGAGTATGCCGCGTGGCTGAGCGCCTTCCTCCCGCACCTCGGTGCCGAGGACGACCACCTTCTCGACGTGCCGACCGTCCTCGACCGCACGGACGGCAAGGCGGTGCATCTCTACGGCCTGGCCCTCTCCCGGGCGTGGCAGCTGCGTGGGCTCGCACGCGCCCTCGCACCCGACGTCCGGGCCCGCGTCGAGGCGGCGACCGCCCGGCAGGTGGAGCGAGTCGAACGCGAGATCGTGGAGGGCGACTTCATGGCGACCCACTGGCTCGTGTCGTTCGCGCTGCTCGCGGAGGGGTCCTGACGCGCGCCGGAACGGGTCAGGAGGGCCGGCCCCAAGGCTGGGCCGCTCAGGGTGCTGCGAGCGAGGGGGTCGCTCTCATGGGCGAGCTTGACCGGTCCATGCGGCCGAGCCGTCACGGCCGAAGCCGCCGAGCTTGGTGCACAACGGCGCTCGTGTCGGCCCTCGGGGTCGCCCTGGTCGGTGGATGTACGGGCGCAGAGGCGCCATCGCCCCCTGGTGGCGGGACGGCCGGCACGGCTCAGCCGTCCGCCGCTCGGACGTCGAACGGTCCGTCGGCCGACGCGACCGCGGGACCGCCGTCGGCCGACCGTCTCGCCCTGGCGCTGCTCTCGGCCGGCGACCTGCCGGCCGGCTTCACCCAACAGGTCACGACGCCGGTGGAAGGACAGGTGTCGTCGACCGACCCTCGATGCGCCCCCTTCGTCGCGATGTTCAACGCCAAGCAGGTGGCTGGCTCCCAGAGCCAAGCGGGCAGTCGCTACGCGGGTGGGGACGTCGGCCCCTTCGTCGAGGAGGAGCTCGACGCGCTCGCCGACCCCTCGGCCGTGGCCGCCGCGCTGGGCGGGCTGCGCAGCGCGGTGGCCGCCTGCCCCAAGGCGACCATCGAGCTCGCCGGGCTCGGTCAGGCGCCCATGGTCGTCGAGGCGCTCGTGCCGTCCGGTGTCGGTGACAGCCCGGTCGCCTACCGCGTCACGGTGGCGCTCGGCAGCGGCCTGTCGTTCACCCAGGTGTCCACGGGAGTCGGACCGACGATGGTGCAGCTCGCGTTCCTAGGCGCGGAGCAGGCCCAGGTCGACGAGCTCACCCGCATCGCGGTCGACCGGGTCAGCACCGTCCTGGGCTGAGCGCCGGTGCGGCTCAGCGGTCGCTGACGAGCGACTCCAGGACCAGGCCGGAGCCGATACCCAGCATCCAGACGTCCTTGCTGACGGCGGTGCCGCCCTGGCTCGGCCAGATGCTGCCGGGCTTGTGCATCTCCGGGGTGCGCAGGTACATCGTCACCAGGGCCCCGGAGAACCCGGTGAGAGCGGCGCCGGCCACCCGGTCCGGCACGAACGGCAGCAGCAGCAGCGCGCCGGTGGTGATCTCGCCGACGGACAGGGCCTTGAGGAACGTCGCGGGTGGGATGTTCTTGAGGAACGGGAAGGCGCCGGACGCCGCGCCGTGGATGTACGCCGCCGTCTCCGGCCCTCCGCTCCACTTCTCGATGCCGCTGTGCAGGACGTACGCCCCGGTGGCGAGCCGCTGGGGGAAGTGGGTGACGACGCTGCGCAGGTTCATGGTGGTCCTCTTCGGGAGTCGGTCACGGCGCTACCGGTCACCAGTTGAACCGGCAACTTCCATCCATCGAACCACTCCTGACACCGTCACGCCCGCGGAGGGGTGGCCAGCTGGATGAGGTTGCCGCAGGTGTCGTCGACGATGAGGGTCGTCACCGGCCCCATCTCGGTGGGCGGCTGGGTGACGGTCGCCCCCTTGGCCAGCAACGACGCATACGTGGCCTCGATGTCATCGACGCCGAACGACGTGGCCGGGATGCCGTCCGCCCGGATGGCGGCCTTGAACGCCTTGGCGGCCGGGTGCTGGTCGGGCTCGAGCAACAGCTCCGTGCCGTCCGGGTCGGCGTCCGAAACGACCGTGAGCCAGCGGAACTCGCCGAGTGAGACGTCGGTCTTCGGCGTGAACCCGAGCACCTCGGTGTAGAAGGCGAGCGCCTTGGCCTGGTCGTCGACGAAGACGCTGGCGGTGGTGATGCGGGGCATGGTGTCCTCCTGTGTTCGAGGCCCCGGCCTGCGGGGTCGAGGTGCAGGCCAGTCTCCACCTGCAGGTCGAGGCCTCAGATCCAGCTGGGAAACCACATATGCGCACTCCAGAACGAGTACGGCACGACCTGAGCGGTGTAGATCGGGTAGAAGAACGCGAACAGCAGGATCTCCGACACGAGGAACAGCCCGATGACGCCGAGCCCGACCCTGCGGCGCCGCGGGCCGGCGGAGGGGCCGCCGAGGAACAGGCCCAGCACGTAGACGACGGCCAGCACGACGTAGGGGACGAACGCCACCGCATAAAACGAGTAGATGGTGCGGTCGCCGAGCAGGAACCACGGGAGGTATCCGCCCATGAAGCCACCCAGCACGGCCCCGGCCCGCCAGTCGCGCCGCAGCCCCCACATGAAGAGCAGAACGAAGATCGCCAGGGTGGCGGCCCACCACACGGTCGGGGTGCCGATCGACGAGATGGCCTTGGAGCAGGTGTCGACGGCACAGCCCTGCTCGCCGTTCTTGGGTCCCTCGTAGAAGAACGACGTGGGCCGGCCCTGGACGAGCCACGACCACGGGTTGGTCTTGTAGGGGTGGTCGGAGGTCAGGTGGGTGTGAAACTCGAGGATCTGCGCGTGGTAGCTCCACCAGGAGCGCACCGGGTCGGGGACCCAGCCCCAGCCCGGCTCGGCGGGGTGGGTCGTTGCCCACTGCCGGTTGTAGCCGATCTGCGTGGCGAACCAGCCCCACCAGCTGAGGCAGTAGACGACGACGGCGGTCACCGCGAGCTCGACCACGGCCAGAGGCGTGTCCTTGACCAGCCAGGCGGTGCGCCAGCGCGTGACGCCCACGGCCCGTCTCGCGCCCATGTCCCAGAGCACGGTCATGAGCCCGAAGACGACGAGGAAGTAGGCACCTGACCACTTCGTCCCGCAGGCCAGCCCCAGGCATACCCCCGCCGCGAGCCGCCACGGTCGCCCGCCCAGCGACGGCCCGAACACACCGAACCGCCGCCGCTCGTCCCGGCTGAGTCCACCGACCCGGCGGGCGAGCAGCGCCCGCGACGCGTCCCGGTCGATGAGCAGCAGGCAGAACGCCGCGAACGACCAGAACATGACGATGAGGTCGAGCAGGCCGGTGCGCGAGTGGACGAAGTGGTGACCCTCGAAGGCGAGGATCAGCGCGGCGACGGTGCCTAGCAGGGAGGAGCGGAACAGCCGGCGGGCCGCTCGGCCGATCATGAGGATCGACAGGGTGCCCATCACACAGACGGCGAACCGCCAGCCGAACGAGCTGTCGATGCCGAAGATCTGCTCGCCCCAGCCGATGAGCCACTTGCCGACGGGTGGGTGCACGACCAGGTCGCCGGTCGTGGGGTCGTAGACCTTCAGGACGTTGCCGGCCGTGAAGTTCTGGTCGATCTGCTGGGCCTCGTTGAGCACGGGGTCGTTGCGCATCTCGACCCCGAACAGGATCATCGACCAGCCCTGCTTGACGTAGTAGGTCTCGTCGAACACCAGCTGGTGCGGGTTCCCGAGGTCCCAGAACCGCAGGATGCCGCCGACGACCATCGCGAAGAGGGGGCCCAGCCAGCCGAGGAGGCGCTGCCCCCGGGTCACGTCGATGGGGTCACCGAGCAGGCGCCGGCGCAGCTGCCCCTCGGTTTCCACGGGGTGCATCGTATGCAGCGGGGATGGGTCCCCCGGGCAGCTCACCCCCGCCGCGCCCCTCCTACGTCTCCACCGGACTCACGTGTTTGTCGGTTTCGACCTCTCGATCGGCCCGAAACCGACGAACACGCGAGTCTGGTGGGGAGAGCGGGGCTACCGGGAGGGGGTGACCAGCTCGTCGGCCACCCAGCGGGCGACGCCCTCGGGGTAGGGGGACGACAGGCCCAGGATGACGTGGTCGAAACCGGCGCCGACCGCGCCGGCGATAGCGCTGCGCGTTGACTCGGGTCTGGCGTAGTCGGTCGGCAGGTAGATCGAGCGGGTGACCTCGTCGGGGTCGCGCCCGATCTCGGTGCAGTAGCGGTCGAGCAGGGCGCTGCGCTGCACGGCGTCGTCGAGGTCGCCGCCGGGGATGTTCCACACGTCGGCGTGTCTGGCCACCACCTTCAGCAGCGCGCTCGAGCGCCCGCCGATGACGATGGGTGGGTGCGGCTGCTGGACCGGCTTGGGGTTGCCGAACGCCTCCGTGAGCTGGATCTGCTCACCCTGGAAGGAGAACGGCTTCGTCTCCGTCCAGAGACGCCGGATCACGGTGAGCGCCTCCTCCAGGTTGGCGACCGAGTCGGAGAAGGAGTCGTAGGGCAGTCCGTGGGCGTCGTACTCGCGCCGGGCCAGCGGCGCACTGGGGCGTGAACCGGCGCCGATGCCGAAGTCGAGTCGCCCGCTGGAGACGACGTCCACCGTGGCGGCGATCTTGGCCAGCAGGGCCGGTGGGCGGAACCGGTTGCTGGTGACGAGGAGCCCGACCCGAACGCGCCGCGTCTCCGCCGCCAACGCAGACAGGTGCGTCCAGCCCTCGAAGGTCGGCCCGCCGGGATCGCCGAAGATGGGCATGAGGTGGTCGTATAGCCAGGCGTGCTCGATCTCGGGGATGGCGTCGGCCTCGAGCCACACCCGCCTGATGTCGGTGTAGTCGACCTGCGACGGCGGGGTCATGATCCCGAAGCGGGTCGTGCGGTCGGTCATGAGGATCTCCTCTGGCATCATGGATGCATACGGAGCAATGTTCCGTTAACCATCATCCGGAACTCTGTTCCGCTTGTCAACCCACGCTGAGGATGCCCCTGTGGTCGAGACCGTCGCCCGGCCCGGCTCGTCCGTGCCACGCAAGCGCTCCGACGCCCGCCGCAACGAGGCGGCGCTGCTGGACGCGGCCGCGGCGGCGTTCGTCGCCTCGGGCGTCGACGCTCCTGTGCGTGACATCGCGGCGCGGGCCGGGGTCGGCGTCGGCACGATCTACCGCCACTTCCCGACACGCGCCGACCTCGTCGTGGCCGTCTACCGTCACCAGGTCGAGGCGTGCGCGCAGGCCGGACCGGCGCTGCTGTCGGCGAGCGGCTCGCCGTACGAGGCCCTGACCCGGTGGGTCGACCTCTTCGTCGACTTCCTCGTCACCAAACGCGGCCTGGCCAAGGCCCTCCAGTCCGACGCCGCCGCCTTCCACACCCTGCACGCGTGGTTCCTCGACCGGCTCGTGCCCGTCGCGACGCGGCTCATCGATGCGGCCGCGGCCGCGGGCGAGATCAGGCCCGACGTGCAGGCCCACGAGCTGATGCGGGGCATCGGGAACCTGTGCATCGGTGCCGGGGAGCCCGGCTACGACGCCCGGCGCCTGGTCGGTCTGCTCGTCGGCGGCCTTCGTGCCCGCTGATCGGACGACCCTCCCGACCACCCCGCGAACCGACCGGACTCACGGGATTGCTGGTTTTTTGCGTTTGGGGGGCCCAAAACCAGCAATCTCGTGAGTCCGGTCGGGAAGAGGGGCCGGGGGGCGGGGCCGGAGCCGGGGTTGGGTCGGGAGGCCGGGCCGGTAGGCCTCAGTCGTGGACGGGGTGCTCGTGGTCGCCGTGGGTCGCGGCCTCGAACTGGATCGTCGAGTGGTCGACGGCGAAGTCGTGCGTCAGGCCGTGCTGCAGCTCGTCGAGCAGCTGGGGGAGGTGGCCGTCGAGGAAGCACGACTCGTCGACGACCACGTGGGCGGTGAGCACGGGCAGGCCGGTCGCGACCTGGCTGACATGGAGGTCGTGCACCTCGTGCACATGAGGGTCCTCCAGCAGCTGCGCCCGGACGGCGTCGAGGTCGATGCCCTTGGGGGTGGCCTCCATGAGGACGTCGACGCTCTCGCGCAGCAGGCCGACCGTGCGCGGCACGATGAGCGCGCCGATGACGAGCGAGGCGACGGCATCGGCGCGTAGCCAGCCGGTGAGGGCGATGACCCCGGCTGCGACGAGGACGGCCACCGACCCCAGAGCGTCGTTGACCACCTCGAGGAAGGCGGCGCGCACGTTGAGGTTGCTGTCTCGAGCGGTCGCCAGCACGGAGATCGAGACGGCGTTGCCCACGAGCCCGATGATCCCGAACAGCACCATGGCGCCGGACGCCACCTCCGGCGGGGCGAACAGCCGGCGCACCCCCTCGATGATGACGAATCCGCCCACGGCGAGCAGCACGGCGGCCTGGGCGGCGGCGGCCAGCACCTCCGCCCGACGGTAGCCCCACGTGCGCTGAGCGGTCGCGGGTCGTCGGGCGAGCGTCGCGGCGAACCACGCCAGCGTCAGTCCGGCGACGTCGGTCAGCATGTGGCCGGCGTCGGCGAGCAGAGCGAGGCTGCCCGAGACCACGGCGCCGACGACCTCGACGCAGAGGACGACCGTCGTGATGCCCAGGACGATGCCCAGCCGGCCGCGGTGGTCCGCACCCGCACCGGTGGAGACCGGTCCGTGGGTGTGGCCGGCGCCCATCAGCGGCTCCTCACTGCAGCCAGCTGAGGTGGTCCTTGGCCAGCGTGTAGCCGACGAACGCCACGATGTCGAGGATCGTGTGGGCGACGACGAGCGGCCCGACGCGGCGCCACCGCAGGTAGACCAGCGAGAAGACCACGCCCATGACCGCGTTGCCGACGAATGCGCCGAAGCCCTGGTAGAGGTGGTAGGACCCGCGCAGCAGCGCCGAACCGGCGACGACGAGCGGCGTCCGCCAGCCCAGCTGTCGCAGCCGGGTCATGAGGTAGCCGACGACGACGACCTCCTCCAGCGCGGCGTTCTCCAGGGCCGACAGGACGAGGACGGGGATCGTCCACCACGCCCCGGTGAGGTTGGCGGCCGCGACCTGGGTGTTGATGTTCAGCGCCTTGGCAGCCACGTAGAGCCCCAGCCCGGGGATGCCGATGGCCGCGGCCAGCACCACGCCGGTCCCCAGGTCGAACCCGGGCCGGCGGCGGTCCAGCCCGAGGAAGCGCGACGCGGCATACGGCGCGGGGGGTTCGACCCGGCCGAGCAGATAGAGCGCGAGAAAGACTGGTACCAGACCGAACCCGATGTTGACGAGCTGGTAGGCCAGGTCGAGGTACGGCCGGTCGGGGGTCACCGCGTTGTTCAGCGAGGAGGTCTGCTGGTTGAGCGCGACGTGCTTGGTGAGCCGGTCGACGATGGCCAGCACCGCGTAGACCGCCGACGCCCCGAGCGACAGGCCGAGCACCACCAGGGTCTCGCGGCCGAGACCCGCGCGACGGTCGCGCGGGACCGGGGTGGGATCGGCCGCGGGGGCGGTGACCCCCTCGACCGATGTGGTGCTCACGACGCGACTGTATGCCGCGGGGCCGGGTCAGCCCCGGGGAGTCGCCTCAGCCGGGCGCCAGGGCTTGAGCCACGGCGTCTCTGGCCAGCCCTCGGCGGCGGCGAGCAGCGCGTACATCGTCGCCCCGTCGAGATGCTCGCGGACGATGTCGGCGTGCCCGGCGTGCCGTGCGGCCTCCTCGAGGATGTGGAACAGCACCCAGCGCACCGACCAGGCGTCGACGTCCTTGGGGAACCACGGAGCGTCGCGGGGGACCGGCACGGGGGCAGCGAGGTCGAGGGTCTCGTCGAGGGCGGCCGACTCGGTCGCCGCGGTTTGCTCGTCGAAGATCGCCAGCAGCGCCTCGATGGTCTGGCCCTCGGGGTTCCAGTCCTGGCCGTACTCCTCGGCGCGCACCTTCGTCGGCCGGCCGTCGGCTGCGAGACCCGCCGCCCCGGCGCGGGCCCGTTCCAGCCAGACCCGCTCGGTGAAGGCGACGTGCTTGACGACGCCGGCGATGCTGATCGCGCTGCGGGACGGCACCGTGTGGGCCTGCTCGTCCGTGAGCCCGTAGGCGGCGTTGCGGATGCCGTCGTGCTGCTGGCGCAGGAAGGTGGCCAGGGCCTCACGCTCGGTGGCAACGGGTGGGGGTGTGCCAGGCATGGCTGCTCCTGCGTGTCAGGTCCTCGTGGTGGGTCGGGTCTGAGCCTGGCAGGCTCTCCGGCCAGCTGCTGACCTGATTCCCTCCAGCTGGCCCGAGTCCGGTTGTGACCCTTAGACCGGTCGCAAACCGGACTCGCACCAGCCGGACGGTCCGCCGCGCTAGCTGAGAATGTCCTTGCGCTGGAAGTGCCGGTAGCCGATCCCGACGAGAACGACCGTGTAGAGCACCGACCACAGCACGCCGTGGCGCATCCCCGACCAGTCGACCTGCGGCGCGAGCGTGTCGTACCAGGACCGGGCGTAGTACATCGGCAGGCCGTTGCGCCATCCGCCCAGCGTCTCGATCTGGCTGAGGATGGACGACACGATGGTCACCATGACCGCCCCGCCGACCGCGGCCAGCGGGGCGTCGGTGCGGGTGCTGAGCCAGAACGCGATGCCGCCGACCTGGAGCAGGAAGACGACGAGGTAGCCGATGATGACGGCGAACCGGGGCCAGAACTCAGACCACTCCAGGACGCCCCCAGCCGGGTTCGTGAACGGTGCCCAGCCGTAGGCGAGGCCGCCGACGAGCAGCGACCACAGGCAGAGAACGACGACGGCCACCGCGGCGCTCGCGAAGGCGACGACGAGCTTGCTCGTGAGGAGCCGGGCGCGCGGGACCGGGGCGACCAGCAGGTAGCGCAGCGTCGACCACGACGCCTCGGACGGGACCGCGTCGCCGACGAAGAGGGCGGTCAGCACGACGAGCAGGAAGGACGCCGACGCGGTCGTGGCGAAGATCGCGAAGTTCGCGGCGCCCACCTTGGCCAGCCCCGCCACCGTGTTCCCCGACGGCCCACCACCGCCGATCGCGAAAGCCGCGACGAGGATGACCGGCAGGGCGAGGATGAGGACGAACGACCACATCGTGCGCCGCCGCCGGACCTGTCGGCCGAGCTCGGCGCGCCACGACAGCGGGCGCCGCTCACGCTCGGGCAGCGTCGGCCGACGAGCATGGTCGGCGCGACCGGTCTGCGTCTCCGGCGCCGTGCTGCTCATCGGGCTCGCACCTGCCTCAGCCGGTCGCCCAGTGCCGTCGGGCCGCCATCGCCGGGGTCTGAGCCGGACCCGCCGGAGCCGTCGACCGACGGGGACTGCGCCGCGGCGATGACGCCGAGGAAGACGTCCTCGAGGTGCTTGCGGCTGGTGACGCCGACGATGTCGACGCCGGTCTCGGCGACGGCGCGCACCACATCGGCGCGTGGGAGGTCGGCGGTGACCACGACCTTGGGCTCCACGGGGTCCTCCTCGACGTCGACGGCGGTGATGCCGGCCACGGCGTGCAGCCGTCGGGTCAGCGCATCGACGTCACTGCCCGGGCCGAGCAGGACGACGGTCGTGTCCGCGCTGTCGACGAGGTCGGCGACGGTGCCACCGGTGACGACCCGTCCCACGTGCATGACGATGACGTGCGAGCAGGTGAGCTCCACCTCGGCCAGCAGGTGGCTGGAGACGACGACGGTGCGGCCGGTCGACGCATACCGGTGCAGGATCGGGCGCATCGCGGCGATCTGCGGCGGGTCGAGCCCGTTGGTGGGCTCGTCGAGTACGAGCACGTCGGGCAGGCCGAGCATGGCCTGCGCGATGCCGAGCCGCTGCCTCATGCCCTGCGAGTAGGACCGGACCGGGCGGTCGACGGCCCCACCGAGCGCCGCGACCTCGAGGACGTCGTCGTATGCCGCGTCGACCTGCGGACGGCCGGTGGCGGCCCAGTAGGCCTGCAGGTTCTGCCGACCGGTGAGGTGGGGGAGGAACCCCGGCCCCTCGATAAGCGCTCCGACGCGCGACAGGACGGGCGTGCCGGCGCTGATCGGCTCGCCGAGGACGTGCACGGTGCCCGAGTCGGGACGGATCAGGCCCATGACCATCCGCAGGGTGGTCGTCTTGCCGGCACCGTTCGGGCCGAGCAGCCCGACGACCTGGCCCCGTTCGGCGCGCCACGACACGTCGTCGACGGCGCGGTGCCCGTCCTTGTAGGTCTTAACGAGATTGGTCACGACGAGGGGCGTGTCGGCCAGGTCGGGGCGGGACGGCTGCTCACGCCGCTGCCGGCGCCGCCAGAGGGCCCGGGCGAGCAGTGCCAGGGCGGCGGCCGCGATCGCGATGGCCACCCCGATGGCCTCGGCGTCGGCGGTCGACTCGGCCGAGAGCCTGGTCCCCTCCACGGTCGGGACGGTGAGGCCGGCCCCCTCGAGGGCGATCCGGTCGGCGCGGGCCTCGCGCGGGCCCGCATACGCCGAGTCGGTCGTCGTGACGAGGAGCCGCACGACGCTTCCGGACTCGAACGTCCAGGTGGCCGCAGGCAGGGCGACGTCGACCGTCGTCGGCTGACCGGGCGTCGTCGGCACGGTCACCGGTGCCACCAGCCGCCGCGGGAAGGTGGCCACCCCGCCGGTCACCTGCCACAGGCCGAGGTAGAGCGTCGCCGACGTGGCGCTGGAGGTGACGGTGAGCCGGACCTGAGGAGAGCCGACGATCCGGGTCTGCTCAGCGAGCGCGGGAGAGTCGAAGGCGGTCGACTGGCCGGGCAGGGCGGCGAGGCCGTAGGTGGGAAGAGCGGTGGCCGCGGCGCCGCTGGTGAGCGCCCCACCACCGCCGGGTATGCCGGTGATCGCCGCCGGCTGGCCGCCCGGCGGGGAGAGCACCGGCCGGGGCGAACCCGCGTCGAGCGGGATAGTCGTCGGCGCGCCGGAGGTGGCGTAAGCAGCGGCCTGCTGCAGAGGAGCGACGGTCTGCCGGCGGGGGATGGGGGTGGCGTAGACGAAGGCTGGGAGCGGCATACCGCCGGCGGCCGGGCGGGTGTCGGCCGAGAGGTAGTGACCCAGCCAGGTGCGGACGGACTCCTCGTCGCTGGCCGCCGTGCTGCTGGGGCCGTCGTGGCCGCCATCCATCCAGCGCACGGCGACCGGGGTGCCCTGTGCCGCGAGAGCCCGAGCGGTCGCGTCGGCTTGGGCCAGCCCGAAGAGCGAGTCGGTCATGCCCTGGACGAGATAGGTGGGGGCCTTCAGGCCGGCCAGCACCGCGCGCGGGCTGTGGGCGTGCATCAGGGTGAGCAGCTCGGGGCTTGGCGTGCCGCTCTGGGCGGCGGCGAGGAACAGCCGGCAGACCGTCGGGTCGAAGCGCCCGCAGACCGGCGAGGTCGGTGGCCCCCCCGATCCGGGCCGGGACGCTCCGGCGATGGACGACTGGAAGAAGGCCGAGGCCCACAGCTGCTTGAACGGCCCCGGGGTCGTCGTCGGGTCGAGCTGGGCCGGCGTCGTCGGCTGTCCCGCGGCGGTCGTCGTGACGTGCTGGGGGAAGAAGGCCTCGGCCAGGTCGTTCCAGGTGATCGAGGCGGCGACGGCGTCGACCCGCTGGTCGGTCGCGCCGAGCATGAGCGCGAGCGCGCCGCCGTAGGAGCCGCCCGCCACGCCCACCCTGGGGTCGCCCGGCGCGTCGAGCTTGACCTCTGGCCGGGTCGCCAAGCGGTCGACGAGGGCGCGGGCGTCAGCCACCTCGTAGGCGGGGTCGTCGAGGTGGATCCGCCCACCGGAGGCGCCGAAGCCTCGAGCCGACCAGGTGAGGACGACGTAGCCGCGGCCGGCGAGGTCGCGGGCCTGGTCGGCGAGGTCGGCCTTGCTGCCGCCGAAACCGTGGGCCAGCAGCACAGCCGGATGGGTGCCGCTGCCCAAAGGCGAGAAGATGCTGGCGTCCAGGCTGACCGCGGTGCCGTCGGGCTCCGCACCGACCGGCACGGTGAGGGTCTCCTCGACGCCGGGGGCGGCCGCATCCGCGTACGCCGGCGCGGCGCCGGAGGCGGCGACCACGCTCGCCGCCGCGAGCAGCGCGGCCGCGCCGGCGGCCCTCACCCTCATGCGCGACCTTAACCCGGCCGACCGACGCGGCCGGGACCGGTGTCAGCGCACCGCCGGCTCGGCCGGTCGGGCCACCTCGTGCAGGTCGATGCCCTTGGTCTCGGGCAGGGTAAGGATCGTCAGGCCCGAGATCAGCATCAGGGCGATGGCGTAAAACGGGAAGACGCCGGTCGACTGGAACCGCTCCGCCATCCACGCCTGGATCAGCGGCGCCGTGCCGCCGAAGAGCGCGATGGCGATCGAATAGGGGAACCCGAACCCGGCCGCGCGCACGTGCGTGGGGAACATCTCGGCGTACACCGCCGGGCCGATGGACGAGACCGCCGCGATGACCGCGAGCATGACGCTCATCGACACGGCCAGCTGCCAGGCCGAGTCCTTGAGCAGGGCGTTCATGGGGATGTAGAGGATGACGGCTCCCGCCAGCGCCGAGATGAGCACCGGCTTGCGTCCGACGCGGTCGGAGAGCATCCCCCACAGTGGCAGGCAGACCAGGAAGACGAGGTTGCCGACGACTCCGGCCCAGAGCGCTGAGGTGGCGTCGATCTTGAGCGTCGTCTGGGCGTAGGCGGGGGCGTTGATCGCCCACACGTAGTAGATGACGGTGAACCCCATCGTCATACCGATGACCTGGGCCGCCTGCTTCTTGTGCTCCCCGAGCGACGCCCACAGGCCCTGACCGGCACCGCGCTCCTCGACGTCCTCGGTGAACACCTCGGTCTCGGTCATGCTGCGCCGCAGGACGAGGGCGTACAGGCCGACGACCGCACCGACGAGGAAGGGCACCCGCCAGCCCCAGTCGTTCATGGTGTCCCTGCCCAGGGTCGTGGTCAGCAGCGCCGCGAGCAGGAGCCCGGCGAGGTTGCCGACGGTGCCGGAGAAGTAGATCCAGCTCGACCACAGGCCGCGACGGGCGGCGGGGGCCTTCTCCGAGAGGTAGGTCTGCGCCGCCGGCAGCTCGCCGCCGTGCGCCAGGCCCTGCAGGAGCCGGGCGGTCAGCAGGAGCACCGACGCCCAGACGCCGATCTGGTCGAACGTCGGGGTGACGCCGATGAGGAGGCTGCCGACCGACGCCAGGCCGACCGACAGCATGAGGCTGAGCTTCCGCCCCCTCCGGTCGGCGACCCGGCCGAACAGCAGACCACCGATGGGGCGGGCCAGGAAGCCGACCGCGAAGACCGCCAACGTGGACAGCAGCGCCGAGGTGGGGTCGGCCTTGGAGAACATGTGCGACGCGATGAACGCGGTCAGCGTCGAGTAGATGCCCCAGTCGTACCATTCGAGGGCGTTGCCGATTCCGGTGCCCGCAAACGACTTTCGGGTCGTTGCTTGGTCGTCGGGTGTGGTGGTGGCCTGTGCCATGACGCCGTTCCTCTCTCGGGGGGTGAGGTACGTGGTGGTGGCCCGTCAGGCGTCGCTGCCGTCCGGTCACCGGTCCTGCTGGGCTGCTAGGGCTGCTGGAGCCGCTCCAGTCGGGCGATGGCGAGCGCGGCGTACAGGGCGGCCCCGTCGGCGAGCACGCCGTCGTCGAAGACGGCGCGAGGTGAGTGGTTGTACTCGGCGGTCGCGAGGTCGGCGCCGGGGGGCGCCGCCCCCAGGCCGAGGAACGACCCCGGCACCTCGCGCAGCACGAACGAGAAGTCCTCCGATCCGCCCAACGGCTGGGCCCACTGGGTGTGCCGCTCGGGGAACAGCCGGTCGACGACACTCGCGGCGAACGCGGTCTCGTCCTGGTCGTTGACCGTGACGGGGTATTCCTCGGTGTACTGCGCGTCGACCTCGAGTCCGTGGGCCGCCGCGATGCCACGTACGACCCGCGGCAGCACCTCGGCGGCGCGCTCGCGGTGCTCCGCTGAGAAGGAGCGGACCGTGGCCTCGAAGTACGCCTCGTCGGGAATCACGTTGCGGCGTGTGCCCGCTCGCAGCAAACCGACGGTGACGACGACGGGGTCACGCGCGTCGAACGAGCGGGTCACCGCCGTCTGCAGCGCCAGCACCATCTCGGCCGCCGCGGACACCGGGTCCAGCGCGGCGTGCGGAGCCGACCCGTGGCCGCCCCGACCCTTCACGGTGACGGCGAACCCGTCGGAGGCGGCGAGCATCGGACCCGGCTTGGTGACGAACGTCCCGTGCGGCTCCAGGCTGGAGAAGACGTGCATCCCGTAGGCCGCGTCGACCCTTCGACCGGCGGCGTCGAGCACTCCTTCGTCGACCATGACCCGAGCGCCGGCCCAACCCTCCTCGCCCGGCTGGAACATGAGGACGACATCGCCCCCCAGCTGGTCGCGGTGGGCGTGGAGCAGGCGGGCGGCGCCGACGAGCATGGCGGTATGCAGGTCATGGCCGCAGGCGTGCATGGCGCCGTCGACCTTCGAGCGGTAGTCGACGTCGGCCAGCTCCTGCACCGGAAGAGCGTCCATGTCTGCGCGCAGCAGCACCGTCGGGCGCGGCCCGTCGCCAGCACTCGCCGCGCCACCGCGCAGGACGCCGGTCACCGAGGTGGTGGCCGCACCGGTGGAGATCTCGAGGTCGAGCCCGTCGAGCGCGCCGAGGACCCGTTCCTGGGTGCGCGGCAGGTGCAGCCCGATCTCGGGCTCCTGGTGCATCCGGCGTCGGAAGGCGCGCAGGTCGTCGTGGATGGCGCCGGCGTCGTCACGCAGGGTGTCGAGGCCACGGTCCGTCTGGCTCACAGGTCTCCTCACGGAAGAGGGTGCCGTCGAACCACTCTAGGACGGCCGGGGCGGACCGCCACCGGACCGCTACCGGACCGCGACCGGACCGCCGCTGTGGCCGGTCAGGCGCGGTGTGAGACCGACGACCGTTCGTCGAGCTGAGCCCGGGTCTCGGGGACCGGCGTACGCGCCCGTCGTCCGCGTTGCGGCCCCGAGGTCGTGTGCGCCATCAACGCACGGGCCAGCTCTTCGTACTGGTCGGCCACATCGTCCCAGTCGTAGAACTTGGCCCGTTCGCGGAGGTGCTCGCCCCGGGCCAGCGTGCCCACCCGGTCGTCCTCGGCGGCGTCGAGCACCCGGGCCACGTCATCGGCGGTGTCGAAGTAGCGGCCGTGCTCGAGGAGGACCTCGCGGTTGAAGGGCACGTCGTAGGCGATGGAGGGTGCGCTGGCGCCGATGGCCCGCAGGAGAGAGGGGTTGGTGCCCCCGACCGAGTGCCCGTGCAGGTAGGTCAGGCAGTTGCCGTAGAGCTGGTCCAGCAGCTCCTGGTCCCAGACGCCTCCGAGGAACAGGATGCGAGGGTCGTCGCCGGCGAGCGCGTGGACCCGCGCGGTGTAGGCATCCGCATACGGCGCGGAACCCACGACGACCAAGCGGCTGGTGGCGCCGCTGCGCCGAAACCCCTCGACGATCCGGTCGACGTGGTTCTCCGGCTCGAAGCGAGCGACCACGAGGTGGTAGTCGCGTGCCGTCAGGCCGAGCGCGTTCAGCCGGAAGCTGGGGAGATGGTCTCGCACCGGCGCGCCGTAGCTGATGAGCTCCGTCTGCGCCTGAAACGTCTCCCGGTAGTAGTCGGCGATGCCCTCGGCGTCGGCGATGAGGGCATCGGACAGCCGGACGGCCGCCGACTCGGCCAACCGGTAGTACTGCTGACCGACCGGACCCCACTTGCCGCGCTTCCACTCCAGGCCGTCGACGTGGGTGGCGACCGGGATGCGGGCGGCGCGCAGCATCGGCAGCCAGGGGGCGTTGGCGCTGTTGAAGACGAACGCCACATCCGTGGGCGAGCCCAGCAGGTGGAAGGCCGACGCCCCCGTGTGGGAGAGCGTCTCGAGACTGCGGCGCTTGACGGCGGGGAGCCGCACGAGCTCCATGCCGAGGAAGTTCGGGGGCAGCTCCCCCTCCTCGGCGCGGCAGTAGACGCGCACCGCATGGCCATGGCTCACCAGGCGCTGGCCGACCTCCTCCACCGCCGTCTCGAACCCGCCGTACCTGGCGGGCACCCCCCGGGTGCCGAGCATGGCGATGCGCATCCGCCCGTGTGCTGGCGAATCACCTGTCCCGAGACGGTCGTCGAAAGATCCCATGCGTGTGCTCATCTGCTCTGTCCATCCCCCAGCGCGCCCCGGCGCCGTTAGCCGTGGCGCGAAGGCGCGCCGATATAGACCCCCACTGACCCCGCTGGTGCGCACCCCCCAAGGTCCGCACACTCTTGTCAGAGAAGGCTTCTGGCAATTAGATACCCCGCCAGCCCCAGGAATTACCTTAATCGAAGATTTTGGCCACTGCCTGTTCACCCGGATCGACCCCAATTGCCCCTAACAACGCCCGATTTCGGACATCGAGCGCCATGACTGCTATCCCCTCTGCGGCCATCTGGGCCATGTTGTTCCGGCCACTCGACCGGCCGCAGGCGCAGGCCCATCCGGGGCGCTCGGCGTCTTTGACAGGATGCCGTCGTGAGCTCCAGCGAGGTGACCGGCGTGCTCGTCCTCGCGGCGACGCCGATCGGAGACCCGCGGGACGCCTCGCCCCGGCTGGTCGACGAGCTGCGCCGCGCCGCCGTGGTGGCCGCCGAGGACACCCGACGGCTGCGGCGGCTCACGTCCGATCTCGGCGTGGCGACGACGGGACAGGTCGTCAGCTACCACGAGCACAACGAGGCCGCCAAGACCGCCGAGCTCGTCGGGCGACTGCTGGCCGGGGAGCGGGTGGTCCTCGTGACCGACGCCGGTATGCCCTCGGTGTCCGACCCGGGCTATCGGCTGGTCCTCGCGTGTGTGCGCGCCGGCATCCGCGTCACCTGCGTGCCCGGGCCGAGCGCGGTCCTCATGGCGCTGGCGGTGTCGGGTCTTCCGGTCGACCGGTTCTGCTTCGAGGGCTTCCTGCCCCGCAAGGGTGGCGAGCGCACCCGGGCCCTCCAGCAGCTCGTCGACGAGCGCCGCACCATGGTGTTCTTCGAGGCGCCGCACCGGTTGGCGTCGACCCTGGAGTCGATGGCCGCGACGTTCGGAGCCGACCGCAGTGCCGCCGTATGCCGCGAGCTCACCAAGACCTACGAGGAGGTCCGCCGCGGCGGGCTGGCCGAGCTGGCCGAGTGGGCGCGGGAGTCGGCCCGGGGGGAGATCACGGTGGTCGTCGCCGGCGTTCGGGGGGCGGTGGCGGAGGTCGCTGACCTGCTGCCCGGCATCCTGGAACGCGTGGCCGGGGGTGAGCGTCTGAAGGACGTGTGCGCAGCGGTGGCGGCCGAGAGCGGCCTGTCGAAGAAGGCGCTCTACGACGCGGCGGTGGCCGCCCGATGAGCAGACGTTCCTACCCCGACCGAACTCACGCGCTTAGCGGTTTCGTGCCGTCTGACACCCCAGAACCGACAAGCACGTGAGTTCGGTCGGGGAGAGTGGGGCCACCAGGCGGCTGCGGGAGCCGGCGAACCTGGTCAGCCCACGGGCCCGGGTGATGTGGCTCGTCGAGGGCGGTGGCCAGATGCTGCTCCTCTTTGTCCTCCAGGCCGGCTGGTGGTTCCTCGACGGGCGTGGGTCGCGCGTCTCGCACCTCGTCGTCGGCGTGGTCTGGCTCGTGCTCACCGTCGCCTACCTCGCGGTCATGCCGATCTGGCGCTACCGGGTGCACCGCTGGGAGAGCACGCCGACCGCCGTCTACACCCAGTCCGGCTGGCTCGACCAGGAGCGGCGGATCGCGCCGGTCAGCCGGATCCAGACCGTCGACATGGCCCGCGGACCGGTGGCGCAGCTGCTCGGCCTGGCGACCGTCACGGTGACGACGGCGTCGGCCGCCGGCCCGCTGCGGATCCACGGCCTGGATCTCGACGTGGCCCGACACCTGGTCGAGGAGCTGACGGAGCTGACGGTCGCCGAGCCCGGCGACGCGACGTGAGCGACCCCGATCCCGACTCCGACCCGCCCCCACGTTCGGTCGTCAAGCGTGGTCCAGAAGAGCCGGCGGACCCTGCCGGCGCCGACCTCGAGACCGACTGGCGCCGGCTCGACCCGCGCATGCTGCTCATCCATCCGGTGCAGGAGGCGATCCGGTTCCTGCCGGCCCTGCTCGGTGTCTTCATCCTCGGCCGCAGCCGTAACGGTGGCGAGGGCCATTGGTGGGAGCTGGTCACCGTCGCGGTCGTCATCGGGGTCGGCGTGATGCGCTACCTCACGACCAGGTTCCGGATCCGGCACGGCCAGATCGAGCTGCGCAAGGGCCTGGTCAACCGGCAGGTCATCGCGACGCCCGAGGACCGGGTCCGCACCGTCGACGTGACCGCCGCCCCGTTCCACCGCCTGCTCGGGCTGGCCAAGGTCGAGATCGGCACCGCCGGGCACAGCCACGAACGGCTCGTCCTCGATGCCCTGCCGCTCGCGGACGCGCGGACCATGCGCGAGGAGCTGATCCACCTGCGCTCGGCGGCCCTCGACCACACCGCCGGCCGTAGCCGCAACCACACCGACCATGGCGTCGATCGGGCGGGCGCGCCGCCTACCGAGCTGCCCCCGCCGACCGGTATGCCGCACACCGAGCTGCCCCCGCCCACGCCGGACCCGGTCGCGGAGACCACCCTGCTCACGTTGAACCCCGCCTGGGTCCGGTATGCCCCGCTCACCATGAGCGGCCTGGTGACGGCCCTCGCCGTCTTCGGTTTCACGAGCCAGTTCCTTCGCTCGGCCATCGAGGGGGCCTACGTGCAGGACGCGGTGCGGGCCCTGGGCGGCCACGCCTGGTGGGTGTCGCTTCTCGTGGGACTGGCGTCCGTGGCCGTCGCCGTCTCGTTCCTGGCGGTCCTCGGCTACATCCTGCAGAACTGGCACTTCCGCCTGTCCCGGCACCAGGGCGGCACCCTGCACGTCTCCCGGGGCCTGCTGACGACCCGCGAGACGAGCATCGAGGAGAAGCGGCTGCGCGGCGTCGAGGTGGGTGAGCCGCTCGGCCTGCGGCTGGCCGGAGGCAGCCGGCTCAAGGCGATCACGACCGGCCTGTCGCGGCGCGAGGACGACCGGGGCAGCGCGTGGCTCGTCCCGCCGGCCCCGCGCTCCGTCGTGGCCGGGGTCGCCCGTGCGGTGGTCGGCGACGACGAGGCCCTCACCGCACCGCTGACCCCGCACGGCCCGGCCGCGCGCCGCCGCCGGTTCCTGCGCACGCTTCTTCCTGCGGCCGTCCTCGCGGTCGGTGCGGCGGCGGTGGTCTGGTGGCTCGGCTTGGCCTGGTGGCTGCTCGTCCTGCCCGCCCTCGTGATCCTCGGCGCCCCGTTCCTTGCGCGCGACCGGTATGCCGGCCTCGGCCACCACCTCTCATCGGACCATCTCGTCGTGCGGTCCGGGTCGTTCTCGCGCCGCCGCGACATCCTTCAGCGCACCGGCATCATCGGCTGGACGGTGCAGAGCACCTGGTTCCAGCGGCGGGTGGGACTGGCGACCCTCGTGGCGACGACCGCGGCGGGCAAGCAGAGGTACACGGCATACGACCTGCCCGTGGCCGAGGCGGTGGCCGTGGCCCACGAGGTCGACCCGGCGCTGCTGGAGCAGTTCCTGGACCGATAGCCTCAGGACCCTGACGGCTAACCTCGCGACGATAGGCGGAGAAACCATGTGGGACAAGCGATCCGACATGGTCGTGCACGAGGCGGACCCCTACAACGCCGAGCCCAAGGTTGGTGCGCTGGACGGCCGGTTCATCACCGCGGCCGACACCTTCTACAGCCGCAACCACGGACCGGTGCCCGACCTCGAACCGACGCGGTGGCGGCTGCGGGTCGACGGGCTGGTCGACCGACCACTGGAACTCGGCCTCGACGACCTGAGGTCCCGGTTCCCCGAACGCCACGTCACCGCCACCTTGCAGTGCGCCGGGGCGCGGCGGGCGGCCATGCACGCGGTGCGACCGATTCCCGGCGAGGCGCTCTGGGGCCCCACGGCGACATCGACGGCGCAGTGGACCGGTGTCGCGCTGAGCGACGTGCTCGCGAGCGCCGGGGTCCAGGGCGACGCCGCGCACGTGGCCTTCGACGCTCCGGACGTCTCGGAGCTGGCCGACCCGCCGCAGGGGTTCGGCGGGTCGGTGCCGCTCGCCAAGGCGTGCTCAGAGGAGGTGCTTCTCGCATGGGGGATGAACGGCGAGCCGCTGCCCGCCGTGCACGGGGGCCCGGTACGCGTCGTCGTGCCCGGCTACATCGGCGCACGCAGCGTCAAGTGGGTCGAGCGGGTGACCGTGCAGGCGGCGCCGTCCGACAACTACTTCCAGGCGGTCGCCTACCGGCTGCTTCCTGCCGACCTCGACCCGGATGCCGCCGGCCTGGGTGACGGCCTGTCGCTCGGCCCGGTCGCCCTCAACTCCGACGTGCTCCAGCCCGCCGACGGCGCCGTGGTCCCGGCCGGGACGACACGGGTGAGCGGATATGCCTTCGCCGGCGGTGACCGGTCGGTTGCGCGGGTCGACGTCTCGAGCGACGGCGGGTCGACCTGGGTGCAGGCCGAGATCACCGAGAGCGGCCCGTGGACGTGGTGCTTGTGGTCGGCGACCCTGCTTCTCGCGCCGGGACCCGCGGAGGTCGTCGTCCGGGCCTGGGACGACACGGCGGCGGCGCAACCCGAGTCGGCGGGCCCGCTCTGGAACCCGAAGGGCTACGTCAACAACTCCTGGGGCCGGGTGCGTCTCGACGTCCGAGCGGCGGGCGGTAGACCCGGCTGAGCCTCAGGCATACGGGCGCGGGACAAAGCCACTGGCACCGAGCCATAGGCTGGACGGCATGGCTCATGTCCTGTCCGCCGTCGCCTGGCCGTACGCCAACGGGCCGCGCCACATCGGCCACGTGGCCGGGTTCGGTGTGCCCTCCGACGTGTTCAGCCGCTACATGCGGATGGCCGGACACGACGTCCTCATGGTGTCTGGCACCGACGAGCACGGCACGCCGATCCTCGTCTCGGCCGACCAGGAGGGGGTGACCCCGCGCGAGCTGGCCGACCGCTACAACCGGGTCATCGCCGAGGACCTCACCGCACTCGGCCTCTCCTACGACCTCTTCACACGCACCACGACGCGCAATCACTACACCGTCGCGCAGGAGCTGTTCACCGGTGACTGGCGCAACGGCTACATGGTCGAGCAGACCGACCTGGTGGCGATCAGCCCGTCCACCGGGCGCACCCTGCCGGACCGCTACATCGAGGGCACCTGTTACATCTGTGGCTTCTCCCAGGCGCGTGGTGACCAGTGTGACAACTGCGGCAACCAGATCGAGCCGTCGAGACTCATCGCGCCCCGGTCTCGAATCAACGGCGAGACACCGGAGTTCGTCGAGACCGAGCACTTCTTCCTCGACCTCCCCGCCCTCGCCGGTGCCATCGGCGCCTGGCTCGACGAGCGCGAGGCCACGGGCGGCTGGCGACCGTCGGTGCTCAACTTCGCCAAGGGCCTGCTCGAGGAGGTCCGTCCTCGGGCCATGACCCGCGACCTCGACTGGGGCATACCCGTGCCGATCGACGGCTGGCGCGACAACCCGACCAAGCGGTTCTATGTCTGGTTCGACGCCGTCGTCGGATACCTGTCCGCGTCGATCGAATGGGCCCGGCGGCAGGGCGATCCCGAGCTCTGGCGGGAGTGGTGGAACGACCCGAGCGCCCGGTCCTACTACTTTCAGGGCAAGGACAACATCACCTTCCACGCGATGATCTGGCCGGCCGAGCTGATCGCGTATGCCGGTCGAGGCGACAAGGGCGGCGAGCCCGGGGTCTACGGGGTGCTGAACCTGCCCACCGAGGTGGTCGCGTCGCAGTACCTCACCATGGGTAGCGAGAACGGGAGCCAGCAGTTCTCGACCTCCCGCGGCCACGTGGTGCTGGTGCGCGGCGTCCTGCGGGACTACGGCCCCGACCCCCTGCGCTACTTCATCTGCGCGGCCGGTCCGGAGACCCAGGACGCCGAGTTCACCTGGGGCGCCTTCGTGCAGCGCAACAACTCCGAGCTCGTCGCCGGGTGGGGCAACCTCGTCAACCGGACGGCGACCATGATCCACAAGCAGTTCGGCGAGATCCCACCGGCCGGGCCGCTCGAGGCGGTCGATGAGGACCTGCTGGCGTCCGTGCGGGGCGGGTTCGACACCGTGGGCGGCCTGCTGGAGCGGCAACGCGTGCGGGCGGCCACCGCCGAAGCGATGCGGCTCGTCGGCGAGGCCAACGCCTACGTCAGCAAGACGGAGCCGTTCCGGCTCAAGGGCGACGACCAGCGAGAGCGGCTCGCCACCATCCTGCACGTGCTCGCCCAGGCCGTGACCGACCTCAACACCATGCTGTCGCCGTTCCTCCCGCACAGCGCCAACGCGATCCACCGCGTCCTCGGCGGGGAGGGCGACCTGGTCCCCATGCCGCGCTTGGACGAAGCCGACGACCTCGACGGAGGGCCATCCTACCCGATCATCACCGGGGACTACTCCGCGACGCCGCGCTGGGAGCGCCGCCCGCTCGTCGTGGGCACCGTGGTCGGCAAGCCGGCCCCCGTCTTTCGCAAGTTCGACCCACCAGAGGGTGGGGCCACCGGCGAGGAGGGGTGAGCCCGCACCGGTCCGGGGCGCGGGACACCCCGCCGCTGCCGGCCCCTCTGCCGATCCCGGTGGTGGACAACCACGTCCACCTCGACATCGCGCGGGACGGTGAGGTCGCGCCCACCCCCGAGGACGCGATCGCCCGGGCGACGAAGGTCGGGGTGACGCGGATGGTCCAGGTCGGCTGTGACCGCCCCGGAGCCCGTTTCACGGTCGCCGCCATCGACCAGCACCCCGCGCTCATAGGCGGAATCGCCATGCACCCCAACGAGATTCCCGCCCTCGCGCGATCTGGAGAGCTCACCGAGGCGCTCGACGAGATCGAGCAGCTGACGGCCCACCCGCGGGTCAGGGCCGTGGGGGAGACCGGACTCGACTACTTCCGCACCAGCCCGGAAGGGATCCCGGCGCAGCAGGAGGCGTTCCGGTGGCACATCGACCTGGCCAAGCGCACCGGCAAGGCCCTGCAGATCCACGACCGCGACGCCCATGACGACGTGCTGCGCATCCTCGACGAGGAGGGTGCCCCCGTGCATACGGTGCTGCACTGCTTCTCCGGCGACCAGGCCTTCGCCCGCGCGGCCGTCGAGCGCGGGCTGATGCTCTCGTTCGCCGGCACGGTGACCTTCAAGACCGCCAAGGGGCTCCGTGACGCGCTCGCCGTGACCCCGCTCGACCGGCTGCTCGTCGAGACCGACGCGCCCTACCTCACGCCGACGCCCTACCGGGGGGCCACCAACGCGTCCTACCTCGTGCCGCTCACGGTGCGCGCGATGGCCGACGTTTTGAACGTCGACACCCCCACCCTCTGCGCCGCCATCGCCACCAACTCCGAACGGGTCTACGGCTCCTGGACCTAGTGGACGTCCACCGGCGGCGGTGACTTCGCCTCCCGCGCCGACCTCGCCTCGCGCGAGCAACAGATCACCGTGGCCAACCGGCTCTACGCGTCGTCCGGTCTGTCGGCGTGGGGCTGCGCCGGCGCCGCCTGACCGAGGGCCGTCCCCCAGCCGGCTGGCTAGGGTCGGCCCATGCCGGACCCAGCCGACCCGCCCGAGGCCGTCGACCCGCTCGAGGCCGTCGGCCCGCCCGAGGCCGTCGGCCCGCTCGAGGCCGTCGACCCCCCCGCGCTGCCCGGGCTCCTCGGGGCCGCCCGGGTGCGTGACCTGGCCGCGGGCCTCGGCGTGCGCCCCACCAAACAGTGGGGTCAGAACTTCGTCGTCGACGCCAACACGGTCCGCCGCATCGTCCGGCTCGCCCAGGTCGGCCCGGACGACGTCGTCCTCGAGGTCGGGCCGGGGCTCGGCTCCCTGACCCTCGCCCTGCTGCCGGAGGTGCGCCACGTCACCGCGGTCGAGGTCGACCCCGTCCTGGCCCGCGCCCTGCCCGGCACGGTCGCGGAGCTGCAGCCGACGCATACCGGCCGCCTGTCGGTGCTCATGCAGGACGCCCTGCGCGTCACCAGCCTGCCCGACCCGCAGCCGACCGCCCTGGTCGCGAACCTGCCCTACAACGTGTCGGTCCCTGTGGTGCTCTCCCTCCTGGAGCACCTGCCGACCCTGCGCCGTGTCCTCGTCATGGTGCAGCTCGAGGTGGCCGAGCGACTCGCGGCGCCCCCCGGCTCACGCACCTACGGGGTGCCCAGCGTCAAGGCCGCCTGGTATGCCGACGTGCGGCTCGCCGGGACGGTGCCCCGCCGGGTGTTCTGGCCACAGCCCAACGTCGACTCCGGTCTGGTCGCCATGACCCGCCGCCCGCCGCCCGAGACCACCGCCACCCGGGAGGCGGTCTTCGCCTGCGTGGACGCCGCCTTCGCCCAGCGTCGCAAGACGCTCCGGGCGGCGCTCGCGGGCTGGGCGGGCGGGACGGCCCAGGCCGAGGTGGCCCTCCGGTCCGCCGGGGTCGACCCGGGGGCACGCGGCGAGCGCCTCGACGTGGCGCAGTTCGCGGCCATCGCGGCCGCGAGGACGTCCGCGGCCGCTGGCCTAGGGTGAGCCGGTGACCTCAGCACCGACGACGCGGCGGTCGGTGACCGTCCGCGTGCCGGCCAAGGTCAACCTCGAGCTCAACGTCGGTCCCCGTCGGCCCGATGGCTACCACGAGGTCTCCACCGTCTACATGGCCGTGGGCCTGCACGACGAGGTCACCGTGGTCCCGTCCGACGACTGGTCGGTGCTGGTGTCCGGCCCCTACGCCGACCGGGTGCCACGCGACGAGACCAACCTCGCCCTCCGCGCCGCTCGAGCCCTGGCCCGCCAGGTCAGCGTCGACGACCCGGTGTCGGTGCTCATCCACAAGGAGATCCCGGTCGCCGGTGGGATGGCCGGTGGCTCGGCCGACGCGGCCGGCGCCCTCCTCGCCTGCGACCACCTCTGGGGTCTCGGCCTTCCGCGCGACGACCTGCTGGAGATGGCCGGCGACCTCGGCAGCGACATCCCCTTCGTCCTCGCGGGGGGCATCGCCGTGGGCTCCGGTCGCGGCGAGCGGCTGGCCCCGGTGCTCGCCCGCGGCACCTACCACTGGGTGCTCGCCGTGAGCCCGACCGGCCTGTCCACCCCGGCCGTGTACGCCGAGTGCGACCGGCTCCGGGCCGCCGCGGGGGGAGCGGCCGTGCCGGCCCCGGAGCCCACGACGGCGATGATGACCGCGTTGCGGTCGGGTGACGTCGAGGCCCTTGGTGCGGCCCTGTCCAACGACCTGAGCGAGGCCGCCCTGTCCCTCAACCCGGGGCTGGGTGAGGTGCTCGTCGCCGGCCTCGAGTACGGCGCCGTCGGCGGTCTCATCTCGGGTTCGGGGCCGACCGTGGCCTTCCTCACCGACTCGCCCGAGGCGGCGCTCGACCTCTGCGTCTCGCTCACCGCGTCCGGGGTGGCGGGAGAGGTGCGCCGGGCCAAGGGTCCGGTCCACGGCGCCCAGGTCGTGCCCGGGCCGTCGGCCCGCGGCTGAGCCACCGTCCCCAGACCACCGACCCGAACGAGCCGACGACACCGTGCCCAACCTCATCGCCCTCGAACGAGCCACCCTCGTCTTCGGCACGACCAGCGTCCTCGACGCCCTGTCGACCGGCGTCGGCACGGGGCAGCGGATCGGCGTCGTCGGCCGCAACGGCGGGGGGAAGACCAGCCTGATCCGGGTGCTGGCCGGGGAGCAGCCGATCGACTCCGGCCGGGTCACCCGGGCCGGCGGGGTCACGGTCGGGCTGCTCAGCCAGGTCGATACGCTCGACCCCGCCTGGACGGTGCGGGAGGCGGTCGTCGGCGACCTCGCCGAGCACGTCTGGGCCGGGGACCCCCGCATCCGCGACGTCCTGACCGGGCTGCTCGGCGGCATCGACGCACCGGCCATGGGTGGGTTCGACGCCGTCGTCGGACCGCTGTCCGGCGGTGAGCGGCGCCGGCTCGCGCTCGCTCGGCTGCTCGTTGCCGACCCCGATGTCCTCCTGCTCGACGAGCCGACCAACCACCTCGACGTGGAGGCGGTCGCCTGGCTCGCCGACCACCTCGTCACCCGCCGCACCCGCAGCGACAGCGCGCTCGTCGCCATCACCCACGACCGGTGGTTCCTCGACGCGGTAGCCACCCAGACCTGGGAGGTCGTCGGCGGCACGGTCAACACCTACGAGGGGGGCTACGCGGCCTACGTGCTGGCCCGCGCCGAGCGCGGCCGGATCGCCGCCGCCGTGGCCGACCGACGCGACAACCTGCTGCGCAAGGAGCTGGCCTGGCTGCGCCGCGGACCGCCGGCCCGCACGAGCAAACCCCGCTTCCGGATCGACGCGGCCAATGCGCTCATCGAGGACGAGCCGCCGCCGCGCGACGAGGTCGAGCTCGTCCGGTTCGCCACGACCCGGCTGGGCAAGGTCGTCGTCGACCTCGTCGACGCCACCGTCGACCTCGGCGGTCGGCGGATCCTCGACCGGGTCACCTGGCGCCTGGCGCCCGGGGAGCGGGTCGGCATCGTCGGCGTCAACGGCGCGGGCAAGTCCACGCTGCTGCGCGCGATCACGGGTGAGCAGCCGCTGATGTCCGGCACCCGGCGGCCGGGCAAGACGGTCGTCATCGGCTTCCTCACGCAGGAGGTCCGCGAGCTCGAGCGGTATGCCGCGTGGCGGGTCATCGAGGCGGTCGAGGACGTCCGCTCGGTCACCATGCTCGGCGGCAAGGAGGTCACCGCCTCGCAGCTGGCCACCCGGCTCGGCTTCACCGGAGGGCGGCAGCAGACCCGCGTGGGTGACCTGTCCGGTGGTGAACAGCGCCGGCTGCAGCTGCTGCGGCTGCTCATGACCGAGCCCAACGTCCTCATCCTCGACGAGCCGACCAACGACCTCGACATCGACACCCTCACCTCGCTGGAGGACGTGCTCGACGGCTGGGCGGGCACGCTCATCGTGGTCTCCCATGACCGCTACCTGCTCGAACGGGTCGCCGACCGTCAGATGGCGCTGCTCGGTGACGGGGCGCTTCGCGACCTTCCGGGCGGCGTCGACCAGTACCTCCAGCTCCGCCACGCGGCACCACCCCCGTCGGCCCCCCCATCCGGTCGCGCTCTGGACGGCACCGAAATCCATTCTCAAGACGCACTAACCGTCGAGGACGGGACCGGCTCGAGCACCGCCAACGCCGCCGACGTCCGCCTCGCCCGCAAGGAGATGAGCCGCATCGAGCGGCGATTGGCCCGGATCGCCGCGGACGAGGCCCGCCTGCACGCAGACCTCGTCGCGCACTCGTCGGACCACGCCGCCGTGCTGACGCTGGACACGTCGCTCCGGGCCCTCATCGACGAGCGCGACGAGCTGGAGCTGGCCTGGTTGACCGCCGCCGAGACGGCCGGCTGACGGAGGCTGACGGAGGCGGTCGGAGCGCGACGGGGCAGCGACTAGGGGCCGACCCGCCTTCGGAGGTCAGCGAGCACGTCGTCCGACCACCGGATCCGGCCCTCCTCGAACGAGATTCCCCAGTCCAGGGTCGCCTGCGACGTCACGTCGGGCCCCCACTCCCGGGTCGCCGGGTCGAGCTCGGAGCGGTGGGCGCGGTACTCCTCGAGCGTGCGGCGATGGTGCTCCCGCACCGCCTCGACCACGCCGACCGCCTCGCCAGGACTGAGGGCGAAGAGCAGGTAGACCCGCAGCAGGATCTCCCGGTCGTCGACGTCCGGCGTCGTGGCCAGCAGCCAGGTGCGCACCGTGCGGCGTCCGGCTGCCGTCACCCGGTAGCGCTTGGTCTCGCGCGGCCCGGCCCCGGTGATGACGGTATGCCGCACCAGCCCCGCAGCCTCCAAGCGCGCCAGCTCGGGGTAGATCTGGCTGTGCCCGGCCGACCAGAAGTAGCCGACCGGTCGACGCAGCCGCCGGGCCAGGTCGTATCCGGTGGACGGGCGGGCGGCGATGAGGCCGAGCAGGGCGTGCCCGAGCGTCGTCGTCATGGACGTCGACTCTAGGGCTATGTCAGTATCGACATATGCGCCTCCCGGGTCCCGTCGGTCTCGTCCCGCTCCTCGTCGTCCTGCTCCTCGCCGCCTGTGGTGGAGCGGGAGCCGAATCCAGGGCCGCTGAGGCGTCCCCGCCGGCGACCGCGTCGGCCCCGTCGCCGTCGTCCCCCTCTTTGTCTCCGGGGTCACCATCGCCGTCCACCGCGACCGCGTCGGGTGAACCGACCACGGCCATGGGCCGGCGCTGCGGCCGTCCAGACGTCGAGGCGACCGTCGAGACGGTCAGCGGCCCCGCCGGCGAGCGTCTCACCGTGTCCACGATCGGAGCGGGCCCGACCGTTGCCGTCCTCCTGCACCAGACCGACCGGGTGGCGTCGTGCGGCTGGTGGCGGTTCGCCAACCAGCTGGCCGGCGACGGCGTCCGGGTGGTCCTGCTCGACTTCTGCGGCTACGGGACATCGACGTGTGACACGCCCTGGGCCGGCGACTACACCGACCAGGTGGTCCGCACCGTGGCGCGGCTGCGCGAGACGGGAGGCACCCGGGTCACTCTTGTGGGCGCGTCCATCGGCGGAACTGTGGCGTCGGTCAGCGCCACTCCGGCTCATGCCGACGCGGTGGTCAACCTCAGCGGCTTCGGGTTCGGCCCGATGACTACAGGTCCCGCGGTCGCCGCATTGACCGTGCCGATCCTGGGCGCCGGGTCGCACACCGAGGAGACCGAGAGCCAGAAGCTCCAGTCCGAGGTGCTCGGGTCCCCCAGCCCGACCAGGCGGTTCCTCTGGGACCAGGCGGGCCACGGCTACTCCCTGGTGCTCGACGGCCCGATGCGCGACGCACCGGTGTCGCCGATCGGCCGGGCGGTCATCGGGTGGGTCGAGGGCCGCTACACGGACTAACTAGGCGGCCGGGCGCTGCTGCTGGTGTCAGTGGATCGGCCGTTATCAGCCGTTCTCCTCGGTCCCCAGCCGTCCTCTGCCGTTCTCTGCCGTTCTCAGCCGTCGAAGGGCTCGAGCAGGCCGCGCAACAGCGCCGCCAGCGCGCCCCTCTCATGGTCGGACAGGCGCGCCAGCAGGGCCCGTTCGCGCCCCAGCAGGTCGGCCAGAGCAGCGTCGACCGTCTCCCGGCCCGTGTCGGTCAGGGCGACGATGACGCCACGCCGGTCGTTCGGGTCGGGGCTGCGGGAGACGAACCCGCGAGCGACGAGCCGGTCGACGCGGTTGGTCATGGTGCCTGAGGTGACCAGCGTCTGAGTGACGAGCTGGCCCGGAGAGAGCTGGTAGGGCCCACCTGAGCGGCGGAGCGCCGAGAGGACGTCGAACTCCCACAGCTCCAGCCCCCGCTCGGCGAAGGCCGCACCCCGCGCGAGGTCGAGGTGACGCGCCAGGCGAGACACCCTCGACAGCACCTGGAGGGGCGACACGTCGAGGTCGGGGCGCTCGCGCCCCCAGGCGGCGACGATGCGGTCGACCTCGTCACCGGACGGCACGGGGGCGGACACCTTGCGGAGTCTAGCCGCCGGCAAGTATCTTGATGTCAAGATACATGGACGGAGCAGCGATGACCTGGGACCCTCGGCAGTACGCCCTCTTCGCCTCCCACCGAGGCCGCCCCTTCGCCGACCTCGTCGCAAGAGTGGGTGCGACGGACCCTCGGGTGGTCGTCGACCTCGGCTGTGGCGACGGTCCGCTGACCCTCGGGCTGGCGCGCCGCTGGCCGGATGCCCGCATCGTCGGTGTCGACTCCTCAGCCGAGATGCTCGCCGCGGCGAGGGCGCACGACGGGGCGGGCCGCGTCGAGTGGGTCCAGGCCTCGGCCGAGGAATGGCAGCCCGCGGACGTCGGTGCACCGGTGGACGTGCTGGTCACGAACGCCACGCTGCAGTGGGTCCCCGGACACCTGGATCTCCTCCCGGGCTGGGTCGAGCACCTGGCTCCCGGCGGTTGGTTCGCCATGCAGGTGCCGAACAACTTCGACGCACCGTCACACGCGCTCATGCGCGACGTCGCCGCACGACAACCCCGGGCCGCCGAGCTGCTGGCCCGCCTGGAGCGGGCGCTAGGCGTGGCCACGCCCGACGACTACCTCGCGGCGCTGGCGACCTTGGGGCTGGAGACCGACGTCTGGGTCACCGAGTACCAGCATGTCCTCGATCCCGTTGGGGCACAGCGATCTCCGGTCCTCGAGTGGGTTCGGGGCACGGGCCTGCGACCGGTCCTCGACGTGCTCACCGAGGCGGGCGAGCGCGCGGCGTTCGTCGACGCCTACACGGCGGCTCTCGACGCGGCATACCCGCGCCGCCCCTGGGGGGTCGTGCTGGGGTTCAGCCGGATCTTCGCGGTCGGGCACCGCACCGACTGAGCGTCACCGCCCACCCAGGCGCGGCTTGGGCTCGAGACCGCTGAGGCCGTTCCAGGCCAGGTTGACCAGGTGCGCGCCGACGTCGGCCTTCTTGAACGTGCGTGAGTCCAGCCACCACTGGCCGGTCAGCGCGACCATGCCGACGAGCATCTGCGCGTAGATCGGCGCCGTCTTGGGGTCGAGCTGGCGCGAGCGGAACTCGGCGGCGAGCAGGTGCTCGACCTGCGTGGCCACGTCGCTGATGAGGCTGGCGAACGAGCCGGTGGACTGGCCGGCGGGGGAGTCGCGGACAAGGATGCGGAAGCCGTCGGCCGACCCCTCCACGTAGTCGAGCAGCGCCAGCGCAGCGGCCTCCAGCAGCCCGCGAGACGTCGCCTCGGCCCGCAGGGCGTCGGTGATCCCGTCGAGCAGGGTGCGGATCTCGCGGTCGACGACGACGGCATACAAGCCCTCCTTGCCGCCGAAGTGTTCATACACAACGGGTTTCGAGACCTTGGCGCTGGCGGCGATCTCCTCGACGCTGGTGCCCTCGAAACCCTTCTCGGCGAACAGCTTTCGGCCCACCTCGAGGAGCTGCTCCCGGCGTTGGGGACCGGTCATCCGCAACCGGCCGCGGCCCGCGTCCCTAGACCTCTCGCGTGCGCTCATGCCCGCATTGTGCCGCTGCGGGGGATCGGCAGCCTTTGTGCGGCTAGCGTGGTCGGGTGACCCGCTCGCACCGACCGACGGTGAGCACATATACAGTGGTGGGGCTTGCCATGCTCGTCCTGCCCGCGTGCGGCACCCGTTCGGCCTCGCTCGTCAACGCCGTGCCGAGTCCGGCGGTCGCTGCTGCGGCGACCACCGCGCCGGCGACACGGCCGGCGTGATCCACGGCCACGGCCACCAGCCCGACTCCGAGCACCGCTCCGACCCCGCCAAGGCCACGTCCGGCCCGGCCGCCTCCGCAACGGGGTCGGCGCCCCCTGCTCCCGCCCCGGCCGACCTGCAGGTCGTGCCCGCGCTGATCCCCTATCCGGCAGCGCGGCTCGCGGAGATGGCCGCCTACTCGCTGCGGCACTCCGGCTCGACGACCTGGGGGCTGCATCCCAGCGTCATCGTCCTGCACTACACCGCCGGGGGCACCTGGTCGTCGACGCGCGACAGCTTCGCGACCGACGTCGCCAACCTCGGCGAGCTGCCCAACGTCTGCGCGCACTACATCGTCGACCAGGACGGGACCGTCTCCAGGACGGGACCGTCTCCAGGACGGGACCGTCTACCAGTTCGTGCCGACGACGACCCGGTGCCGTCACACGATCGGGCTCAACGACGTGGCGATCGGCATCGAAACGACGTGGCGATCGGCATCGAGATGGTGCAGGCGGCGGGCTCCGGCCCGGCCTGGGCCGACCAGCAGATCCTCGGCCGCCCCGCCCAGGTCGGCGCCGCTTTGGCCCTGGTCCGCAGCCTGCAGGCCCAGTTCGGGATAGTCACGGAGAACGTCATCGGCCACGCCATGGGTAACGGCGCCCCGCAGTTCCACGACATCCTCGGGTGGCGCAACGACCACGTCGACTGGCCGGCCGCCGACGTGGCCGTCTTCCGTTCGCGGCCGTGAGACCCGGTCGATCTCGGTCTGGCTCAGCCGGTGTGGCGTGGCGGTCGCGGCGACGACGAGCTGGCCGACCAGCTCGATCTCCTCATGCAGGGCGGCATCCCGCAGCTCGTCGGGGCCTGCGCTCCCGCCCTTGCGTGCCTTACGTGCCTTACGTGCCTTGCGTGCCTTGCGTACTTCGCGGGCCTCGCGGGCCTGAGGGGGAGGTCCAACGCTGACCATGGGTCCGAGCCCCCTCGTCCACTAACCTTCTGGGGTCGTTCCCCGGTTGGTCTGCTGGCAGGGCCCGCCTGACTTTGAATCAGGACTAGCGACGATGGTTCGATTCCATCCCGGGGAGCCCTCGCTGCGCCGGTCGGGGCCGCCCGCCCTGCGACGCCGCTTCACGTCAGCTGCGACGGAGAGAGCTCGACCCCCACGCAGCTGGGCGATGAGCGTCTCGACGATCGTAGAGGCGGACATGAGCAGCGCGCCAACGGCGGGGGACAGAACGAAGCCGGTGAAGGCGACCCCCGGCCGCGAGCGGCACGGAGAGCAGGTTGTCCCCCGTGGCCCAGGCGAGGTTCTGCCACATCGTGCGGTGGCCGGCGCGGGAGCTCGATGACCGAGACGACGGCCGGGGGTCGCTGCCGGCGAGGACGACGCCCGGCGGACTCAAATGGCGACGTCGGTGCCCGTTCCGACGGCGATCCCGACCTCGGCCCGGGCCAGCGCCGGCGCGTCGTTGACGCCGTCGCCGACCATGGCCACATGGTGGCCCGCGCCCTGGAGCTCTGCGACCTTGGCGTCCTTGTCCTGGGCGAGCACCTCGGCGAAGACCTGATCGATGCCAGCCGGCGGCCGACCGCGTCGGCCACTTCGCAGCCGTGGCCGGTGACCATCGCCACCTGCACCCCGCGGGCGTGGAGCGCGTCCACCGCCTGCCGTGACTCGGGCCGGACGCCGTCCTCGACGGCCAGCTACCCGACCACGACGCCGTCGCGGACCACGTGGAGCACCGCCGCGCTACGAGCGGCCCAAGGGCGCCGTCGGCTGCCGGAGGTCCGCGGGGGACCGGCAGGCCCAGCTCGAGCAGGAGCGCGGGCCCACCTACCGCCACTGTGGAGCCGTCGACGACGGCCTCGACCCCTCGCCCGCGACCGAACGGAAGCCCGAGGCGCGTCCACCGCCCGCGCCGGCCGTCCCCGCGGCCGCCACGACCGTCCGTCCGAGCGGATGTTCGCTGTCGGCCTCCACGGCGGCGGCCAGGGCGAGCAGCGCGTCGCGATCCGTGCCCGGGGTGGGTGGCGACGTCCGTGACGGCCGGCCCAGGGTGAGCGTGCCGGTCTTGTCGAAGAGCACGGCGTCGACGGTGCGCAGCCGCTCCATGGCGAGCCGGTTCTTGACGAGCACCCCGACCCGGGCGGTCTGCTCGGGTTCCTGCAGGCTTCACCATCGTCGGACTCGCCAGTCGTTCGCCAGTGCCGCGACCACCTGCAGCTCGTCCGAGCGGCGCGCCGCAACGGTCGTGCCCGCGCCCAGGCGTGACGCAGGCTCGCAGTGACCAAGGACCTCGCCCCGGAGGCGTACCCTGCGCAGGACCAGTGCGGTACGCCATTTGACTCCCCTTGGCCCCTGCGGCCCGTGCCGAAGACGCAAGCAGCGGCGCCCGGGGGCGGCCTTAACGATTTGAGTATGACTTACTCGCGCATAAGGTAAAGATCTGGTCAATTCCTGATTATTCGCCAGACTTTTGGCCCATGATTGGGGTGAGGGCAAGGATACCCGTCTAGGTACATTCCGCGATGTCGGCGGACCCAGTTTCGTACCCACGCCACCACCATTTTGGCCCGCCCAGTCGTCGCGCTGGCCCGGTACACCATCTCTCGGCCCCAGCCGATCAAGGCGCCCCGCTCATGATTCGCTGTTCTTCGATCGCTCCTCGGCGATCTCTCCCAACTTACCCCTGTTGGCGTGGTCGCCCCGCCGTCTGGCTCTCGCGGCATTCCTCTGCGCCGGTTTTCGGCCCAAATTGATTCTCGAGGCCCACCCATCTGACCGAAACGGTCTCGCGTCCCAACCGTCCACGCGGCACCCTTCCCACGGGCGCCATGCCGCCGGGGTCGAGGCAACCCCGTGGTCGATCAACGCCTGCACTTCAGTTCAGTTGGCTGCATTTGCCCGGTTGGATGGAATTGCGAGGCCACTCGGCCTCGCGTAGAGTCGCCAAGCGCATAACGAATTCGATTAGAGGGAATTTCACATGGCTATCAAGCATCAAACAAGAAGCCCCTTCCCCGAGACCGCTATTGCGGCCAGCGCCAAGACCGCAAGAGGATGTTGACGTGGAGATAGGACGCCGGTCACTGATGGGCTTGGCCTTAACCGGAATAATTGTCGCGCAGGGCAGACCGACGGCAGCCTCCGCCTCCACGGCGATGTCGACACGTCCGAGCGGAATCCCATGGGAATCACTACCATGGCAAGGATCCCTTGCTCCGACATGCAACACTCTGACCAGCGCTGGGGACGTATCTTTCCTCCCTGGATGGTACGAGTTCGTTAATTTCGATGCCAACGGCTACGGTGGCCTGTTTTGGCTCAATGTGAGCGGCGTGCATGGCTCGGGCGTCGACTCCACCTATTTCCAGATGCACCCGTGGACCTCGACGAAGGCGGGACAGGTCCCCACCGCGCAGTGGTCGACGAACGACATGGCTCTCATGCGGGTTGGTGGGTCTGACGACGGAAACAAGCGGCTTGTCTCCCTCTCCGGCTTCACTCTCAGGGGCACGGACCAGGGCCACCTTTACAACGGGTTCATGTTCTACGACGCCGCGGACGGCTCGACAATGACGGACTGTAGGGTCCACGGGATTCCCGGTAGGGACTCAGTTCCTCCAGGTGAAACGTTCGGCATCAACGTCTACCGATCCAACCGCGTCACCCTCACCCGCGTCGAGGTCGACGGTCGCAGGCCCGAGGACGGCACACGCGTCGGTGCTGCGAACGTAGGGGTCAACTACTCAAGCGACTTCACCATGACGGACTGCTACTCGCACCACACTGCGTACAGTCATGGCGTGACCTGCTACGAGGTGAAGAACGTGACCCTCAACCGAGTTCGGGCGGAGGACTGCGCGGCCATCGGTCTCAATCTCGAACGTGTATCCGGTGTGGTGAACATCAACGGGAGCACGATGCTGCGATGTGGTTGGAGTCATATCACCGTCGATTCTGACCGGGCTTCGGCGAAGGTAACGATCACTGACCCGATCTTCGACGGCCCGAAGTTGCGAGTGACGGTTCACGCCAGTGGCTATGCAGGAAACCCTCAGAAGCAGCTGGTATCCGACATCCGACTGGTTGTGGGCGGCGTGTCGCGGCCCGATCTGCTCCAGATTCTCACCTGATGTGTCATCGGGGTGAAGTCTGAACCGGGAATGGCAGCCGACGCGGCACCCATTGATGGGGCGTTCACTAGCTAGCAGCGTCACCTCCGGGGGCACCGCGAACGAAAGGAAGGCATGTGTAGGTAGCGCACCGCGTCAACCGCTCATGCCTTTCCCGGTCATGTGAGTGCCGCCGCGTCCACCGGCGACGCCTGACGGGCTCCTGAGACCCTCCCGGGAGCCGGTCGGCTGCCGGCCCCAGCCCTGACCCCAACAGTGCTCCCGCTCGCATCTCGAGCGGGAGCACGGTCGGTCCGAGGTTGGATGAACTGCCCGGGGTGTCCTGCGTGTCTGACCCGGCGGCAGGTTGAGGCACGTGGGCGCCGTGCAGAACCCCCGGACAAGCTGCCGGAGCGGTTGGTTAGGCTGTCGTGCCCCCCAGTGCCGCCGATAGCATGGCTAGCGGTTCCGGACATGGCTCCGGGCCGGCGGCCGTGCGCCGTGTGCCTACTCCAAGTCCTGGGAGCCCGACCCTCGTGAGCACGCTTCGTCCGGCCGCCGTGATCGTCCTAGCGGCCGGTGACGGCACGCGTATGCGGTCCCGGCAGCCCAAGGTCCTGCACACCATCGGGGGGCGCTCCCTTGTCGAGCATGCCGTTGCCGCCGCCCGGGGCACTCACCCGAAGCATCTCGTCGTCGTCGTCCGCGCCCACCGCGACCGCGTCGCCGAGCACGTGACGCAGTTCGACCCCGACGTCGTCGTCGCCGACCAGGACGAGGTCCCCGGGACGGCCCGCGCGGTGGAGTGCGGCATCGACGCCCTTCCAGCCGACCTCTCCGGCCCGGTCCTCGTCACTTACGGCGACGTCCCCCTGCTCACGGCCGAGACGCTCCTGAGCCTCCTTGAGGCCCACGCGTCGGCCGCGGCAGCGGTCAGCGTCATCACGGCCACCGTGGCCGACCCGACCGGTTACGGCCGTGTGGTGCGCGACCCGAGCGGCGCGGTGTCGGCCATCGTCGAGCACCGCGACGCCACGCCCGACCAGCTGACGGTCGACGAGATCAACTCCGGTCTGTATGCGTTCGACCTCGTCGTCCTCCGCTCGCTCCTGCCGCGGGTGCGCAGCGCCAACGCGCAGGGGGAGCGCTACCTCACCGACGTCGTCGCCCTGGCCCGGGCCGACGGCCTCACCGTCCACGCCCACCGGGTGCTCGACCTGTGGCAGACCGAGGGCGTCAACGACAAGGTGCAGCTGGCCCGTCTCGGCGCCGAGCTGAACCGCCGCACGGTGGAGCAGGCCATGCGCGACGGCGCCATCGTCGTCGACCCGGCCACGACGTGGGTCGACGCCGACGTCACCATCGGAGCCGACACCGTCGTCCACCCCAACACCCAGATCCACGGCGCGACGACGATCGGCGTCAACTGCGTCATCGGGCCTGACACGACCCTGACCGACGTCGAGGTCGGTGACGGCGCCAGCGTGGTGCGCTCCCAGGCCCTCCTCGCCGTCGTCGGCCCCGGAGCAAGCGTGGGTCCGTTCTCCTACCTTCGCCCAGGCACTGAGCTCGGCGCCGACAGCAAGATCGGCGGGTTCGTCGAGACCAAGAACGCCCGGATCGCCGCCGGTGCCAAGGTTCCTCACCTCACGTATGCCGGCGACGTCACCATCGGGGAGCGCGCCAACATCGGGGCGGGCACGATCTTCGCCAACTACGACGGCGTAGCCAAGCACCACTCCTCGGTCGGCGCCAACACGTTCGTCGGGAGCAACTCCGTGATCGTGGCGCCCGTCGACATCGCCGACGACGCCTACGTCGCAGCCGGGTCCGCGGTCACCGAGGACGTCCACCAGGGTGACCTCGCCGTCGCGCGCGGCCGACAGCGCAACGTCGTGGGCTGGGTGGCCCGCCAGCGAGCCGTCCCCGCGGAGGCGGCCGACCGGCATACCGAGGACCCGACCACCGAAGGCAGCTCCACGTGACCGGCATCACCCGGACGACCGAGAAGAACCTCATGGTGTTCTCGGGTCGGGCCCACACGGAGCTCGCCGACGACGTGGCGCGCGAGCTCGGGACGGGGCTCGTCCCGACCAGCGCCTACGACTTCGCCAATGGCGAGATCTACGTGCGGTACGAGGAGTCGGTGCGCGGGTCGGACGCCTTCGTCATCCAGAGCCACACGTCGCCGATCAACCACTGGATCATGGAGCACCTGATCATGGTCGACGCGCTGAAACGCGCCTCGGCCAAGCGGATCACCGTCGTGCTCCCGTTCTACGGCTACGCCCGGCAGGACAAGAAGCACCGGGGCCGCGAGCCGATCTCGGCCCGGCTCATGGCCGACATGTTCAAGACGGCGGGGGCCGACCGGCTGATGGCCGTCGACCTGCACCAGGCGCAGATCCAGGGGTTCTTCGACGGCCCGGTCGACCATCTGATGGCCCAACCGATCCTCAGCCGCTGCGTCGAGGAGCGCTACGGGGACCAGAAGCTGGTGATCGTCTCGCCCGATGCCGGCCGCATCAAGGTGGCGGAGGAGTGGTCCCGCCGGCTCGGTGGCGCGCCGCTGGCGTTCATCCACAAGACCCGGGATATCAACCGTCCCAACGAGGTCACCGCGAACCGGGTGGTCGGCCAGGTCGCCGGTCGCATCTGCATCCTCGTCGACGACATGATCGACACCGCGGGCACCATCACCAAGGCGGCCGACGCGATCATGGCCGAGGGGGCGGCCGGCGTCGTCATCGTGGCGACGCACGCCATCCTGTCCGGCCCGGCCGTCGACCGCCTCAAGAACTGCAAGGCCGACGAGGTCATCGTCACCAACACCCTGCCGATCTCGCCGGACCGCGAGTTCGACAAGCTGACGGTGCTGTCGATCGCGCCGCTCATCAGCCGGGCGATCCGCGAGGTGTTCGAGGACGGGTCGGTCACGAGCCTGTTCGAGGGCCAGGCCTGACCGCGGGTCAGCCGGCCGACCTACGGGCGCGGTAGGCGGCGACGTTCGCCCGGTTGCCGCAGCCGCTCTCGCAGAACCGCCGGGACCGGTTCTTCGAGAGGTCGACGAGCACGTTGTCGCAGTCGACCGCCTCGCACTGCCGGAGCCGGTCGAGCTCGCCCGCCCGGATGACGTCGACCATCGCCATCGCGGCCTCGACGGCCATGCGGGTGGCCAGCGGCGCCTGGGGCGGGGTGGCGTGCAGGTGGTAGTCCCAGGTGTCGTGGCGTACCAGCTGGGGGAGGGCCTGGCCCTCACGCAGCAGCGCGTTGACGGCGTCGACCGCGCCGTCCTCGTCGATGAACCACAGCTCGCGCAGCCGAGGTCGCAGCGCGCGCACCGTAGCCAGCTCCCGTGCGCGTGCCTGGGTGCCGGCCGCCCGGTCCCCGGTCCACGACCAGTCGACGACGAACGCGTCGAGCTCGTCCGGAGTGGTGAGCCGGTCCGGGTCGGTGTCACCGGGGACCGACCCGGCCATGGTGTTGACCAGCGCGACAGCGCCGTGGAGGGCGACCTCGGCGTCATGAGTGAACAGCATGTTGACTCCTGACAGGGGGCGGCGGTACGGTCATGAGTGTAAGCCGGTTTGACTCCTGACCGGACCGACAGTGTCAATCCGACCACCACGACGAACCAGGGATCTCACGTGACCACCTCTGCGGCTCCCACCGCCCCAGCCGTCCAGCCGACGGCCCCCTTCGCCTCGGGTGCCCGGGCGGGACTGGTGGCCGCGTTATCCTCGGCCGCAGCCTTCGGGACGTCCGGACCGTTCGCCAAGGCGCTCCTGACGGAAGGCTGGACCAGTGGGGCGATCGTGCTGCTGCGGGTCGGCGGCGCGGCGCTCGTCCTAGCCGTCCCGGCCGCGCTCGCCCTGCGCGGCCGCTTGACCGTCGTCCGCGCCAACCTCGGGGTGATCCTCCTCTTCGGCCTCGTCGCCGTCGCCGGCTGTCAGGTGGCCTACTTCAACGCCGTCGGGCAGCTGCCCATCGGCGTCGCTCTGTTGTTGGAGTACTCCGGCACCGTGCTCGTCGTCCTCTGGGTCTGGCTGCGCACCCAGCGGGCACCATCGCGCACCACCCTCGTAGGCGCGGCCATCGCCCTCGTCGGCCTGGCCCTCGTCCTCGACATCACAGGCCAGGCGCCGCCCCAGCCCGGCGGGGTGGTGTGGGGCCTGGTCGCCGCGGTGGGGCTGGCGACCTACTTCGTCTCGTCCTCGCACCGGCCCCGACGGGGCGAGGAGCTACCGCCGGTGGCCCTGGCCGCCCTGGGGATGGGCGTCGGCGCGGTGGCCCTCGGGATCGTCGGCGCGGTGGGCCTGCTGCCGATGCGCTTCGCCACGGCCGATGTCGTGGTCGCCGGACGGTCGGTGGCCTGGTGGGCGCCCTTGGCCGAGCTGGCGGTCATCGCGGCGGCGGCGGCATACCTGCTCGGCACCCTGGCCGTGCGGAGGCTGGGGGCGACGGTCTCGTCGTTCGTCGGGCTGAGCGAGGTGCTGTTCGCCATCGTCTTCGCATGGCTGCTCCTCGACGAGCTGCCCCGTCCGGTGCAGCTGGCCGGCGGAGCCCTCGTCGTGGCCGGCGTCGTGGCGGTGCGGGTGGGTGAGGCGCGCTCCCAGCGCTGACGCACCGATCCGCCGCGATTTCCGGTATGCCGCCCACTCACCTACGATTGCCCGGTTGCCTCGGCGAGGGACGGAGCGCGGCCGGCACTGGTGTCGACTGTGACGACAACGTCCGTGATCGACAAGGCGGCCGCCCGACGAGTCGGGCCGGCCCCCGCGTCCGTGATGCGTCCCGCGTCGAGGCCATTCATGCCCGGCCGTCATGGCCCCCGACGTCAGGAGAACCACCCCCATGTCCGAGACCAAGCTCGTCGCCGAGACCCGCACCCAGTTCGGCAAGGGTGCCGCCCGCAAGATCCGCCGCGACAACAAAATCCCCGCCGTCCTCTACGGCCACGGTACCCAGCCCGTGCACATCACCCTGCCGGGGCACGACACGATGATGGCGCTCAAGACCGCCAACGCCCTGGTCGATATCGTGATCGAGGGCACGAGCCAGCTGGCCCTGGCCAAGGACGTCCAGCGCGACCCGATCAGGCCCGTCATCGAGCACGTCGACCTCGTCGTCGTCCGCCGGGGCGAGAAGGTCACCGTCGACGTGCCCGTCACCACCGACGGGGAGGCGGCGGCCGAGACCGTCGTCACCGTCGACTCCCAGACGTTGCAGCTGCTCGTGCTGGCCACCGACATCCCCGAGCACGTCGTCGTCCCGGTCGAGGGGCTCGAAGCCGGTACGCAAGTGCTCGCGTCGCAAGTCGAGCTGCCCGAGGGCGCCGAGCTGGTCTCCGACGGTGACGCACTGGTCGTCAACGTGACCCAGCAGATCACCGCCGAGGCCCTCGAGGCCGAACTGGCCGAGGCCGAGGCCGAGGCTGGCATCGAGCACGAGGCACCGGAGACCGACGAGGCGGACGCGGCGGACGGCGAGGCCGGCGAGGCTACGGCCGAGGGCGGCGCCGACTCCGGGTCGGACAGCAAGGCGTCCGACGAGTCCTGACGCCCCGCCCGTCCAGCCCGGTCGGCCGGGTCGTTCCGACCGGCCCTGGCTGGTCGTCGGGCTGGGCAACCCCGGCCCGGCCTATGCCGGTCACCGGCACAACGTCGGCGCGATGGTCGTGCGCGAGCTGGCCACCCGCCACGGCGGCGGGGCGTTCAAGCCGCACCGCTCACGCGCGACGGTCAACGAGCTGAGGCTCGGCACCGGCGCGGCCGGAGCCCCGGGGCCCAAGCTCGTCCTGGCCGTGCCGAGCACGTTCATGAACGAGTCGGGGGGGCCGGTCGCCTGGTTGCTGCGGTACTTCTCGGTCGACCTCGACCACCTTGTCGTCGTCCACGACGAGCTGGACATCCCTTCCGGTACGGTGCGGGTCAAGCAGGGCGGCGGCGAGGGCGGCCACAACGGCCTGCGGTCGATCTCCGCCTCGCTGAGCAGCAGGGACTACCTGCGGATGCGGGTTGGCATCGGCCGTCCCCCCGGCCGCATGGACCCCGCCGACTTCGTGCTGCGCGACTTCAACGCCGCCGAGCGAGCCGAGCTGCCGTTCATCCTGGACGCCGCCGCGGACGCCGCCGAGTCGCTGGTCGAGACCGGGCTGCTGGCCACGCAGCAGCGCTTCCACGCCCCCTGAGGCCTCGCCTCAGCCCGTTGCCCCTGGAGCCGGCGCAGGCTCGGCCAGGTCGGACGGGTCGGTGTTGGCGCCGTAGAGCAGCACGACCACCCGCTCGCCCGCCTCAGGGCGGTAGGCCCCCGAGGCCAGCGCCGCCTCGGCCGTCGCCGTGCCGTGCTCGACGGCGAGCCGAGAGTCCTCCCAAAGCCGGCGGCGCGCGTCGACGATCGCCTGGTCCTCGACGAGCACCGAGGTGACTCCGCCTCGACGACCGTGGCGTAGGCGATGGTGCCCACCCGGCGCCCCCAGCGAGTCGACAGCCACTCCGGACACCGCGACGTCCACGGGCTCGCCCGCCAGCAGAGCGGCGTTCAGACAGGCCGAGTGACCGGCTCCACCGCCACGACGCGAGCGCGTCCCGCCAGCCCCGCCACGACGCCGGCGAGGAGGCCGCCACCGCCCACCGCGACCAGCACCGTGTCGAACCCGTCGGCCCGCTGATCAAGCAGCTCGAGGGCGAGCGTGCCGTTGCCGGCCACCATGTCGGCGTCGTCGTAGGCGTGGCAGAACAGCGCGCCGGTCTGCTCGGCCCGCACGACGGCGGCCGCGTAGGCCCCGGTGTACTCACGCCCGACCTGGAGGACCCGAGCGCCCAGCCGGCCGAGCTTGGCCACCTTCGCTTGGGGAGCCGTCTGCGGCACGTAGATCTCGGCGGAGAGCCGACCTCGCGAGCCGCGTACGCCGCGGCGAGCCCGGCGTTGCCGCCTGAGGCGGCGACGACACCCGCCGCGGGCAGCTCCGCGCGCTCGGCGGCCGCGAGGACGCGGTTGAACATGCCCCGCGTCTTGAACGACCCGGCGTGCTGGAGGTACTCGAGCTTGTAGCTCACCGCGCCGTCGACGAGGACCGGCGTACGGCGGACGCGGTCCCCGATCCGCCGCCGCGCCGCAACCACTTCGGTGTGTGCCGTCAGGGGGCCTCGCTGTGCGCTGTCACCGCACCGGTCTACCAGTTCGATCGGGTTACTCAAGCACGCGGCCCGACAGTGGTCCGAATAGTCCGGGTGTAACCGTCTTGCCCCGGTATGGGCCGAAAGTATTCTGCGCCAACAGGATTCGCGGTGACGGGAGTCGGTCATTCGGTACGCGCGATGTCCCGACGTGGTGTTGGATACTGGTGGGGATTGTCGGGGGACGATCAGCGGGGACCATCCGCTCGAGCTTGCTCGGGCTGGCGGTCATTTATGGGGCATGGGGACGTAGTGACTGATGTGCTGGGCCGTTTCGACGGCATTGTCGTGCCGGGACGCACGACGGAGGCGACCGCCGCCGTGGGCGAGCCGCCGCTCGACGCCGTCGTGCGCCCGTTGCCGACGACGCGTCGGGGGACCCCGTGGTGGGTCCGTGCCTACCGGTCGGCCGCGGTGACCACTGATGTCGTTTTTGCCGGGGCGGCCGCCTGGGTGTGCACCTCCCTGCGATTCAACGACGAGGCCGGTGAGGCGTGGAACACCGCGGGCACGGTCGCGGTGACATTCCTGGGATGGGTTGTGGTGCTCACCTTCGCGCACGGTTACGAACGGTCCCGTTTCGGCTCCGGCACCGAAGAGTACCGCGCGGTCGGCCTGGCCGCCCTGCTCGGTCTCAGCCTCGTGTCGCTGGGTTCCTACGTCATGCACGCGGATCTGTCACGCGGCCTAGTGCTCCCGCTCATCGCCCTGTTGTTCGTCGGCACGCTGTGCACACGGTGTGTTCTCCGGGCGGTCCTGCGGGAGCACCGTCACCGGGGCGGCGCCTCCCTCGCAACCGTGGTCGTGGGTCGGGCCGACTCAGTCGCACAGATCATCCGTGAGATCTCGTCGGCGCGCGTCAGCGGCTACCGAGTGGTCGGCGCCTGCGTCTCCCATCTCGAGGAGGTCGACGCCCGGACCGACATCTCGGGCGTCCCCATCCTCGGCCCGCCGGAGGCCGCGCTCGCGGCGGTCGACCGACTGGGCGCCGAGGCGGTCGCCGTCTCGAGCGACCCCGATCTGCACGGGGCTCCGCTACGGCGGCTCGGCTGGGCCCTCGCCGAGCGCGAGGTCGAGCTCATCGTCGCGCCCGGCATCATCGACGTGGCGGGGCCACGGCTCAGCCTCAGGCCTGCGGCCGGCCTCTCTCTCCTGCACGTCGAGCGGCCGGTCATGCGCGGCGGCCGCGTCGTCGTCAAGCGGGTCGTCGACACAATCGCCGCCACCGCGATCACCGTGCTGGCCCTGCTCCCGTTAGCGGTCATCGCGCTGCTGGTGCGACTCGACACCGCAGGGCCGGTATTCTTCCGGCAGGAGCGTGTGGGCGCTAAGGGGACGACCTTCCCGATGCTGAAGTTCCGTACGATGGTCCGGGACGCCGAGGACCGGCTCTGCGACCTCGCCTCGGAGCCGCAGGTGAACGAGAAGTTGTTCAAGCTGCCCAACGATCCGAGGGTCACTCGGGTCGGCGCCGTGCTGCGCCGGTTCTCGCTCGACGAGCTGCCACAGCTCGTGAACGTTCTCCTGGGGCACATGTCCTTGGTTGGCCCTCGGCCACCGCTTCCGAGCGAGGTCGCAACGTACGAGCCAGACGCGGTGCAGCGGCTGCGCGTCCGTCCTGGGATGACGGGTCTGTGGCAGATCAGTGGACGCAGCAGTCTTTCGTGGGAGGACGCCTTGCGACTCGACCTCTGGTACGTGGACAATTGGTCGCCGCTGCTGGACGCACACATCCTCATGCGCACCACGCGGGCTGTCTTGGGAGGTCGCGGTGCTTACTAGGCGGCGGGCTTCGCTCGTGGTGGCAATAGCTGGTTGTGTCTTAGCCGTCAGCTCGTGTAGTAGTGGCGCCACAACCGGCTCTGAGCCGGGCCCCGGATCGGCTTCTGCCGCTTCATCGCGGTCCGTCCCGACGCCCGACGAGGGGCCGACACCGACCACGAGCGTGACCCGCGCGCCTGACCCTGTGGCGCCCGCAACCGTCCAGCCCGTGAAGCGAGCGTCTGGGCCGCCTGCACCCACGATCGCGGCCACCGCCGAGACCTTCTCGGACCCCGTCAGTTACCCCGACGGGCTAAGTCTCAAGGTGACAGGTATCGCGCAGGAGACTGTCGTGGGTAAGGGGCCGGGCACCCAGACCGGGGCGCCAATGACGCGTCTCACGCTGAGTTTGCACAATGGTACTTCCCATGACATCGCCCTGACCCAGGTCGTGGTAACGGCGGTCTACGGGAAGGCGCCCGGGCAGCTCGCCCCTCCGGTGTACACGGGAGAGGTCCGCGACTTCTCGGGCGTTGCCAAGCCCAACACTGACGTCACCGCCATTTACGCGTTCTCCATTCCGGCCACTGAGCTAGGCAACGTTCTCCTGACGATCGACCTCGACGGCGTTCACGCTCTCGCGACCTTCCATGGAAAGGCAACTACATGAACACCTCTCGGCGGCGCGCGCGCCTCGCGGCATTGGTCGTGGCAGCCATGGCTGGTTTGGGGCTGTCCAACGTCGGTCCCGTCACGGCCGACACGGCTCCGGCTGCGGGCGTCCCCGCTACGGTCTCCGCGGACCCGCTGCCGACGTGGCAGATCACCGGTGTCGTGTGGAGCCAGGTGACCGTGGGCAACACGGTGTATGCGACCGGCAACTTCACCAAGGCTCGGCCGCCGGGGATGTGGCAGGGAGGACCGACCGAGATCACGGTCGGCCACCTCATCGCCTACGACATCACCACCGGCCAGCGCGTGGCCTCGTTCAACCACATCCTTAACGCGCAAGGCATGGCTATCACTGCCTCACCCGACGGCTCCCGGATCTACGTTGGTGGCGACTTCACCACCGTCGATGGCATCGCTCGGAGCCACATCGCCGCCTTCGACACGGCGACTGGCAATCTCAGCACGTCATTTGCGCCCGCGATCAACGGCCAGGTGCGAGCGATCACGGCCAACAACTCGACCGTCTATGCCGGTGGCGCCTTCGAGAGCGCGGCCGGGGTGGCCCGCACCCGGCTGGCCAGCTTCAGCGCCGCAAATGGAGCCATGAGCCCGACCTGGGCGCCGACGGCTCCTGATGGTTACGTCTACTCCCTTGTCCTCACCCCTGATCAGTCGAAGGTCGTCGTGGGCGGGCAGTTCGACACGCTGAACGGCGCCCCTGCCCATGGCATGGGCGCTGTCGACCCGGTAACCGGGCTCAGCGTGCCGTGGGTCGCCAACACGGTTATCAAGGACGCCCTCAATGGCGCCATCACCTCGCTGCGTACCGACGGCACCTCGATCCTCGGCTCCGGGTTCGCCTTCGGCTCCGGGGCGTACTTCGAGGGATCCTTCTCGCTCAACCCGGCCAACGGCGCCATCAACTGGCTCAACGACTGCCAGGGCGACACCTACGACGTCCTTCCGGTTGGCCAGGTCGTCTACAGCGTCAGCCACGCGCACAACTGCACCATGGTCGGGTCCTTCCCCGACACCAACCCGCGAGTGCGTTGGCAGCACGCGCTCGCGACGACGAACTACGCCACGGGCGTGAACAACGGACCAGACATCTATGGCTGGAACTACAAGGGCCAGCCGGACGCCACCGTCCTGCACTGGTACCCCGACCTGGGGATCGGCACTTTCACCGGCCAGTACCAGGCCGCGTGGAGTCTCACCGGCAACGGCACCTACGTCGCACTGGGCGGCGAGTTCCCCACGGTGAACGGCGGAGATCAGCAGGGGTTGACCCGGTTCGCAGTGGCGACGGCCGCGCCGAACAAGGTGGGGCCGCAGTACACCACGAACCCGTCGCGCCCCACCCCGGCGACGAACGCCTCCTCCACGCTGCCAGGGACGGTCCAAGTAAGTTTCGGGACGGCCTGGGACATGGACAACCAGAAGCTGACCTACGAGGTCATCCGGGACGGCCAGACCGTCGTCTACACGACCCAGGCGAGCACCAACTTCTGGACCCTACCCACCCTGTCGTTCACCGACAGCGGCGTACCCGGCGGGACACACTCCTACCAGGTGCGCATCAAGGACCCGTTCAACAACAGCCTGATGAGCCCGGTGTCCAACACGGTCACCGTCATTGGCGGGGCGAACCAGCCACCGGTGGCCTCGTTCACGTCCTCGACGGCGAACCTTGTCGCGTCCTTCAACGGGTCGGGCTCTTCGGACCCGGACGGGACGATCTCCTCGTACGCCTGGAACTTCGGTGACAACACCACCGGGACCGGCGCCACGCAGCAGCACACCTATGCCGCCGCCGGCACGTACTCGGTGACGCTCACCGTCACCGACAACGCCGGGGCGACGAACGCCGTCACCAAACCGGTGACCGTAACCGCGGCGAACCAGCCACCGGTGGCCTCGTTCACGTCCTCGACGGCGAACCTTGTCGCGTCCTTCAACGGGTCGGGCTCTTCGGACCCGGACGGGACGATCTCCGCGTACGCCTGGAACTTCGGTGACAACACCACCGGGACCGGCGCCACGCCGCAGCACACCTATGCCGCCGCCGGCACGTACTCGGTGACGCTCACCGTCACCGACAACGCCGGGGCGACGAACGCCGTCACCAAGCCGGTGACGGTCAGCGCCCCGGCGAACCAGCCACCGGTGGCCTCGTTCACGTCCTCGACGGCGAACCTTGTCGCGTCCTTCAACGGGTCGGGCTCTTCGGACCCGGACGGGACGATCTCCTCGTACGCCTGGAACTTCGGTGACAACACCACCGGGACCGGCGCCACGCAGCAGCACACCTATGCCGCCGCCGGCACGTACTCGGTGACGCTCACCGTCACCGACAACGCCGGGGCGACGAACGCCGTCACCAAACCGGTGACCGTAACCGCGGCGAACCAGCCACCGGTGGCCTCGTTCACGTCCTCGACGGCGAACCTTGTCGCGTCCTTCAACGGGTCGGGCTCTTCGGACCCGGACGGGACGATCTCCGCGTACGCCTGGAACTTCGGTGACAACACCACCGGGACCGGCGCCACGCCGCAGCACACCTATGCCGCCGCCGGCACGTACTCGGTGACGCTCACCGTCACCGACAACGCCGGGGCGACGAACGCCGTCACGAAACCGGTGACCGTGACAGCAGCGGCGGGGAACCAGCCTCCGGTCGCGGCCTTCACGTCGAGCTCGCTCGACCTGACAGTCTCGGTCGACGGGTCTGGCTCCTCCGATCCGGATGGCACTATCGCGTCGTACACGTGGGCCTTTGGTGACGGAAGCTCCGGCACCGGTGTGACCAGCTCGCATACTTATGCCGCTGCCGGCAGCTACCAGGTCACCCTGACGGTCAAGGATGACAAGGGTGCGACGACGGCTCTCACCAAGCCCGTCAGCGTGGCGGCGCCTTTCGCCAAGGACCTCTTCGCTCGCACGGCGGCGAATGGCTGGGGGAGCGCGGACATCGGTGGTGCGTGGAGCACATACGGCGGGTCGACCAACTTCTCGGTCGGGGGCGGCGTTGGTCGCCTCGTGACACCGGCTCCCGCGGGCGGGGTGACCGCCCTCCTGAACGGCGTCTCGTCGACGAACACGGATCTGCAACTTCAGATGGCGCTCGACAAGATGCCGACCGGAGGCGGCCAGTTCTTCTGGGCCATCGGCCGGGGCAACTCCTCGGACGGCTACAGAGCCAAGGTCTGGGTTTCTAGCACCGGAACGCTGGTGCTCTACCTCAGCAAGTTCGTGGCCGGGGCCGAGACGGAGCTGACCAACAAGGTCATCACCGGCAGCTACGTCCCGGGTGACACGTACCAGGTCCGGCTCCAGGTCTTCGGCACCGGCACCACCTCCCTCCAGGCCAAGACCTGGAAGGTGGGGACGACCGAGCCCACGACCTGGGCGGTCACGGCCACCGACACGACGGCGTCGCTTCAGCAGGCGGGGGCCATCGGGCTGGTCACGTACCTGTCCAAGACGGCGACCAACGCGCCGATCACCATCAGTGTCGGACAGCTCTACGGTCGCCTCAAGTGATCCGAGTACCCGGCACGGTTGCTGGCTAGAGCACACCCAGACTGCCCGTGGCGGGCGGCGCCCCTGGCGCCGCCCCGTCACGGGCAGCGCGCTGTTCGCCCCGGGCGATCGACCGCGGGACTGAAGGGCGCATCGGTGAGACAGGAAGGGCACTACCGTGGAGCTCATCGAGCGTCCCGACGAGGTCAAGGTGGACGCGACCAGATGACTGCGGGGGGCAGGTCGCACGTGGTCGACGAGGCGGGCGACGAGCCGATCCTGTCGTCGGGTGACCCGGTGCTGGGCGGGGCGGGGTCGGCGGCCGCCGCGGCGACCAGCGACGAGGGGCTCACCCGCCGGGCCGCACGAGGTGGGGTCGTCACGGTCGGTGGGCAGGTCCTCAAGATCGTGGTCCAGGTGCTGGCGGTCGTCCTGCTGGCCCGACAGCTGAGCCCCGCCGACTACGGCCTCGTGGCCATGGTCCTGGCCGTGATCGGCGTCGCGGACATCTTCCGCGACTTCGGGCTCTCCTCGGCGGCGGTGCAGGCCAAGCACCTGTCCACCGACCAGCGCAGCAACCTGTTCTGGGTCAACGTCGGGATCGGCGTCGCACTGGCCGGCCTGGCGTTCGCGGGAGCGCCCCTGCTGGCCCTGGTCTACCAGCGACCGGAGCTCACCGAGGTGGCTCGGGTGCTGTCCGTCGCGTTCCTGCTCAACGGCGTCGCCACGCAGTACCGAGCCGACCTCAACCGCCGGATGCGGTTCGCCGCACTGGCGTTCGCCGATCTTCTGGCGCCGGCCGTCGGTCTGGCCGCTGCCCTCGTCGCCGTCCATCTCGGGGCGGGCTATTGGGCCATCGTCACCCAGCAGCTGGTGACCATCGCCGTCATGCTGATCGTCGTGCTCGGCTGCGGGCGCTGGATGCCCGGCCGACCCCGCCGTGACGTGGCCATGGACGGCATGCTCCGGTTCGGGTCCAACCTGGCCGGGTCCCAGGTGCTGGGGTACCTCGGCAAGAACGTCGACTCGCTGACCATCGGTGTCCGGTTCGGGGCGACTCCGCTCGGCATCTACAACCGAGGCTTCCAGCTGCTCATGACGCCGCTCGGCCAGCTCCGGGCCCCGACGACGACGGTGGCCCTGCCTGTCCTCTCGAGTCTTCGGGCCGACGAGGTGCGCTACTCGGCCTACCTGCGGCGGGGCCAGCTCGTCATGGGCTACACGCTGGTGGCCGGCCTGGGGCTCGTCATCGGCGGCGCACAGCCGTTGGCTGCCGTGCTGCTCGGGCCGCAGTGGCTGTCGGTGACGCCGATCCTGCGGCTGCTGGCCCTGGCCGGGATGTTCCAGACGTTGGCCTACGTCGGTTACTGGGTCTACCTCTCGCGGGGGCTCACCCGACAGCTGCTGCTCTACACGATCGTCACGACGGTCATGGTCACCGTCTGCATCCTCGTCGGCAGCACGTGGGGCGTCGTCGGCGTGGCCGCCGGGTATGCCGTCTCGGCCGCCGTCGAGTGGCCGCTGTCCTTCTGGTGGCTCTCCAGCCGGTCCGCGATCCCCGTGCGTGACCTGGTCCACGGCGCCCTGCGCATCGTGGCGTTCACCCTGCTCGTCGCCGGGTTCGCCGCGGCCGGGGACCTGCTGACCGCCTCGCTGGGCGAGGGCGTCCGGTTCGCCGTCGTCGTCGTGGCCGGCGTCGGCGGCTACGTCGTCCTCGCCACCGCGGTGCCCGTGTTTCGGCGTGACGTCTCCGGCGTGCTCCGGCTGGTCCGCCGGGGAGTGCGACGGTGACGGCGGTGACGGCGCTGCCTCGGCTCGGGATCGTCGTCGTGAGCTACGGCTCGAGCGAGCTGCTCTCGACCAACCTGGTGGCGACGGCGGCGGGCTGCCCCGACGGGGTGGTCGTGGTCGTCGACAACTTCTCGACCCGCACGGAGCGGGGCGCGGTCACGACGCTGTGTGAGGCCCAGGGTTGGACCCTGGTGGCGCCGGCCGACAACCTCGGGTTCGGCGGTGGCGTCAATCTCGGTGCCGCAGCCGCCTTTCGGGGCGGCGCGGAGGCGATCCTCATCCTCAACCCGGACGCCACCATCGACGCCGAGAGCGTCGACCGGCTGCGGTCCCGGGTCGCCGCCGACCCGCTCACCTTGGTGTCGCCGGTCGTGCGCCACCCGGACGGACGGGTGTGGTTCGGCGGCAGCGACCTGCACCTGCGCAGCGGCTCGCTCGCCTCAACCCGCCGCCGCGCGACGCTTCGGCCCGGGCCGGTCGAGACCTGGCTGAGCGGCGCCTGCCTCCTCGTGTCCCGCCGTCTCTGGCGGCTGGTCGGAGGGTTCGACGAGCGCTACTTCCTCTACTGGGAGGACGTCGACCTGTCGCACCGGGTCCGGGAAGCGGGCGGCGACCTCGCCGTCGTCGAGGAGGCGACCGCCGTCCACGACGAAGGCGGGACCCAGCAGAGGTCGGGCGCCGCCAAGTCGGACGTCTACTACTACTACAACATCCGCAACCGGCTGCTCTTCGCGGCGCTGCGCCTGGACCCCGCGACCCGCGCCCGCTGGGCGCTGACCTGCGGTCCTGCGGCATACGAGATCCTGCTGCGGGGTGGCCGCCGACAGTTCGCTCGCCGTGGCGGGCAGCCCCTCGCAGCGGCCGCCCGAGGCACCCTCGCCGGTCTGCGGCTCATCGCGCGGCCCCCGACGGCCGCTGCGCCCACGATCCCGGCGCGCTCCGATGCCCGCCCGCTCGTCGTGCTTCAGTCCTTCCCGCGGCCCCGGCCCACGACGAACCCGTACCTGGTGATGCTGGCGGAGCAGCTCGAGGCCGACCCCGACGTGGAGCTGCGGGTGTTCTCCTGGCGCGAGTCCCTCACCGGCCGCTACGACGTCTTCCACGCGCACTGGCCGGAGATCCTCGTGTCCGGTCAGTCGCCGGCCAAGAAAGCCGTGCGGCAGCTGCTGTTCCTGACCCTGGTGGCCAAGTGGCGACGGGAGGGCACGGCGATCGTCCGGACGCTGCACAACGTGCATCCGCCGCAGGGGATCAGCCGCCGCGAGGCGCTGCTGCTGCGGCTGTTCGAGCGGGAGACCGACCTGTTCATCCGGATCAACGACTCGACGTCACTCCCATCGGGCGTCGCGTCGGAGACCGTGCCGCACGGCCACTACCGCACGTGGTTCGAGCCGTACGCGCGCCCGGATCCCGTGCCGGGCCGGGTGGCCTACGTCGGTTTGGTTCGGCGCTACAAGGGGGTCGACTCGCTCGTCGAGGCGTTCCGGCAGACCGACGACCGCCGGCTCTCGCTCACCGTCGGTGGCCAGCCCTCGAGCCCAGAGCTGGCACAGGCGCTGTCCCGCCGAGCGGCAGGGGACCCGAGGATACGGCTGGACCTGCGCTTCCTGCCCGACGAGGAGCTGGTTGCTGCGGTATCCCAGGCGGAGCTGGTCGTCCTGCCTTATCGTGATATGCACAACTCCGGGACGGCGCTGATGAGCCTCTCCCTGGGGCGTCCCATCCTCGTCCCCGACAACGCCGTGAACCGCCGGCTCAGAGGAGAGGTCGGAGTGGCTTGGGTTCACCTGTATGCCGGACCACTCACCGCCGCCGTGCTGGAGGAGACCCTGACCGCCGTGAAGCAGTCCCCGTCTGCGCCGCCGGACCTGTCTCGCCGTGACTGGGGTCCGGCCGGACCGGCCCACGTCGCCGCGTACCGTCGGGCGCTCGCTCTGGCGGGTCGCCGGGCCGCCACGCCGGCACCTGCCGTGGTCGAGGCGGTCTAGCCATGGCTCCGATGTCCGCCCCACGTGTCCCGCCGGCCATCTCCGGCCCCTCGACCGACCGGCTCACGCTCCTCGTGTGCGGTGCCGCCGCGGTGGTGATGGGGATGCTGGTCATGCGGGCGCGCCCCAAGGTCGCGGTCGTGCTGTGGTTCCTCGTCGTCTGCTTCGTCCCCACGTGGATCGAGGCCAAGGTCGTCGTCCTCGTCCCTCCGACCACACTCGCGGCCGTGACGATCCTCGTCGCGCTCACCCCGGTGCTGCGCGGGCGGCTCACGGTGGTCGACGGAGCGGTCGGCATGCTGTTCGTCGCCTGCCTCCTCCCGTCGGTGATCGGGGTGGGGAGCGCTGCGTCCCTCTTCGCGGTGCTCATGCGCTGGATGGTGCCCTTCCTGCTCGGCCGGCTGATCGTCGGCAAGGTCTCGTCCGACTGGATCTACCGGTGCGCGGGAGTCCTCTTCTCGGGCGTGGCTGTGCTGGCCATCGCCGAGTTCGTGACCAAGGTCAACCCGTTCGTGTCCCTCCGGACCGACAATGTCGACTACCGCACCTGGTCGCCGCTGCAGGAGCGCGGCGGCCTCCAGCGCGTGGAAGGGGCGTTCGGCCACTCCATCGCGCTGGGCGCGTCGATGGCCCTCGTCCTGCCGCTGATCCTGGCGAGTACGTTCAGGGCCCGGATCAAGGTGGCCATGGTGTCGGTCATCCTCGTGGCGGAGGTCCTCACCTTCAGCCGCATCGGCATCGTCTGCAGCGTCCTGGCCCTGGTGCTGTTCGTGGGCTTCTCGAAGCGCGGGCTGACCGTCCGCGAACGCCGGTTAGCGATCGGTGCTCTCGTCGTTGGGGCCGTGGCGGCCGGCCCCCTCCTGCTAGCCAACTTCCAGCGGGCCGGCTCGGAGGCCTCGCTGAGCGCGGGCTACCGGGCGCAGCTCACCGATTTGCTCGCGGACATCAACATCATCGGGCTGGCCTCGAACCAGCACCGGACGCCGACGGGCGACATCTACTTCGGCGGGTTCCAGTCGATCGACAACGCTCTCATCCTCATCGGGCTCACCTACGGCTACCTCGCGCTGGTGCTCGCCGTTCTGCTGTTGGCGGCTCTCGGGGTGACCGTCCTGCGCCGCCGAGGCAACCCACCGATGATCGCCCTCGCGGCGCAGATCCCGGCGGTGGCGACCGTGGCGCTCATCACCCAGTACGAGATGTTCCTCTGGTTCGTCGTCGGCCTGGCGCTCGCGGAGCTGGGGGAGGCCCATCGACGTGAGGGCCAGCCGGGTCTCGAAGGTCGCGAACCCACGATCTCGGAAGCAGATGGGCACAATAGCACCGCGCGGGCTCGGGCAGAAGCCCTATGATCGACCTAATTAGTGCGCGGCATCTCGGAGTCGCCCCAGCACGGAAGGCGGCTCGATGAACATACGTGAAACCCTGGTGGGTCTGCTGAGACGGTGGGCGCTGGTGATCGCCGTGACGGTCATCGTCGTGGCGGGCGCCGTCGTCGCCACCCTGCTGGCGACGCCGCAGTACAAGGCCACCTCGAGCGTCTACTTCGCGCTGCCGAATGGGACGTCGGGCTCCGACTTGTTCCAGGGCGGTAACTACGCCCAGCAGCAGGCGGTCGGCTACGCCGAGCTGGTCGCGACCCCGACGGTGCTCGAGCCAGTGATCAAGCAGCTCGGCCTGTCGACCAGCGCCGACGACCTGGCCGGCGGCACCGTCGTCGCTTCTACGCTGCCGAATACGGCGATCGTCAACATCGACGTCAGCAGCCCCTCCCCGCAGCAGGCCGCCGACATCGCGAACGCCACGGCACAGCAGCTCGGCGTCGTCGTGCGTCAGCTCGTCCCCCGGGACGGGAGCAACAAGCCGGCGATGGACGCGACGACCATCCGCCAGGCCGTCCCACCCACCGCGCCGTCGTCGCCGAAGCTGACGACGAACGTGGCCGCCGCGCTCGTAGCCGGGTTGATCATCGGCGCCGGCCTCGACCTGCTCGGCAGCCGCGTCCCGGTCCCCACCCGCGAGCGCACGCGGTCCGGCCGTCGCTCGCTCCGAGCCGGTATACCGCTGGTTCGGCACGCCGACGACCTCCGTCGCGTCCGAGGTCCCCGCGGGACTTCCGAGACTCCCGAGGCACCCGATGTCGGCGACGCCCATGACACCTCAGACCCTCAGGGCAGCGTCGAACGCCCGAACGGTCACGACGTCCAGAACGACGCGGACAGCCAGAACGACCAGAACGGTCACGACGTCCAAAGCGGTCACGACGACCAGAATGCCCACGCGGTCCGGACGTCCGCCGGCCAAGGATCCCCCGGATCCCGCTGAAGAGCTCCTCAGGAGAGGTCGACGAGCCCGGAGGAGCCCGGCGTCAGCTGGACCAGGCGCCGACGTGCTTCGCGCCGGGGTCCTTGCCGAGCGCGGTGGCGACATCGTCCGGCAGCGGCCGGGCGGTGCTGTCCGCAAGCGCCTGGGTGGAGGCCAGTAGCTGGAGCGTGTCGTCGACGACGTCGGCCGAGTCCGCGCTGTAGTGGTAGAGCTCCTGCCGGGTCGCGGAGCGGAAGTCGTCGAGCGACGTGAACACGCGCGGGTCGGCGCCGGGGCTGGCCCACACCACCGCCCACCGTGGTGACGTCGCGTCCCGGCGGACGTAGGCGTTGCCGTTGAGCGAGATGGCCAGGTCTTCCGCGCGCCGCTGTCCGGTGAAGTCCTCCACCCCGAGGAGCGCGTCCCCGCGGGCGTTGCTGAAGGCGAGCAGGTTGTTGTGCACCTCGATCGAGCCCAAGCGCCAGGTCACCGTGGGATCCGGGAAGGGGCGGCGGGGGTCGTGACCTGGTGCGCCCTCCTCCAGTGGGTCCCGGTCGTCCTGGGTGAGGTTGACGTCGCGCTCGTTGCCGGCCAGCGTGTTGTTCCAGATGGAGACGTGGTCGGAGTCGGCCACGAGGATGCCGTCGTGGGCGTTGTCCACGACCCGGTTGTTGCCGATGACCGCCTGAGCGGAGATCTCGAGCACGATCCCGTGGTCGCCGTTCTGCTCCACGTCGTTTCCGGCCAACGTCAGGTCGTAGGAGGACTCGTCGGCCCAAAGCCCACTGCCGTCGTTGCGTGAGAACTCTCCGGCGGTGACCCGGATGCCGCGGCTCCGCGTGATCTTGAGCCCCCCGGCCGCAGGCGAGTGGTTGAAGTGCTCGGTGTTGTTGTCCGTGGAGCGCACCTGGTCGAAGGTCGTGCCGTCCGCCTGGAACCCGGCGATGCCGAGCATCCCGCTGCGAGCGACCGTGACGTGCCGGACGTCGGCGTGGGCGGCCAGCACCCCCAGGCCGGTCGTGGCGCTGTCCTCGATGTTCACGTTCTCGACACTGACGTCGGGAGCCAGGAGGGTGACCGCGCCCTGGTGCGGCACCGAGTCGGCATACTGGCGGACACCGAGGCCGCGAAGGGCGGAGCCGCGGCTCTGGACGATGACGGCCTGCCTCAGCGAGCTGACCGAGATCGGGGTCGTGCTCGGGTCGCTGCCGAGATAGAGGCGACCGGCGTCGGTGTCGAGGTAGAACGACCCGGCTGTCACCTCGTCGCGGCGGCTCACCTGGCGCTGGGGGACGCCCGCGACCCAGACCTGCTCCGGGTGGGCGGCCATGGGATAGGTGGGGTTGACGAAGTTCCAGCCGGGCTTGGTGTCGTCCGGGGCGCCCCAGGTGTAGGTGGGGCTGGCATCCAGCCGCTGCGACCAGTCGGCGACCCATTGCGGGCCGTCGGCGCGCCATCCGGTCAGTGGTTCGCTGCCGTCGAGCCACACGGCCTCCCGGGGGTAGGCCTGCAGCGTGAGCCGCTTGCCGTCCGGGATCACGATGGTCTCGTGGTAGACACCGGCGCGGATGACGACCGTGCTGCCGTCTCGGGCGTCGTTGATCGCCTCCCAGATGGTGCGCAGCGGGTCGTCGACGGTGCCCGCTGCCCCGTCGCGACCCTGGGGCGAGACGACGACGGCACCGGCCGGCACGGGGTAAGCGGTGTCGGCGGGAGCGGCGGCGCCCGCCGACCCTGGCGCGGGACGGGACCCGGCCGACGGGCTGGGTCCCACCGCCCAGGGCTGGGCCGACTGGACGACCCAGAGACCGGAGGCGACGAGGACCGCGACGACGGCGCAGACCACGACGGCAGCCACGGAGCCGAATCCGGGCGGGTCGACGACGAGGTCGTCGTCGGTGCTCGGGAGCATCAGGGCCTCGTCGGGGAGCTCAGCCGGGGAGACCCTGGTGTCGGCGGCGTCCGGCGCACGGTGCCCGGTCATGAGGCCGAGATCCGTCGGCTGAAGGAGGCCTCGAGGACGGGCGCCGACGTGCGCAGGGCTGTCTCCAGCGAGACGGCGGACAGTCCCTGCTCCTGGTAGCCCTCCAGGATGAGCCGGGCCAGCTCGCCACGGTCCACGTCGGGTGGGCGCGCCTCGGGCACGCCGTCGCCAACACCTGCGAAGGCGTCGTGGGCCAGCAGGATCGACCCGGCGCGGGCCTGCCCGAGGGAGCGCTGTACGCGCTCGGCCTGGGCGACGTCCTTCCAGTCCCATGTCGAGGCGCTCCAGAGCACCGGGGTCAGGCCTTGCGCGCGGACCGCACGCCAGGTCAGCAGGGACTGGGCGCCGTAGGGCGGCCGGAACCAGCGGACGGGCTGGCCGACGAGGTCCTCCAGCTCGCGCTTGGCGTCGGCGGTCCGGCGGCCGGCCTCGGCGTAGCCGAACTCCACCAGGGGGCGATGGTCCGGCCCGTGCAGGGCGATCTCATGGCCGGCCGCGGCCATCTCCTGCACGAGCGAGGCGAGTCGGCGCGTGCGCGTCAGCAGCACGAAGAACGTCGCACTGGCTCCGTGGCGGGCGAGCTCCTCCAGCACCCGGGGCGTGTGCTCGGGGTCGGGGCCGTCGTCGTAGGTGAGCACGACGTGGGGGGACGTGGTGCGGACCACGGAGCCGAGCAACCCCGCCCGGGACTTGGCCCAGCGCCTGAGGGAGCTGCCGGCGCTCATCCGGTGGCCCCCACCGGGTTGGAGCGCCGGTACTCCTGATGAGTCCATCCCGCGGCGGCTGCAGCCATCCCCACCCCCCGGAGAGCGGTGCGCAGCCCGCGGGCCTGGTGCTCGGCGTGGCCGGCGACCAGCCCGAGCAGCCCGCGAGCCGAGCCGCCGGCCACCCGCACCAGCCCACGCGTCATGAGCTGCGCGCGGACGACCATCCGGACGGCGGGGCCGTCGGCGAGCAGGAGCGCGACGCGCGCCGCCGTGTTCCCGTGGCTGAAGGCCCGGGCCAGCACCCACCGGCGGGAGAGCCGGGTAGCCGGGATGTTGTCGAAGGCGCGCGCCTCCTCGCACCAGACGATGACCCCGCCCCGCCGGCGCAGCTGCGCACAGAACAGGGTGTCCTCGCCGCCGGCCATCCCGAGGCGGTCGTCGAAGCGGACACCGAGGGCACGGATCTGGTCGAGGTCGAGCAGGAGGTTGCCCGCGCCGGCTGCCGCGACGGGCGTACCGGTGGGCAGGCTGCGGCGCTGGAAGAACCGGCCGGCGACGATCCAGGGATCGGGCGGTGCCGAGAACGCTTCGACGACCCGACCGGCCACCGCGGCCGCTCCGGTGTCGGCCCACGTCTGGCAGAGCGCTCCGAGCCACCCGACGTCGGGGTTCTCGTCGTCGTCGATGAACACCAGGAGGCGGGATCCCTCGGCCTCGTCGAGAGCGCGGTTGCGGGCCGCCGCGATCCCCGGGACGGGCTCCGCCACGTAGCGCAGCCGGCCTCCGCCCTGGCCGTCGCGCACCCTGGCCACCGCGGCGGACGCGCTGGCCTCGAGGTCGTTGTCGACCACCAGGACGTCCACCTCGCACGGGTGGGCCGAGCTGCCCGTAGCGGCCTGGTCGAGCAATGCCGGGAGCAAGGTCTCGAGGCTGGCGGGACGGCGGAACGTCAGGACCGCGATAGTGACCCGCGTCACGTCTGCCCCCACCGACCCCCCGTTTCGACGTCATGGGCGGCCGCGACGTGCCGCTCGCAGTCCCCGCCCCGGTCTTCGGCTAGGGTACTGGACGGGTCGTCGTGGTCGGGCGCTTTGCGCGGCTACGGACCCGGATCGAGGCCGTCTCTCTAGCCCTTTCCCCAGATCTGGTGCAGATGAATCCTTAAGACCGGGATGGACTACTTCGACCGTTTGGTGCCAGGATCTGGGCCCATGCCCGCAAGGGACAGGCTTCCCCGGCCGCCAACGATCGGACAACGGTCCGACCAGCGGTGAGTGACACCCCCGACGAAGAGGCTCCCCCGTGCCCTTGAAGTCTCGCTCCGTGACCCTTCCCCCTAGGTATCTTCCGCGCCACGCCCACCCCCGGCCCTGGCACCAGCGGTCCGCCATCCGCGCACTCGTGGTCGTGCTGGCCGTGATGATGGGCACCGGGGCGGCGGTCCTGACCGCGGTGCCGGCCTCCGCTGACGACACCACCATCGCCTCGGACTCGATGTCGCGCTACCTGCGCACCGGGTGGGGCAGCCCGGACGTCGGCGGGCCGTACACCGTCTCCAACCCGGAGAGCATGTCGGTCGACGGGTCGACAGCCCGGATGAGATTCCCGACCCCCGGTACCGCCCGAGCGGCCGTGCTGACCGGCGTCATCGCGCAGGACGTCCGCTTGCAGTCGACCTTCTCGGTCTCCACCGTACCGGCCTCCGGCAACGGGGTGACCCTGGGCGTGAACGCGCGGATCTCGAGTGCCGGCGCCTACCAGGGGCGGCTGCGGTTCGCCCCCGGGGGCCTCGTGCTCCTCTCGGCCGTGCGGATCGACAGCAGCGCCAACGTCACGTCTCTGAGCGACGAGGTTCCGCTGGGGTTCACCGCGATCGCCGGTATGCGGGTGGCGCTCCAGCTCCAGGTCCAAGGGACGAACCCGGCCCAGGTGCAGGTGAGTGCGTGGCCGGCCACGGCCTCGGCCCCGGGCGCCCCCTCCATCTCCATCTCCGTCGCCGACGCCGGCCCGGACGGCCCCACCTCCGGCTTCCTCGGAGTCTGGGGCTACCTGTCCCGGTCGTCGGGCGCCAACAGCGCGCGCGTCGACAACCTCCGGGCGGTGGCCCTCGACGCCGCGCCGGCTCCGCCCACGCCGACGCCGACGCCCACCCCGACCCCTACTCCGACCCCGACGCCGCCCACACCCACTCCCTCGCCTACGGCGACGCCGACGCCCACACCCACTCCCTCGCCTACGGCGACGCCGACGCCCACACCCACTCCCTCGCCTACGGCGACGCCCACACCCACTCCCTCGCCTACGGCGACGCCGACGCCCACTCCGTCGCCTACGGCCACGCCGACGCCGACTCCGTCGCCCACGGCGACACCGACGCCGACGCCCACGGCGACGCCGACGCCGACGCCGACGCCCACTCCGACCGTCGGTGCGCCGACCGGCCCCGGCATGACGCCCTTCGGCGTGTTGGCGAACCAGGGCTCGCTCCCGGCTACCGTCAACTCCCTGACGCCCTCCGCCAACGTGTCGTTCCTCCCGGGGACCTACGACTTCTCCGACTTCACCGGGGGGGCCCAGCAGTTCGGGTTCCTGCTCTGGCAGACGGCCAGCCAAGGCCCCAAGGGCCTGCTGGGCTCGGGCAAGACCGCGACCGTCTTCCAGATGCGCGCGAACAGCTCGACCCAGGCCGGTCAGGTCCCACCCCAGTCGTCCTTCACCTCGGGCGGGACCAACCCGCTCTACCTGATGCGGGGCGACAACGGCGTGGTCCTCTCCGGGTTCACGCTGGCCGGTACGCCGCAGGGACACCTCTATGGCGGCCTCCAGCTCTACTACGCCAACGGCTCCCAGGTCTCCGACGTCCTCGTCAAGGGCATCCCGGGTGACGACTCGGCCAACCCCGGAGAGACCTTCTCCATCAACCTCTTCCGGGCCGCCGGGGCGCATCTCGACCGCCTCGAGATCGACGGTCGCGACGCGAACGGGACCAAGGTCGGCGCCTCAGGTCTCGGCATCAACTTCGGATCGGGCGCCGTCGTGACGGACCTCTACGCCCACGACCTGGCCTACGGGCACGGGGTGGCGTCCTACACGACCGACTCGCCGACGTTCGTGCGACCGGTCGTGACCGGTGGACAGCGGGGCCTGAACTTCGAGCGCGTCACCGGCACGGTGAAGATCACGCAGCCAAACCTCACCGGCCAGGCAGAGGTGCCGATCGCCATCGCCTCCGACACGGGCTCGGCGACCTACGAGATCAGCGACCCCGTGCTTGCGGCCGGCCAGAAGCTGGTCGTCCGGGTCACCGGGTACATGGGGAACGCCCGCACGCAGGACCCGGCGAGCGTCCACCTGTTGGTCGGCGGGGTCGAGCGACCCGACCTCCTGGACCTGCGGGTCGAGAAGTAGGGGCGGCACCGGTCGTCCGCCGCGGCTACATCGAGGGCCGCGGCGGGCGCCGACTGCGCCAAAGGCCGAAAACCGGGCCGGGCGGCGACGTACAGTGCCGATGTGGTGGGGCTGGGTGACGCGAGGCCGGTATGCCCGTCGCGGCCCTGATGGCGCCCGACCGGTTACCGGGCGACCTCGCCATGCCCTCGCGGCGCTCGGTGCTCAAGGTCCTCGCGGGCGCGGCCGGCGGTCTCGCCCTGGCGTCCACGGCCGGGTGTGACCCCGCGCCACCCCCAGACAGCGCATACACCGTGGAGCGCTGGCGCTCCGAGCGAGGGACCCGGTACCTCGTCGGACATCGGGGCGTCGGCGACGTCGTCCCCGAGCACACGCAGGAGGCCTACGACGCGGCGCTGAAGTGGGGTGCGAAGGCCCTCGAGGTCTCCGTCGTCCAGACCAAAGACGGCGTGCTGCTCTGTCAGCACGACCTGACCTTCGAGCGCACCACGACCTTGACCGGGAAGGTCTCGGACACGCCGCTCACCACTGTCATGGACGGCCGGGTCGACATCCCCCGGCTCGGTCCACGCTGGCAGGGGTCCGGCGCTCCCCGTATCGCCCTCCTGAAGGACGTCCTCACCAAGATCGGCGCGAAGGCGGTGCTCTGCCTCGAGGCCAAGGACGACGCCGCCTTCCCGGCCATGCTCGCCATGGTCGACCAGCTGGGCCTCAAGGGCTCGGTCATCGTCAAGCTGCACGTGAGCTCGGGCCGTTTCGCGGAGGCCAGAGCGGCGGGCTACCCGCTGTTCGGCTACGTAGGCAGCTTCGCCGAGGCCACCGCCGACGGGATCGCCACGCTGGCCAAGAAGCTGCAGCCGGCATCCGACGTCCTCGTCGTCCCCTCGAACGAGAACGGCGACTGGCTCCCGGACGCATCGCTGGCCGCCGCTGTGGCGACGGGCATACCCGTGTGGGTCTTCGGTGTCCATCGCCGGTCGGAGCTGGCGTACCACGTCGCGCACGGCGCCGTGGGTGCGGTGGCCTCGAGCATCGGCTATCTGTCGGGGGGGCTCGCGCCTCGGACGGCCAGCGCGTGGGACACCGGTGCGCTGACATCGGGAGAGATGACCCGGCAGCCGGACGACGAGGACGACGGGCTGGGCTGGCCCGAGCTGGGGGTCGTCTCGCTGCGCAAGAAGGGCGGCCAGGCGTTCCTCACCGTCGGGCAGCTCGCTCCCCTCTCGTCGGCGGCCGGCTATTACCAGGTCGACGTCGGCGTGCGGGTCGACACGCTTCCGACGGACGGACGGTCCAACGTCACGGTGGCGTTCGGCCACACTGACGACCGGTACTACGAGCACCGGCAGGGGCTGCTCGACGGGTACCACGCCCTGCTGCGCATGGACGGAAGCCTGGAGGTGTGGGCGCACACCGCCGGGTCGGCGGCGGGCCAGCAGCTGGCCCCGGCGGTCACCGGGCCACCACCGGAGTCAGGGACGTGGATCCCGTTGCGCTTGGCTGTGACTCCGAGCGCCATCACCTGGTCGAGGCTCGACACCGGGGCCGCCGTGACCGCTGCCGACGCGCGGTTCCGTGGCGACTACATCCACCTTGGTCGGTCGGCCCCCGACGGTCAGGTGTCGCTGCGCCAGCTGCGGGTCAGCTGAGCCGCGGCGGACCGCGAGAGCGTCCAGCACGGCCGTGGCGACCTCGCGCCGAAAACGTTGCGGTGCGAACCGAACCCGGGCCTGCGCCGCCGCCTCCCGCGTGGTGGCGGCGTACCGGGCCCAGTTCGAGACGACGTCGCCGATCCCCGCCGCGAGCGCCTCCGCGTCCGCCGGCGTGACGACCACCGCGCTGGCCGTGCCGTCGACCGCCTCCGGGAGCCCGCCGATCCGGGAGACCACGACCGGTCGCCGCGCGAGCGTTGCCTCGACCGCGGTGTTGCCGAACGGCTCCGGCGCGGTAGACGGGACCAGAGCGATGTCGTGCGCGGCGATGAGCGGCCACACCGAGGCGTCGAAGCCGAGGAACCGCACCACTCCCTGCGCGACGAGGTCGGCGTACTGCTGCCGCAGCTGCGCCTCGAACCACTCGTAGCCCGCGAAGACCCCACCCAGGAGGTCGAGGGTGACCTCGACTCCGGCATCCCGCAGCAGCCGGGTCGCGGCGAGCGCGACGTCCGGGCCCTTCCGCGGCGAGAGCCGGCCGACGTAGAGCAGGCGGACCGGCGGGTCGAGCTCGGGACGCGGCGGCGCCGGCTCGTCGGGTGCGGCGATGCCGTTGTAGACCACCGTGGTCCGCCGGCGCAGCCGGGGGATGACCTCGGCGAGCCCCTCGGCCGAGTACCGGCTGTTGGCGAGGACCCGGTGGGCCAGCAGCAACGGGGCGACCAGGCCCAGCTCGACGAGGCGGGACGGATGTCGCTCCGCCTCGTGGACGTGACAGACCGTCACCGCGCGGGCCAGCCGGCCGGCGACCAGCCACGTCGGCAGAATCTGGGTACTGACGTAGACGACGTCGGGCCGCAGCGCGTGCAGCAGCGCCGACGTGGGAGCGACCGAGCGCACGGTGGCCGTCGCCAGGGCGGCAAACCCCTTGGGGCGCAAGGCGGTCTTGCGCAGGACGGGCATGGCGACCGTCCGGCACGAGGCCCCCCGACGGGTCAACTCGTCGACCAAGGGCCCGCTGGTCGGCAGCGCCACGTGGACCGTCAGACCGGCCTCGACCAGGGCCTCCACCGCCTCGGCCACCATCCGGTCGGAGCCGTAGAGCTCCGCGCCGGGGTGGACGACGAGGACGACGGCCGGAGCGGACACCCGTCAGCCCCGGGCCGGCGCGGCGTCGCGGATGTCGCGGTACCACTTGGGCAGCCCGAGCGCGAGGTAGCCCGCGGTGCCTAAGAGGAGGAGCGCGTAGACCACGAGGAAGGGGACCGTCCGCCCCCAGAGGAGAAAGGCCACGCAGAGCAGGCCGTAGTCGGTGGGGACGACGAGCAGCGACCGCAGCACCGAGGCCGGTTCCGGGACCCCTCCGGTCGCCGTCGACGGCCCGGCGGCTGCGAGCTGCCGCTTCAGCTGGTCGGTGAGGATGAACGAGAAGAAGAAGAGGTTGGCGACCAGGAGGTAGGCCAGGGGCAGGGCGACCCCCGCGACTCCCGGATCGACCCCTGCGTCGGACGCGGTGCCCACTCGGTGCAGGCCGGCGAGCACCCCGAGATGCAGCATGGTGATCTTGGCGCAGTCCACGATGTGGTCGAGCCACTCGCCCGCGGGGGAGCCCCCACCGCGCAGCCGGGCCAGCTGGCCGTCGGCCGAGTCGAAGGCATACCCCGTCGCCAGCAGCACCGCCACGAGGACCCCGGCGGCCACCGTCGGCGTCAGCAGGGCGGCGACGAGGATCCCGCAGAGCGAGAGGAACCCGCTCACCGCGGTGACCTGGTTCGGGGTCATCCCGAGGCGGTGGGCCACGGCCGCGATCACTCGACCGAGGGGACGGTTCACGAACCGCGAGTACGCCGGTGCGCCCCGGTTGGACTTCTGGTGGCGGCGCAGCCGCTCCACGGTGCCACGCACCGTCTCCCGCGTCGACCCGTTCACGCCGCCGCCCGGTTGGCTCATCCTGGTCTGCCTTCCCCTGTCCGAGCCACCACCGGACGCCTGGTCTTCACCGTCATGGCGCTCCCCCCGCGCCGAGGACACTCTACCGACGCCGTCGCGGCAGTTCCGGTATTGCCCGTTCCGGGCCGAAGGACGCTTCGCTGGCCTAGGCTGTCGGTGCGGGCCAGCGCGGGCGGGCCCGGGGGCGAGAAGCTGGGGAACTGTGGGAGCGGCATTGCGGGTGGGCTATGCGCCGGGCGTGTACGACCTGTTCCACGTCGGCCATCTGAACATCCTTCGGACGGCCAGGTCGCGATGCGACGTCCTCATCGCAGGCGTCGTGTCGGACGAGATGGCCACGCTCGCGAAGGGTCGGCGCCCGGTGGTGCCGCTCGACGAACGGATGGAGATCGTCAGCCACATCCGCTTCGTCGACCGCGTCCACGCGGAGACCCTCCCCAACAAGCTCGATACTTGGGACGAGCTGCGCTTTCACGTCTTCTTCAAGGGCGACGACTGGAAAGGCACCCCGAAGGGGCTAGACCTCGAACGGCGGTTCTCCGAGGTCGGGGTCTCGGTGGAGTACTTCCCGTACACGGTCCAGACGTCCAGCACCCTGCTTCGCCAGGTGCTCGAGATGAAGGCCTCCTAAGCCACCACAGGGTCTCACGACTGCGCTATTCGGGGGTCAAAATCCGTCCGGGCGACGTCGTCGAACCGTTGCGCTCAGGGGGGTGCGCGATGGCAACCTCGACGCAGGTCGGGCCAATCGGGGCGCGCCGTCTCGTCCACGCACCGTGTCCGGAAAGGACCCCGCCATGCGCCGCCGCCACCTCCGAGCCGCCCTGGCCGCCGCCGCCTCGGCGGTCGCTCTGGCCGCCGGACCCATCCTGCTGTCCGCCTCCGCGTCCACGCCGATCGGCGGCGACCTGCCGGTCACCGTCAACTCGGCATACGTCAAGGCGAACGGCCGACTGATCACCCCCGCCGACGCCATCTCGGCGTGCGGTGCGAACCGGCGCCAGCAGAACGAGCCGTCGGCGGCCGTGGACGCCCGCAACCCGAACATCGTCGTCGCCGGCTCGAACGACTACTGCACCGTCGAGAAGGCGGGCGGCACGTGGACCGGGTTCTACCGCAGCCTCGACCGCGGTGCGACCTGGACCGACAGCCTGCTGCCCGGCTACCCCACGGACACCTCCCCCGAAGGGCTGGCCAGCCCGCTCCAGCAGCGCGGCATCTCCAACGCCGGCGACCCGGTGCAGGCCTGGGACAACAACGGCCGGCTGTTCTACATGGGCAACGCGTTCAACCGGGCCGCCCCGCAGAACGGGTCGGTCTGGATCACGACCTACGACCAGGACGCGGCCCGCTACCTGCGGACGGTGATCGTCGGCAGCGGCACGCCGGCGCTCAACGGCCGGTTCAACGACAAGACGGTGATCGAGGTCGACCGGGGGGTCAGCAGCCCATATGCCGGCAACGTGTACGGCGCTCGGAGCATCTTCCAGGGCGTCGGCGGGAACAACTCGATCTCCTTCGTCCGCTCGACCGACCACGGCGCGACGTTCAGCAACCCGACGAAGATCTCGACCGGCTCCAAGAACGTCCAGTTCGCCGACATCGCCGTGACCAGCAACGGCACCGTCTACGTGGCGTATCGGCAGTTCGACAGCAGCCGCGGCCACCAGGTGAACAGCATCCAGTACGTCGTCTCGACCGACGGGGGGCGCAGCTTCAGCAAGCCGGCGACGGCGACCACCTTCGAGGCCTACGACGCGGCCGACTCTGCCGGCGACCCGGCGGCGGCGGCCGAGGCGCACGACCAGGGCGTACGAGAACGCCGACGGCCCGGAGTCGGAGGCCGGCGAGTCGTCGGTCGGCGACAGCCGCGACTGCGGGTCCGGTCCGCTCGCCTGCCAGAGCGGGTTCGTCTTCTTCCGCCACGACAGCCAGCCGCGGATCACCGCCGACCCCAAGGCCGCCGGCCAGAAGGTCTACCTCGTCTACGACGCGACCATCCCGGGCACCGAGCAGGCGTCGGCGACGACGTACAACACCGCGGACCCGGTGGGGACGACGCTGCGGGTCGGCCAGGGCGGCATCTACTACGCCAGCCTGAGCGGTCTGGGTGGCAGCTGGACGACGCCCGCCCTGCTGGCCCCGACGGTCAAGGGCCACCAGCTCTTCCCGGACATCAACGCCGACGGCGGCTACGTCCATGCGGTGTGGCACGACAGCCGGAACGACCCTGCCTACAGCGTCCAGTACCCGCCGGGCAACAACGGTGCGGTGCGGGATGCTGGTGGGTTCGCTGCCGCGGTGCCGGGACTGGACACGTACGCCACCTCGTCCCGTAACGAGGGAGCGACCTGGGCCGCCGCGGTACCGGTCTCCAGCGTCACCCAGATGCCGAACTACGAGATGTTCGGCGACCGTCGGGTGCCCTTCCACGGCGACTACAACTACGTGTCCTCCGTGGGCGCGTTCGCCTACAACGTCTGGACCGACACCCGCCAGGTCGTCGGTGGCGACGACCCGCGCTACATCGGGGGTGAGGGCTTTGACGTCAAGCAGTGCCGCCCGCAGCTGCCGAACGGGACCTTCGGGGCCGACGCCTGTCCGAACGAGGGTGGGCTGGACCAGGACATCTTCGGTCGGGCGACGACCGGCTGACGCCCGGCCCGCCCTCCCCCCGCCCCCCTCTTTCGGTAGAGGTATATCCGAGCGCCCCACCGCTCGCTGGCACCTCCACGCAGAGGGCGGCGCTCGGATATACCTGCAACCGGAAGAGAGCGCGCGCTGGGGATGGCGGGCACGGGGTGGTGCTCAGGGGCTCGGCCGCCGTGCGGGGGAGGGTGGCGCGGTCCTAAACTGGAGGGGCACCCGGCGCCGTCCTCGGCGTGGGGTGTTTGTGTTGCCGCCCCGACCTGCCGGGTCGCCGACCGAACCGCCGATTTTCCCAGATGTGGATGTTGATGAGCCTGACCACTGACCTGCCCGTCGTGCCTACCGACGCTCGCCCGCGCCCGCTGGTCGCCTTCTGGGGTCGCACCGCGGGCCTCGACCGGGTCTTTGAGGCAGCGCGGACCCGGCTGCCCTTCGTCGACGTCGCGGTCAGCGGCGGGGCCCGGTCTCTCGTCGCCGCGGCGCTTGCCGGCCGGGCCGAGCAGCCCGTCAGTCCGCTGCTTCTCGTCACCGCCACGACCCGGGAGGCCGACGACCTCGCCGAGGCGCTCGGCTGTCTGGTCGGTCCCGACCACGTCGCGACCTTCCCGAGCTGGGAGACGCTGCCCCACGAACGCCTCAGTCCCCGCAGCGACACGGTGGGCCGCCGGCTGGCTGTGCTGCGGCGGCTGACCCACCCGGAACCCGACGACCCGGCATACGGACCGCTCTCCGTCGTCGTCGCTCCGGTGCGGGCCGTCCTGCAGCCGGTCGCCCGCGGGCTCGGCGACCTCGCCCCCGTGGCCCTGCGCGCCGGGGACGAGCGCCCGCTCGAGGACGTCGTCGACGCGCTCGCCGCGGCCGCCTACACGCGCACCGACCTCGTCGAGCGGCGGGGTGAGTTCGCAGTGCGCGGCGGCATCCTGGACGTCTTCCCGCCCACCGAGGAGCACCCGGTGCGGGTGGAGTTCTGGGGTGACACGGTCGAGGAGGTCCGCTGGTTCAAGGTCGCCGACCAACGCAGCCTCGAGCTGGCCGAGCACGGGCTGTGGGCGCCGCCCTGCCGCGAGCTGCTGCTCACGGACGCGGTCCGCGAGCGGGCCCGCGAGCTGGCTGCGGAGGTGCCCGGCATCGCCGACATGCTCACCAAGCTGGCCGAGGGTATCGCCGTCGAGGGCATGGAGTCGCTGGCCCCGGTCCTGTTGCAGGACACCGGTATGCAGTCGGTCCTCGACGTGCTGCCGCCTCGGAGCCTCGTGGTCCTCGTCGACCCCGAGCGGATCCGGACACGGGCCCACGACCTCGTCGCGACGAGCGCCGAGTTCCTCGAGGCGAGCTGGGTCGGGGCGGCCGCCGGCAGCGTCGTCCCCGTCGACCTGCAGGGGCTGCTCGGCACCGCCTCCTTCTGGACGCTGGGGCAGCTGCGCGAGCACGCCCGGTCGGTCGACCTGCCCTGGTGGACCCTCACGTCGTTCGCCAGCGACGAGGAGCTCGCGGAGTTCGCCGACGACGGCGACGTTGACGTCGAGGGTGCTGAGCGCATCAATCTCGACACCGCCGACGTCGAGCCGTTCCGGGGTGACACCGAGGCGGCGGTCGGCCAGCTGCGCACGTGGGTCGCCGACGGCTGGCGGGTCGTCGTCGTCACCGACGGCGCCGGCCTGGCCCGGCGGGTCCACGAGGTGCTCGGTGAGCACGACGTCGCGTCGTCCCTCGACCCCCTGACCGACGACATCACCCCCGGTCTCGTGCATGTCACCACCGGGTCGCTGGGTCGCGGGTTCATCGACGCCGCACAGCGGTTCGCCCTCGTGACCGAGACCGACCTCACCGGGCAGCCGGGATCGACGGGCACCAAGGAGATGCGCCGGATGCCGTCGCGGCGGCGCAACCAGGTCGACCCCCTCCAGCTGCGCCCCGGCGACTACGTCGTCCACGAGCAGCACGGGGTGGGCCGGTTCGTCGAGATGATGCAGCGCACGATGCAGGGCGCCACCCGCGAGTACCTCGTCATCGAGTACGCGTCTTCGAAGCGGGGGCAGCCAGCCGACCGCTTGTTCGTGCCCACCGACCAGCTCGACCAGATCACCAAGTACGTCGGCGGGGAGGCACCCTCACTCAACAAGCTCGGGGGCTCCGACTGGCACAAGACCAAGGCGCGAGCCCGGCGCTACGTCAAGCAGATCGCGGCCGACCTCATCCGCCTCTACAGCGCCCGGATGGCCACCGTCGGCCACGCGTTCGGGGCCGACACCCCCTGGCAGCGCGAGCTCGAGGACGCGTTCACCTACGTCGAGACCCCCGACCAGCTCTCGTCGATCGACGAGGTCAAGGCCGACATGGAGAAGGAGGTCCCCATGGACCGCCTCATCTGTGGCGACGTCGGCTACGGCAAGACCGAGATCGCGGTGCGCGCGGCGTTCAAGGCCATCCAGGACGGCAAGCAGGTGGCGGTGCTGGTGCCGACCACGCTGCTCGTCACCCAGCACTTCAACACCTTCACCGAGCGGTATGCGCCGTTCCCGGTGACGGTGCGGTCGCTCAGCCGGTTCCAGACCGACAAGGAGGCCAAGGAGGTGCTGGCTGGTCTGGCCGAGGGCAGCATCGACCTCGTCATCGGTACGCACCGGCTGCTCAGCGCGGAGGTGCGCTTCAAGGATCTGGGGCTCGTCGTCGTCGACGAGGAGCAGCGCTTCGGTGTGGAGCACAAAGAGCAGCTCAAGACCATGCGCACTGCGGTCGACGTGCTGGCCATGTCGGCAACCCCCATCCCGCGCACCCTTGAGATGGCCGTTACCGGCATCCGTGAGATGTCCACTCTCGCAACGCCACCCGAGGAGCGGCACCCGGTGCTCACCTACGTGGGCGGTTACGAGGAGAAGCAGATCACCGCCGCCCTCCGGCGCGAGCTGCTGCGCGAGGGCCAGGTCTTCTTCGTCCACAACAAGGTCAGCTCGATCGAGAAGGCGGCGGCCCGGTTGCGTGAGCTGGTCCCCGAGGCCCGCATCGCCACGGCGCACGGCCAGATGGGCGAGCACAAGCTCGAGCAGGTCGTCCTGGACTTCTGGGAGAAGCGGTTCGACGTGCTCGTCTGCACGACGATCGTCGAGACCGGGCTCGACATCTCCAACGCCAACACCCTCATCGTCGAGCGCGCCGACATGCTCGGCCTGAGCCAGCTCCACCAGCTGCGCGGCCGGGTGGGCCGAGGGCGCGAGCGCGCCTACGCGTACTTCATGTACCCGCCCGAGAAGCCGCTCACCGAGACCGCACACGACCGGCTCATGACGATCGCCAGCCACACCGACCTCGGGGCAGGCATTCAGGTGGCCATGAAGGACCTCGAGATCCGCGGCGCCGGCAACCTCCTCGGTGGGGAGCAGTCCGGCCACATCGAGGGTGTCGGCTTCGACCTCTACGTCCGGCTGGTGGGCGAGGCGGTCGCCGACTTCAAGGGCGACAACTCGGCCGCCCAGTTCGCGGAGATCAAGATCGAGCTCCCCGTCGACGCCCACCTGCCGCACGAGTACATCCCCGGCGAGCGGCTCCGCCTCGAGGCATACAAGAAGCTCGCGGCCGTGGTCGACGAGGCGGCTGTCGTCGAGATCGAGGCCGAGCTGCGCGACCGCTACGGCGCCCCGCCGGAGCCGGTGCTCAACCTGTTCGAGGTGGCCCGGCTGCGCACCGTGGCGCGGGCGGCCGGCGTCGCCGACGTCGCCCTGCAGGGCGCCACCGTGCGCTTCGGCCCGGTCGCGCTGCGCGAGAGCCAGCAGCTGCGGTTGGTGCGTCTCTACCCCGGCACCATCGTCAAGGAGGCGGCCGGCACCATCCTCGTGCCGAAGCCGATGACCGCCCGCGTGGCCGGTCAGCCCCTGCGCGACGAGGCCGTCCTGCGGTGGGCGACCGACCTCATCCGGGCCGTCCTCCTGGACGGGGTCGGCGACGCCGCCCGGGTCGCGGCGTCGGCGGCCGCCCGCTAGGGCAGAATGGGCGCGCTCGTTGCCCCCGAGGTCCCCGCACTGGGGTCTGCGGAAAGGGTCTCCGGAAAGGACAGAGGTATGCCGGTACGTCCGAACCCGTCGACGCCAGGGTCGCGCCCGACGACCGGGCCAGGCACGACGCCCCTGACCCTGCGGGTCCCCAGCCGGGTGGGTGCGCTCGCCGCGGTGCTGCTGGCGGTGGCCGTCGCCCTCACCGGCTGCACCGCGGTCGCGAAGGCGCGGTCGGCGGCCTTCGTCAACGGCCAGGCCATCAGCGACGCCGAGGTCGCCCAGGTGACCAAGCAGTACAACGAGACGCTGTCGACATCGGCCCAGGACCGGCTGCAGGAGCCGCAGACGCTGGGCCTGCTCATCCTCGCGCCGTTCGTCATCAACCAGGCCAAGGCGTCCGGCAGCTGGGTGCCGGACCAGCGCTACAACGCTGCGCTGGCCAAGGTCCCCAGCGCGTCCGACGGCACGAAGAACCTCATCGCGGTCTCGATCGCGCTGCAGCCCGGCATCCTCAACGACCAGGACATCACGGCAATCGTCGATGCACTGAAGAAGGCGAACGTGCAGCTGGACCCGCGCTACGGCACCTTCGACCCCTCCACCGGCGGGTTCCACGCGCCGGTCGACAACTGGATCCGGTCGACCGCGACGGCGACCACGGCTCCCTCCGGAGCGCCGCCGGCCACCCAGGCGCCCTCGGCCCCGGCGACCACCGGCCCATGACGGACGGGCCGGTATGACCGGCCGGCTCACCCTGCTGCTGAGCAGCCCCCGAGTCGTGCCCGGCGTGCTGACCCGTGAGGCGTGGCAGGCGCTCGACGGCGCTGACGCGGTGCTCGGGCGGAGCGACGAGCCGCAGGTCCTCGCCGTCGCCGACGCCGGGCTGGCGGTCGCGCCGCCGGAGCACGACGACCCGCCGGCGCTCGGTCGCGAGCTCGTCGCCAAGGCGGTCGCGGGTGACGACGTCGTGTGGGTGGTCTCGTCCGACGGGGACCCCGGCCTGACCGACGCGGTGGCCATGGAGGCGTCCCGGCTCGCCGACGCCCCTGAGGTCGAGGTCGTCCTCGGCTCCCACGACGCACCCGGGTCCCGTCTGCTCGACCTCGTCGCCGTCATGGACCGGCTCCGCTCGCCCGGTGGGTGCCCCTGGGACCGTGAGCAGACGCATACCAGCCTGGTGCCCTTCCTCATCGAGGAGGCGCACGAGGCGGCCGAGGCCCTGGAGGTGGGGGAGCGCGACCACGTCGTCGAGGAGCTCGGCGACGTGCTCCTCCAGGTGGTGTTCCACGCCCGCGTGGGTGAGGAGGACCCCACCGACCCGTTCGACATCGACGACGTGGCGGCCGGCATCGTCACCAAGCTGGTCCGCCGTCACCCGCACGTGTTCGCCGACGGTGACGCGACGACGCCCGCGCAGGTCGAGAGCAGCTGGGAGTCGATCAAGGCGGCGGAACGCGCCGGCACGGCCGCCGAGGGCTCCGGCCCGCTGCACGGCATTCCCACCGGTATGCCCGTCCTCGCCCGGGCAACCAAGGTCGTCTCGCGGGTGCGCCGGGCCGGGAGCGAGGACCTGCTCGTCGAGGTGAGCGCAGGGGACGACCCCGGCGCCCGGCTCCTCGCGCTGGTGACCGAGCTGACCGCCGCGGGCATCGACCCCGACACCGCGCTGCGGGGGGCGCTGCGTGGTCTCGTCGAGCGGGTCGGTCCGCCGTCCGAACCGGCCTGACGACTACGCTGACGACCAAGGTCCGCCCCAGGAGCGACGCTCGTCGCCGCCCGGAACCCACCGTCAGATTGGAGCCCATCGTGGCCAGCATCGAGGCCGTCGGAGCCCGCGAGATCCTCGACTCGCGAGGGAACCCCACCGTCGAGGTGGAGGTGGCGCTCGACGACGGCACCATCGCTCGGGCGGCCGTGCCGTCCGGCGCCTCCACCGGGGCGTTCGAGGCCTCGGAGCGCCGCGACGGTGACGACGCCCGCTACCTCGGCAAGGGGGTCACCGGTGCGGTCGACGCCGTGCTCGACGACATCCACCCCCGGCTGATCGGGTTCGACGCGAGCGAGCAGCGCCTCGTCGACGCGGAGATGATCCGGCTCGACGCCTCCAAGAACAAGGAGAACCTCGGCGCCAACGCCATCCTCGGCGTCTCGCTCGCCGTGGCCCGGGCCGCCGCCGACTCCGCCGGTCTGCCGCTGTTCCGCTACGTCGGCGGGCCCAACGCGCACGTCCTCCCGGTGCCGATGATGAACATCATCAACGGCGGGTCGCACGCCGACTCCAACGTCGACATCCAGGAGTTCATGATCGCTCCGATCGGTGCGCCCTCGTTCAGCGAGGCGCTGCGCTGGGGCGCGGAGGTCTACCACGCGCTGAAGTCAGTTCTCAAGGGTCGCGGCCTGGCCACGGGCCTCGGCGACGAGGGTGGCTTCGCGCCCGACCTCGAGTCCAACCGCGCCGCGCTCGACCTGATCCTCGAGGCGATCGAGAAGGCCGGTTACACGGCGGGCACCGACATCGCGCTCGCCCTCGACGTCGCGGCGTCGGAGTTCCACGGCGACGACGGCTACGCGTTCGAGGGCGCGACCAAGACGTCGGAGGAGATGATCGCGTACTACGAGCAGCTGCTCGACGACTACCCGCTGGTCTCCATCGAGGACCCGCTCGACGAGGAGGACTGGGACGGCTGGAAGGCCATGACCGACCGGCTCGGCTCCCGGGTGCAGATCGTCGGTGACGACCTGTTCGTCACCAACCCCGAGCGGCTCCAGCGAGGCATCGCCAGCGGCACCGCCAACGCGCTGCTCGTCAAGGTCAACCAGATCGGCTCGCTCACCGAGACGCTCGACGCCGTCTCCCTGGCCCAGCGCAGCGGCTACCGCTGCATGATGAGCCACCGGTCGGGCGAGACCGAGGACACGACGATCGCCGACCTCGCGGTAGCGACGAACTGCGGCCAGATCAAGAGTGGCGCGCCGGCCCGGTCCGAGCGGGTGGCCAAGTACAACCAGTTGCTGCGCATCGAGGAAGAGCTGGACGACGCCGCGGTCTACGCCGGTGCCGGCGCGTTCCCGCGGTTCGCGCTCAGAGACCGCTCCACCCCTGACCGTTCCGCCGCCCCTGCGGACGATGAGGCCTGAGGGCCCGCGACCGGTCACCGACGATCGACCAACGACGACTGACGACTGACGACTGGAGGTGCAGCCGCAATGACCGGACCGTCGAGGACCAGCGGCAGCGGGGGCGCCCCGGGTCGCACACCCGGCCGGCCAGCGGCCGGCGGCGCCGTCGGCCGTCCCGCGTCGGTCGGCGGCGGTCACTCGTCGGCCACCGCGGGGGCGCCCCGGACCGGGATGGGGGCGCGCACCGGCTCCGGGTCTCGCCCCCGCGCCGGCGGACCCACGCGGTCGGCGTCCGGGCGCACACCCGCGTCCCGGCCGGCACCCGCCTCCCGCGGGCGGACGGCCGCCGGCCCACCGGAACGCACGTCGAAGGCCTGGGTGCGAGGAGCCGTGCTGGTGACCATCCTCGTCGTCCTGGCCGTCACCCTCGCGCCGACCGCACGCTCGCTCCTTCGCCAGCGCGGAGATCTGGCCGCGTTGCAGGAGAAGGTGGTTCAGCAGCAGCAGAGCGTCACCGACCTCCAGCGGGAGCAGGCGCGCTGGGCCGACCCGGCATACGTCGAGCAGCAGGCCCGTGAGCGGCTGAAGTTCGTCAAGGTCGGTGACCGCTCCTACAGCGTCATCGACCCGGCCACCGAGCTCCCGAAGCCGCCGGCCTCCGCTGTGGTCGCGGCGCCGAAGGCCGACGCCAACGCGCCGTGGTATGGCCAGGTCTGGCAGTCGATGCGGCTCGCCGACCAGCCCAGCGCCGGCATGGCCCCCGTCCCCGACAAGTGACCGGGATCAGCGAGACCGATCTGGCCGCCACGTCGCGACAGCGGGGTCGGGCCATGCGCGGCGTCGTCGAGGTGGCGCACCGGTGTCCGTGCGGCGAGCCCGACGTCGTGCGCACCGCGCCCCGACTACCGGATGACACGCCCTTCCCGACCACCTACTACGCCACCTGCCCGCGGCTGACCGGCCTAGTCAGCACGCTCGAGACGCAAGGGGTCATGCGCGCCATGGAGTCACGGCTGCGGGCCGAACCCGTTCTGGCGGAGGGATATCGGGGCGCACACGAGGACTACCTCGCCCGACGTGCCGAGCTCGGTGACGTCGCCGAAGTCGCCGGGGTCTCGGCGGGGGGGATGCCCGACCGGGTCAAGTGCCTGCACGTCCTCGTCGCGCACTCCCTGGCTCGCGGACCGGGCGTCAACCCCCTGGGTGACGAGGCCCTCGGCCTGCTCACCGACTGGTGGACGCCCACCAGCTGCGCCGCGGCGGTCCACGGTGGCTGACCTGGTGCGGGTCGGCGCCATCGACTGCGGCACCAATTCGATCCGCTTGCTGGTGGCCGACATCGACCGTGCCACCGGGGCTCTGACGGACGTGCTGCGCCGGATGGAGGTGGTCCGGCTCGGCTACGGCGTCGACCACACCGGCCGGATCGACCCGGAGGCGATGGCCCGCACCATCGCGATGGCCCACGAGTATGCCGCCCAGTGCTCGGCGCTCGACGTCGGTCCGGTGAGGTTCGTGGCGACCTCCGCCTCCCGCGATGCCGCCAACGCTGCGGACTTCGTTGCGGGAGTGGAGGACGCGTTCGCGGCGTTCGGCGCGGCACCCGAGGTCGTCTCGGGGCGCGAGGAGGCACTGCTGTCGTTCCGTGGGGCGACCGGGGACGTCAGGGCGGCCGGGATCGACGGCCCCTACCTGGTCGTCGACCTCGGTGGCGGGTCGACCGAGCTCGTCCGCGGCATCGAGTCGGTCGAGGCTGCCCGGTCGGTCGACATCGGCTGCGTGCGGATGACCGAACGCCACCTGCACTCCGACCCGCCGACGGCGGCCGAGATCGAGGCTGCGACGGCTGACATCGAGGCCGCGGTCGCGTCGGCGATGGCCGAGGTCTCCGCCACAGGCATCCGCACGCTGGTGGGGCTGGCCGGCAGCGTCACCACGGTGACGGCGCAGGCTTGGTCGCTGCCGACCTACGACGCGCGCCGGATCCATCTCGCGGTGACACCGGTGGTCCGGATGAGGGGCGCGGCGCGAGAGCTGGTCGGGATGACCCGCGCGCGGCGGTCCCTCCTGCCGTTCATGCACCCCGGGCGCGTCGACGTCATCGGTGCGGGCGCGCTCATCTGGGATGTCGTCATCCGCGAGGTGGCGGCCGCCTCGGGTCGCGGCGACGATCTCACGATCGTGTCGAGCGAGCACGACATCCTCGACGGCATCGCGCTCGGTCTCGCCTGAGCCGGCCGCTCCGGTCTGGGTCGCGTCTGGTCGGCCGGCGACGTCAGCTGACGATGCCGTACCGCGCGTTCCAGCGCTGGGCGCCCTGGTAGCCGTCGACCATTCCCCACACCCAGAAGGCGAAGACACCGAGGAACCCGATGAGGATCAGGGTGAGGAACCAGCTGACGACGTAGCCGATGAGGATGAGGACGCCCTTGCTGACCTCCCCGTTGATCATCGACCCCAGCCCAGGCACGAAGAACGCGGCCAGCAGCGACAGCCCGGGGCTCTTCGCCGCGACCGCCATCGGCGGATAGCCGTAGCCGGCCCTGTTCGGCGCGACCACGGTGCGGTCCTGTGGTGCGGCGTACAGCTGAGGCGGCGATGGTGGTCCGGGCGCCGGGCGCCGGGCGCCGGGCGCACTCCTGAGTTGGGCGCCGTGTGCTGGGTCCACCGCTGCCCATCCCAGTACCTCAGGCCACTGTCGTGCGGGTACCACCCAGACGGTGGTGCAGGTGCTCCGCTCAAGAGATCCACCCCATGTTCGTCGGCTGCGGTTCGTTGGAAACAGCCTACGGTCACCAGGTCGGGAGATCGATGGGGTCGAGGTTTTCTCGCCGCATTTGCTGCGTCCGCAGGCGGCCCCAGGTCGGCTGCAGGACGGACCACCCGGTGTGCTCTGATCGATGGGTGGACATCTGGGAGCGGGAGCACAGGTTAGCTTGGACGACCGTCGGGTGGGGCGCGCTCAGTGGGGTTGTCGGCCTGGCCGCGGCGGTCCGGTGGCGGGACCCCTGGCGTCGGGCGCTCGGTCTGCAGACCGCGGGTTGGGGCGCGGTCGACATCGGCATCGCCGTCGTGGGCCTGCGCCTGCAGCAGCGGCGTATGCGCGCGCTCACCGACGCATACGCCGATGCCGCTCACGAAGCCGAGCGGGTGAAGCTGCGCCGCATCCTGCTCGTCAACGCCGCCGCGGACGTGGGCTACGTGGTCCTCGGGGCCGTGCTGGCCCGCGACTCTCGGCCCCGGGTCGCCGGTTCCGGCGTTGCCATCGTCATCCAGGGCGCGTTCCTGCTCGCGCACGACAGCGTCCATGCCATCGGCGCGCAGCCGGGTGCGGCTAGCGTGCGGAAGACGTAGCGGACGCCTACCGTCCGGGTCCGTTACTACGCTGCCGGTCATGGCCATCGCTCGATTCCCCAGCCTTGTCGTCGACTGTCCCGACCCCGTGGCCCTGGCCACCTTCTACGGCGCCCTGCTCGACTGGCCGGTCACGACCTGGGAGGGCGGCGCGCGGATCCGGGCCGAATACGGCGACAGCATCGGGTTCCACCCCGTCGACGCCTATGCGCCGCCGCAGTGGCCGGGTCAGGACCGGCCTCAGCAGATGCACATCGACGTGATGGTGGACGACCTGGACACTGCGGAGGCGGCCGCCCTGGAGCTCGGAGCGACCACGCACGAGCACCAGCCGGGCACGACCTTCCGCGTCCTCCTCGACCCGGCCGGTCACCCGTTCTGCCTCTGCGTCGACGCCCCCAGCTCGACGGACGCCGACGGCACGGCTGGGACGGCGTAGCCCCTCCGCGGTCGCAAGCGTTCGCCGCTTTCCCGCAGGCCCACCGCGGGGTCTTCAGTCACGGTGATGGGGTCGACCGGCCGGCTGATGCGCTCAGCCGGTTCGTCCGGGTATGCGGGTCATAGGGCTGGGCGTCGGGCATCTCGTCGAGTTCGCCTAGGGATAAACGGGATTGGCTTCGGTCGCGTGTCGGTGGTGGCGTCTAGCGTTGTCGGTATGGACGTTCGGACGTGGGGGTGTGGCGAGGAGCTGGTCGCTGCCCTGTCCGCGGTCACGGGTGTGTTGGAGGACCTGCCGGTGACGGTGTGCCGGTTGGGTAGCGGGGAGCTGGAGCAGGTGTTGGCGGTGGTGGACCGGTTGGCGGCGGTGGCGGCGGCGGCCCGGTTCACGCTGGTGTCGGAGGCGGAGCAACGGGGAGACGTCCGGGCGTCGGCGTCGGGGACGGTACGCCAGTGGGTCACGACCGGTGCCCGAGGTTGGAGGCCCGCGACGCCGGGGTGTTGGCGAAGGCGGTGACCCGGTTGAACACGCCCGCGTTGGAGACGGCTCGGGCGGCGGTCGCGTGTGGCCGGTTGTCGGTGCCGGCGGGGATCGTCGTCGCGGCCGAGCTGGCGGACCTGAAGCCGCTGCTGCAGCCGGGTAAGGACGGGTCGGTGCTGAACGGGTTGGTCGAGGTCGGCGCCCGGTTCGGGGGTGACGGGGTCCGCGGGTTGCGGGACCTGATGCTCGCCACGTACGGGCACGGTCAGGTCATTCAGGATCAGCAGGACCAGCGGTCGGGGTTGACGAACCTGTCGTGTGGGTCGGACATCGGTGGCGGGGTCACCGAGTACCGGATGCGGCTCACCCCCGAGAGTCGGGCGGTGGTGGAGGCGGCGATCAACACCCTGTCCGCGCCCCACCCGGTGGGGATGCTCGACGGACCCGCCGGCGCCATCGGCCCGCAGGCGCCGGGCGACACCCGGACGGTGGAGCAGCGCCGCGGCGACGCCCTTGTCGACGTGTGTCGCCGCGCTGTCGCCCTCGGCCTCGCCGCCACCGCTAAGGCCGGTCCGGGTGTGGCTTTGGTTCAGACGGCCGCCGCCGGCGGACCAGCTGACCCAGGTGACCCAGGCGACCCGGGCGCAGCGGTTATGTCGCCCGGGTCGCTGTCTGTCACGCCGTTGGGGGTCAAGGCGACCGTTTTGGTGACCATCGACTACGACGACCTGGTCACCCGCCTCCGGCCCGGGACGCTGCTCGGTGGGATGACCGGCGGGACGGTCCTCGGCCCCGAGACGATCAGGACGCTGGCCTGCGACGCCGGGATCATCCCCGTCCTGCTCGGCAGCAACGGCCAGGTCCTTCAGCTCGGCTCGACCACCCGGGCGTTCACCGCCGCGCAGACCAAGGCGATGTGGCTCCGGGACCGGCACTGCACCTACCCCGGCTGCCGCACCCCCGCGACGTGGTGCGACGCCCACCACATCCGAAACTGGGCCGACGGCGGCCCCACCGACCTGTCCAACGGGACATTGTTGTGCAACCGGCACCACCACGTCGTCCACCGCGACCGGATCACCGCACAGATCACCCTCGACGGTGTCGAATGGAACAACACCCCCGGCAGCTACGACCGCGCCCTCGACGCCCAAGCCCGGGAACCCCCCGAAGGCCCGGCTCGCGCTCTGGATCACCCACCCGACGACCCGCCCGCTCCTGCGGCGTGACCGCGGCGATGACTCGACCGACGGTCGATGTGCGGCTGTCCACATAGGCTCTGCAGGTGCCTCTGACTGCCCGCTTTCCCGGCACGTGTCGCTCGTGCCGCCAGCCCATCGCCGTCGGCGAGGAGATCACCGACTCGGGAGAGACCGGAGGTCTTCGGTGGACGCATGTGACGTGTTCGGTCGACGGCCCCGCCGAGCTCTTCGCGTTGGACGACGAGCCATCGTCCGGTGAGGTGCCCGCCAAGGCCACCCGCACGGCCAAGGCCACCGCCACGACGGCGAAGGGTGCTGCGGCTATCGCCACGCAGGGCACTGGATCGTCAGCAGGAAGGGCGACGGCGCGAGCGAGGCGGGGGGCTGACGCGCAGGCTACGACCGTGACCACGGACAAACTCGAGGTCTGGACCGACGGAGCCTGCTCCGGGAACCCCGGCCCCGGTGGGTGGGCCTGGGCCACCCGGGACGGTCGCCAGGGGTCAGGTGGAGCCACGCATACGACGAACCAGCGGATGGAGATCCAGGCCGCCGCCGAAGCCATCACCACGCTGACTGAGCGCCCTCTCGTCGTCGTCAGCGACTCGACCTACGTCGTCAACTGCTTCCGTGACGGCTGGTGGAAGGGGTGGCTGGCACGCGGGTGGACGAACAGCCAGAAGAAGCCGGTCGCCAACCGTGACCTGTGGGAGCCCCTGATCGCGGCGTACCAGCAGGGGGGTGTCTCGTTCCGCTGGGTGAAGGGCCACTCCGGCGACGAGATGAACGACCTCGTCGACCGGCTCGCCGTCGCCGCCGGACAGAAGCAACGGGCGTGACGACGCCCCGCTGACATCTACCCCCGGTCCCGTCACCACGGTGGGGCTAGTCGGAACCGCCTACCGCCAGCCCGGCCTCCAACGCCGCGATGATCTTGGGGCGCAGGTCGGTGGCCGCGATGACCTCGTCAACTGAACCAACCTGCACGGCGCGGTGGATGTTGTGCACACCGTCGAACTCCGCCGCCACCTGGCCGAGTTTCTCCGAACGCACCGTTGATCGCACCTCGGCCGCCGCGGCGACCAGGGCGGCCCGGTCGGACGCACTTGCCCCGGCGACCGCGTCCTCGGCCTGCTTGACCCGCGGGTCGCTCTGAGTGCGCGCGTTCACGTCACTCGCGAACACCACTGCAGCGGCCGGGGCCCCGCCGATGACCGACGCGAACGACCCCTCCACCGCGAGCACGGTCATCCGTGGGTTGAGAGCCTTCGAGAAGACGACGAACGCCCCGCCGTGGTAGCGAGAGATGACGCAGAAGACGATCGGCCCGTCGAAGTTGACGATGGCCCGCCCGATCTCCGCGCCGTATTCCAGCTGCAGCCCGCGCATCGAGTCGGGTGAGCCGTCGAAGCCCGACAGGTTGGCCAGCACCACCAGGGGCCGGTTGCCGCTGGCCGCGTTGATCGCCCGAGCGGCCTTCTTCGACGAGCGTGGGAACAGCGTGCCGGACGTGTAGACGTCGGGGCCGTCGGTGGGTGGGAACCCCCGTCTCGGCACGGACTTGCTCTCGATTCCCATCAACAGCACGGGAATCCCACCGAGGTGGGCGTCTTGGACGACAGCCGTCTCGGCGTCGGCCATGCCCGCCCACCGCTCGAGCGTGGGGTGGTCCTGGTCGGCCACCGCCCGCATCAGCGTGCGGATGTCGAACGCCTTCTTGCGGTCCGGGTTCGTCGCGGGCGAGAAGATGTCGCCGACCGTCGTGAAGTCACTGCCCACCAGCGCGTGCGGGAAGGTCGTGACGTCACGGTCAGCCGGGTCGCTCGTCGACGCCCGCCGCGGGCCACGCTCACCTGGGGCCACGTAGGTGTGGTCGTAGTGGGCCATCAGGATCGCCAGAGCAGCGCCGAGGTCCGGCGCCCAGTACTGCGCCTGGCCGTTCGGGCCCATGACCCGGTCGTAGCCGCCGATGCCGAAGTTGTCCTCCGCCGACACCCCACCGGAGAAGTCCAGCGACTGCTTGCCGGTGAGCACCATGGCGCTGTCCGGCGTCATGACGAGGATACCCTTGGTGTGCATGAGCATCGTGGCTTCGGCGTTCCAGTAGGGCTGGGCCCCGACGTTGATGCCGGCCACGATGATGTTGATCTCCTGGCCCGCCTGGGTGAACTCGATGATCCGCTTCAGCCCTCGCGCCACCCAGTCCATGTTCTCGGTGCCCGAGTCCATCGAGATCCGCGCGCCGGCCGACAGGGCGTACCACTCGACGGGTACGTGCAGTTCTTCGGCCAGGTCTAGCGCCGCGATGATGCGCGTGCACTCGGCCTCGGAGACCGCGCCTAACGCGCGCGTCGGATCACCGCTCAGGACAACGCGTTTCACGCCATCAGGGTGCTGGTCGGTGCGAGTGGTGACGACGCCGACGATGATGCCGGCCTTGTTGAGACCCGGCGCCCGGTCGGCGGGGACGAGCCGACCGGTGTCGTCCAGGTCGTACTCGACCGACGACCCGCCGGGGCCAGCGACCATGTCCTGCATCTCGTAGGGGTAGACGGTGCCTCGTCGCCGGGCGCGCAACACCTTCTGCTGATAGTCGTCGACCGGCTTGAGCAGGTCGCGCGCGGGTAGGCCGACCTGGGAGGTGACGCCCGAACCGGCCTGGTAGAAGAACCGAGCCGAGATGGGCGTCACGGTGCCGTTCGGTCCGGCGGCGCGGCCGTCGGCGCGAATCTCCTCGATGCCCGCCCCCGCGGTCAGCGGGGCGATGCTCTGCTGGAGCGCGGTCAGCTGGTCGAGCTCGGCCTCGATGACGGGCCAGACGTGCAGCCACACATGGTTCATGTCGAGGCGGGCACCCTTGCTCCCGCGCGAGGCCCGCGCCCGACGGATCGCCTCCAGGCAGTTGGAGATCGCGCGCTCGACGTGGGGGAGCGCGGTGACGCGCCCCGCGTCGTTGCGGACGACGCCGAACTGCCGCACCTGCGCGAGCGCGATGAGCCGCTGGTCAGTGGGGTTGTCCCGGGCCACGGCGAGGTAGAGCAGGACGTCCTCAGGCGCGTCGAGGCGGGTGAGCGTGAACTGGCGCAGCCGCCACAGGTTGAGGCGACGGCCGACCATGGGGTGCACGCCGCGGACCAGGTGGTCCTCCACGACATGGTCCGCTGGCGCGTCCCCGTCGCGGCTCCACACGACATGGTCCGCTGGCGCGTCCCCGTCGCGGCTCCACACGACATGGTCCGCTGGCGCGTCCCCGTCGCGGCTCCACACGACATGGTCCGCTGACGCGTCGCCGTCGCGGCTCCCCACGACACCGCCGTCGTCGCCCGGGCGGAAGGTGAAGTACGCCGGCGGACGTCCGGACCCGGCTCCGACGGCGACCGCGATGCGCCGCACCCGCCGGATGAGGTCCAGGCGACCGATGATGTCGCGCAACGCCGCCGACGCGTCGTCGGGGCTCTCGGGCGCGTCCGGCCACGACAGGTAGAGGTCGACGACCGACTCCTGCCCGGCGGCCGCCGCGTCGACCTGGCTGGTCACGGCGTCCACCAGCGGGCTGCCGGGCTCCAGCTCGGACACCGAACCGATCGTCGTCACGAGGTGGGTGGGACGGTCGTCGAGGAGATAGTCGGCAACGGCGAACGGCCGTCCGCCGATCGACTCCGAGGTCAGCCCGCTGAGCTCGTACTCGCGGTAGTGCCGGCGGATGAGGACCTCGAGCATCGGCTCGGCGTCGGGCATCCCGCCGTCCAGCCGGTCGAGGAGGAAGCGCACGATCTGCTCGGGAATGGCCGCGAGCGCGTCGATGCGCTCGGCGCGGTCGGGGGTGTCGGGGTTGGTGGCGAGCAGCTCCACCTGGTCGCGCACCGACGCAAGCACGGCGGCCCGTTCGGCGTCGACGAGCGGCTGGTCGAACCAGCGGAACCGGACGCTGCGGGCCAGGTCGCCGATGATCGGGAAGCGCAGCTGGGTCGCGAGGACGAGCCGGTCGAGCACCTCGCGCGCGGTCGCCGCCAGGGCCGCGTCGGCCGGGCACAGCTCGCTCATCCAGCGCTGCAGCAGCGCCATGACGAGCTGCACCTCGGGCACAGACCGCTGCTGGGCCAGGAAGATGCGGAACACCGCGTCGTCGAGCTGGCGGTTCCGGTCGAACGAGTCGACGCCATAGTGCCGCAGCACCCGCATGAGCCGGTGCCCGAACTCCTCGGGCAGCTCGCCCCGCTCGATGTCGAGCGTCCGAAGGTACGTGTGGAACCGCTCGCGCGGCGAGTGCACGCGGTTCTCCACGTGCTGGTCCTCGCCGAGGGGTCGGTTGCGGCTCAGCTCGGCGAAGTCGGCGAAGAGCGACAGCAGGGCGACCTCCCGGTCGACCGGTACGGCGTCCGTCGTAGCCAGGGCGTTCCGGGCGTCGAGGTAGGCCTTGAGCGTGCGCCCCTCGTCAGCCCCTTCACCCGGGTCGAGGTCGTAGCCGAGCAGCATCCCCGAGAGGTCGGTAAGTGCCTGCCCCGCCTCCTGGGCCGCGGACCGGGACAGCTGCGGCTTGGGCAGCTCAAGGTCGGCCGAGACCTGGTCCTGCGTGCCTGCGGCCGCACCAGCGGCGTCGGCCTCGGCCTCGTCGTCCGACACCGGCTCGAGCCGGACCAGGGGCGCTCCGGTCTCGACCTGGCTGCCGGTGGAGACGAGCAGCTCCTTGACCGTCGCCGCGAACGGCGCTGGGAGGACGGTTTCCATCTTCATGCTCTCGAGGACCAGCACCGGGGCTCCCGCGGCGACGCGGCTGCCGACGGGGGCGGGGGTGGCGACCACGAGCGCCGGTGCGGGAGAACGCATCACGCCACCCTCGTCGCGGCTGACCCGGTGCGTCGTCCCGTCGACCTCGACCAGGTGCACCGGTCCGTGGGTGGCCGTGACGAGGCGGTAGCGAGCGCCCTCGAGGACCAGCCGGCTGGCGTACTCGTCGATGCGCTCGAGCTCGGCATTCAGTGGCTCGGAGCCGTCGACGCCGACGCGGAACCGCTGTGGGCCGACGCGCGTCACGAGCACCTTGTGCACCTCGCCGCGCAGCTTGAGGTCCACCGCCCGGCCGACCTTGTGCTGCACCTGCGGGCGGCCCCCGCGGGCGGTCTCGAGCAGCCGTGCCACCTCGACCTGCTCCTCGTCCTCGTACGCCTCGATGCCGGCCGCGACGAGCGCGACGCCGGAGTGGTGGGCCGAGGTCAGGCGACCCTCGCCGCGCACCCGGTCGATCCAGCCCGTGTCGGCCGATCCGTCGACGACCTCCGGCTGGTCGAGCAGGTCGAGGATGAAGCTTTTGTTGGTGGCCCCGCCCTCGATGACCACCGTCGTCTCGGCCACGGCTCGCCGCAGACGAGCGAGCGCCTCGTCGCGGTTGCGCCCGGACGCGATGATCTTGGCGATCATGGAGTCGAAGTCGGCCGGGATGGTGTCGCCCTCGCCCACCCCGGTGTCCACCCGGATGCCCGGCCCGGCCGGCAGCGCCAGCAGGGCGATCCGCCCCGGCGCGGGTGAGAAGTCGCGGTCGGGGTCCTCGGCGTTGAGCCGGGCCTCGACGGCGTGGCCGCGCTCGGCGGGCTGCTCGCCCTCCAGCCGGCCACCCCCGGCGACGTGGATCTGCAGCCTGACCAGGTCGGTGTCGGTCGTCACCTCGGTGATCGGGTGCTCGACCTGGAGGCGGGTGTTGACCTCGAGGAAGGCGAAGTACTGCCCCCCCGGGTGGTAGAGGAACTCGACCGTGCCGGCCCCGGCGTACCCGACGGCCAGGGCGAGGCGCTCGGCGCTGGCCTTCAGCTCGCGGGCCTGCTCCGGGGCGAGGACGGGCGAGGACGACTCCTCGATGACCTTCTGGTTGCGGCGCTGCACGGAGCAGTCGCGCACTCCCAGGGCCCATGCCGTGCCCTGGCCGTCGGAGATGACCTGCACCTCGACGTGGCGGGCACCGGTGACGAGGCTCTCGAGGAAGACCACGCCGCTGCCGAAGGCGCGCTCCGCCTCGTCGCGGGTGCGGGCGTAGGCGTCGGACATGTCAGCGTCGGACCGGATCACCCGGATGCCGCGCCCACCACCCCCTGCTGTGGCCTTGAGCATGACCGGGTAGCCGATCTCGTGGGCCTTGGCGATCGCGGCGTCGAGCGTGTCGACCGGGCCGCGGCTCCACGGGGCGACCGGGACGCCGACCTCCTCGGCGATGAGCTTGGAGCCGATCTTGTCGCCGAGCCGGCGCATCGCCTCCGGGCTCGGACCGATGAAGGTCACGCCGATCCGGCCGCACAGCTCGGCGAACGCCGGGTCCTCCGCGACGAAGCCCCAGCCGACCCAGACGGCGTCGGCGCGGGTCTCGCGCAGGGCCTTCGCCAGCACCGCATGGTCGAGATACGGACGCGCCGAGGCCGGGCCGAGGTTGTACGCCATGTCGGCCTCACGCACGAACATCGCCCGCCGCTCGCCCTCGGTGTGCAGGGCGACGACCTCGATGGGTCCGGCCGACCGGTCTGTCGGCGAGGCGGTCTGGGCGTTGAGGTCGCGGACCGCGTGGATGAGGCGCATCGCCGCTTCCCCGCGGTTGACGACGGCGATCCGCGTGAACGTCACCGGTGCCTCCTTGCACTGCGCGTCTCCGGCACCTGCTCGGGCGAGAAGCGGGAGCGGCTGGTCATCACCGGAGAATCTTTCACACCCCGCTCCTACTATCGAGTCCGTCATCCGCGGCGGAGTCTGTCCGGCCGCCGGTCGGATCGCGACGCATACCGAGTTCCGGGGACAAACCGGGCGTGATCCCCTAACGTCGCTCTCGCGACCCCCGGACCTGCCACATCGGTCCCGGCCCGACCCCGAACCCGACCTGTAGGTCGGCCGACCGAGAGGTGACCCATGACCCCCGAAGAGCTGATGACCGAGGCGTGCCGACTGGCGAAGGAGTCGGTCGACAACGGCTGGGGCGGGCCCTTCGGGGCGGTGCTCGTCAAGGACGGTGAGATCGTCGCGCGCGGACAGAACCGGGTGCTGCTCACCGGTGACGTCACCGCGCACGCCGAGGTGGAGACGCTGCGCAAGGCGGCAGCCGTGCTGAACCCCCAAGCGCCGTCGATCGCGCAGGACCACCGCAACGAGTCCACCCTCACGCTCGTCCCACGACCGGAGGGCTCGGCCGACGTCGTCCCGGAGCGCGCCCGGATGTTCATGGGGATGGAGATCTACATCAGCGGCGCCCCGTGCCCGATGTGCATGAGCGCCATCTACTGGGCGCGCCTCGACGCGGTCTACTTCGCCAACGACCTGGAGGCGACTCGGGCCATCGGCTTCGACGACGCCTTCCAGTACGAGGACTTCACCCTGCCTCTGCCCGAGCGCCGGGTCAAGATCGAGCAGTTCCGACCCGACCTCGGCGATGCGGCGTACCGGGCGTGGGACTCCAAAGCCGACCGGCACCCGTACTGACGGCCGCACTGACGCGCGTACATACGCTCTGCTGCTGATGAGTACCGACCGTTCGACGGACCTGGCCTCGCGGCGCGGGCCGGCCACCGTGGTGATCGGGCAGCGTCTGCGCCCTGACCGTCACGACGCCTACCGACGCTGGCAGGACGACGTCACCGCCGCGGCCGCCCGGTTCCCGGGCTACCTCGGCTCGGAGGCGACACCGGTGCCCGACCAGCAGGGCGACGCCACGATCATCTACCGCTTCGACACGGCCGAGCACCTCGACGGGTGGCTGACCAGCACGGCCCGGGACGAGCTCGTCGCGAGCGGCACCGACCTGTTCGACGCGCCGCCGACCCAGCAGGTCCTGGTCGGGGGCGACGACGACGAGCCGCTCGCGACCGTGGTCGTGTCGCACGCCGTTCTCCCGACGGACGAGGCGACGTTCCTGGAGTGGCAGGACCGGATGACGGAGGCGGAGAGCCGCTCTCCGGGCTTCCGTGGCTCCGAGCTGTTCCCGCCGGTGCCCGGGGTGCAGGCCGAGTGGACGGCTCTCTACCGGTTCGCGTCGGCCGCCGATCTCGAGCGGTGGATGGCCTCGGACGAGCGCCGCCGGCTGTTGGACGAGGGAGAGCGGTTCCAGGACTTCCGGCTGCGGAGGGTGAGCGGCACGTTCGGCAGCTGGTTCCCGGCGACCGGGTCCGGTGCCGATGCGACCCCGATGCCCAACTGGAAGTCAGCGCTCTCCGTCCTCGTGGGGCTCTACCCGACGGTCGTGCTCCTCACCCTGGCCCTCGGCAAGATCTGGCCCAGCGCCCAGCTATGGGAGAGCCTGCTGCTCGGCAACGTCCTCTCGGTGACGCTGCTCACCTGGGTCATCATGCCCACCGTCAACCGCGTCTTCGCCTTCTGGCTGACGCCTCGACGCGACGCCGAGCAACCGCGCACGGACGTCACGGGCGCCGTGGTGTCGATCCTGTTCCTGACGGTGGCGGCGGCGGTGTTCTGGCTGGTCACCGTCGTGATCTGGACGCTGCCCTGACGCTGCCGGCGGCGGCCCGTCAGGCGCGGGCCGGGTGGCGGAACACGAGCACCAGCGCCCGCGCCGCCAGGACGAACGCGAAGAAGAACAGCGCTGCCCCCAGGAAGGTGTAGAGCCGCAGCTCGGGGAGCATCATCGGGCCGGTCTCGTTGACGATGAGGATGACGCCGCAGACGGCCAGCGCCCCGGCGAGGAGGGTGACGGTCAGCTGCTGGATGAGGTGGGTGACGAACCGCCGGTCGCGCTCGTCGGCGAGCACCCGCACGTTGACCGTCGTGCGGCCCTCCTGAAGGTTCTCCGCGATCGCGTTGAGCCGGCGCGGCAGCCGGGTCAGCAGCGGGACCAGGGTGATCAGCTGGTCCTCCAAGCTCGCCTTGATCTCGCTCGGGGCGAACCGGTTGCCGAGCACGGCCCGCCCCTCCTCGCGCGCCGCCGTGACGAGGTCGACGGCGGGTGAGATCGACCAGAGCGTGCCCTCGAGTGCACCCAACGCCCGCAGGGCGGAAGCCACCTGGGGCGGCACGGTGAACCGGTGGCGCACGACGAGGCTGAACATCGCGCCGAACAGTCCCGCGGAGGTGCTGTTGCCGGGGACCGGGCCCGACGCATACCGCTGCACGAGCTGCCCCAGGTCGCGCTCGAAGGCCCGGTCCTCGAGGTCGTCGGGGCGGTCCAGCAGCTGGAGGAAAGCGTCCGTCGCCGACATCGAGTCGCGCCGCTCGACCGAGTGCAGGAGCAGGGCCAGCGCGTCCCGGGAGCCTCGGTCGAGCCGGCCGACCGCGCCGAGGTCGAGGAGCACGAGCCGGCCCGCGGGCTCGACGATGATGTTGCCCTGGTGCAGGTCGGCGTGGAAGACGCCCGTGACGAGCACCTGACGCAGCACCGACCGCAGCAGACCGCGCGCCAGCCCGTCGCGCGTCGGGGCGTCCATGGCGCCGAGCGCGGCCGCGCCCTTCGAGACCGGGACGCCGGACACCCGCTCCATGACGATGAGCCGCCGCCCGCTCAGCTGCGGGTAGACGGTCGGAACCCGGATGCCGTCTCCGGGGACCATCCCGGCGGCGACGGCCGCCTGGTTGGCCAGCTCGAGGTGTAGTCGAGCTCCTCCTCGAGGCTCTCGGCGAAGCCCTTGGCAATCCCGTAGATGCCGATCTGGGGCCCCCAGCTCGTGGCCCGGTTGGCCCACCGGGCCAGGCGCAGCACGATGTCGAGATCGGCCGTCACCTGCGCCCGAGCCTTGGGCCGCTGCACCTTGAGCACCACAGGAGTGCCGTCGAGGAGCGTCGCCGTATGCACCTGGGCCACCGACGCAGCGGCCAACGGCTCGGGGTCGACGGCGGCGAACGCCCGGTCGAGCGGACCGCCGAGCTCGGCCTCGATGACGGTCACCAGCTCGGACCACGGCACCGTCGGGACGTCGGCTTGGAGGTGCGCGAGCTCCTCGGCGAAGGTCGGACCGATGAGGTCCGGACGGGTCGCCAGCATCTGTCCGAGCTTGACGAAGGTGACGCCCCCCTCGGCCAGGGCCTCGCGGAGGTGCCGGGCGACGGTGATGGGCGGCTCGTCGCTCGTCGTCCGCCGGTAGCCGCGTAGGTAGCCGCCCAGCCCGTGCCGGGACGCGATGGCGACGATCTGCGCGTACCGGCGGCTACGGCGCCACCGGGCGGGGAGCCCCCGCAGCCATGGCAGGACCCCAGGAAGCGTCCCGGTCGGGACGATGGCCTCGAGCGCCACGAGGAGGGCGAGCCCCAGACCGAACGACCACGCCAGGGCCAGCGTCAGGACCAAGAGGGCCGCAGGGGTGTCTACTGGTGACCGCGAAGTCGAGGCCGCGCCCACCGAAGAAGATGTCGACACCCGGGAAGCGCTCGATGACCTCGACCAGCTGGCCGAACACCCAGGCGACGAGCAGGCTCACGACGACGGTCCGCGGCCAGCCGACCGGCACGCCGAGCAGCCGGCGCGAGATGAAGGCGAGCACCACGGCGTTGATCACCGCGGCCAGGACGACCCAGAGTTCGTTCACGCGCCAACTCTCGCAGTCGGAGGTCGTTCGCGAAGTGGAACGTGGCAGCATCTCCTGGTGGTCCCAGGTCTCGTGCCGCTGCCGCATCCGGTCACGCGGCAACGCTTCTCGTCTCCGGTGCCGCCGGGCACGGGGTGGCCGGGCGACCCCGCCGACGAGACGACTCCCGTCGCCCGGACCGCGCCGGCGGCCGGACGGCTGGCGCGCAGCAGCGACACGGTCGAGCAGCTCGCCGCCCGGGTGTCGGTATGCCGCGCGTGCCCGCGCCTCGTCGCGTGGCGGGAGGCGGTCGCCACGACCGGCCGGCGCGCCTCGTTCGCCGACCAGCCCTACTGGGGGCGCCCGGGGCCGTCGTTCGGCGACCCGGCCGCGCCGGTCGTCATCGTCGGGCTCGCACCGGCGGCCAACGGCACCAACCGCACCGGGCGGATGTTCACCGGTGACCGGAGCGGCGACTGGCTGTATGCCGCCCTCCACCGCACCGGGTACGCCAGCCAGCCGAGCAGCGTGGCTGCGGGGGACGGCCTGCGCCTCACCGGGATCCGGATCGTGGCCGGGGTGCGGTGTGCTCCGCCGGCGAACAAGCCGCTCCCCGTGGAGCGCGAGACGTGCGGCGCCTGGCTCGACCGCGACCTGGCCCTGTCGGCGCCGGGGCTGCGGTCACTGCTCGCGCTCGGCGGCATCGCCTGGGACGCGACGCTGGCCAGCGCCCGCCGGCTCGGCTGGGCCGTCCCGAGACCCAAGCCCCGGTTCGGCCACGGCGCCGAGGCCGTCCTCGTGACCGCCGACGGCCGTCCGGTCCGGCTCGTCGGCAGCTACCACGTGAGCCAGCAGAACACCTTCACCGGCAAGCTCACGGAGCCGATGCTCGACGCGGTCATCGGCAGGCTGTAGAACGGTTTCGGGGCCTCAGCCCCGTCGCCCGGTGGACGCGAGGTGACATACGCAGGGGTTGTCAGCCACGAACGTGTGACATTTCCACCGGATGTCCGTGTCGCCTTGCCAAGGGCTGACTCGGGGAACACAGTTCTTCCATGCGCCGAACCATCGTTGTCGCGGCCTCCGGCCTCGCACCCCTAGCTCTCGTCCTCGCCGCCTGTTCCGGGAACGGGCCCGCGTCCACCGGGGGGTCGACCGCGGGGGGCACGGCCGCCGGCAACGCCGGGGGCGGGGGCGGGGGCACCATCACCGTCGCCGCCAGCGACGACACCAACATCCAGGAGCTGTTCCAGCAGACCCTGATCCCCGACTTCCAGGCCGCGAACCCGGGCACGACGGTCAAGCTGACCTACGACCTCCACGGGACGAACGACCAGGCCAACTTCGCCAAGCTCGCCGCGGCCAGCCAGCAGGGCCGCGACCCGGCGATGGACGTCACGGCAAGCTTTGTGCCCAAGGCCGCTAAGGCGGGCCTGCTCGTCACCGACACCAGCAAGGTGCCCAACCTCACCAGCGTCGACAGCAAGATCGTCGCCGCGGGTGGGCCGGGCGCGGTGCCCTACCGCGCGTCCTCGGTGCTGCTGGCCTACAACCCCGACAAGGTCACCAACCCGCCCAAGACGCTCGACGAGCTGCTGGCTTGGATCAAGGCCAACCCCGGCCGGTTCACCTACAACTCGCCCAAGACCGGTGGCTCGGGCGGAGCGTTCGTCACGACCGTGCTGGACAGCAAGGTGCCCCAGGCCGACCGCGACCAGATGACGACGGCCTACAAGAAGGAGCTCGAGAAGGACTGGGACCCGGGCTGGCAGACCCTCGCCGGCCTCAACCAGTACGTGTTCCAGAAGGGCGTCTACCCCAACGGCAACAACCAGACGCTCCAGCTGCTCTCCTCCGGTCAGATCGACATGGCGCCGGTGTGGTCCGACCAGTTCATCTCCGGCCAGGCGTCGGGGTCGATCCCCAAGACGATGAAGGTCCAGCAGATCTCCAACCCGTCGTTCACCGGCGGCGCGTCCTACCTCGGGGTCGTCAAGGGGTCCAAGAACCAGGACCTCGCGTTCACCTTCGTCAACTTCATCCTGCAGCCCGACGAGCAGGCCAAGATCGCCCAGAAGATCGCCGGGTACCCCGCCATCCCGCTGAGCAAGCTGTCGCCCGACGTGCAGGCGCAGTTCAAGGACGCCGACACCCAGAACCTGCGCCCCGGCTACTTCGCCGACCACGCCACCGACATCAACAACCTGTGGGACCAGAACGTCCCGGGCAAGTGACGGTCCGGTTGTGAAGCCCACCCTGCGGCACCGGTTGGGTGGGCTGGCCCTCGCCAGCCCGCCCCTCCTGCTGGTCACGCTGTTCGTCGGGTTCCCGATCGTCACGGCCGTCGCCTACAGCCTCGGTCACACCGGCGGGCTCAACGCGACGGTGGCGGCGATCGCCAATGACCAGCAGACCGTCGACGCCTGGTGGAAGGTCTCGTTCGGCGCCTACACGCAGCTGTTCGCCGACCCCCGGTTCCAGCGCGACTTCACGGTCACCGTGCTGGTGACGTTGGCGACGACGGTCATCGTCGTGTTCCTCGCGTGGGGGATCGCGCTCTACGTGCGGCTCTCCGACTCGTGGATCTCCCGTGTGCTGTCGGCGCTGGCGGTCATCCCCATGTTCATCCCGGTGGTCATCGCCTCGTGGGCCATCCTCACGTTCTACGCGGCCGACGGCTTCCTCCGGTCGCTCTCCGCGCAGGTCGGGCTGGAGGGGCCGGTCTGGGGCTACTCCATCACCGCCGTGCTCATCGGACTGGTGTGGACCCACCTGCCGTTCGCCACGCTCATGGTGGTGTCGGGCGTCCAAGCGGTCCCCGACGCGCTCATCGAGGCGGCCCGCGACGCCGGCGCGTCGATCCCGGTGACCGTGCTCCGCGTCGTCGCACCGCTGGCACTGGTGCCCACCGTGATCGCCGGCACGTTCACGGCCATCGGCACCCTCGGTGCCTTCACCGTGCCGTACTTCACCGGCCCCAACGCCCCCAAGATGCTCGGTGTCGACATGGCCGACTACTTCCAGGCGTTCAACCTGCCGCAGTCCTCGGTCGTCATGGCCGTGGTCGTCTTCGTCGTCGCGTCGGGCTTCGGCGCGGTCTACGTGTGGGCGAACTACCGCAGCGCGGCGACGTCGGGCCGGGTCTGAGATGACGACGCTGCCCACCCTCCCGGCCGCGACGCAGGCCGTGCCGGACGATGCGGTCACCACCCGGGCCCCGGTCGAGAGGGCCGCCGGCTCGGGGCGCGGCAGCAGCCGTTGGGTCGGCCGGCTGCTCAGCACGGTGTTCGTCCTCGTGCTGGCCGTCTTCATCCTCGGGCCGTTGCTGTGGCTGGGGATCCGCGCCTTCGCCACGAGCTGGACCTACCCCAACCTGACCCCCGACGGGTGGACCCTCCAGTGGTGGGCGTCGGTCTTCGACGACCCCAACCTCAAGAGCTCGGTCGTCCTGTCGTTCCAGTTCGCCCTGACGACGATGATCGTGTCGGCCGTGCTGTGCCTCCCGGCGGCGTACGCGTTCGCGCGCTTCGACTTCCCCGGTCGCCGGGTCTTCCTCATCGGCCTGTTCGCCACCAACGCGTTCCCGAAGATGGGCCTGTTCGTCGCGCTCGCGTCGCTGTTCTACGCGCTCAACCTCATGTCGACGTTCGTCGGGGTCGTCATCGTGCACGTGCTCGGCACGGTCGTGTTCATGACCTGGATCCCGGCCGCCGCCTTCGCGTCGGTGCCGCGCTCCTACGAGGAGGCGGCCCGTGACGCGGGGGCCAGCCGGCTGACGGTCCTGCGCAAGATCACCCTCCCGCTGGCCCTGCCCGGCATCACCGTCGCGCTGATCATGTCGTTCCTCGCGTCGTTCGACGAGGCGCAGGGCACCTACTTGGTCGGCAACCCGGAGTTCATCACCATGCCGACCCAGATGTACTCGCTCGTGCTCAACTACCCGCCCCAGGTGGCCGCGGTCTTCTCGATCATGCTGGCCATCCCCTCCGCCGTCCTGCTCCTGCTCGTGCGCAAGCACGTCATGGGCGGGCAGCTCGCCGAAGGGTTCCAGATCCGATGACCTCCCCGAGCGTTACGAGCGCAACGAGCTTGACGAGCGCGACGACCACCCGGTCCCGCGCCCGCGAGCGTGCAGGGACCGGTGCCGACGCGGGGGGCCTGACCCTGCGAGGCGTACACAAGGTGCTCGGCGGGAGGGCGATCGTCGACAACCTCGACCTCGTCGTCGAGAAGGGCGAGCTGGTATGCCTGCTCGGCCCGTCGGGGTGCGGCAAGACCACGACGCTGCGCATGGTTGCGGGCTTCCTCGAGCCCGACGAGGGGTCGATCCTGATCGAGGGCACGGACGTGACCGACCTGCCGCCCGAGCGGCGGCCGACGGCCATGGTCTTCCAGAACTACGCCCTGTGGCCGCACATGTCGGTGTTCGACAACATCGCCTTCGGCCTCAAGCTGCGCAAGCGGCCCAAGGGGGAGATCAGGGACAAGGTGGGCGAGGTCCTCGAGCTGGTCGGCCTGACCCACCACACCAACGCCCGGCCGGCGCGGATCTCCGGCGGCGAGCAGCAGCGGGTGGCCCTGGCCCGGGCGCTCGTGCAGGAGCCGAAGGTGCTGCTGCTCGACGAGCCCCTCTCCAACCTCGACGCCAAGCTGCGGGTGCGGGTCCGGGAGGACATCCGCGAGATCCAGCAGCGGCTCGGGATGACGACCGTCGTCGTCACGCACGACCAGGACGAGGCCCTCTCGATCTCCGACCGGGTCGCGGTGATGAACGGCGGGCGGATCGAGCAGTACGCCGAGCCGGTCGAGCTCTACCGCTCGCCCGCCACGACGTTCGTGGGCGGGTTCGTCGGCGCCACCAACGCGCTCACCGGCCGCATCCGGCACGAGGACGGCCGGGCCTGGGCGGTGCTCGGCGACGTCCGCGTGCCGGTCGAGGCCACCAACCTCGCGTCCGGCCAGTCGTCCGCCGAGGGCGACACCATCTCCGTGCGCCCCGAGGACGTCGTCGTCACGGCGGGCGGCCGGGACGAGAGGTCCGGGGTGCCGGCGTCGCTCGGACGCGTGATCCCCCGCGGTCACTTCACCGAGGTCGTCGTCCGTCTCGGTGCCGGGGGTGCCGGAGCCGCTGGGGCCGCCGGGGCCGCCGGGGCCGCCGAGGACGACGCGACGACGGTCCGCGCCTACGTCGATGCGGGTGCGGTCGGCGGTGCGGGGGACCAGCACGTCGTGCGGTTCCGCCGGGCGCTGGTCTACCGCGACGGCCACCTGCTCTGACGTGCTGCGCGACCCGCTCGCCGGGCGGCTGGGCCGGCCGTTGGCCATCGCTCACCGCGGTGACCCGATCCCATTGCGGGAGAATACGATCCCGTCGATCGGCTCGGCGGTGTCCTTGGGCGCCGACATCGTGGAGATCGACGTCAAGACCACCCGCGACGGCGTCAGCGTGGTGCTCCACGACGACTCGCTCGGGCGGCTCTGGGGAGTCGACCGCGACATTCGCACGATGACCGCAGCCGAGGTGGCTGCCGTGGGGGAGGGCACCCGGCGCATACCCACGCTCGAGCAGGTGCTCGCCCTGTTCACCGGCACCGACACCGCGGTGATGGTCGACATGGACAGCGGGGAGTGGGCCGCGGCGGCCCGGGCCACGACCGGACGGGCGGTCGACCGGGGCGCGGTGCGCCCCACGCAGGTCGTGTGGTGCGGCGCCGTGGAAGGGATGCGGGAGGTTCGCGCGGCCGACCCGGAAGCGCGGATCTTCCTGTCCTGGGGCGAGGAGGCGCTCGACGGACCACCCTCTGATGCGCTCGTCCGGGCCCTGCGGCCCGAGGCGTTCAACCCCTTTTGGCGGGTGCTCGACCTGGGGGGCCGCGAGTGGGCCGCCGCCCGCGGCATACCGGTGTCCTGCTGGACGGTCGACGACCCCACGACTATGCGCGAGATTGTCGCGGCGGGCGTCGACGCCATGATCAGCAACGACATTCGTACGCTGCTCTCGGTCCTGGGGACCGACGCAGCCGAGGAATCGGCGTGACCAGCCTCGACCTCGAGGAGGCGCGTGCCGTGGCGATCCGCGCGGCGGAGATCGCGACGGAGGTCCTGCGGGCCACGCCGCTCGGCGTCGTGTGCACCAAGGCCCACGCCGCCGACGTCGTGACCGATGTCGACACCGCGACCGAGCGCGCGGTGCGCGAGCATCTCGCCCGGGCCTACCCCGGCCACCGGGTCGTCGGGGAGGAGTACGGCGGCACGGCCGACAACGGGCCGACGTGGTACTGCGACCCGGTCGACGGCACGACCAACCTCGCGTCCACGCTGCCGTGGACGTCGTTCTCGCTGTCCTTGGCGGTCGGCCACGAGCCGCTCGTCGGGGTGGTCGCCGACCCGTGGCGGGGAGAGGTCCTCCATGCCGTGCGCGGGGGAGGCGCGTGGCGCCGGACCCTGGGCCACGTCGTCGACGAGCCGGTCCACGTGGCCGACACCGACGTTCTCGGCGGGGCTGTCGTGATGAGCGAGTGGGCCGCTCACGTGCCGTGGCCGGGGATGCTCGCGCTCCTCGAGGCACTGGGTCAGCAGCACGCGACGATGCGGGTGATGGGGTCCGGCACCCTGTCGGTGGCCAGTGTCGCGGCCGGTCGAGCAGCGGGGTCGGTGATAGGTGACTTCCACCCGGAGGACCACCTCGCGGCGATGCTGCTCTGCCGGGAGTCGGGCGCGCTCCTGCGGGACAGTGCGGGTCAGGACGAGCCCTGGCCGGCGCCCGGGCCGTTCGTCGTCGCCGCGCCGGGTGTGGTCGACATCATCGTCGACCTGGTCCGGGCGGCCACGGCACTACGCTGACCGCCGTGAGCTCCGTCCCGGCCCTCTTCGCCGTCACCGTCCTCGGGGACGACCGACCCGGCATCGTCGCCGACGTCACGGGCGCTCTGGCCGGCCTCGGGTGCAACCTCGAGGACTCCACGATGACGTTGCTCCGTGGGCATTTCGCGATGGTCGTGCTCGTCCGCACGGATCACGCCCTCGAAGAGGTGAGCGCGGCGCTCGAGCCCCTGTCGGCCGCGGATCGGCTGACCGTCGACGTGCGGCCGCTCCCCGAGCACGAGGTGCCCGCCAGCCCCGGCGCGGCCTACACCCTGCGCGTCCACGGTGCCGACCGGCCGGGCCTTGTCGCCTCGATGACGACGGTCGTCCTCGCCCACGGCGGCAACATCGTCGACCTCTGCTCCCGGCTGGGCGAACAAACCTACACGCTGGTCGCCGATCTCGTGCTCCCCGAGGGCGGCTCCGTCGACGACTTGGAGGAGGAGCTCAGCGCGGTCGCGCGAGAGATCGGCGTGGACTTCCACATCTCCGCCGTGGACGACGACCTGCTGTGACCGGGGGCGCCCAGGTCTGGCGGATGCCGGACCTGCCGCCGGGGCGGGTGCTGCCGGTGGTGTGCACCCCGGACCCGGTGCTCGGTATGCCGGGTGAGCCGGTCGACCCCGCAGCGCCCGACATCGTCCAGCTGGCCGCCGACCTTCTCGCCACCCAGGTGGTCTCGCCGGGCTGCGTCGGGCTGGCGGCGCAGCAGGTGGGGGTGGCCCGGCTGGTCTTCAGCGTCGACGTGTCCAACCATCCGAAGACGCGGGTCAGCCACGGCCGGTTCGTCCTGTGCAACGCGACCGTGGTCTCCAGCAGTCGGCGCGAGCGCGGCCGCGAGGGGTGCATGTCGGTGCCCGACTTCACCGGTGACGTGGCCAGGGCCCGCCGCCTCGTCGTGCGGGGCCAGCTGCCGGCGAGTGCCGAGTGGGTCGAGCTGGAGACCGACGCGTTCGAGGCGGTGGCGCTGCAGCACGAGATCGACCACACGCGGGGGCTGATCTTCCTCGACCGGGTCGCCGGATCCCATGCCGTCCACCCTCGCCGCACCTACCTTTGACCCGTCCCGCACCCTCGCACCGTCACCCCGCTCGGGTCGCCCCGCGCATACAGTGGTGCCGCCCCCGTGGCCCAACGGGCAGAGGCAGGCGACTTAAAATCGCTACAGTGCGAGTTCGAATCTCGTCGGGGGCACCGCCCTTCAGTTGACGTCGTTGCCCTCCGATGTTTGCCGGCCCTGGCACTCGACCTGGCCGTCATGCCCCTCGGCTGCCGGAACGACGGCAGCCGAGTGCCATGACGGGCAGTCGAGAGGCCTGGGCGATCCGGATGACGGGCAGTCGAGTGGGGTGGACGGTCGGCATGCCAGCCAACACCGTCCATGGACCCGGCCAAGCTGCGGCGGGGCCTCGAGCTGCACCGTGAGACCGAGTTTCGAAGGCGCCACGTCCTGGCGCCGAGGGCACGATCGGCGTGCCGGACTCGGCTCGGCGTCACCAGCTGACCGGGTCGACCCCGTTGACCCGGCACCACACACGACGCGGCCGGCGCGGACGCGCAGAGCATCCACAACGCCTACGCCTCAGGTCCGCCGACGAGCAGCCACCATGACGTGGGCGCGGTCACGGGCGACTGACTCGCTCGCGCAGCCCGAGGCGCACCGAAGGCCACTCGCCGTCGATGACCGAGTAGACGACGACGTCGCGCCGGGTGCCGTCGCGCCACAGGTCCTGGTTGCGCAGCACGCCGTCCTGCTTCGCGCCCAGCGCCTCGATCGCGCGTCGGGAGCGCCGGTTGTGCCAGTGGGTGCGGAACTCGACGGCGACGCACTCGAGCTCCTCGAACGCGCGCGTCAGCAGCAGGAGCTTGGCCTCGGGGTTGATGAGCGTGCGCTGGGCGCTCACCGCCAGCCAGGTGGAGCCGATCTCGAGGCGCCGGTGGTCGGCGCGGATGTTCATGTAGGTCGTCATGCCGACGGCCCGGCCGGTCTGCGCGTCACGGATGGTCCAGGGGCACATGGTCCCCGCGCGGTTGAGGGCGAGCCGCCGCTCGATCTCACCGGTCATCTGCTCCGGGGAGGGAATCGTCGTCACCCAGAGGCGCCACAGCTCGCCCTCGGCGGACGCCTCGGCCAGCTCCGGGCCGTGCTCCGGCCTTAGCGGGTCGAGGACGACGTGGTCGCCACGCAGGGTCGGAACCTCGAGGAACGACTCAGGCTCGGCCACGGTTCCAACATAGGGTGGTCCTGAAGGGACGGAGGGGAACTTTTCCACAGGCTCGCTCGCCCTATTGTGTGTAGAGGCGTCCGGACGGGGACGCCTGACCGTCTCTTGGAGGACACATGGCCGGAAACAACCCGGTGTTCGCGCAGGTCAACCGCCAGATCCGCGAGGGGTACGCCGGTTTCGGCTCCCAGCAGCGCCGGACCCAGGGCGGCGGCTTCGCCCAGGGCGCCCAGGGCACCCAGGGCCAGAGCGCGGTGCAGGACCGGATGAGTCAGAACAGCACGGGCTACAACGCCGACCAGCTCGAGCAGATGTACCAGCAGCCCCCGGCCGGCCCACTGCAGACCGGTCGCCTCACCGTCGACGACGTCGTGATGAAGACGCTCGGCCTTTTCGCCATCGTCCTCGTGTTCGCGGCCGCGTCGTGGGTGCTGACCCTGAACAGCCCCGGACTGCTCATGCCGGTCTGGCTCGGGGGCATGATCCTCGGCCTCGTGGTCGGCCTGGTCATCGCGTTCAAGAAGACCGTCAGCGTGCCGCTCATCGTGGCGTACTCGGCGCTCGAGGGTGCTTTCCTCGGGGCGTTCAGCCAGGTCATGGAGCGCGCTTACCACGGCATCGTGACGACCGCGGTCCTTGCCACCTTGTGCACCTTCGCCGGGATGCTCGCCGGCTACAAGTTCGGAATCATCAAGGTCACGAGCCGCAGCCGCAAGATCTTCGGCATGGCCATCCTCGGCTACCTGCTGTTCAGCGTGGTCAACATCGTCGCCCTCATGTTCGGGTGGACGAGCGGCTGGGGCTTCGGCGGCAGCGGCATGCTGGGCCTGGCGATCTCGGCGCTCGGTGTCGGACTCGCCTCCTACTCGCTGGCGCTCGACTTCGACAACATCGACCAGGCCGTCCGGGCCCAGCTGCCCCAGAAGTACTCGTGGCTCCTGGCCCACGGCCTCATCGTGTCGCTCGTGTGGCTCTACCTCGAGATCCTGCGCCTGCTCGCCCGCATGCGCGACTGACAGCACGGCTCATCACGACCGATCCCGACCTGGCCCGGGCCGAGCTCAGGCGCCTGGTCGAGCGGTGGCAGCAGCTACCGCTCGACCAGGCGCTCGCTCGTATGCCGGCGGTCCGGGCGGCGGCTCAACAGCTGGCCGACGACGTTGCCGACACCGAGGGCCGTGAGCGCGTCGACGTCCCCGACCTCGGGCCGGCGGTGGTCATGGACCAGCTGACCGTGGTGGTCCACGACGCGACCGCCGGCGCTGCCGGCGATGGCCCGCATACCGTCAGTGCGCGGCTCTTGGCATTGCGCCTGGCCCTCGCCTGACCCTCGCCCGACGCAAACCCCGGACCCAAACCCCGACCAGACTCACGTTTTCGCTGGTTTGCGGCGCCTGACGCCCCCCGAACCGACAAGAACGTGAGTCCGGTGGGTACTACGGACTGACCGTCAGGAGAGCCGCTCGTAGATGATGGCCATGCCCTGGCCGCCACCGACGCACATCGTCTCGAGGCCGAACGTGCCGTCGCGCTCCTGCAGGCCGTTGAGCAGCGTCGTCGTGATCCGCGCGCCGGTGGAGCCGAACGGGTGGCCGAGGGCGATCGCGCCGCCGTGCACGTTGAGCTTCTCGAAGTCCATGTCGAGGGCGTCCGCGCTGGGCAGGACCTGAGCGGCGAACGCCTCGTTGATCTCGTAGAGGTCCATGTCGCCGATGGTCAGGCCGGCCCGGCCGAGCGCCTGCTTCGACGCCTCGATCGGCCCCAGCCCCATAATCTCGGGGGAGAGGGCCGAGACCCCGGTGGCCACGACCCGGGCGAGCGGCGTGAGGCCGAGCTGGGCGGCCTTGGCATCGCTCATGACGACGACCGCCGCGGCGCCGTCGTTGAGGGGGCAGCAGTTGCCGGCCGTGACCGTGCCGCTCTCGCGGAAGACGGGGTTGAGGGAGCGGACGCCCTCGATGGTGACACCCTCGCGAGGGCCGTCGTCCTTGCTGACGACCGTGCCGTCAGCCAGGGTGATCGGGGCGATCTCGCGCTCGAAGAACCCGTTGGCGATCGCCTTCTCGGCCCGGTTCTGGCTCGTGACGCCCCACTCGTCCTGGCGCTCGCGGGAGACGCCGAGCGACGTCGCGACGTTCTCGGCGGTCTGACCCATGGCGATGTAGACGTCGGGGAGCAATCCGTCCTCCCGAGGGTCGCGCCAGGTCTCGTTGCTCTTGGCGGTCGCCGTGGTGCGGGCCATGGCGTCGGCGAAGAGCGGGTTCGTCGCGTCCGCGTCGGCCGCGCCCGCGCCGGCGAAGGCGAGGTACTGCGACACGCACTCGACGCCGCCGGAGATGAACGCGTCGCCCTCACCGGCCTTGATCGCGTGGTAGGCCATCCGGGTGGTCTGCACGCTGGACGCGCAGAACCGGTTGACGGTGGCGCCGGGCAGGGTGTCGTAGCCCGCGAGCACGGCGACGACACGGGCGAGGTTCGCTCCGTGGCGGCCGGACGGCTCGGCGCAGCCCCAGTAGAGGTCGTCGAGGTCGGCGGCCGTCAGGCCAGGCACCTTGTCGAGTGCGGCGCGCAGCACCTGCACCGAGAGGTCGTCGGGCCGGACGTCCTTGAGCGAGCCCTTGAAGGCCCGGCCGATGGGACTACGAGCGGTCGAGACGATGACGGCATCAGGCATCGGACAGTCCTCCTTGACGCGGGGTGAGCGCTCGCTCACCTGGTGACGTCGATGGTATGCCGTGTCGGCGCGGGGCGTCGTCGGCCGCCCGTCAGCCGCCCGTCCGCAGCCCGCCGCCGCCCGGCGCCGCCCGGCGCCGCCCGTCGATGCCCGTCAGATGCTGCCGGACTCGATCGGCTGGCTCTGGTCGTCGGTGGTGCGCGCCGGCAACGGCCGGCGGACCCGGTGAAGCACGACGGCCCAACGGCCGAGCCGACCGCGCGGCTGGCCGCCGATCTCCGTGGGGGCCACCTCCGTGCCGGGGTCACGCACGGCCCGGGTGGCCGCCCTGGAGACGGGGGTCACGCGCTCGCCCCGGCTGCGGTCGAGGCCGAGGACGACGTCCTCGTCGAACAGCCCCATGGCCGAACAGAGGGTGGGCAGGAGGACGGCGGCGACCCGGGCATACCCCGCCGGTGACGGGTGGAACCGGTCGGAGCTGAACATCTCGGTGGGACGCTGCGCGAACTCGGGGCCGAGCAGGTCGCCCAGCGACACGGTGTGCCCCCCCGCCTCGACCACCGCGACGGTCTGCGCGGCGGCCAGGTCACGGCTCCATCTCCGCGCGAGGGTGCGCAGGGGTTGCGCGACCGGTTGCACGACACCAAGGTCCGGACACGTACCGACGACGACCGCGGCTCCGGCGTCGCGAAGGCGGCGCGCCGCCGCCTCGAGGTGCCGCACGGCGATGGACTTGTCGATGCGATGGGTCACGTCGTTAGCCCCGATGAGGAGCACCGCGGCGTGCGGCCGGGCCACGGTGTCGAGGACGTTGGCGACCTGGAGGTCGAGGTCCTGGGAGACGGCACCGACCACCGCCCCGTTGGTGAGCCGCACGGGGCGCCCAGCGAAGGCGGAGACCCCGCTCGCCAGGATGGCGCCGATGGTCTGCTCGCCGTGAGCGGTGCCGAGGCCCGCCGCGCTGCTGTCACCGAGGATTACCAGCTCGAGGGGCCGGCCGGGTCCGGAGCCGTAGACCCCGTCGTGCGCCGGCGCCGTCTCGACGATCTCCCCGACCGCGCGCCGGGCCAGGATGGCCTCCGCCTTGATGAGCCCGTAGCCGAGGATCCCGAGGGCGCCGATGCCGGCCACGCCGAAGCCACCGCCGTAGGCGGCTGTCTGCGCGATCCGCCGCGCTCGCCGCGCCCGTCCCATCGCCCCCCTCACCCGGTCTGCTGCTGCCGCCCGACCCACCGGACCCGGCGGCACCAGTGTCCACGCTACGTCGGCCGCCTGATCGGGCTTCGAGAAGGGGTCGGCGCGCACGACGGTCATGCTCGAAGGAGGGAAGATGGCCCGATGAAGTACGCCGAGCACATCGCCGACCTCGTCGGGAACACGCCCCTCGTCAAGCTGCACACCGTGACGGAGGGCATCGCCTGCACCGTCCTGGCCAAGATCGAGTACGTCAACCCCGGCGGGTCGGTCAAGGACCGGATCGCGCTGCGGATGGTCAAAGCGGCCGAGGCGTCGGGAGAGCTCAAGCCGGGCGGCACGATCGTGGAGCCGACGTCGGGCAACACGGGCGTCGGGCTGGCGCTGGTGGCCCTGAAACGCGGCTACGACTGTGTTTTCGTCTCCCCCGACAAGGTCAGCCAGGACAAGCTCGACGTGCTGCGGGCCTACGGCGCCCGGGTCGTCGTCTGCCCGACGGCGGTCCCTCCGGAGCATCCCGACTCCTACTACTCGGTGTCCGACCGGCTGGTCCGTGAGATCGACGGGGCGTGGAAGCCGAACCAGTACGCCAACCCGATGGGGCCGCAGAGCCACTACGAGACGACCGGTCCCGAGGTCTGGAAGGACACCGACGGGCGGGTCACCCACTTCGTCACCGGCATCGGCACCGGGGGGACGATCAGCGGCTGCGGGCGCTACCTCAAGGAGGTCTCCGACGGCGGCGTCCGGATCATCGGGGCCGACCCCGAGGGCTCGGTCTACTCCGGCGGTTCCGGGCGCCCCTACCTGGTCGAGGGCGTCGGTGAGGACTTCTGGCCCAGCGCCTACGACCCGTCGGTGGTCGACGAGGTCATCGCCGTCTCCGACGCCGACTCGTTCGCGATGACAAGGCGCCTGGCCCGGGAGGAAGGGCTGCTCGTCGGGGGCTCGTGTGGGATGGCGGTCGTCGCGGCGCTGCGGGCTGCGCGCGACCTGCCGGCCGAGGCGGTCATGGTGGTGCTGCTGCCCGACTCGGGACGCGGCTACATGTCGAAGATCTTCAACGACGACTGGATGAGCTCCTACGGGTTCCTGAACACCGGCGGGGAGACGACGGTCGGGGACGTCCTGAGCGGCAAGTCGGGCGAGCTGCCGGCCCTCGTGCATACGCATCCCGGGGAGACCATCCGGACGGCGATCGAGATTCTGCGGGAGTACGGCGTCTCGCAGATGCCGGTGGTCAACGCCGAGCCACCGGTCATGTCGGGGGAGGTGGCCGGTTCGGTCAGCGAGCGGGCGCTCCTCGAGCTGCTGTTCACCGGCAAGGCGCACCTCGCCGACTCGGTCGGTAGCCACATGGAGGATGGGTTGCCGCTTGTCGGGTCCGGAGAGAAGGTCAGCGTCGCCCGGCACGAGCTGGAGACCGGCGACGCCATCCTCGTCGTCGACGGCGGCAAGCCGGTCGGCGTGCTGACCCGGGCCGACCTGCTGGGGTTCATCAGCGCCTGAGCGTGCCCCACCCGCACTGGGGCTGGCCGTCAGAGCGGCAGCTGGGTGTCGCCTCCCGTGGTGGCCCGCCGGGTGCCGGCGACCCGTCAAGCAGGGTGAGGGTCAGCGCCGACTGCGCCGTGTACGCGGAGTGACCGGCGGGCGCACCCGCACCGGACGGCTTGCTCGACGGAGCTGCAGGATGGGGCGTCGCGATGAGGGATGTCAGCAGGGGAGCGATACGAGGAAGCTGGGTGACGACCAGCACGATGACCACCGCCGCGAACGCCAGCTTCAGCAGTGTCGCGCCCGGCCGGGCCTGGGCATTGCGCCGCATGGTTCGCTGTCGGGATCTGCGGGATCGGGCGGCCGGTGGTTGTGTCCCTTGGCGGGCAGACGGGTGAGGCGACGGGGTTGCCGACGAGGAGTGCCGGCGCGAGGTCGCAGCCGGCACGGTGACCACCGTTCCAGCGGGCGGGAACGCGACGTCGACCCGGTGCGCCGTGGCCTCGACCTGGGCCGGGGTTAGCCACGCGGGCTGGGCCCGCAGCCAGGGGACCAACGCCGGCAGCGGAAGCACCTGCACACCCCGGACGCGCTCGGGGTGAAACCCGTCTGTCGGGACGCGGCCAGGGCCAGCGCGGGCACCACCGGCCCCGACAGCACCCGCTCCATCGCCGCCGCGGCGCGGCTCGCCGTGTCGAGCTCCTGGTGCTTCGGGTGGTGCTTGCGGTTGGCGGCGTTCTGCGTGTGCTGCCAGAGGTTCCCGTCGTAGACGGAGACGTCACCGCTCCAGTTCTTGGTGTCCACGAGGAACACCCCGGCCGCCGAGACGACCACATGGTCGAGGTTGACCTTGGAGATGCCGGGTTCGAGCAGCCGGTCGTGCAGCACCACCGCATCTCGGCCGAGGCCCTCGAGCGCCGCGGCGGTCAGCCGTTCCCCCTCGGCCCCCTGAGCCCAGTGAGCGGCCTCCCGTTCCAGCCGGTCGGCCTCGTCCCGAGACGCGGCAGCACTCACCCGCAGCTCGTCGGCCTTGCGCTGAGCCGAGTTCTCCTCCACTGGTGGCCCTCCCTCGGGAGTGATGCTAGGAGAGCGCTACACACGGCAGAACGATCTGGCGCCAGAATTGTTCGTTCGGCCGACCGCCCGACCAACAGGCACCACTGGTGCCGTGCCGGCCGGAGCCCCCACTGGTATGCGTGGCCCGTGCGGCCGCCGCCCACCTGGGTCTGCAGGTGCCTGTTCGACGGGCGGCCAGGTGCTGGCAAGAACGTGGTTCACCCGATGGACCGCGCGATCCGCAAAAACAGATGCGGAGGGGGTGTCGAGAACCGCACCTCCCGTTCGAGGTAGGGGTGGAGGTCGCCACGGGAGGCGGCCTACGACCCTCAGGAGCCGAGATGGACACCACCACCCCCCTTCACCGCAGGTCCCGCGCGACCGCGAGCTGCGCTGACCCGGCGGCCCGGGTGACCCGGTCGCTGGCCGGCTATGGCGTCCTCGCCGGCCCGTTCTATGTCGTCGTCTCACTGGTCCAGGCGGTGCGACGCGACGGCTTCGACCTGAGCCGGCACTCGTGGAGCCAGCTCGCACTGGGCGACTTCGGCTGGGTCCAGGTGGGCAACCTCGTCGTCACCGGTCTGATGGCGCTGGCTCTCTCCGTCGCCCTGAGACGCACCCTTGTCGGCGTCTCCGGCGTCCCCGGCGTCCCCGGCGCCCGGGGAGCTCGCGCCGTGCCGGTGCTCGTCGGAGTCTTCGGCGCCGGTCTCGTCATCGCCGGCCTGTTCCCCGCCGACCCGGCCGGCGGCTTCCCCGTTGGGATGCCGACGCCCGCTGCCCCCACCGGGCATGGAACGCTGCATCTCGTGAGCTCAGGGCTGGGGTTCGTCGCGCTGGCCGCCGCGATGGTGGTCATGGCGCTTCGGTACGCCGCGGAGCGCCGCTCGGGACGGGTCGTCTGGTCTGTGGTCGCGGCGACCGCCCTGCTGGGCGGCTTCGGCACCATCGCGTCGGGTTCGACCATCGGTGTCCCCGCCTTCACCGTCGGGATCCTGGTCGCCTTCGCTTGGCTGTCTGTGCTGGGCGCCGACGTCTACGCCCGAGCCACCCGAGCCACCCCCGTCCCCGCCGCCTGACCCCACCACCCGACGCCGACCCGCAACGACCCGCGACGACCCCCCCCCGACCCCCCGACCCCCCGACCCCCCACGACCCCCCACGACCCCTCAGGAGAACGCCATGCGCTACGTCACCACCCTCACCGTCACGACGCAGCCCGACACCCCCCCGCCCGCCGCCCTCATGGACGCCATCGCCGCCCTTGGCGCTGAGGCCACCCGCTCCGGGGCGCTCGTCGACGTTGCCGGCCTCCTCCCGGTCGCTGCGGGGGGAAGCCGGGTCACGTCCACCGGAGGCACCCTCACCGTCACTGACGGACCCTTCGCTGAAGCCAAGGAGATCGTCAGCTATGCCGTCTACGACGTGCGCTCCCTCGACGAGGCGGTCGAGTGGGCCACCCGGTTCATGCGCGCGCACCAGGACCACTGGGCCGGGTGGGAGGGCACGACAAGCGTTCAGCAGGTGTTCGAGCCCCCTTCCGGCTGAGTGGATCGGCGGCTGGACTCTGAGGCGCTCGCCGACGAGCATGGTGACCAATGCCGGCTCCTGACCCCCGCCGCAGTGCGGAGACGGTCTGGCGGATGGAGTCCAGTGCCGTGGTGGCCGCGGCGACCCGGGTGCTGGGCGACGTCAGCCTCGGTGAGGAGGTGGCCCAGGACGCGTTCGTCGCCGCACTCGAGCAGTGGCCCAGGGACGGTGTCCCACCGAACCCCGCAGGATGGCTGGTCACCACCGCCCGGCATCAGGCCGTCGACCTCGTGCGGCGACGGGTCACCTATGCGCGCAAGCTCGCCGAGGTCGGCCGGTCGGTCGGTGACGCCCGGCTCGACGCGGCAACGGAAGGGTCGAGGTCGGTGGAGGAGATGTTCGACGACCGCATCGGTGACGACCTCCTGCGGCTGGTGTTCACCACCTGCCACCGGATCCTCACCCCCGAGTCCAGGGTGGCGCTCACCCTTCGGTTGCTGGGCGGTCTGACCACCGCGGAGGTGGCCCGCGGCCTCCTCATCTCCGAAAGTACTGCAGCACAACGCATCTCACGAGCCAAGCGCACCCTTGCCCGAGAAGGCATCGCGTTCGACCTGCCTGCTGCCGCCCAGATGCCCGAGCGTCTCGCCTCGGTGCTGGACGTGGTCTACCTCGTCTTCAACGAGGGTTACGTCGCGACCTCCGGCACCGACTGGGTACGGCCGGAGCTGTGCCACGAGGCCGTTCGGCTGGCCCGCCTGCTGACGGCGCTGCTCCCAGGCGAGCGGGAGGTCCTCGCCCTCGACGCCCTCCTCGAGCTGCAGGCGTCCAGGCTTCCCGCCCGGGTGGACGCCGCAGGGGCAGCCGTGCTCCTGCCCGACCAGGACCGGTCCCACTGGGACCGTCTGCTCATCCGACGCGGTCAAACACTGCTCGCCCGCGCCCTGGCCATGCCCGGCCCCCCGACGCCCTACCTGCTCCAGGCCTCGATCGCGGCCTGTCACGCGGTCGCACCCACCGCCATCGAGACGGACTGGCGGCAGATCGCTCAGCTGTATGCCGGGCTGGTCCGGGTCTCTCCGTCGCCGATCGTGCAGCTCAACCGCGCCGTGGCGGTCGGGATGGCCGGTGACCCGGCGCAGGGGCTTGCGCTGGTGGACGAGCTCACCGCAGAACCAACACTGCAGGCGTACCCCCAGCTGCCGGCCGTCCGCGCCCACCTTCTGCAGCTGTCGGGCCGCGACGCTGAGGCCACCGCGGCCTACCAGCTGGCGGCCGAGCGGAGCCGCAACCAGCCGGAGCGGGAGCTGTTCGCCCGCCGGGCCGCAGGCTCCCTCTCGTAAATTTCAGGCCTGGGTCCCGGTCACCGCGCGCGGCCGGCACCGGGTGGACGACGTCGCTATCGCGAGAACGCGGGTATGTCGTGCCGATCAAGGACCGAGTGCGTCACGCCGAGTCGCTCGAGGCGGGCGACGCCGTCTCGCTGCGACTGACGCTCGACGGGTGAACCCGTCAGGCGACCCGCCGCGCCATCGTGGGGTCGGGAGCGCCCACCGCGGACGGGTGGAAGATGGCGGCCAGCGCTTCGACGCCGTCGACGAGTCGAGGACCTGGCCGAGCGAAGGACGCGTTGGCATCGACGGCCCACACCGGGACCCCGTCAGGCAGAACACCCTGCGCCACAACGGCTTCCGCCAGCTCGGTGGCCCCGTCGAGGTGGAAGCCGCACGGCGCCACGACGACGACCTCAGGCGCCCCGGCCAGGGCGTCGTCCCACGTCGTCCGGAACGACGTGGCCCCTACGGCGCCGATCACGTTGTCCCCGCCCCCGCGGGCCACCATCTCGGGCACCCAGTGACCCGGGGCGAACGGCGGGTCGGTCCACTCGAGCACGAGCGCTCGCGGGCGCGGCATACTATCCACCGCAGCCTCGACCGCCGCCAGCCTGGTCCGGAGGCCCTCGACCAGCCGCCCGGCCTCGGCCGCACGCCCGCTCGAGCGCCCGAGGGTGACCACGGACTCGATGACCTCGTCGAGCGTATGCGGGTCGATGGTCAGCACGTCGGCGCGACAGCCCAGGTGGGCCAGGGCCTCGTCGACGACGGTGACGTCGACCGCGCACACGGCGCACAGGTCCTGTGTGACCACGAGGTCGGCGTTGAGGTCACCCAGGGCCCCGGCGTCGAGGCGGTAGAGGTCCTCACCGGCCCGCATCCGCTCGGTGACGACGCGGTCGATCTCCTGCGCCGACAGCCCTTCCGGCAGGGACGAGGTCGAGACGATGCGTCGCGTCCGCGCCTCGGCCGGGTAGTCGCACTCGAAGGTCACGCCGACGACGTCGTCACCGGCGCCGACCGCGAACAGGATCTCCGTCGTCGACGGCAGGAGCGAGACGATGCGCACCCGCCGAGACTAGGTCGTCAGGTGGTCGCGGTCGCGATGGCACCCCCGTCGCGGGTGTGCACCTGCACCTGAGCGATGTCGCTGGTCTTCATCCAACAGGCTGCCGTCAACGTCGCGCGGCCACTGGGCGTGCCCGTCCAGCTGGCGACGTCGTAGGCGTACCCCTCGCGGTTGGTGACCGACAGGTAGAGCACCTGGCCGGGCGGCAGGCTGCTGCCCCGCAGATCGAGCTGCGTCCCCCAGGCGCGGGTGACGAGGTCGATCTCCACCTGTGGAGCGGCGCCGGGGACCGCCGCCGCCTGCGCGACGAGCGGGCGCGTCGGCGGGGCGTTGAGCCGGTCGAACAACGGGCCGACGGCCGCGCCCAGCCCCCCGGCGAGCACGGCCAGGACGGCAGCGGCCACCCCGACGCGCCATTGACGCCGCCGCCGGTCGGCCCGTATCCGGTCGAGCAGAGCCGGCGGCACGAGGACGGCCGGGGCGGGCGGCTCGGCCGCCTCGGGCGCACCGAGCTCGGCGCTGACCGCCTCGACATGGTCGGCGTCCACGAGGTCGAGCAGGGCGGGCATCCCGGACAGCTGCGCACTCTCCTGCTGGCAGGTGGGGCAGTGCCGCAGATGGCGGGTGAAGGCCTGATGCTCGTCGGGGTCGAGTCCGCCGAGGACGAAGGCGCCGAGCGCGAGGTGGAGCTCCTCGTGCTCGCGCTCGACCTCGCGGCCGGCGCCGGGGGCACCGGGTGCGGTCGTCACTGCGTCACGCCCATCTCGTCGAGGATCACCCGGAGAGATCGCACCGCGTAGAACGCCCGCGACTTCACCGTGCCCACGGGGATCGCCAGCTGGCCCGCGGCCTCCGCCACGCTCAGGCGCTGGTAGTAGAGGGCGACCACGACGCGGCGGTGGTCGGGCTGCAACCGGGCGAGCGCATCCTCAACCAGGATCTGGTCCAGCGCATGGTCGATCTCGGCCTCGGGGTTGGGCACCCGCGAGTCGAGTCGCGACCGGGAGTCGTCGTCGCGGTCAGCGGCCACCTCCACGGGGCGGCGGCCGGCGGCGCGGTGCATGTCGATGAGCACGTTGCGGGCGGTCTGCAGCAGGTAGGCGCGCATGCTCGTCACCTGTGGCGCCTGCCGCCAGACCCGCAGGATGACTTCCTGCACGACGTCCTCGGCGCGGGCCGGGTCGACGACGGTGCGGCCGACGAACCGGCGCAGCAGCGGTGCGTGCTCGCGATAGATGTCCGCGACCACCGCCTCGTCCAGCGGCATACCGACCCTCCCTCGCCACGCGCCGACCCGTCGACGACCACGCCAGTGTGCTCCCCGCGGTCCGGCGCCGTCCCCTGCTCGGCCCGGACCGCAGGGCTGTCCTCCAGGAGAGACGACCAGGGGGGCCGGACGGTTCACGCGTCGGCGACTGCCTACGGTGGCCGGGTGGAACCCCAGCGGCAGCCCGTCGGCGTGCAGTCCGTCGAGCTGCTGCTCGACGCCGACTCGGACACCGTGGTGCGGCGCCTCTGGACGAGCCTGGTCGACGCCGGCATGCCGTCGCAGGCGCGACACCGGGGCCGAGCAACCGCCCGCATGTCACTCTCGTCGCGGTACCGACCCTGCCCGAGGGCGCCGAGCCGCGGCTGACTGAGGTGGCCGCCGGCCGGCTCCCCCTGCTCGGGTCGTGGGGCGAGGTGGCGGCCTTCGGGCACGGCCCGTGGACGCTGGTGTGGCTGGTGGATCCCTCAGCCGGTATGCGTCGCCTCCACGCGGATGTCGCCGGCGTGTGCGAGGTGCCGGCTGAAGACCTCACCGCCCCGGACCGATGGACCCCGCACGTGACCCTGGCCCGCCGGGTGACCGCCCACGACCTGGACACGGTTCGCGGCCTCGTGTCCGGACCCGTCGGCTCCGCGGCCGGTACGCGGGTGGCAGCCACGACCGTGCGCCGCTGGGACGGGGCCGCGAAGGTCGACTGGGTGGCGGCGGCGGCTCAGGCCTGACCGGTGCGCTTGAGGACGCCCTGGAACCAGTCGACCGAGGTGTCGAACGCCTTGCCTCCGGCGATGCGGTCGAACTCGATGGTCCGCAGCTGGTCCTCGCGTTCCTCGTCCTGACCGACCACGCCGGAGACGCGGTCGCGCGCTGACTCGACGGCCACCTCGACCATCGAACGGATCAGCGTGCGGTCGGCCTCGTTGGCCGGCGCCGACCGGGAGAAGTAGCCGCTCTTCTGCACCAGCGTCTTCTCGGCGCCGATGCGCTCGGCGAACTGCTTCGCGAACCACTCGCCGGGGTTGACCCGGTCGAGCCGGACGTGACCGAACGGGTCACGCGGCACCTCCTCGCCGGCCGCCTCGAGCTGGGCGACGATCTCGGTCACGCCGGCCCCCTCCGACAGGAAGATGTTGACGCAGCCGATCTCGTCCATCACGCCGCGCAGCCGCTCGGCCTCCGCATCCATGGCGATGGGCAGCTCGGGAACGAAGACGGCGTGGATGTCCCAGCGTTCGGAGGTCAGCCCGATGGACGGCACCCACTGCCGGCCGGAGTGCCACTCCTGGTAGTGCGCGGCCGTGGCCCCGGTGAGCCAACCGCACCCGCGGCCCATGACCTCATGGATGATGAGCATCCGCGGGTTGGCGCCGTGCTCGGCGAGGACGTTCTGCGCGAACCTCGACGCCTGCTCGGCCGCGGTCCAGGCGCCGAGGGACTGCTTGACGGGAATGACGTCGTTGTCGATGGTCTTGGGCAGCCCGACGACGGTGAGGTCGTAGTCGCGCTCGTGGAGGTAGGCCGCCAGGTCGGCGGCCGTGGTGTTGGTGTCGTCACCGCCGATCGTGTGCAGCACGTCGACGCCGTCGGCCCGGAGCTGGTCGGCGGCCACCTCGAGGGGGTTCTGGCCCTCCTGGATCAGCCCACGCTTCACCAGGTCGGTGGCGTTGGTCAGCTTCACCCGGCTGTTCCCGAGCGGGCTGCCGCCGTACTCCTGGAGCACCGAGGCGAACGCCCGGGCAGCGGCGTCGACGACGACCGACGTGCCCGTGAGCACGCCGTGGTAGCCGTGCTGGTAGGCGATGATCTCGACGTCGGGGAGCTCCGCGGTATAGCGCTCGATGAGTGCGCCGACGGCGGCGGACAGGCACGGGGCATACCCGCCGGCGGTGAGGAGGGCGACTCGGCGCAGCGGCTTCGATGGGTCGGTCATGTCCCGAAGCCTAGCCTCGCTAATTCACCGGGGTCGGTGGCGGCCAGTCGTTTGCGCTGACGCCGTGTTTCGCGCTTTGGGCGTGGTGGTGTGCCGCGTGGCGCTGCGGGGCGGGTCTCCGGGTGGTGCTCGCTC
>JAABUM010000220.1_pt1 | contig 116370 bp, 124 predicted proteins | sample 5559161 | NCBI WGS metagenome assembly JAABUM01 (sample SAMN10711868, study PRJNA513369) | rock metagenome | isolation source: Antarctica rocks | place: Antarctica: Victoria Land, Siegfried Peak nord
GCCTTGCGGTTTGATGAACAAAGTTATGACGACGGTTGCGAACGCGCTCATGGATACGAGACAGAACTTTGTTGGCTTTACGCCGCTCTTTGGAGCCTTTCTTGGTCTTGGCTTGCTTTCGGCCTGCCTTCGCCAGTGCCTTTTCGTCTTTGCGGAAGAAGCGCGGGTTCTCGATGAAATCGCCGTCTGACAAGGCCAGGAACGAGTTCAGCCCCGCATCAAGGCCGACGCTCTCAGCAGAGGGCGGCAGGAAATCAGCAGAGGGCGGCAGGAAATCGTCTTCCTGCTCCACAGAAAAACAGGCAAACCACTTCCTGCCATACCTGCGAACTGTGCAGGTTTTGACCGTGCCAATTATTGACCTATGCAGTTTTGCTTTGACCTGCGTTTGCTTGCCTTGCACAGACAGCCAGACGGAAGACGCGCCAACCTTGAAACCGCTGCCGGGATAGGTGATGCTATCGTATTGGCCTTCACCTTTTAGCCTGGGATAGCCGGGGGCTTCTCCTGTTTTGACACGGCGGAAAAAGGCTTGAAAGGCGCGTTCTACACGAATGGCGACATTCTGCAAAACTTGACTGTGGACAGTTTTGAGTTCGGCATGAACTTTCTTCCATTGGGTAAGGGCGGGGGCCTGCGTGTAAAACGTCGGGGCTTTCAAGCCCTGGTCATGCAGTGCTGTTCGCTCATGTACCATGCTGTTATAGACCAGGCGGCAGACAGATAGCGTTTGATTTAACGCGGCTTCTTGTGCCTTGTCCGGGTACAGTCTAAACTTATAATAAATCACGTTCACAGGTATATTATGCCCGCACTTTGCTATAAACACGCAAGGCTAAAGAGGGAAGCTTCGGAAAGTTTCCGCGCTTATATCCCGCATGGCTAAAGCCAGGGGTCTTACGCGCATTACGATAAATATTTGGTGACGAAGCAGACATCGGGTTTGATTTGCAAATGTCTGAGGTATAACGAAGCAGACGACGCCGACACCCCGCGAGTCCCGCGATCTTCCATGTCCTCACATGGATAAAGATGGGGCACGGTCGGTTCATTCTGTGAAAAGGAGCATTCTCTTCCATGCAAATCCGAAAGACCACGCACAACTGGGCGGTCGCCGCTACGGTCGCCGCCATGCTGGCGGCCTCCACTGCCGCTGTTCGCGCTCAAGACGCGAACGCCAATCCGACAACCTCCCCTGGTACAACAACGACGGTTCCTGACTCCTCCGCGACAGGTGCGATGACACCGCCTGGAACAAGCGGCGCCACCGGCACCATGAATCCCGGCGGCACCACTGGCAATATGAACTCCGGCAACATGAGTTCGGGGTCCATGTCCGGTAACATGAGCTCCGGCTCGATGTCCGGCGGCATGATGACGGACTACTCGATCCTGAGCAATCCGGCCTACGACTATATAGACTTGCAGCAGGCGAAGGCCCGCGGCTTGTCCGACAGCCAGATCGCGACGATCGCCAAGATCGCCAAAGAGAGCGGCACACCGTTCCGCATGGTCTCCGCCGCCGTCGAGCGCGGCCAGACCTTCCCGTCCCTGGCCGGGGAATACAACCTGAAGCTGGCTGATGTTTATGATGTTGACAAGGAAAAGCAGGAGGTCGCGAACTATATCTCCATCTATGAATCCATCGGCACGAAAAATGGTTCCAGCGGCATGTCCATGGCGGGCGGCATGGATACCACCAACATGAATGGCGGCATGAGCGGCGGCAGCAACATGGGGTCCACGTCTGGCAGCATGAGTGGCTCCGGCAGCATGAGCACCACCCCCGCCAGCGACAGCATGTCCTCCAACATGGCGACCATGGACATCGTGGACACGGCGATGTCGGCCAAAAACCTGACCACGCTGGTCACGGCACTGCAACGAGCCGGCTTGGTCGAGACGCTGAAAGGCGCCGGGCCGTTCACCGTCTTCGCGCCGGATGACAAAGCATTCTCCCGGCTGCCCGCCGGGCAGCTCGACGCGCTCCTAGCCGATCCCGCCAAGCTGAAGACCATCCTGACTTACCACGTCATCCCCGCCAGCATCATGGCGTCGGACGCGATGGCAATGACCAGTCCGACCTCTCCTCCCACCGTTCAGGGCGGGACGCTTCAGGTCACCAAGGGTCGCCGGGGCCGTCTGCGGGTCAACGATGCCACCGTCACCAAGGCTGACATCAAGGCCAGCAACGGCGTCATTCACATCATTGACCGGGTGCTGATGCCCCCGATGGACACGGCGGCCCCCGCCGCGGGGACGATGGGAACGGACACCACGACGCCTCCGCCAGCCATGGGGACCACGCCAGCCACACCCGCACCGGATGCCATGACGCCGCCGGCCGCTGGGACGACACCGGCCACGCCCGCGCCCGCGCCGGGAACTACGCCCGCGCCGGATGGCACGACACCCGCGCCGGCTCCTGCACCGGCTCAATAATCGCTGTCCTCCGACGGCTGCCCCTAGAATCGTGAAGGCGATTCTAGGGGCTTTTTCGTTGTGACGCCGGCGACGCTGTCGCACCAGAGGGGGACAAGGCAGAGCGCCCCGGCGACGACCCCGGCATCATTGAGCACCACGCAGGCGGCGATGCCGACCAGGCCCGCAAGGCGCAGCGCCCTCTCTTCCGGGGTTAGCCGCTTTCGCCACATCAACGCAAGGCAGAGCAGCCCCCCCCATAGGGGGCAGGCCCAAGCGCTATGAGAGGCGAGGCGGCCGTCCACAGCCAATTTCCGTGCCATGATGTCCCCGGCTTCGGACCAGCCGCCGGTCTGGATACGCCGGACGGCTTCGCCCATGTGTGAATGCGCTCCCTGTCCCCCCACCGCATCGCCGACAGCGGCAAGCGTCAGAACCACGACCGCGCTTGTTCCAAGAAGCATGACGACGCGGGCGGACCAACGGCCACCGCGCAGGGCAAAGCCGAGCGTTCCAAAGGCAGCGAGGGAGACGAGTAGCCCTCCCGCTTTCGCGCCCGCCGAGCCGAGCAGCAAGGCGACACCCCCCAGCAGCAGGAGAAGCGTCCATCCGGCGCGTCCGAAAGGCCGCCACAGGCGGGCCGTGAGGACAAGCAGCGCCCCGACGAGCGCGCCCATCGCCTCATTGCCGATGCCATAGTAGCGCGCCCCTTCAATGGCGGAGTAGCCGAGCAGCCCGCGCTGCATCAGCCGGCTGTCGGTCAGCATGTCCCCGACCAAAGCCGCCGCGAGGGCGGTCAGTAGGCCGAGGACCGCAGAGCGCCCCCCAATCCGGGCGGCCAGCGTCCAGGCCAGCGCCAGGAGCAGGCCGAACCAGACGAGAAGTGACAAGACGCTCGTGCTGAACACAAGGGCGACGAAGAGGACAAGAGGAACGAGCGGCCAGAAGCGGGGCAGCCGATTCCGAAAGGCAAGCGCCGTCCCGGCGAGCATCCATACGGCAAGCGCGACCGCCAAATAGGGCAGGACCTTCATGCCTCGCGCCTGGCTGACCGCCTGACGCTCCAGGGCGCGCACCTGCTGCTCCGCATCGGGTGCGGCGATTGGGGCGGCGACTGCGGTCCAAACTTCCCCGAACGGTCGGACCGGAAATTCCTCCCGTCGGATGCCATAGTAGGCGCCGACGGTGGGCGCGAAGTCGGTGTTGACGACCAGCCCTGCCCGACGGGTAGAGGGCGAACGGAGCAGCCCGATCGGAACGCCTTCGCCCCACTCCAGCACGGGTGTCAGGCGCCGCCCGCGGCGGTAATCGTCATCCTCCGCGAAGGGAGATAGGACCAGGAGGCGGCCACGCAGGCGGGCGACTTGGGCGGCGGCGCTGCCAATCAAGCCATCAGCAGCGGGAAGGTCCGAGCCGGCATCCCAGATCAGGCAGCGATCCTCCGCCGCCCTTAGCGTCTCGACGGGCCGGGCCGTACCCGCACTTGTGGCTGCGACGCAGGCGGCGAAAGGGCCGCCGCCGGCAGAGGTCTGCACACCTTTGTCGGCTAATGCGTCCGCCAGAGCGCCGAGCCGAATACGGTAGCCCAGCCGTTCGTTGGCGCGCAGGATCGCCGGCCAATAAACGTTGACATCTCGGCCAGGCACTGGTCTTAAACCGATCCGCCGCGCGAGGAGGTCAGCCGCCGGAACAGCGAGACCGGGAACGGCTGCCGAAGGGGGAAGAAAGTCTGCGGCTTCCGAGCCGCCCGCTGCGCGCGCGCCCGCACCGAGTGTCAGGGCTGCGCTTTGCGGCGTCTCGCGGGTGTGGTCATTAGGCAGGCGAGCGGTCCGTGTGTTCATCACGGCTAACGCGCCTGACGCCATAAGCTGATGCAGATGCGGTGCATCGGCATCCCGCCAGCCTTGCAGGCTGGTTCCCGGCAGCAGGATGATGACAAAGGGCGGCTGCGCCTGGGCCGACGACGCCCATCCTAGCAGCAGGCACAGGAGGAGCAGCCCAAAACGCTTCATGGTCGGGTTAGGGCGGCTTCCAGCGCCTGGCGGACGGTGTCCACGCCGATTACCTTCAGGTCAGGTGTCCGGCGCAGTCCCGCCTTGTTGCGCGCGCAGATGATGGCCTGGCGGAAGCCCATGCGCGCTGCCTCGCGCAGCCGCAAATCCATGTGGCCGACGGCGCGCACTTCGCCTCCCAAGCCGACCTCACCGGCAAAGATCGTGGTGGAGTCCACGGGCCGCTCCTGGAAGTTCGAGGCGGCGGCGACCGCGACTGCGAGGTCGGCAGCCGGCTCGTCCACGCGCACACCGCCGGCGAGGTTGACGAACACGTCCTGGTTCGCGAGGCTGATGCCGACGCGCTTTTCTAAAACCGCGAGGATCAGGCTGACGCGGTTGGCATCCACGCCCGCGACCGTGCGGCGCGGGTTGGAGAGGTAGGAGGGAGCGACCAGAGCCTGCACTTCGATCAGGAGAGGCCGCGTCCCTTCCACTGTCGCGAGAACGGCGGAGCCGGCGCTGTTCTGCGTCCGCTCGGCGAGCAGCATTTCAGACGGGTTCGGGACTTCGACCAGCCCTTCCTCGTGCATCTCGAACAGCCCCAGCTCGTCCGTCGAGCCGAACCGATTCTTGACGGCGCGCAGGATGCGGTAGGTGTAGTGCCGGTCACCCTCGAAGGTCAGCACCGTATCCACCATATGTTCCAGGACGCGCGGCCCGGCCAGCGCGCCGTCTTTAGTGACATGGCCGACCAGGAAGATGGGGATGCCCTCGCCTTTGGCGACCTGGGCAAGCTGGGCGGTGGCGGCGCGGACCTGCGAGACGCTGCCCGCCGAGGACTCGATCTCGGGGTGCTGCATCGTCTGGATACTGTCAATGATGACGAACAGGGGCCGCTCGGCCTGGATGGTCGCCGCGATAAGCGTCACATCCGTCTCGTTGTGCAGCAGCAGATCGCCGCCCGTGATGCCCAGCCGCTCCGCCCGCAGCTTGATCTGCGTCGCCGACTCCTCGCCGGAGACATAGAGCGTCTTGCCGCCGCGCGCGGAAAGCTGGCCCGCCACTTGGGTCAGCAGGGTCGAGTTGTGGACGATGAGGTCGTTCGCCACGAAGTTCGCCCCGTCCGGCACGGAGATGTCGAAGACAGGCTCCTCACCCGCCGGAACGATTTGGCTGATCTCGTCCCAGTAGATGTCTCCATCCACAAGGCGGCGCAGGTACGGGGTTGAGTAGGCGTCTGCTAAGGCCGTGACCGTCCTGCGGCACAACGGCCGGTCGTGGCGGCGGCTGCGGATTGTGACGCCCGCTGTCCGCGAAATTTGAGGGAAGGGCACATTCCCCGCCGCTTCGCTCAGGTGCTGCCAGAAGCAGGGGGAGATTGGAATCGTATCAAAATGCGTTGAGGTCCGGCCAGGGACCGATAGGCCCGCAATCTTTTCTTTGGCCTCCATGCGTCCCCAAATGCCGATCTCTTCCAAGAAGCGTTTCACTTCTTGAACCCCTAACATTTGTATCTCGTAGGCAACGTAAGGTGAGTCGTTCACCAGGCTCTTTTTCGTCCGCAATTTTGTGATAAAACCGAAACGCAGTAGGAGGTGCTGCACGTCCTGCGCGAGACGCAGACTGATCGTGGAATAAGACAAACCCGGCGTCTTCGGGTTCGTCACAAATATCGAACCGTCACAGGAGAACAACACCTTTAGAAAAAGGGCAAGCTGAGGCTTTGGCAGGCAGAAAACAGCCCGTGGCACCGCCTTAGTCTGCGCCCGCGAATAGCGGAGACCATGCTCCTCCAAGAGCCGTGCGACGGGGGTTATCATGAAAGCCGACCGCACGGCGTCGGCGGTCAGGTCCCCCAGGCCAACCTGCAAAACTGTTGCCAGATGCTCCAGGTCGGCAGGGGAAGGAACACAGTCCCCGGTGTACCACGTTCGCAGGCGGCTGTGCGGGACGCCGACTTGACGCGCCAGTGCCATCCAGGAAATACCACGCTGCTTCCGCAATCGGGTTAACGCCTCTTTAAACACCGTGCGAGACTGTCCACGCGAGCCGCCAGGCACCACAAGGCGTAACTGTTTAGCCTTACTGCCCGGCTTCAAATAGACGCGCAAAGACATCCCGAAATGGTCTGCCAGATGATGCAGGTCGGCTGCCACTTCGGGAAGCATGCTGGTAACGGCAATGGCTGACTGTGCGGACCCGTCTGACAGGATGTAGGCGATCAGCCTAACAATGTTATCGTCTAGCGGCTGTGACCCAAAAAAAGGCAAGGCGCGTGGAGAAGCGACTCGTGTGCCGGGCGTGAGATTGCCAACCGGCATCCATCCATTAGGCGTTAAGACGGGATGATTGGGGGTGCAACGAAGCGTTCTGCCGAGCCGGGTGCTTACCTCCACGATCTCACGCACGGATTGGGAATGGAAGGCGCTGACCGCAGCCGGCACGAGCCGGTGCGTCGTTTCATCCAGGGCAAGAATGGGCCGCTGCTGTTCCGCCCACTCCGTAATGGGTAAATATGCCCCGGTCACAGGGTCGAAGACGCGCTCCGATCCTGCAAGGCATTTTCCCACGCCGGGATCGCCGCCGATGAGCGTGAGCGCGCCGCGCACGATGCCGCCGCCGAGGACGCGGTCGAACTCGCCCATGCCGCTCAGGATGCGGCCTTCCTCGGAGGGGGAGGGGACGTCGCTGAGGCGCTGCGGCTTACTCTGCCCGACAAAAGAGGTCGGCATCGAGGCGCGGGCGTTCAGCGATTTAGGGGCGGCGGCGATGACCGTCTCCTCGAGGGTCCCCCACTCGTCGCAGGAAGGGCATTTGCCGAGCCACTTGGGGCTTTCGTGGCCGCACTGACGGCAGACGTATCGTGTTTGCGCTTTCGCCATGTCTTCATTGTACCTGATTTCATTGTACCTGATTTGACAGGGCCGGTCGTTTCTGCTAGAATCAACTATCTTGATGCATTTGGTTAAGGAGTGTTGTTCTATGCCAACCGTGCCGGAAACGATGAAGGCGCTGTACGCCTTGCAGCTCGTTGACAGTCAGATCCAGAGGGCGAAAAGGGCGCAGGCAGGCCTCGACAACGGCATGGCGGCCACGGCGGCGGCCGAGGCGGCCCGCGCGCAGGCGCAGCTCAGGCGGAGCGAATGGCAGAAATCTTCCGGCGCCTTGAAAGACAGCGAACTGAAGTCGGCGGCGGTCGAGACCAAACGCAAGAATTATCAGCAGAAACTCTACCAGGGGACCGTCACGAACCCAAAGGAACTGGCGAACATCGAGAAGGAGATCGAGGCGCTGGGGCGGCAGCAGTCAGACCTGGACGGGCGACTTCTGGAGCTGATGGACGAGACCGAGCAGGCGCAGGCGGCCCTGACGGTGGCGGAAGAGCAGGCGCGGCAGGCGGACGGACACCATGCCGAAGTAATCGCCTCCTTCCAGTCCCGCTATGAGGCGCTCGATCTGGAACTGGCCGAGCTGGCCCGGCAGCAGCGGGACGCTGAGGCGGCGGTCGAGGACAAGGCGGCGCTGAAGCGCTACGAGGGCATCCGCGCCAAGCCGGGCGGCATCGGGATCGCCCGGATCGAGGGCAACGCCTGCGGCGGGTGCCACATGACCCTGCCCAACGCCTTAATTAAAACGGTCAAAGAGGGCGCTCAGATGCAGACCTGCGAGAATTGCGGCAGACTCCTCATGCCCTGACGCGCCCGTCCTGCGATTGACGCGCTTCGGAGTGGTGTGCTATAATGCCTTGAGGTACGCCGCTCACGATGTCGCAGAACATGCCGTCTCCACCCGATCCCGCCGATGCCGACGGGAGCGACTCTTTGCCGTCCGTCTACGAAGACCGCCGTCAGTACATTGAGCGGCTGGAGAAGGCCAATCTGGATCTGGAACAGCGCATCCAGGAGGTGCAAACGAAGGGGCCTCTTCAGCCACCGGGTCCTCCCCTGCCGCCTTCCGCACTGCCCCTGCCGTCTCCCGGTGAATTCGAAAACATCCTCAAGCGCCTGGTGGACAAGATCGCCAAGATCCTGCAAGCCGAGAAGTGCGTGTTCATGCTTCACGACACGAACGCGGCAACTCTGTATGCCACACAGCCCGCGATGGGGCTGACGCGCGACGACCTGACGGCCATGGAGCGGCGCGTGGCCGAAGAGGGGGTGTCCAACGAAGTCTTCCACGCCAATTCCTCCCTGATCACCTACGATGCCGCGCTGGATCCGCGCGCGGCTGCCGAAGGGCTGGCGCGGCTGGGGATTCGCAACGCCGTTTCCGTGCCTCTGATCGTAGAAAAGCGCGACGAGGACAACCGCGTCGTGGACCGGACGACGGTCGGCGTCCTGCACGTCTTCAACAAGAAATATGACGGCATTTTCGTGGACGAGGACGTCCGTCTGCTGGAACAGCTCGCCAAGCAGGGGGCGGCCGTCATCGCGTCCGCCCAGATGTACCGCGAGGTCGTGCAGGAAAAGCAGGAGCTTCTGCACACCATTGATAGCCTGTATGCCGGTCTGCTCATGGTGGGCAACAATGGGCGTCTGCTCCAAATCAACCCCTCAGCGCGCGCGATTCTTGGGATCGCACCCTACCTGCCTTTGATTGATTTTCCTTACGAGAAGGCGATCTCGGACACGCGCGTCCGCGCCATCTTGAGCCGTGCGCTTTCTTCCGGTCGTGCCGAGGTCGCCGATGAGGTCGCGTTCCCCATTCCTGATGCCGCCCCGGAGGATCAGTTCCAGGAGCGCATTTATCAGGTGCAGTGCGCCACCGTCCGCGACGATGATGGGGCGCCGGCGGGGATCGTGGCAATCTTCAACGATATCACCGAGATACGCGGCGTCGAGCAGATGAAGACCGCGTTCATTTCCACGGTTTCGCACGAGCTGCGGACGCCGCTGACCAGCATCAAAGGGTTTATTTCTACTCTGCTGACGGATGATGAGGGGTATTACGACGAACCGACGCGACGCGAGTTTTACGGCATTATCGACGCGGAGTGCGACCGCTTGACTCGGCTCATCAAAGACCTGCTGGACATCTCGCGCATCGAACAGGGGCGGGCGATGCAGATGAATTGGGATGAGGTGGATGTCGTGGCGCTGACGGAGAAGGTCCTGGCCGGGCAGCGCTCCTATGCCAAAAACCATCTGCTGACAATGGACTTCCCGCCGGATTTCCTCCCAATCGAGGCCGACCTGGACAAACTGGATCAGATCCTGACCAACCTCGTCAACAACGCCATCAAGTACTCACCGCAGGGTGGGACCGTGCGCGTCACGGGGCGCGTGCTGGGTGATCCGGCGCAGAGTGAGAATCCTCAGTCGGTTGCGCTGCGCGTCTCGGATGAGGGCATGGGCATCTCGCGGGAGCATCTGCACAAAATTTTCGAGCGATTCTACCGAGTGGACAACCGGGACAACCGTGAGATCGGTGGGACGGGCATCGGCCTGGCCCTGGTCAAGGCGCTGGTCGAAGAGGGTCATAAGGGAAAAGTGACGGTGGAAAGCGAGATGGGGAAGGGGACGACGTTTACGGTGACGCTGCCGGTGCGGCGGGCGTCCTTTTGACGCCGGTACGCATTCCCATTGAGCGTGATGCCGGCGCGGAGGACTTGCCGCTGCCATGTTATGCGACGGCAGGATCGGCGGGCATGGATCTCCACGCGGCCATCACCGAAGACGTGCATCTGGCGCCGGGTGAGCGCGCTTTGGTCTCGACGGGCATCCGCATCGCCGTGCCGGAGGGCTGCGAGGCGCAGGTGCGCCCCCGCAGCGGCCTGGCGCTGAGGCATGGACTGGCCCTCGTCAATTCGCCGGGGACCATTGATTCGGATTACCGCAGCACCATTGGGGTGATCTTGATCAATTTGGGGCGGGAACCGATTCGTATTGAGCGCGGCGAGCGCATCGCCCAACTCGTCGTCGCTCCGGTCATGCGTGTCGAGTGGAAAGAAGTGACTCCCGGTACGCTGCCTGGGACGCTGCGAGGTGAGAATGGCTTTGGATCGACCGGACAGCATCAGAAGAAGTGACGGGCCGATGCTCTCAGCCCCGAGGGACGAAGCGGGCTTGCCGCGCGAAGTCTACGCGCTCCTGGCCCAAGCCAACCTGCTGCGGATGCGGGGCTGCTGGGAAGAGGCTGTCAGCAACTGCATGGCCGCGCTGCGTATGGCCCCGGACAGCCCTTCCGCGCAAAGTCTGCTCGGCGACATTTACGAGAACCAGGGCCGCTTCGATGACGCGATCCAGTGGTATCGCATGGCGCTGGACGCAAACCCCGAAAGTCCGGCGGATCGCCTGAAATTGGACCGGCTGCTCCAAAGGCAACAGCCGGGTTCCCGCACCGAGCGCAAGGCTGCCCTGCTAGACAAGGCTGCTCCGCTAGACAAGGCTGCCCTGCTAGAGCCGGACGCCGTAAGTGCTGCTCCCGCGCCCGCCGGCCCTGCGCCCACTTCGCTCCCGCTTGGGCGGCGTCTGATGCAGGACCCGGAAACAGCGCTGCGCTGCGGCGCGCTGCTGGCGGCGGCGCTGGTCTGCTTGGTGGTCGTGTTTGCTTACGCCGCTGTCCATCGCCGGGCCGCTCTTGCCTCCCTGGGCCTTGCCCCCTCTCAGGAGGTCAAGACAGCGCCCGTCGTGGTGGCCCCGCTCTCCGGCCCACCCGCAGGCTCCGAGACCAGCAGCACCCTGCACGACTCAGCAGAGCAGGCTGTTCTCGACTCCCTGCGCGGCTCCAGTGATCTGAGCGCCCAGGGCATCACGGTTGACGACCTCCAGTTCGACCCGCGCGCCAGCCGCATGAGCGTTACTATCAGCCTGCCTTCCGGCAATGGACTGACCCAAGCCGCCGTCCTGCACAGCGCGCTGCACACGGTCCAGGCCACCGCTGCGGCAACCCCCTCCGCCACCGCCTTCACGCTCCGCTGCTATTTGATACCGGCGGGGACGGGCGGGAAGTCGCTGATCTTTGTCGGCGACCTATCTCGAAGCGCGCTGCCCGGTGGCGTGGCACCCGAACCGGCTGACGGCCAGATTCAGGCGATTTGGACAAATCTGTGGTGGTCGCCTCAAATGCCGGGGCTTGACGCCGCTCCGTGATAACAGTATAATACCTGTGACAGAATTCACAAACAGCAGCGCCGCGAAAGATAATCGGATCAGCCTGGACAAAAACGGCAGGCGGTGGAATGACAAGAGAAACCAGTCGTGAACAGCAGCCCGAAGGTCCCAATTCCTACCCTGGAACGGCTCGCTACCTACCTACGCTATCTGATTGATTTGGAAGCGTCGCATGTAGAAACCATTTCCTCCACAGATGTGGAGAAGCAGACCGGGATCAACGCCGCCCAGTTTCGCAAGGACCTCTCCTATTTCGGCGAGTTCGGCAAACCGGGGGTCGGGTACAATGTCGTCGAGCTTCAGACACGCATCGCGCGCATCCTGAAGATAGACCATATGCAGCCGATCATCGTCATCGGCGCGGGCAACCTGGGCAGCGCCCTGATCGGCTACCCTGGGCTGCGCGAACACAAGTTTCACATTGCCGCTGCCTTTGACAGCGACCCCGACAAGGTGGGCCGGCCGCAGGGTGGCCTGATCATCCAGGACGAGGCGCGGCTCCGACAGATCAATGCCGAAGTCGGCGCGCGGATCGCGATCCTCTGCGTTCCCGCCTCGGCGGCGCAAGGCGTGGCGGATGCCGCAATTTTAGCGGGTGTGCGGGTAATCTTGAATTTCGCCCCTATCATCTTGAAGGTGCCGGAGCGCGTGGTCGTCCGCAACGTTTCTTTCTTGCAGGAACTCGCCGTTCTTTCCTATCATCTCTCCCGAGACACTCAAAAATAACATGACAAGCACACGCACCGAAAGGGACTCGATGGGTGAGTTCCAAGTTCCCAAAGACGCTTACTATGGCGCCCAGACTGCCCGTGCGGCTGCCAATTTCCCCGTTTCCGGCGTCCGCTTTCCCCGGCCGTTTATCCAGGCGCTGGGCGCCGTGAAGCGCGCGGCGGCGGAGGTAAATGTCGAGATGAGCCTGCTGGACCCCGTCATCGCGGGCGGCATCTACCAGGCGGCGGACGAGGTGATCGCAGGTACGCGGGATGATCAGTTCGTCGTGGACATTTACCAGACCGGATCGGGAACGTCCACGAACATGAACACCAATGAGGTGATCTCCAACCGGGCCATCGAGCTGATGGGCGGCGTGATCGGGTCCAAGTCGCCGGTCCACCCCAACGACCATGTCAACAAGAGTCAGTCGTCGAACGACGTGATCCCCACGGCAATCCACATTGCAGCGGCGACGGAACTGGAAACCCACCTTTTGCCCGCGCTGCGCGCGCTGCACACCGCGCTGGCGGAGAAGGCGCGGGAGTGGGACGAGATCGTCAAGATTGGGCGAACGCACCTGATGGACGCCACGCCAATCCGACTTGGGCAGGAAGCGTCCGGATGGGCGCGGCAGGTCCAGTTGGGCATCGGGCGGCTGGAGTCCGTGAGGCCACGCCTCTTGGAACTGGCGATCGGCGGCACGGCGGTTGGGACGGGGATCAACTCGCCAGAAGGCTTTGGGGCAGCGGTCTCGGCGAAGCTGGCGGAGCGTTTCGGGCTGCCGTTTGTGGAGGCGGAGAACCATTTCGAGGCGCAGGGCAGTCAGGACGCGGCCGTCGAACTGGCGAACCAGCTTTCGACGGTAGCGGCCTCGCTCCTCAAGATCGCGAACGACATTCGCTGGCTGTCGTCCGGCCCTCGCTGCGGCCTGGGCGAGATCTCGCTGCCTGCCGTTCAGCCCGGCTCGTCCATCATGCCCGGCAAGGTCAACCCTGTCATGTGCGAGCAGCTCATGATGGTGTGCGCCCAGGTGATCGGCAATGCCGTTACCGTGACGGTGGCAAACACGCACGGCAACCTCGACCTGAACGTCATGCTTCCCGTGATGGCGCGGAACATGCTGGAAAGTCTGACGTTCCTGGCGAACTCGGTCACGGTCTTCACGGAAAAGGCCGTCGCTGGGCTGACGGCGAACGCTCAGAGGGCGGAGAGTCTGGTCGAGTGGTCCATGAGCATGGTGACGAGTCTCGCCCCGGTCATCGGGTATGACAATGCCGCCAAGCTTGCCAAACGGGCGGTGGAGGAGGGTCGGACCGTCCGTGACCTCTGCGTGTCCGAACAGATTTTGCCCGCCGATCAACTGAACGACCTACTGGATGCCCGCAAGATGACCGAACCCGGTGTCGGCGCGGGCGGCGAATAAATCGTAGTTGCAACAAGCCCTAGATGTAACAAGGAGAACCTATGTCTGATAACCCTGTGCGTGTGCTGGTCTGGGACGAAGCGCCGCGCCATGCACCCAAGTCAATTTATCCCAAAAGCCTGAACGGCGCCATCGCCGACGGCTTGAACGAGCTGGGCGGCGGAAAGATCGTCGCCACGACGGCCAACCTTGACGATCCCAATCAGGGCATCACCGACGAAGCTCTGTCCGGCATTGACGCCCTGCTCTGGTGGGGCCACGCCCGGCACGATGAGGTCAGCGATGAGACAGCGGCCAAAGTCATCAAAGCCGCGCAGGGCGGGATGGGATTCATCGCCCTGCATTCGGCGCATTACTCCAAGACGTTCCGGGGCATTCTGAACTGCACGGGGCACTTGAAGGGCGGCTGGCGCGAGGCGCAGAACCCGTCCGACACGGAAGAGATCACGGTCTGCGCCCCCAAGCATCCCATCGCGCAGGGCGTCGAAGACTTCGTGCTGCCCGCTGAGGAGATGTACGGCTCTCCCTTCGACGTGCCGCCGCCGCTGACGGTCGTTTTCCAATCTTATTTCCCGCTCGGCGGCGAGTATTTCCCTTCCTTCACGGCGACGGTGGGGGAGGGGATTGACTCAAAGTTCACCAGCGGACCGGGCGGCGGCAAAGGGCAGGGCGAGGGTGTCGGGCGGGTCTTCTACTTCCGGCCCGGCCACGAGACCTATCCCACGTATTTCGACCCAAATGTCCGCCGGGTTCTGCACAACGCCGTGCTCTGGGTCGCTAAGAAAAGCTGACCATGCCTCAGACCTGGAAGTGTGCGATTATCGTGGGTGCCTCTTCGGGGATGGGAGAGGCGCTGGCCCGCGTCCTGGCGGCGGACGGCTGCCGGGTCGCCCTGGTCGCCCGGCGTGAGGAGCGCCTGCGCGCGCTGGCACAGTCATTAAATGCCGAAAACGCGGAAAATGCCGAAAACGCGGATGCAGGGCCTGGGGCGGCATGGGTCTATGCCCACGATGTGACGGATACCAGCGCGGTCGCAGCCTTGTTTGAGATGATCACGCATGACTTAGGGGGACTGGACCTTATCATTTATGCCGCCGGCATCATGCCCCCGGTCGGCCCGGAAGAGTACGACACGGAGAAAGATGCAGAAATCATCGCCGCCAACTTCACCGGGGCCGTTGCCTGGCTGAACGAGGCCGCGCGGCGATTTGAAAAGGCTAAGGCAGGGACCATCGTCGGCATCTCCAGCGTGGCCGGCGACCGGGGGCGGCGCGGCAACCCGGTTTACGGCGCGACAAAGGCCGCCCTCAATGCCTACCTGGAGTCCCTCCGCAACCGGATCGAGCGGCGCGGCGCGTTCGTCGTGACGGTCAAGCCGGGGCCGGTGGATACGCCCATGACGCAGGGGCTGAAGATGCCCGGCATGATCTCGCCCGAACAGGCTGCGGCGGAGATGCTGCTGGCCGCCAAAGACAAAGTCCGAGTGGCCTATGTCCCCGGCAAATGGAAGCCGATCATGGCAGTCATCCGTGCCATCCCTGCCCCGATCTTCAAATACCTGAACATCTGAGGGCAGCATCCACGATGGTAGACGCGGAAATCAAGCAACGCTGTGAGCGGTTCCGAGACTGGGAAGTTGACTTTCTGGAGAAAGAGCCTTACGAGTTCCAAGAGGCAGCCGAGGCGCAGGTCCAGGCCCTTGTGAGCTTCGCCGGCTGTCCGCTGCCGGAAAATTATCTAGACTTTCTCCGCTTCAGCAACGGCTTTCTCGATTTGGTCCCCGTGGAAGAAGTCATTGCAGACAGCCTCATCTTCCAGCAGTATGAATCAGGCGGCCTCGTGATTGGTAATGATGGTGGCGAAGGCGTTCTCGTCCTCGATTTGCGTCGCGGCGACGCTTCTGCCATGTCTTACGCCTATATGCCCGATGAAAGGCATCAGTGGAAATATGTCGACGGAGTGTATCCTGACTTCAAGGCGTTGTTTCTACAAATAACCCCCTCGAAACTCTGTTGAAAGCATCCGAACTTATGGACTCTGCAACTCTCCCGTCGGATCACCTGGAACGCCTGGAAGGGTGGGGGATGTCCTCCTCCGCCCTTAGCTATGTGTACCGGCCCAGCACCGTGGACGGTGTCTGCGCGGTCTTCGGTCAATCCCGCCGGTCAGGTCGCTCGGTCGGGCTACGCGGAGCAGGCCGTTCCTACGGCGACGCCTCGCTGAACGCCGAAGGCATCAGCCTTGACCTCACGCGGATGAAACGGATACTCGCCTGGAACCCAGAGACAGGGATTATCCGCGTCGAGCCGGGCGTGACAATCCAGCAGCTCTGGCAGTACACCATTGAAGACGGCTGGTGGCCCAACGTCGTGTCGGGGACGATGTTCCCGACACTGGGCGGCGCGGCGGGGATGAACATTCACGGCAAAAACAACTGGAAGGTGGGGCCGATTGGCGACTGGATTCAGGAGTTCGAGCTTCTGACGCTCACCGGTGAGACGAAGGTCTGCTCCCGCTCGCAGAATGCCGAACTATTCCACGCAGCCATCGGTGGATTTGGGATGCTCGGCATTCTCACGCGGCTGGATTTGCAGCTTAAAAAGGTGTATTCGGGCCTTCTCCACGTCACGCCGATCGTCCACCGCAACTTTGATGCTCTGTTCCAAATCTTCGAGGAACGCCTGCCGCAATCGGATTACCTCGTTGGGTGGATTGACTGCTTTGCGAGCGGAGACGCTCTGGGGCGAGGACAGATCCATCAGGCGAATTATTTTGCGCCTGGCGAGGATTCGCAGCCCGCGCAGACACTGCGCGTCGAGAGTCAGGAACTGCCCGACAGTCTGTTCGGCATCGTCCCCAAGTCTCTCATGTGGCGATTCATGAAACCATTCGTCAATGATCCGGGGATGCGGGCCATCAACTTTGCCAAGTATCTGAGTTCGACGAAGCTGGGTGACGGAAAGGTCCACACGCAGTCTCATGCCGGATTTGCGTTCCTGCTCGATTATGTGCCGAACTGGAAACACGCTTACAAGCCAGGCGGGCTGATCCAGTATCAAAGCTTCGTTCCCAAAGAGTGTGCCCAGGCTGTCTTTTCCGCCCAGCTAAAATTAGCCCAAGCCTATGGCGTCGTCCCCTACCTCGGCGTTTTCAAACGCCATCGTTCCGACGACTTCCTGATGACTCACGCTGTAGACGGCTACTCGCTGGCCCTGGACTTCGCCGTGATGCCCGCCAAACAGGGCGCTCTCCTGAGTCTAGCCGCGGAGATGGACCGTCTCGTCTTGGACGCTGGGGGACGCTTCTACTTCGCCAAAGACAGCACCCTGCACCAGTCAGCGGTGGTGGAGGCATTGGGCGAGGAGCGCGTCTCCAAATTCCTCGCCCTCAAGCGCGAGTGCGACCCGGAGAACCTGCTTCAGACGAACCTATATCGTCGGCTGTTTGCCTCGGTGAGTTAAACCACACTGACATCTGTCTGTCGAGGTAATGGGGGCATTTTCATTTATGGCTTCTTTTGGAACAGTATCTCAATGGGGGTAAGCTGCGGCGCTTCTAATTCAACGGGGCGGTTCTGAGCGTCCTGCTGCATTTGAACAAGGTTCTCAACCATTGCTTCCTCCATCTGCCGGTATCGCTCGATCTCAGCCTCGTAATGACGGACTGTTTCCTGTTGACGCTGGAGCCGCATGTCGAGCGCCTCTATGTAGATTTCCAGTTGTGACAACGCTTCCCAGACTTGAGCCGGATCGTATCCGCCGGAACTGACGCTGGCGAAACGGAGGGTATGTAAGTATTTTTTGACGCTCTCCACAGACTCGCCGAGCATGGTTCCGGTGATTGGCTCGTCATCGGGCGTGTTATCGAGCCGCTGGAGCAGCATCCGCGCGGCGACATGACCGGGGGCGTAGTTGATTAGGAACCGCAATGCCTCGCGCGCCGCATCCCGGCGCCCGGCAGCGAGGTAGGCATGGACTAGGTTCTGTGTCAGCTCGGACGGCGGGATTGGAGTTGGGGAGAGCTGAAAGGCAGTCTCGAACGCCTTGATGGCTTCCACCGGACGGCCCAGGCCATATAACGCGGCCCCCAGATAAACACAGGTCTCGAAACGAGTCGCTTGTGAGACCGTCAGTTCTCGCTCCGCCGCTGCCGAGCCTAGCCGATCCGCCGCCTCGTGCATCCGTCCTTCTCGGAAGGCCAGCAATCCCAATCGCCAATCAGTCATGCTTTTTGCTTATTCCGGGTGAGTTTCGGCGATGGGGATACTGGCCAGGCGCCGCGTGGTCGCCTTGATGCGCTTGACCCGCGAGGGGTTCACGGCGTCGCCCAGCCCGGCAAGCTGCCCTTCCATTTCCCTGGCAAGCTGTTCCTCACCGATCTTGTGGAGCTGCCTTGTGGCCGCCCCCAATTTTTCACGGGCCATTTCCAGATCACCCCGCTCCTGCGCGCGTTGCGCTTCCCGCTCGTATTTGTAAACGGCGTAGCGGTCCACGAGATTCTGCACCTCGGCATCGGCTTGATTCAGCAGAGCCGGGTCATCCGTGAACTGGGCACTGATGACGGAGCGGGCATTGCCGGCAGTGCCCGCCGCGAGGCCGCTGGGGTCGTTCCAGGTCAGCCGCACCTCAACAATGGCATGTTCGCCACTGGGAAGGATCGGCGGGGCCGCCTGAATGATGACGCCGGCCGGGGTGGCGCTGGACACATCGCCGACGCGGGCGCGCAGCCAGCCGTCCTCCGTATGAATCTCGTCAAACATCGTCATGGCCGGTCGGACTAAAAAGAGGTCTTGGACCACGGCGCCTTCCAGTCCACGGACGGCGATATAAAGGTCCGTGACCGTCGTAGTCTGAAGCGTGGTCATTTCCTGACTCAGACGCTGGGTGATCTCCGCGCTGTCGGCAGCGTAGTAATACTCGCCCCGCGAATTATCCGCCACGCGCGTCAGGAATTCTTCATCAAACTCTTCACCCAAGCCGATGGTCGTGATCGCGTAGCCGTGCGACTGAACCTCGTCAATCGCCAGCAGTGTGGCTTCCTCGTCCTGCACAATGCCATCCGACAAGACGATCAACCGGTTGACGCCGTGCGGAAGGACGTTCTGGCTGAGTGACGTGGATGCCTGGCGCAGCGCCTCAGCCATGTGTGTCCCTGTCCCAATGTCTACCGGCAGGCGCCGGTCCCGCAAGAGGTCCATCTGCGCCAGACAGCCATCCGGGAAGTTCGCCCAATCCTGCTGGTTGAAAACACTGTGGACTCGGTCCGCGAAGGCGATGACGCTGATCTGATCTCCCGGCCGCAGCGAGGTCAACAAATCTTTGATCGCTTCGGTCGCCAGCGCCATCGGCGTTCTGGCGGTGCTCTGCATTTCTGAGAGCGTCTGGCCGGTCCAATAGGTCGCATCCGATTCATCCGCCTCGCCGCGCTCCAGCTCGTCGCGCGAGATGGCGACGCCCATCCAATACTCCCGCTCTTCATCCGTCAGGTGAAAGTGGTGCATGGTCGCTGAAGAATCAACGACCAGAACAAGGTTCAAGGGCGACCGGACATCTGTCGCCTGCACCGGGTCCGGCTCGATCTCCACCAAGGCATGGAGCGGCATTTCCAGGTAGCGGCTGGCTGGGACAGAGGGATAATCGAGTGCCGTGCGTATCTTGAGGCTGCCGTTCACGGGGGCATCTCCTTCAGGTCAAATGTCTTCAAGTGGCCCCAGAGGGGCAAGGCTACACAGATATTCGGCACAGAACAAGAATTTCCTCCTTATCATAATGAATTTTTCGTATTCAAAAACTTGGCCCCGATTGACTTGTGATGCCGAGGGTGCTATAATGAGAGCAATCAAGAAGGAATCAGCGTTACTGGCGTTTACAGGGAGCCACCCTGAGGAAGCGCTGATTCGGAACTGCCGTCCGCCTGGGCATCCTGACACGTTCGACGTGCCGGGTGTCCCGGCTTTTTTGTTGCCGCCTTTTCGCGGCACTCTCTTAACCAGGAAAGGAATGATCGCCATGATTCGTGTCAAACGCGCTCTCCTCAGCGTATCGGACAAGGCAGGACTAGTGGACTTCGCTCAGGGTCTCGCCGACCTGGGCGTAGAGCTGATCTCGACCGGAGGCACGGCCAAAACTCTGGCAGAGGCCGGACTAGCGATCCAGAACATCTCGGACATCACCCATTTCCCCGAAATGCTGGATGGCCGTGTCAAGACACTGCATCCCGCCGTGCATGGCGCGCTGCTCGCCGACCGCTCCAAGCCGGAGCATATGGAGACCATCGCCCGGCACGACATCACGCCCATTGATCTCGTCGTCGTCAACCTTTACCCCTTCGCCGAGACCATCGCGAGGCCCAACGTGACGCGCGAAGAGGCTGTCGAGAACATTGATATCGGCGGGCCGTCCATGATCCGCTCCGCCGCCAAGAACCACGCTGCGGTTGCTGTCGTGGTCTCGCCCACGGACTATCCGGCCGTTCTGGCCGAGCTTCAGAAAAACGATGGGGCGCTTTCGCAGGAAACTCGGAACCGCCTCGCCGTGCAGGCGTATGCCCACACAGCAGCATACGACGCCACAATCACAAATTACCTTGCCGGCCAAGAGCCACAGGAAGAAGGACAGGGGTTCCCCGGCCTGCTGACTCTGGCGTTCGCGAAAGTGCAGGACCTGCGCTATGGTGAGAACCCACACCAGCGCGCTGCGTTCTACCGGGAGCCGGCGGCGACTGGCGGCATCGCATCAGCAATCAAGCTGCACGGAAAAGAGCTATCCTTCAACAACATCTACGACCTGAACGCGGCGTACAACCTGGTCCTGGAGTTTGCCGGAACGTCCACGCCGGCGGCGGCCATCATCAAGCACACAAATCCCTGCGGTGCAGCCGTGGCGGGGACGCTATCGGAGGCATTCCGGCAGGCGGGTGAGGGGGATCCAATCTCTGCCTTCGGCGGCATCCTCGCCGTGAACCAGACAATTGATGCCGAAACGGCCAACCTGATTACGGGCAAGAACACGTTCTTCGAGGCCATCATCGCGCCGGGCTACGATCCCGACGCCTTCACGATCCTGACGACCAAGAAGCAGTGGGGCCAAAACCTCATCCTGCTCGAAGCAAGGGGCATGGCCGCTCCCTCTGCCGAGGAGTATGACTACAAGCGCGTGAGCGGTGGCCTGCTGGTGCAGACGCAGGATGCGGCGACATTGAAGCCGGCGGAAACGGAGTCTGTCTCGGAGCGGGAGCCGACGCCGGAGGAGATGTCCGACCTTCTGTTCGCCTGGAAACTCGTCAAGCACGTCAAGTCCAACGCCATTGTGCTGGTCAAAGACAAGCAGCTTGTCGGCGTCGGGGCCGGACAGATGAACCGAGTCCAGAGCGTCCGGCTGGCGGTGGCGCAGGCAGGTGAGAAGGCCAAAGGCGCGGTGCTGGCCTCGGATGCCTTCTTCCCGTTCCCCGATGGGCCGGAGGCGGCGCTGCAAGCGGGCGTCACAGCCATCATCCAGCCCGGCGGCTCCAAGAAAGATGATGAGTCCATTGCCATAGCCGACCAATATGGCGCGGCGATGGTGCTGACAGGGCGGCGTCACTTTCGGCATTAGCAGGTTATAAGGAGCAGGGCTGTGATAGCCCTGCTTTTATCTTAATTTTTAGCTTTCCAACATTAATTTTTTTGTTAATATATATTACATTATCTTTACATTTATAAGGTTATAATATCATCGCTGTGGGAGATAACCGGCATTGGGAGTAAATTAATTTGGACCTGAAGCCACTGAGGAAGAAGTCACACGACCGTCCGGCCTACGAACGTCACGTCCTGCTGTGTGCGGGGATGCGGGACGAGGCTGGAGGCACCTGCTGCGCTCGTGCCGAGGGCCTGACCACGCTCAAGTACCTGGGTAGACGGTTCCAAGAGTTGAAGAAGTCAGGCCGAAACTTCTACATCACGGAAGCACAGTGCCTCCGGTTCTGCCGGGGCGGGCCGCTGATGGTCGTCTACCCGGAGGGCACATGGTACGCGGGAATCACGCCGGAGGTGTGTGAGCGCATCATCCAGGAACACCTGCTGGGAGGCAGGCCAGTGGAGGAGTTCGCTATCAATCACCACTGGCTCGACCCCGCCGCGCCGCAACAGGCAGAGCCGGGAACCAAGCAGATTGGAACCATAGACACAACATAATATACATTATCGGAACCAAATTTACACGATCTAAGAAGGCCGCTGCCAGGTTTATATCAGCAACGGCCCTGTTCCTTTGTCCAAAGCTTTTTACGCCTGACGCTCCGGCAGCCTTTGGATATCTGCCTCCAGTTGCTGCATCCGGGTTTGACATGATTTCAAGATGTCATTGACGTCAATCAATGTCTGACGCGCGGCTTGATGACGAGACAGCCAGACCGCATAACTTCCCGTCGCGACGGCAGCCGTCGCACACGCAATGCTGACTACCATGAACATAAGCAACGTCGCGTGTGTCCTCCGTGCGTCCTCCGGCACTAAAGGCGCTTCATTGTCGGGATTGGAGAGATAATCCACGGCGGCGTCATCCACCAGATCAAGACCATCTACAGGCCGGCCATTACTGTTCACCAGAACAAGCCCATTCCCACTAGAGAGTGTACCGTTTCTCATCGGCGATCCCATCTTCCATAGAAAAGATACGCTTCACAAAGGCGATCAGCTCCATCGGGTTGAACGGCTTGGTGAGATAACACTCCACGCCGGACTGCCAGCCGCGTAGGACATCGGAGTCCTGCGCCCGTGCCGTCAGCATGATCACGGGGATGTTCTCGGTCTCTGGGTTCTTCTTCAAGGCTTCCAGCACCTCGAAGCCGGTCATCTCCGGCATCATCACATCCAGAACGATCAGGTCAGGCCGGTCCTCCTGGACCTTCTCCAGACACTCCGCCCCATTGTAGGCCGTAATCACTTCATAGCCCTGTCGCTCCAGGTTGACCTGAATCAAGCGGACAATGTGTTTTTCATCGTCACAAGTTAGAATTTTGCGTGCCATGGTCGGCTTCCCTCGCTCTCTTCAATTATCAGTATGACATATATCAGTATGACATATCGCAGCGGCCGTGTCAATGAACAGCCACCCGTCGACGCGCAGCGCCTGGCCGAACCCTCGCCGCAGTGACTGCGTAAAGGCAGTCAAGTTCGGCAAAAGTGCGAGCGGCAGAGACATCTGTTGCAACAAGGCATCCCCTTCGCGCCGCTGGGCGCTGCCGACCAGCTTCCGCCCGTTGCGCGTGTCAATCAGGTCGCATCCGGCGGCCATGTCAAAGCAATGAAGGGCTTCTTTGCCCTTGCTCACCCTTTCAGTGCCGAAACAGACGTCCAGGCCAGCCTCCGCCAGCGCCACTGCCAGGCCCGTCATCAGTAGCCGGTAAGATGAAAGAACCGTTCTGCCCACCCCATCCGGCAGCCAATCCGTCCGTGACGCCACCGCGATCGTCAAATCCTCACCGTGGAGCACGGCCCGCCCGCCCGTGGGACGCCGGACGCAGGGCAGTTCGGGATACAGGCGACGCACGGGTTCCTCCGGCTGGAGCCGCCCGATGCTCACGGAAGGCCTGTCCCATTGATAAATCCGAACCACCGGAAGGCTCTGAGGATTCGCGCACATTTCCAACAGCATCGCCGCATCTACGCCCATGTTGTGCCAGGGGCTACCCGGCTGATTATCCATCTGCCAACACGCCTGACGGATCACGCGGGCTGACCAGACCAGCAAAGGCAGGGCTGGCGGGCCGCCGTCGCCTCGTCCAGCTTACGCACGGGCGTGTCATGCGGCGCGGATTTGACGATCTCCGGATTCTCTTCGACATCGCGCGCGATCTGGCGCATGGCTTCGATGAACTTGTCCAAAGTTTCCTTGCTCTCAGTCTCCGTAGGCTCGATCATCAGCGCTTCGGGGACAATCAGCGGGAAGTAGATCGTAGGCGGGTGATAACCGAAGTCCATCAGCCGCTTGGCGATGTCCAGCGCCTTGATGCCGTGCTCGCGCTGCTGCCGGCGCGCGGTGAAGACGCACTCGTGCATGCACAGTTCATTATAGGCGACATCGAAGAAATCCTGTAGCCTGACTCGGATATAGTTCGCGTTCAGCACGGCGTTCTCAGCGACCTGCGCCAGACGCTCGCGCCCGTAGTACATGATGTAGGCATACGACCGGAGGATGCACAGGAACGAGCCGTAGTAGCCATGAATCTTGCCAATGGACTTAGGCCGGTTGCTCTCCAAGCAATAACCGTCGGGCGTTTTGACGACCTGCGGGACGGGCAGGTATGGCTCCAGGATGCTCTTAATCCCGACCGGACCCGATCCCGGTCCCCCACCCCCGTGCGGCGCGGAAAACGTCTTGTGCAGGTTGAAATGCATGACGTCGAAGCCCATGTCGCCGGGCCGCGCCCGCCCGACCAGGGCGTTCATGTTCGCGCCGTCGCAGTAAACCAAGCCGCCGCACTGGTGGATAAGGTCGCAGATCTCGGCGATGTCGTCCTCGAACAACCCCAGCGTGTTGGGGTTGGTCAGCATCAGGCCCGCGACGTTGTCGGCCAGCAGCGTCTTGAGGTGGTCGAGGTCCACCCGGCCCCGTGCATCGGACTTGACCGTGACGGTCTTGTAGCCGCAGCGCGCCGCCGAGGCAGGGTTGGTCCCGTGCGCGGCTTCCGGGCACAGGATGGTGTCGCGATGCCCCTGCCCATGATCGTCATGATAGGCTTTGATCAGCATTAGCCCCAAAAGCTCACCATGCGCGCCCGCAGCGGGCTGGAGGCTGACTGTATCCATGCCGCCGATCTCGGCCAGTATCTCCTGCATGGCATACAGGACTTCCAGCGTTCCCTGAACGGAACCGTCCGACTGGTAAGGATGGATACGAGCAAAGCCGGGCAGGCGCGCGATCTCCTCGTTGATCTTCGGATTGTACTTCATGGTGCAGGAGCCGAGCGGGTAGAAGCCCGAATCCACCGAGTAGTTGCGCTGCGAGAGGTGTGTGAAGTGCCGGATCACCTCCGGCTCGGACAGTTCCGGCAGCGGCAGGTCGCGGCGCAAATCACGCGGCGCCAGCAGGCTGTCTAAGGGCTGGATAGGAACGTCGCAGGCGGGTAGTTCCACGCCCAAACGGCCCGGACGGCTGATCTCAAACAGCAGAGGCTCGAAGTCAGTGGTCATCTATAGTTTCCCGTTTTGAAAAGTACCCAGGGCCGTGACCAGGGCGTCAATGTCGTCTTTGGTGCGCTGCTCGGTGACGCAAAGCAGCACGGCATCGGCCATCTCCGGGTAATGTTGCCCCAGGGGCAGGCCGCCGATGATGCCCTGCGTCAGCAGATGTTCGTTTATCCGCGCCGGATCGGCGGGTGCCTTGACCACGAACTCCTTGAAGAACGGCCGGTCGGGGAAGGCCAGCGAGTAGCCCGGCAGTTTGGCGATCTCTGAAGCGGCGTAATGCGCCTTCTGGATGCACAGTTCGGCCACTTGCGCCAATCCCTGCTTACCCATCGTCGCCATATAGACCGAGGCCGCCAGGGCGTACAGGGCTTCGTTGGTGCAGATGTTGCTGGTCGCGCGCTCGCGCCGGATGTCCTGTTCGCGCGTCCGCAGGGTCATCACGAAGGCCCGCTTGCCGTCGCCGTCCTTCGTCTGGCCGACGATGCGGCCCGGCAGGCGGCGCATGAACTTGTTCTTGCTGGCGAAGAAGCCCAGGAGCGGGCCGCCGTAGCCCATCGGACAGCCCAGTGCCTGGCCCTCGCCGACGACGATGTCGGCATCATACTCGCCGGGCGGCGTCAGCAGGCCGAGCGAGATCGGGTCCACGCAGGCGATCAGCAGGGCGCCTTTGGCATGGGCGGCTTCAGACCAGCGGGTCATGTCTTCCAGCGTCCCGAAGAAGGAGGGCTGCTGGACGATGACGGCTGCCGTCTCGTCCCCCACTCCATCCGTGTCTGTGATGACATCGGCGCTCAGGTTCATGTGGCGCAGGTAAGTGTCCAGGACGTGCCGGTAGACGGGATGGACCGAGCCGAGGACGGCCAGACGCTTCCGGCCCGTCAATTCCCCGGCCATGATGGCGGCCTCGGCCAGCGCGGTCGCGCCGTCGTACATGGAGGCGTTCGCGACGTCCATGGACAATAACTGGCAGAGCAGGGATTGGAACTCGAAAATGCTTTGCAAGACGCCCTGGCTCATTTCGGGCTGGTACGGCGTGTAGGACGTGTAGAACTCGGAGCGGCCCGTGATGGCCGCTACGGTCGGGGGAACATAATGGTCGTAGATGCCCGCGCCGAGGAAGCAGGGCGCCTCGTCCGCATGGAGGTTCTTGCCCGCCAGCCGCGTCAGGTGCCTGCCCAGCGTCATCTGGTCCATGCGGGGCGGGATATTCAGCTCGCCCTGAAATTGCAGCGATTTGGGAATCGGCGCGAACAGGTCATCCAGGGACTGAACGCCGACGGCATCCAGCATCTTCTCGCGGTCGGCATCCGTGTTGGGGATGTAGGACATAAAGGGCTTTCCTAAACTAAGGCTTCGTAGGCCGCACTATCCAAAAGTGTATCGGCATCGGCTGGCCGGCTCATCTTGATTCGGAGCATCCAGCCCTCTCCATAAGGGACGTCGTTGACCGTCTCCGGCGCATCGTTCAGGCTCTCGTTGACCGCGACCACCTTACCGCCGACCGGTGCGTACAGGTCTGAGACGGCTTTAATACTCTCGATCTCCCCGAACTTCTCACCTTGCTGAAGAACGCGGCCCACTTCGGGGAAGAGGACCAGGGCGACGTCCCCCAGTTCTTCCTGCGCGTGCCGGGTGATGCCGACGGTCGCGACATCCCCCTCGATCCTCGCCCACTCATGGGTTTTGGCGTACTTCAAATCAGAAGGCTCAGACATAGGAAAACCTTTCTAGACGCCGTTGCGATAGAACGGCAGAGAGACGACAGTGGCAGGCGCACGCCGTCCGCGAATGTCCACGGCGACGCGCGTACCGGGGTCGGAGAAAGTTGAATTCAGACGGGCCATCGCAATGCCGGCTTTGACGGTGGGGGACCAGGTGCCGCTTGTCGTCACGCCGACGTTTTGACCTTCGGTGTCGTAAACAGTATAGTGTTCACGGGGGATGGCGCGCTCGTCCATGCGTAGACCGACAAGCCGGTGGGCGGGCTTCCCCGCCGGCAGGGCGTCACCCCCGATGAAACGGCCTTTGTTTCGCTTAACGGCCCAGCCGACTCCCGACTCGAAAGGCCCTGTCTCGGCATCAAGTTCATGGCCGTACAGAGGATATGCGGCCTCCAGGCGCAGCACATCGCGCGCGCCAAGTCCGGCCGGGACCGCCCCCCATTCCGTCAGCTTCCCCCACACCTGTGGAGCTTCCTCCCAGGGGCAGAAGATCTCGAAGCCGTCTTCCCCCGTATAGCCGGTGCGCGACAGCAGCAATGGCGTCTGCGAAATCTGCCCGCTGACATAATGGAAACGCTTCAAGCCAATCAGCCGTTCATCCTCGGCCACCCGCGCGACAAGCTCGACGGCCTGCGGCCCCTGCACCGCAATCAGAGCCGTCTCGTCGCTGAGGTCTTTGAGCGTGACGCCGGGCGTTTTCTCCGCCTGCGCTTGCAGCCAGGACCAGTCCTTGTCTTTGCAGCCGGCGTTCAGGACGAGGAAGTAGTCATTGACGCCGCCGCAGTAGACAATGATGTCGTCAATGATGCCGCCTTGCTCATTCAGCAAGAGAGAATACTGAGCCTGACCGGAGGCAAGTCGGGATACGTCGTTGCTGGTCACCGACTGGAGGAAATCAAACGCTCCGTCTCCCGTCACCGCCGCTTCGCCCATGTGCGAGACATCAAACAGGCCCGCCGAAGACCGCACGGCGGCGACCTCACCCACTGTTCCTGCGTAAGAGACCGGCATGTCCCAGCCGGCGAAAGGAACCATCGTGGCACCCGCCGCGAGATGCGTTTCATACAGTGACGTTCGCTTCATTCGCCGAGATACGCTTTCTTGATGTCATCGTTCGCCAGCAGCGCTTTGGCCTCGTCGGCCATCACGATATGGCCCGTTTCCAGGACATAGCCCCGGTGGGCGACGCCCAGCGCCATATGCGCGTTCTGCTCGACTAGCAGGACGGTCGTCCCCTGGGCGTTGATGTTGCGGATGATGTTGAAGATGTCACGGACTAGGAACGGGGCCAGCCCCAGCGACGGCTCATCCAGCAGGAGCAGCTTCGGGCGGGCCATGAGCGCCCGGCCCATTGCCAGCATCTGCTGTTCGCCGCCGGAAAGGGTCCCGGCGTTCTGCCCGATGCGCTCTTTCAGGCGCGGAAAAAGCGTCAGCGCACGGTCGAAGTCTTCCCGGATTCCGACGCGGTCACGGCGGGTATAGGCGCCGAGTTCCAGGTTCTCCCGCACGGACATATTGGCGAACACGCGACGGCCTTCGGGCGAGTGGCAGATGCCTCGTTGAACGATCTTGTCGGCAGAAACCGAAGCGATGTCGCCGCCGTCGAACAGAATGCGGCCCCGTTGGGCGGGCACAAGGCCCGAAATGGCGCGCAGCGTCGTGCTCTTTCCCGCGCCGTTCGCGCCGATCAAGGTCACGATCTCGCCCGCTCGGATCGTTAGCGAAACGCCTTGCAGCGCACGGATCGCGCCATAAGAGACCTCAACTCCCTCCAGCGTCAGCATATCCGTCATGTCAGGCCACGCTCAAAGCGGCGTCTGCCTCGCCCAGATACGCCTCGATGACCTTGGGGTTCTCGCGGACCTCGCGCGGCGTCCCCTCGGCGATGATCTGTCCATAGTCTAGGACGAGTATGCGCTTGCAGATGCCCATGACGACCTTCATGTCGTGCTCGATGAGCAGGATCGTCAGCCCGAAGTCGTCGCGCAGGCTTTCGATCTGGCGCATCAAGTCGTTTTTTTCTTGGGGATTCATTCCCGCCGCCGGCTCATCCAGCAGGAGCAGTTTCGGCTGGGTCGCCAGCGCGCGGGCGATTTCCAGACGACGCTGCTCCCCGTAGGCCAAGTTTTTCGCCAATTCCTGAGCATACCTGCCCAGGCCGAAGCGATCCAAAAGGGCCTGCGCTCGATCCATCGCTTCCTGTTCGGCTTCGGCAAACCCTGCCCCGCGCCAGACTGCGCCCCAAAGCGAAGGCTTGTAGTGCATGTGGGCCGCCGTGCGGACGTTGTCCAGGACCGTCATCGAGGGAAACAGGCGGATGTTCTGAAAGGTGCGGGAGATGCCGGCGGCGGCGATCTGGTACGGCTTGTGTCCGGCAATGGATTGGCCGCCAAAGTGGATGGAGCCGCTGGTGGGTGCGTACACCCCTGTCAGCAGGTTGAACGCCGTGGTCTTGCCCGCCCCGTTGGGGCCGATCAGGCCGACCAACTCGCCCGGCTCCAGCGCCAATGTGAACTTGTTGACGGCGACCAATCCGCCGAACTGTTTCGTACAGTCCTGGACATCGAGCAGCGGCATGGGCTTATCTTACCCGAAATTGAGGGAGGCAGGCAAGGCATTGACGCTTTTTCTTTTTCCGAGGACAAAGTGCGACCTCGCTTTCTTCCGGCTGTTGACTTGACAAACCGCGCCTGGGGCCGTTATAATGGGATAATCCTTCCCAAGCAACCTTTATGGCGTCTTTGCCCACATCAGTTATGACAATTCCGCCGGAACGGGCGCAGGAAGATAGTCTCTCCTGGTCCATCCACCTGCTTCGGCGGCAGCCGCATCGCGCGCCGCGTCTCGCCCTGGTCTTGGTGGGCGTCTTTGTCCTGAGCCTGTGCCTCCTTCACTCCTTCTGGTTGGCGCTGCTGCCGGCCGCTGCGGTTTTCCTCTCCTTGTCGGAGTTCGTTTTTCCTGTTCGGTACACGCTGACGGCGCAGTCGGCCACGGCGCGGCATGGTCTGACGTTGCTGGAAATACGCTGGGAAGATGTCCGGCACGCCTACCTCACCGATGAGGGCATCAAACTCAGCCCGCTGCGCGCGAAAAACTCCCGCTTCGAGCCGCTGCGCGGCATTTACCTGCGCTTCGACACAGCCAATCAAGAGGCCGTCATCGCCGCTGTGCAGCATTTTCGGCAGGAGGCTGTGGCCCGTGCCTAATGCTTTCGGCCTGCTGGATTACGAGTGGGACGCGCCGCTGCCCGACGCGGACCGCGACCGCCTGCTGGAGAAAATTGCCGCCGCCGTCCGCAAATGGCGGCTTGAAGTCCCTGCCGTTCTGTTTCTGGAATCGAGTGCGCCCCTCAGCTACATCGGCGGGCAGGGTTTGGTCGCCTTCTCACCTCTGGTCGCTCCGCTCCTGCGGGGCGGCCTGAACGATGTGCAGCGCCTGAGCCAGCTTCTGGCGAAGCCGGAGAACATGCGCCGTCTGATTGACCTGTTGAGCGAAGAGCCAACTGAGAAGCCGAATGAAGGCACCTAATGCAGCACGCGAGTGACAACTGGTGGGTAAGCGGCATCGTCGTCCTGCTGTCCCTGATCATCATCTTCAAGGTGCTCTCGGCGCAGCGTGGCCGTGTGCCCTACATCCGGCGCATTGCGGGCCTGAACGCCATAGATGAGGCGGTGGGCCGGGCGACCGAGATGGGCCGCCCCGTGATGATGGTGCCGGGCATCAGCGGCCTGGACGTGGTGACGCTCCAGGCGCTTTCGATCTTCGGCTACATCGCCCGCGCCGTCGCGCGGTTCGGCAACAAAAGCATCATCCCGACCATTGACCCCATCGTGACCGGCGTGGCCGAAGAAACACTGCAAGACGCTTATGCCGACGCCGGACGGCCTGAACTTTACGATTCGAGCGATGTGCGGTATCTGACCGGCCAGCAGTTCGCGTTCGCGTCGGGCGTGGCCGGCATCCTGATCCGTGAGCGCGTGGCGGCGTCGTTCCTGTTTGGGGCTTTCTTCGCCGAGTCCTTGATCTTCGCCGAGGTCGGCCAGCAGGTCGGGGCTATCCAGGTAGCCGGCACGACCGAGACGAACCAGATCCCGTTCTTCATCGCCGCCTGCGACTATGTGATTATTGGGGATGAGTTTTACGCGGCCAGCGCGTACCTGTCCCGCGACCCGACCCTGCTCGGCAGCATCGTCGGCCAAGACTACTGCAAGCTGCTGCTGCTGGCGATCATTTTGATTGGCCTCGTCTGTGTCAGCCTGTTGAACGTGCCCACCTTTGCACATGCGAACGTCCTGCATTGGGTCGTGGACTTCCTGAAGGTCAAATAACGTCTACTTGAACGCTCTCAAACAATTCTTCGCGCCGGTTCACGGGCACGGCGGCGCCTTTTACGGCAAACTCGCGCTGGGCTTGCTGCTCATGTTCGCCGTTTTGGCGGCATTGCAGGCCGCGCCGCGCCGGGCGCGCAAGGGCATCATCGCCTTCTTCACGTTCCTGGGCGGTCTCTATTTCGCCCTGGAGTTCTTCTGGCCGGCAGGTAAGACCGGCCAGAACCCGCTGACCCCCTATCAGGACGTGGTCGCCGGCCTTGCTGCTGTTGTCGGATCGTTCGCCATCGGGCTGGGCGTCTTTTCACTGATGCAGCTTCACACCCGCACCGTTGCCCGGAGGCGGCCAGGCTGGGGCTACAGTGTGGTCTTACTGGTCTCGTTCGCCCTGATGTTCGTGTTCGGGCTGATGAACGCCTACAGTCCGAAGGCGACGGTCATCCCTGCCGTTCCGGGCGCTTGGGCCGGTCAGGACGCGCATGGAATGTTCCAGTTTTTGTTCAAAGGCGGGCTGAACAGCCTGACCTCCGCCACGTTCGCCATGATCGCCTTCTACATCGCGTCCGCCGCCTACCGCGCCTTCCGCATCCGGTCTTTGGAGGCGACCCTGCTGATGATCGCCGCGCTGATCGTCATGGTCGGCTCCGTCTCCTTCGGCACAGCCATTACGGCGGGCATCCCCTTCTTCTCCGGCGTAGACGGGCTAGGCCATCCCGCCGAAAATCCCTGGGCGAACTTTCGGATCGAGCGCATCGCGCAGTGGCTGCTGCTGGAAATCAACACGCCCGCCCAACGCGGCATCTTGTTCGGGCTGGCGCTGGGCCTGCTGGCGACCTCTCTGCGCTACTGGCTGAGTTTGGAGCGGGGAGCGTACTTCGACAAAGAACTATGAATACTATCCTTTGGGACCGCTTGCAGACGATTGACCGGCGCATCATCTACGGCATCCTGCTGGTCGTCATCCTGATTCCCTTGTTCTTTCCCATCACGCTGCCGACTTATCCGAGCAAGCAGTCGCAGGACTTCTACGACACCGTGGAGCGCGTTGCAAAAGAGTCCCCGAACAAGCTGGTCATCATTGACGGCCAATGGTCGCCCAGTACGCGCGGCGAAAACCAGTGGCAGGCCCAGGCGATCGTGACGCACCTGATGGCACGGCACCTGCACTTCGCCATCCTCTCCTTCGACACGCAGAACAACACGGTGACGCAGACGCAGATCGTCGAGCCGCTTGCCCGCAAGTTCGGCTACGTCTATGGGCGCGACTATGTGAACTGGGGCTTCCGGCCCATCCCCAGCTTCCAGCCCATTCTTAAGGGCCTGGTGACGGACATCCCCCACACGATCAAAAAGGACTACAAAGGCACGCCGCTTGACCAAATCCCTGTGATGAAGGGGATTAAGACGCGCGACGACATCGGCGCGGTGGTGGAGATCACCCCCAGTGCGACCGCAGAATTCTGGCTTGGCCTGTTCGAGCAGAACAACAACCCGCCCTTCCTGTTCGCGCCGACCGCCGTCATGGCGCCCACTTACTACCCTTACCTGGACACCGGGCAGATGGCGGGGATGCTGACCGGCATTAAAGGCGCAGGCGATTATGAGAAGATGCTGATTGATGCAAAACTCCTCGACAAGCCGAGCTTCGGATCGGGCGCGGCGGGCGCGCTTTCGCTGGTCTACGCGCTGATCATCCTGCTGATCATCCTGGGCAATGTCGGCTATTATGCCGGACGCGCCGCCCGTCTGAGGGGGGAGCGATGAGCTATCTCCGGCACCTTTTTGATCCGATCCTGTTGTTCGGCGCGCTGGGAACACTGGCGATTCTCTCGCTTGTCTTCAAGGAAAACCGCTTCTACCGCTTCTTCGAACACGTCTTCCTAGGGCTGGCCCTGGGCTACGACCTGGAGTTCATTTGGACGACGGTTCTGAGGCCGCAGTGGTGGGACCCCATGACCCAGGAGGGGCAGTGGGCGTGGGCCATGGTCGTGCCGGTCGGGCTGATGTTCTATGGAATCTACACCCAACGTTTTGCCTGGATGAGCCGGCTGGTTTTCGGCATCTTCTTCGGCCTGAATGCAGGCACGATTTTCCAGGATTTCAGCGCGCGTGTCATGCCGCAAGTGACAAAGTCCTTCATTCCCGCCAAATCTTTGGTCCCATCGCCGCCCATGCCGGGCGACCTGCACCCGCTGCTTCACCAAGTGTCATCCGTCCTCAACAACGCCCTGTTTCTGGCAATCGTCGTCTCGGTCCTGGTTTACTTCCTGTTCGCCTTTGAACAAAGAAATAGGGCCGTCCAGGGGACAGCCCAGTTCGGGCGGTGGGTGCTCATGTTCTCGTTCGGCGCCATCTTCGGCTCGACGATCATGACGCGCATGGCGCTGCTCATTGACCGTATGTATTTTCTATTTCACGACTGGCTGCGGCTCGTCAGAGGGTGAAACGAGATTAAACGCCGAGATGGTTCGGCCGGGAGGGAGCGCGGGAGCGCAGGCGGGCAAAACGCCGGGCTTCGCGCAGGTCGCGCTGAGTCTGAAAGTTCTGCCACCAGGTCCGGCAGCCGTCGGCCAGCGTCTGCCAGCGTGAACGCGGGCGCGGCGTCCCGAAATCCCCCAATGCCCGCATCTTCCGCGCGGTGACGTGCTCCAGTCGGACCTCCTCATACCGCGACTCCAGCCGCTTCCACGCCAGGGCGACGGTGCGCTCGTCTCGGCTGAATTCCCCGTGCCAACTGCAAGTCCAGCATTCCACGTTTTCCCGGTGGTTCAGCGTACCGCAGAGCGTACAGAGCTTAACGGTCTTGAGGGAGATATAGGGAGAGGATTTGTGAGAGATATGATCGGCCATGACTGACTTCCTTCTGTGCTGCGGGCGCGTCCGCCATTGGCCGCGCCATTGTGTCTATACCCGCTTTGCCGCAAAATGCTACTGATATTATTGCCGCCCATCCCGGGTTTCTCTAGGCTGCCGAGGTCCCCGTTTTTCGTTGCTTGACTTTTGGCCCCCAAAAGATGTATACTCTCCGGCGTGTCTCCTTCCTGAGCCAAATACACGCCCCTTTTGACCTATTAATTTACTAAGCGATGTTTGATAGTCTCGCCGACAAATTACAAGATGTCTTCCAGCGGCTCCGCTCCAAGGGCGCGCTGACGGAAGCGGATGTAGCCGAGGCCCTGCGCGAAGTGCGCTTGGGGCTGCTGGAAGCGGACGTTAACTTCAAGGTCGTCAAAGACTTCGTGAGCCGCATCCGTGAGCGCGCGGTCGGCATTGAGATACTCGAAGGTCTGCACCCCGCCCAGCAGGTCATCAAGATCGTGGACGAGGAGCTGACCGCGCTTCTGGGCGGCGAACAGGCTCCGCTGACGTTCGCGTCCCGGCCCCCCACGGTTGTCATGCTCTGCGGCCTGCAAGGGGCGGGCAAGACGACCCATGCCGGCAAGCTCGCCCTGATGCTCCGCAAGCAGGGCCGCAACCCGATGCTGGTCGCCGCCGACATCTACCGCCCTGCCGCCATCAAGCAGCTCCAGGTCGTCGGTGAGCAGGTCAAGACGCCGGTCTTTACGCTGGACGGTGCCAAGCCGGACATCATCGCGCGTGAAGGCGTTGCCGAGGCGGACCGCAAAGGTCACGACGTCGTGATCCTGGACACGGCGGGCCGGCTTCAGATTGATGAAGCTTTAATGCAGGAGCTTCAGCGCATCAAGGCGACGGTCGCGCCGCACGAGATTCTGCTGGTCGTGGATGCCATGACCGGGCAGGAGGCCGTCAACGTCGCGCAGGGCTTCAACGAGGCGCTGGATGTTACCGGCTTCATTCTCACCAAGCTGGACGGCGACACGCGCGGCGGGGCGGCCCTTTCGATCAAGAGCGTCGCAGGCCGCCCGATCAAGTTCGTCGGCGTCGGCGAGAAGATGGACGCGCTCGAAGTCTTCCACCCGGATCGGATGGCCTCGCGCATCCTGGGCATGGGCGATGTCCTGACGCTGATCGAGCGCGCCGAGGGCGCGCTGGACCAGAAAAAGGCCGTCGAGTTCGAGAAGAAGCTCCGGGCCAACAAGTTCGACTTTGAAGACTATCTAGAACAGATGCGGCAGATGCGGAAGATGGGGCCGCTGGACCAGATCCTCAAGATGATTCCCGGCCTGGGCGGCGCAGGCGCGCTGAAGGATGTAGCCATTGACGAGAGCCACCTGGCCCATATCGAGGCGATGATCCTTTCGATGACCGCTCAGGAGCGGCGCGAGCCGGGCCTGATCAACGGCAGCCGCCGCCGCCGGATCGCCACGGGCAGCGGACGCACCATCCAGGACGTCAACCGCCTGCTGACACAGTTCGAGCAGATGAAAAAGATGATGCGCGGCTTGACCAATATGGATCCGGGCGCGATGCCCTCCCTGCCGGGCATGGGCGGCAAGCACGGCGGAAGCAACAAGACGGCTTCCAAGAAGAACAAGCGGAAACCGTCGCCGAGCTTCAAGCTTCCGTTCGGGCGCCGCTGATTTTCCGATAACCACTCTCATACTCAAGATTTAACGACTCAAGAAAGGAGCAATACAGATGTCCGTTAAAATACGATTGCGGCGCATGGGTGCCAAGAAGCGCCCGTTCTACCGGCTGGTTGTCGCCGATAGCCGCCGCGCCCGCGACGGCCGCTTTATCGAGACCCTGGGGTATTACAACCCCTGTGTCGAGCCGAATGAGCTGAAGATTGACGCCGACCGCGCCGCCTACTGGCTCGGCGTCGGCGCCCAGCCGTCCGACACCGTCCAGGCGCTGCTGAAGAAGCAGGGCGTCGGGACGCAGGCGACGAGCGAAGCGCCCGGCGAACCGGCCGAAGCCGCCCCGGCGGCCTAACACAAGAAGAGCAAGGCCCCGGCTGGTCTCTCAGGGCGAGCCGGGCAGTACCTTAGGGGAAAACGAGGAGTTGTAGCACGTTGAAACCCATGATAGAGTATCTCGTCAAGGAACTGGTGGATGAACCCGAACATGTGACGGTGACCGAAGTGCCGGGCGAGGAGTCAACGACCTATGAGGTTCATGTCGCCCCCGGCGACCTGGGCAAGGTCATCGGCAAGCAGGGGCGCATTGCGAACGCTCTGCGGACCGTCACCAAAGCGGTCGCGATGAAGTCCAAGAAAAAGGTCTACGTCGAGATCGTCGCCTAATCGAGATCGCTGCCTAATCGAGATCGCTGCCTCATACGACTATGCCGGATTTGGGTTTAGAAACAGACGAGTACTCGGTTCTCGCGGCGGAGGTTGCCGGAGCGCACGGCGTCAGCGGCAGCCTTCGACTCCGCCTGGTCGGGGCCTCCTCGCACGAAGCGTCCTCGGACGCCGCCGCGCGGTCTCTGAAAATAGGCCGCACTGTCCGCCTTCTGCGCGCCGGTGATGGTTTTTCGCAAGATTTGACGCTGAAGGGCCTGCGCCGACAGCCGAAGGGTGTTTGGATCGCGCACTTCAACGAAGTAACGGATCGGACCGGCGCAGAGGCTTTCCACGGCTGCTCCGTGCTGATTCGTGAGACGGAGCGCGCACCGCTGCCCGGCGGCGAATACTATGTAGATCAGCTCCTCGGCCTGGACGTTCTGACGGACGCCGGACGCCCCCTCGGCAGGCTGTCGGACGTGCTTACGACTCCCGCGCACGATGTTTATGTGACCGATGCCGGCGCGATGATTCCCGTCGCCGGGGACTTCATCGTGAGCGTCAGCCTGAATGACCGAAAGATCGTTGTGCGCGATGTGCCGGGCCTAGTGGATGACCCCAAAGAGGCGGCGTCCACAAGGCCCCCGCCATGAACGCCAGCGTCATGAGAATAGATGTCGTCACGATCTTTCCCGATCTCATCCATGCTGTGCTCGGCTTCAGCATCGTGAAGCGGGCGCGCGAGGCGGGTGTGGTGGATGTTCAGGTCCACGACCTGCGCGACTGGGCGCCCGGCATCCACCGCAGCACGGACGACCCGCCCTACGGCGGCGGTGCGGGCATGGTCATGCGGCCCGGCCCGCTTTTTGACTGCGTGGAGAGCCTGCCGCGCCTGCCCGAATCACGGATCGCCCTGCTGACCCCGCAGGGGAAGACATTCTCGCAGGCGAAGGCGTGCGATCTTTCCCTGTGCCCGCACCTGGTTCTGATTTGCGGGCATTACGAAGGTTTTGATGAGCGTGTGCGGAAGCATTTGGCGACCGAGGAGATTTCGGTTGGGGACTACGTCCTGACCGGCGGCGAATTGCCCGCTCTTGTCGTCATAGATGCCGTCACCCGCCTTCAGCCCGGCGCCCTGGGGAGCGACGAGTCCGCCGAGGACGACACCTTTTCGGACGGATTACTGGAATACCCGCATTACACGCGCCCGCCCGACTTCCGGGGCTGGCGCGTTCCCGATGTTCTGCTCTCCGGCCACCACGCCGAGATCGCCAAGTGGCGACGCAAGGAGCAGTTCCGCCGCACGCAGGCGCGTCGGCCCGACCTCTGGGCGGAATTTGTCCCGTCCAAGTCCGACCTCAAGCTGCTCAACCAGCTTGCAGAGGAACCATCGCCCCCTCCCCCGGAGGAAGGCGTCGAGGAGAGTCCCGTTCATGCATCCCCTGATCCAAGAGATTGAAAAAGCCCAGCGCAAAGAAAGCGTGCCTGATTTCGGGCCGGGCGACACCGTCCGCGTCCATGTTAAAGTCGTCGAAGGCGGCAAAGAGCGCGTCCAGATTTTCGAGGGCACGGTCATCTTCCGCAAAGCAGGCCTGTCACGGTCGGCGTTCATGGTCCGCAAGATCAGCAACGGCTACGGCGTCGAGCGGACCTTTCTTCTCCACTCGCCCCGCGTGGACAAGATCGAAGTTACGCGGCGCGGTCTGGTGCGCCGCGCCAAGCTGTTCTACCTCCGCAAGAAGGTCGGCAAGGCGGCCCGCATCAAAGAGAAGCGAAGCTTTTAAGCTTAAAGTTTTTAGGCTCTCGGAACTTCTCGGCCACTGTCCGCGTAAGCAAAGTCGCCAGACATCCTGGCGGCTTTGTTTTTTGCCGCCATTATTTCCACCTTCCTTTGAGAACAATTCATGCAGCCTCCCTTTTCCGACACGCCCTCGCCCGCCGGTCTGACCGAGACGCTGGCGAACCTGAACATCCTGTGGATACTCGCCATCATTGCCGGGCTGACCGTGCTGCGGCTGGCCTTCGTGTACCTCCCCTCAGACCACGCGCGCTCCTTCGCCGAGATTCTCGAATCAGGGATGATCGCCGTCGCTCTGGTCTTCTTGATCATCCGCCCCTTCGTCCTGCAAGCCTTTTTCATCCCCTCGCCCTCGATGGAGCCGACGCTGCTGGGCAAGAATGGGTCCGGGGATCGGATACTCGTCAACAAGTTTGGCTACCGTTTCGGCAAGCCGCAGCATGACGACGTCGTCGTTTTTCTCGCCCCCCCTGCCGCCATGGAGGGCGACCCGGAGTTCATCAAGCGCCTGATCGGCCTGCCCGGCGACAAATTGGAGTCGGTGGCAGGCGTCGTCACCATCAACGGCAAGCCCCACAACCATGCCGACATTCGTCAAACTTTGGCCGATGCCGACGAGTTCGGCCCGGATGCCAAATCGAATGCCGAGCCGGACTTGCAGGCGGACCACCACGTCAAGTTCGTGTCTAACGGCGTGATGGCGGATAACCATTTGGTCACAAAGGAGCGGCTGGCGGAGATCTACACCGGCCAAAAAGACATTCCTGTCACCGTGTCGCCGGGCTACAACATCCGCAATGGGGTGAAGCTTGCCGAGCCGTTCATCGCCGAAGACCCGGATTATGACATGAAAATCTACCACGGCGAGCCGATCAAACACGAACACGGGCCGTATCAGGAAGACTTCAAGTGGGACAACAAGCCCATCAGCCCGATGGATTTCCAGCGGGAGTTCGCGCAGCCGACCGAGCCGCTGCCTTCAGGCCACTACATGATGATGGGCGATAACCGCAACGACAGCAATGATAGCACCAATTGGGGGCCGCTGGAAGCCCGCCGGGTCGTCGGCAGGGCGCAGCTCATCTTCTGGCCGCCCTCGCGCCTGGGCGTGATTCATTAGACCTCCGGCATCAGTGTCCAGGGCTGAACCCCTGGGCTTCGGTAAAGCAACTCCCCGCCTACGCGGGCAGAAGAACATAAGAGAGCATGATGCCAATAGCATTTCGCCCGCGCAGGTGGGGGCTTGCACTTCTAAAGCCCAGGGGTTCAGCCCTGGGAACACTCTGAGGGCCGCGCTTGCCGGATGCTGCTCCCCCGCCCAGCTTGACCGAGACGCTGGCGAACCTGAACATCCTGTGGATACTCGCCCTCGTCGCCGGGCTGACCGTGCTGCGGCTGGCCCTCGTTCGCCTGTCGTCCCCCGCCGCCCGATCCCTCGCCGAGCTATCAGAGACGGGCCTGATCGCTGTTGCCCTGGTTTTTTTGATCCTCCGCCCGTTCTTTATGCAGGCGTTCTATATCCCCACCGCTTCCATGGAGGCGACGCTGCAGGGCAACAGCCGGGTGAAGGACCGTATCCTCGTCAGCAAGTTCCAATATCGCCTGCATCCGCCTCGGCGCAATGATGTCGTAGTCTTCCTCGCCCCGCCCGCCGCCATGCCCGGCGACCCGCCGTTCGTCAAGCGCCTCATCGGGCTTCCGGGAGATCGGCTGGAAACGAAAGCCGGCTTTGTCCTCGCGGGCGGCAAGCGCTACACCCATGCCGCCATCCGCGCCGCCCTGGCGTCGGCGGGCGAGTTCGGCCCGCAGGCACAGGCCGACGGCTTCGCCGACCAGGCTTATCATCATGTCAAGTTCGTGGCTGACGGCGTCTTAGCCGACAAGCACCTGATCGGCAAGCAGCGACTGGCGAAAATACTGACGGGGATGGCTCATGTGCCGGTCACGATCGTGCCTGGCTGCAACATCCGCAACGGGGTGAAATTGGCCGAGCCGTTTATCGCCGAAGATCCCGATTATGACTACAAGTTCGTGCATGGGCAGCCGCTGAAGCATGACTACGATCCGCCTGTGCCGGAGTTGGAGTATCGTAGGACGCTGGACGGAACGGCGGCGATGAGTGGGATATCCAAAGTGCAGTATCGGCGTGACGTCCAGATGCCGACTGAGCCGCTGCCGTCAGGCCACTACCTGATGATGGGCGACAACCGCAACGACAGCAACGACGGCACCAACTGGGGGTCGCTGGAAGCCTGGCGCGTCGTCGGCCCGGCGCGCGTGGTCTTTTGGCCCCCTGCCGACATGGGAGTCATCCATTGACGCTTCCCCTGGTAGACCTGTGGCAGTACGAGCTGCAGGCGCGCGCGGCGGGCCATCTCTTGATCGCCGGGCTGGACGAGGTGGGGCGCGGGCCGCTGGCCGGGCCGGTCGTCGCCGCCTGCGTCGTCCTGCCGGACGACTTCTCCTTGGACGGCATCAACGATTCCAAGAAACTCACGGAGCGAGGGCGTGAGCGGGCCGAGGCGCGTATCCGCGCCGAAGCCGTCGCCATTGGCCTGGGCGTCGTGGAGCCGGAAACGATTGACCGCATCAACATCTTGCAGGCGAGTCGCCAGGCCATGCGCGAAGCCTTCCTCTCGCTCGACCGCCCACCCGACTGCATTCGGCCCGACTGCGTTTTAATAGACGGCCTGCCCGTGCCGGCCTTCCCCTGCGCGCATCAGCAGGCCATTGTCGGCGGCGACGGTCTGTGCGCGTCCATCGCCGCTGCCTCCATCATCGCCAAAGTCGCCCGCGACCGGATGATGCGCGCCTACGATGCCGTCTATCCCGAATACGGCTTTGCCGGACACAAAGGCTACGGCGCGGCGCGGCACCTGGAGGCCCTGCGCGTACACGGCCCCTGCCCCATCCACCGCCGGTCGTTCGCTCCTGTAGCCGCCTGCTTTATCCAACCTTCCAGCGAGTAACCCCATGACCGACACGCGCAAGGCAACCGGCGCGCGGGGCGAACGCGAGACCCTGGACTTCCTGGAAGCGCACGGGTATCGGATTGTGGACACCAATGTCCGACCCCTGGGCGGCATGGCGCGCGGCGAAATTGATGTCATTGCCTGGGACGGCGAGTTTTTGGTCTTCTGCGAGGTCAAGACGCGGCGGACGGCGCTGGGCGATCAAGGGACGCCTGCCGAGGCCGTGGACCTCCGCAAGCAGAAGCAGCTCACGCGACTGGCCTTCGTCTACCTCGCCAAGCATGGCCTGGATGATGTGCCCTGCCGCTTCGATGTCGTCGAAGTGGTTCCCCGACCGCCGCGCCCGCCACGGTTCACCCTCCTACGCAATGCGTTCCCTGCCGCCGAACTTTCGGATTGATTGTCAATCGTGCATGAAGCAATCACAGGAAGAGGGCAACCACGGGGGGTTGCCCCTACCATAAACGGGTTGCGTAGGGGCAGGCCCCCGTGCCTGCCCTTCCCTCCCGTGGTTGCCCTTTATAGGTAATCGCACTGGCCGATTGACAAGGCAAGCGGCCTGTGCTAGAATGACGACATGGCGGACACGATCACTTACCCCGAACAGTTGCCTATTTCCCCGGTTTCTGCTCCTGTCCACGCCTCAGTTCCCCTGCCCGGCTCCAAGAGCATCACCAACCGCGCCCTGCTCCTCGCGGCCCTGGCCGACGGCGAAAGCCTGCTGCGCGCGCCGCTGCACTCCGAAGATACGTTCTACATGGCGCAGGCCTTGCGCGCCCTCGGCGTCACCGTGGAGGAGACGCCGGAGCGCGATTTTCACGTCACTGGACGGGGAGGCGCTCTTAATGCCCCAAAAGGGCCGCTGTTCATCGGCAACTCCGGGACGACCGTGCGCTTCCTCACCGCCGCCGCCTGCCTCGCCCCCCCCGGCGTGGACGTGACCCTGGACGGCGTGGCCCGGATGCGGGAGCGGCCCATTCGTGATCTGGTCGGTGCCCTCCTGACACTGGGCGTCGAGGCCGAGTGCCTGAACGGCCACGGCTGCCCGCCTGTGCGGGTGCGCGGCGGCGGGCTGGCCGGGGGCAGGTGCCGCCTGCGCGGGGACGTCAGCAGCCAATTCCTGACAGCCTTGCTTCAGATCGCACCTTATGCCCAGACCAATGTCGAGATCGAGATTGTTGGCGAACTGATCTCCAAGCCCTATATAGACATCACTCAGGCGGTCATGGCATCGTTCGGCGTCGGCATGGAAAATGACGACTACCGCTTTCTTCGCGTCGAGGCTGGGCAGCGTTACATTGGGCGCGAGTACCCTGTGGAAGCCGATGCTTCCAATGCGTCCTACTTTCTCGCAGCGGCGGCTGTCACCGGCGGCACAGTGACACTAGAAGACCTGGGCGCCTCCTCTATTCAAGGCGATGTGAAATTCGTGGACGTGCTGGAACGGATGGGATGCACCGTCACGCGCCACGGCGGAATCACCACGCTGACCGGCCCCGCCCAACTTCAGGCTATCCAGGCGGACATGGAGGCGATCCCGGACACGGCGCAAACGCTGGCCGTCGTCGCCGCATTCGCCAACGCCCCTTCGCACCTGACGGGCCTCGCCAGCCTGCGCGTCAAGGAGACTGACCGCATCCGCGCCGTCGCCCGCGAATTGCCCAAGCTCGGCGTCCGCGTCGAGGAAGGGTACGACGACTGGATCATCCACCCCCCCGCCGGTGGCAGCTACACCCCGGCGGTGATAGACACTTACGATGACCACCGTATGGCGATGTCCTTTGCCGTTGCCGGCCTGCGCGTACCCGGCGTCGTCATCGTCAACCCCGGATGCGTCGCCAAGACGTTCCCGGACTTCTGGGCGCGCTGGGAGGCTGCTTTTTATGCTGGGTGAAGAGTTCTCCAAAGTCGGCGTCGCTGGGGCGCTGGCCCACGCCTACGCACAGGACGCGCGCACCTTCCTGCCCCTGCTGGCGCAAGTCTTAACCAGCGCCCTCCCTGACGAGACCCAGATCGAGCGCCGGGGCGGCCTGTTCCAGCGCGAAAAGCCGGTCCGTAAGGTGACGGTGACGCTGGGCGACTCGATCTATACCCTGGAAGACCTGGGACGCGGCCCGCTGGCGGCGCAGCGGGCTAAAGTCGTCCGGGGCATCACGCTCAAAACCGAAGCCGTGCCCGTGGAGGACTGGCTGGCCGATCTCAGCGCGGAGATTTCCGCCCGCGCCACCCAAAACGAGAAAGCTTTTTTCGCACTCAAGAACCTGCTGGATTAAGGAAGCAGCAAACATGGATCAACGTATCCAGCGCGTATTCAACGAGACACCTTACTGGCTGCAAGCGGCTGCCGTCCCAGGGCTTACGGCTGCACTTATTGAGGGTGGCAAAACCCGCGAGGTATTGTGTTTTGGGGTGACGGAACCAGGCGGCGGCGTGCCAACTACGGAGGAAACGATCTTCAAGGCTGCGTCCCTCTCAAAGCAGGCACTGCTTTATGCCGCGCTGAAGACCATTGAAGCCGGAACACTGGACGTAGAGCGCCCGCTGGCGCAGTATACCGCCAAGCCGTTTGATGCAGACGATTTTGATCTTGAACGCATCACCGCCCGTCATGTCCTCACCCACACCACTGGCTGGCACAATTGGCCGCCCGATGGGGAATTAATCACACGGGGTTGGCCCCTGGGCGAGAAGTGGACCTACTCCGGGCAAGGATTTATCTACTTGCAGACCGTGCTGGAGTCGATCTGGAACGAGCCTGCGGCTGACTACATCCAGCGATTGGTTCTTGACCCACTCGACATGCCCAAAAGCAGCTTCCTGTGGCGAGACGAGTACACGGAGACAGCCGTGGAGGGGTTTGACCAGAATGGGGAGATTCCTGACCACTGCCGCTGGTATCCGACGGAAGTGGACGGCGCGAGTAGCCTGCACACGACGGCCAGGGAGTACGCCCGCCTGGTGGAAGCGTATCTGGAACCGAATCTTCGGCTGCGGCATCCCGACGTGTACCGCAGGCAGGTCAAGATTGACGAACGGCTCGGCTGGTCTCTTGGCTGGGGCACCGCGAACGATGTCCTTTGGCAATGGGGCTACCATACCGCCTTTAACGCCTTCGCCGCCATTGTGCCGGAACGTGGACTTGGCATCGTGGTCCTGACCAACGGCGCCAAAGGCCAGCGCATCAACCGCGAATGGGTCAATGCGTGGCTGGAAACGGATTTGCCGCCGTTCTACCACCACCGCATTGAACTCTGAAACGAGGTAATCATGCCCCTCTTCGGCAAGCGTAACGCAGATGTAGATGAGCGCGCCCGGCAGGATCAAGAACGTCTGGCGCAGGGCCGCCTGCCGCTGGGGGCCGAGCTGCGCCTCGCCGAGCTGCGCCAAAACGACAGGTTCTTCACCAGCAATCTCAGCGTCAATGAGTTCGCGCTGTCCGTCTCGGAAGGCGTTCGACCACTCGGCCAGGTCATGGGCAGCACAATCTACCATGTCGGCTGGCAGTACACGCCCATGTATTCCAGCACGGAACTGGTCATGTTGAGCCACGCCCAGTACCACGCCCGGCTCCTCGCCGTTTCCCGCTTGCAGCAGGAAGCGCGGCTGCTGGGCGCGCACGGCGTCATCGGCGTCCGCCTGGAACGCCAGGCGTATGACTGGGGCCAGAACCTGCTGGAGTTCGCCGCGCGCGGCACCGCCGTCGCTCTGCCGGTCCAGCCCGTCCCCGAACACCCCTTCGTCTGCGCCCTGTCCGGCCAGGACTACTACGCCCTGCGGCGCGGCGGCTTCGCCCCGGTCGGCTTCGCCTTCGGCACCTGCACCTACTATCACGTCGCCTCATACACCACCCAATGGGTCAACCAGGGCGGCTTCTTCGGCGGCGGCATGGCGAACCAGGAGCTGACCGACTACACGCAGGCCGTCTACATCGCCCGCCACGCCGCCATGAGCCGCCTGGGCGACGAGGCCGCCCGCGTCGCCGCCGAGGGCGTGGTCGGCGTCACCGTCGAGGATTACATCCGCCCCTACGAGGTCGAGATCAACAACCAGCAGCGCCGCGACCTGGTGGTGGAGTTCACCGCCCTCGGAACCGCCATCGTCGCCTCCGGCAGCGACACGCTGGCGATTGACTATGCCCTGCCGCTGTCTCAATGAACGGGTTGAGGACAAGCCAATGACTACAGACAAAGACGGACAGAGAGAAGAGCGAACGCACAACATCGGCGCCTTCGCCCTTGCCCTTGTCTCAGGCGTGGGCGCCGGGTGGCTTCTGGCACACCCGACTCTCTTCGACAAGACCCGGTTCCAGGTACTGCACAGCTCTGACTCCACTTATCCATTCCCCGTGCTGTTCCTGGCTTCCACTGTTCTGGGCCTCTTCGTCGGCTCGCCTGCGGTTAACCTGCTGTCACGAAGCGGTTTCTCCTTTTGGAGCCTTCTGCCGCCCCTCCTCTGGTTCGGCTTCGGCGTCCAGTGGATCGAGCGGCACATCGTAAGCTCGTTCATCGGTTCGCAGATCGAGGGTCTTGCGTCCTGGGGCATCTTGTGGATCGTGCCCTACTCCCTCTTTACGGGATTTCTTTTGTGGTTCAGGCGGCACCAGCGGCGGCGTCTTACGAGTCAATGGGCGGTCGTTGCCGACGGGGGCGTCTGGCCGCCGCCCCCTCGGACGCCGTAGTACGGACTGCAACTTTTCGTCGCCTGCCGGGTCTTTAATCAATGACATGGCAATTATCAAGGGCAAATCGAACGACGATTGGCGGAACAAGCGGAGCCAGGAACAGCTCATGCTGGGCGGCCTGCCGCTCAACGCGGAGTGGCGGCTGCGGACGCTGCGGGAAAGCAGGCGGCTTTTCACCAGCAGCCTGAGCGTCAGCGAGTTTGTTCTGACGCGGGCGGAGCGGATCGCCCCGCTGGGGCAGGTGACGGGCAACTGCTCCTACCATGTCGGCTGGCAGCCCACTGCGGTCCATACCAGTATGGAGCTGGTCGTGGTCTCGCGGGCGCACAATCAAGCCTGGCGGCTGGCGCTTTCCCGCCTGCAAGCGGAAGCGAAGGAGTTGGGCGCGCACGGCGTCGTTGGCGTGACACTGAAGGCGAAGCCCTCAGCGTGGGACGACAGGATGCTGGAAGTGAGCGCGCAGGGGACGGCGATCCGCTGGCAAGGCGCCTCCGTAACGGTTGCGCCTTTCGTGTCCGCTCTCTCCGGCCAGGAGTTCTGGGCGCTTCTCAGCGCAGGCTACCGTCCGGTCGGCGTCGCCTATGGAACCTGCGTCTACCAGCAGGTGACAACGAACGCGACCAAATGGGCTACCGGCAGCGGCCTCCTCAACGGCGCGGCCCGGAGAAATCAAGAACTGCGGGAATACACGTCCGGGTTTTACGAGTCGCGCCGCATCGCCGTCAAATACATGGAAGAGGAAGCGGCATCACTCGGCGCGGAAGGCATCGTCGGCGTCCAGATCGAGAAGCAGATCGCCGTCCGCGAAGTGGAAGTCGAATTGTACGAGGACGAGGGAAAGCAGAAGCGCGAGGACTTGATCGTCCGCTTCTTCGCCCTCGGCACGGCCATCGCGCCGTTTATCGAATATCAGCCCGCCATCCGTCCCGTCATGCCCCTCAGTCACTAAAGGAGAACATTATCATGCCCAATCCCTATACGCCCGGCTCCCAGGAGGGCCTTCCCGCCCATGCGCGCGGACGGCTGGCCGCCATGAAGCCCGGCGCGAACCAGAAGGGCCTGTTCACGAGCGACCTGTCGGTCAACGAGTTCCTGCTGGTCAAGGAGGCTGGCTTTGACCCGCTCGGCCTGGTGGTCGGGTCCTCCATCTACCACATCGGCTGGCAGAAGCCGGCCATGAACCAGAGCATGGAGCTGGAAACGCTGACGCAAGCCATGTACCACGCCCGCGAACTGGCGATGACGCGCATGGAGGAGGAGGCGGACAGCATCGGGGCGGACGGCATCGTCGGCGTCCGGCTGGAAGTGGGACGGCAGGAATGGGGCGAGAACCTGGCCGAGTTCATCGCCATCGGCACTGCCATCAAGGCGCGCAGCGGCGAGAGCCATCGAGCGCCGAACGGCCGGCCCTTCACCAGCGACCTGAGCGGGCAAGACTTTTGGACCTTGACGAAGGCTGGCTACCGCCCGATCTCCTTTGTCATGGGCAACTGCGTCTACCACGTCGGCTACCAGGGCATCAAAGCCTGGTTCTCGCAGATCGGCCAGAACGTCGAGATGCCCACCTACACCCAAGCCATTTACGACGCCCGCGAGCTGTCCCTGGCGCGGATGCAGGCCGAAGCGGAGCAGTTGCAGGCGGACGGCATTGTCGGGGCGACCATCAAAGAGAACTCGCACGGCTGGGGCAGCCACGTCATCGAGTACTTTGCGGTCGGCACCAGCATCATCGCCACCCGCGCCGACCACACGATCCCCACCCCGTCGCTTGTCCTGCCGCTTTCGGACCGGGCTTGAGACACCCTAAAAAGGGAAGGAAAAGCCGATGTTCACGCGCCACTGGTATGACCGGACCGCCTGCGTACTCGCCACGACTCTCTGCTTTCTGGGTCTCACCGGCTGTGGAGGCGGCGGTAGTGGGCAGCCCACTTTTGGCGGGCCTGACCCGACGGCCCTGTCGGCGTCCGCGACGACGCCGAACGGCTTGACCGCGACGGTGGCCCAGGAGAAAGCCTCCACTTCGACGGGTGCCCCCTTGACCTATACCCTCACCCTTGCCAACCCGACCTCCCTGGCCGTCACCGTGCAGGCGGTGGGCGGCTTAAACGCACAGGGCGGGTATGACCTGTCAAAAGTGCAGCCTGACGTGTCGTTTCAGATCGCCGACACCTCGGGCAAGCTGGTGTACCCCGATCCCACTGTTTCGCATCCGAATGTCGCCATTGCGCCGGTTCCGATCACCCTGCCTGCGGGCCAAGCTATCTCGGCCAGAATCACTATCCCTGGAGGCTTGTCGCCGTCCGGCAGATACCAGGCGAATGCGACATTTCTGATTTCCGGACAAGGAACGACCAGCGAAGTAGATGCACCGGTTGGCCCTCTCATAGTCAGCGTTCATTGAGCCAATGATGACAGGCAAAGAAAGGGAGGCCACTGCTGGCCTCCCCTTCACCGTGAACTTTTTGCCTTAGCCCAATAAAGCCTAAGAATGCTTCTTGCCGCCCTCGGCGCTTTTTGCCTTTTGCGCGACATCCCCGCCCCGCAAAGTCGTCGTGCGATTGGCGGGATCGCCGCCATGATACTCTTCCAGCATGGCATCGCCCAGCTTGACAACAACTGCGGGCGTTGCTGCGGCGGCCTTAGCGGGAGCGAGTTTGGCCGGAGGCAGTGCCCCTGCGGCATAAGCAGACGTCATGCTCATTGCGGCAATCCCTGCCAAAACCGTCAGAAGCCGGCCTGTTCTCTGCACGTTCATGGTTTTCTCCTTCGTAATCGTCGCAGTTCGGTAGCCCGGCGACCGTTCCAATAAAGGATTAGGCCCGTAGCTTTGCGTCGCCCCCTTTCGGGGGGTTTGCCCTGTTCGTTTGCGAAGGATAACGGCCTGTCGAGGGCCGTCTACCCGTGATTATGCCGTCTTGAGGAAAAGTCCTTACTGCGAGTTATACCAGGAAGGCAAAAAATTTAAACGCCAACGCAGGACTTCTTTTTCTTCGCGGTGAATAAAGAACATCAGACATACTGCAAGGATGTGACCCAGGTTCAGGAGGAACGAAACGATGCTCTCTCAGGTAGATTCCAGCGCCATTCTCGGCATTGATGCGTACATCGTGCGCGTGGAAGTGGACATTTCCTCGTCTGTGCCGATGTTCACCATCGTCGGCCTGCCGGACGCCGCCGTGCAAGAGTCGCGGGAGCGAGTCCGCAGCGCGATCAAGAACACAGGACTGGAGTTCCCGCTGCGGCGGATCACCATCAACCTCGCGCCCGCCGACATCAAGAAGCAGGGGCCGGCCTTCGACCTGCCCATCGCGGTCGGAATCCTGGCGGCGACCGGGCAGGTGCGGAGCGAGAGGATTGCGGAGGGCATGTTCGTCGGCGAGCTTGCGCTGGACGGGGCCGTCAGCCCTGTTTCGGGCGTTCTGCCGATGGCGATCAAGGCGCGGGCGGACAAGCGGCCCTTCCTAGTCGTCCCCGAAGCCAACGCCCGCGAGGCGGCCATCGTCGGCGATGTCAAGGTCTACGCCGTCCGCTCGCTGGCCGACGTGGTCGTCCTGCTGAACGATTTCGACGCCCAAACGCCGCTGACGGCGGACCCGGACGCGCTGCTGCACCCCGCCGGCGCGGACGACCTGGACTTCTGCGAGGTCAAAGGGCAGGAGCACGTCAAGCGCGCCCTGGAAGTCGCCGCCGCCGGTGGTCACAACATCCTTACACTGTGTCCTTTTTCCACTCCGTCAAGGCCCCTGAGAAGAACCCGGTAGGACTCCCCTTCCGGCGTGATGCTCTCCACCACCCGCGCTAACAGGCCGTGCCGCTCTCCGTCCGTGAGAAGCGGGTTCCTTAGTGCCGCCTCTATGTCAAGCAACGCCTGAGCGAGTAGCAGGCCGTTGTCTTCCTTCCCCTCTTCCGCCTGCCCTCGTTGGTCTTCCACCTCCCGAAGCCGGGTCGTCAGGCTGACCCGCTCTTCCGCGATTTTGGCGAATGCCGAAGCATAGACGGCGGGGTTCGCGCCGGCCTGGATACCGGCGACCTGCGCGTCTACAGTTGCCCTCTCTTTGGCGTCTAGGGCGCGCAGGGCCGTCTCTAGCCGCTTCACCTCATGCGGGTCGTACCCCGCGCTCTCCTGCCGCCTGTAAGCCGCCAGAGCCGCCGTAACGAGTTCGGGCGCGCGTGACACGTCGGCCACACCCCGAAGAATCACAGGCTCGACATGATGCGCGTGATACGCCTGCCGGTTGCAGACGACTTTGGCAGTGTTCCGGCTCTGCCGACTGTTAGGACACTTGTAAAGATGCTCGTGCTGAATGTTCTTGCCGCCGTGCGTCGGCTTGTCTCGCTTGCTCCCGGTCATGCTCTTGCCGCATATGGGGCAACGCAACAGGCCCCCGAGCAGGTGACGCCGCTCGGGGTTGCCGCCGTACACGGCGCGCGCTTCCCCGAGTCTCACCTGTACCTGCCGCCAGACCAGTTCTTCAACAAGCGCGGGGCATTGGATGGTGAGGTGGGTTTCCTGTATGTTCAGATGCACCACCGTTTTCAGGCCGACCTCTTCCGCCCGCCGAAGATGCTTGCCATACGTCGCCTCGCCTATGTAGCAGGGATTGACAAGCACCTTTTTGAGTTGGCTCGGTCGCCAGTATTCGCCGCCGAACTGCGTCTTGACGCCGCCCTCATTGAGCCACCGGCAGACTTCACGCAGGCTTTGGCCCCCCGCATAGCGGTTGAACGCCTCAGTCACGATTGGCGCGGCTTCGGTGGGGACGTAGGTTCCCGCCGCGTTTTCCGGGTAAAGGCCCTGTTCCTTGTCCTTCTTCGTGATGACGTGCAGGCCGAACGGGGACCGGCTCCGTTGCGGCTGAATGCCCGCCTGAGCGCGCCGGACTGCCCCGCCCTTTGTCCGCTCGCTGATGGTGTTCCTTTCCAGTTCGGCAAGGGCCGCGTACATCGTCAATGTGAAGACGCCTTGCGCGGACCTGTCAAAAATAGCGTCGTCGGTGATAACGTCGCCGCCCGCCTGTTGTACCCGCCGCACTATGTCAAGAATCACAGCGGCGCTTCTGCCGATGCGGTCTATCTTTGTGGCTAAGAGCGTGTCCGCTTCGCCCGACTCGATGAGCCGAAGGGCTTCAATGATGCCGGGCCGGGAGGTGTAGCGCGTCCCTGAAACGCCGGGGTCCTCGCACACCGCGACCACCTGCGCGCCCATTGCGCGCGCTTTAAGCAGGCAGGACTCCCGCTGGCCCTCCGGCGACGTGCCGGTCAGTTGTTCGTCTGTGGATACACGCCAGTAGACAACGGCCTTCGCCTGTTTGGTCGTCTGATTATTCATGCTTCTGCCTGTCCTTCTCTAGCCACTCGTTGAACTCTTTTTCAAGAACCTTTCCAGTCTGTTCGCGCCATTCGTTGTATTCCTCCCTGAGCGCGCGCCGTACTGTTCCCGAAAGACCACCCTCTTGCTTCTTCGCCCATTCCGCAGTGTCTTCGTCAAGTACGACGGAGTAAGTGTTGCGGTCTTTTCCTGCTGGCCTGCCGCGTTTGCGCGGCGAATGTCCTTCTTGTTTTTCCATACTCATATAACGCATAATTTTTATACAAAGTTCCTACAATAAATGTGTATTTTTTATGGAAATAAATGGGTATAATGTATCAAAGCGCGTCGGAAAATAAGAAAGGCTGGCTATGGACACACAGACAAAGCCGAAGAACACAAAGGGCAGGCCCGTCATGGTGGAGTTCCCTGAAACCCTATTGCTACAGATAGACAGGCAGGCGCAACGCGAACTGCTGTCACGCTCGGCGCTCATCAGGCGCATGGCGCGGGACTATGTGACTCAGCAGGGAGGGTCGAACAATGAGCGTCAAGCCGCTTAACAAGCCGAACCCCGTCATGGTGGGCTTTTTCGCGGAAGCCCGGCGACTGGCGCAACTAGGGCGCGACCGGGAAGATGCCCGCGTAGCGCGGGAGATAGAGGAGTCCGGCGGCGTCGGAGTCGTGTGTGCGCCCTGGCGCCACAGGTGTACGCGAGAGCAATACGAGGCGCGTGGCCTGAATCCCTACGTCACGCCCGAACCGGGCAGGCCCCCTCAGAACGGGCCTATCATTCAGGAGTAGGAAATGAGACAAATCTGAGACGGCCACACACAGATAGAGCCGCGTTGCTGATACAACGCGGCTCTAAAGAAAGGTCAACAAGGAGAGAACGCCATGCCACTGGCGCAAAGTCATTGTACCACGTTTCAGGAACAATTACACCCGAACAAGCACACAGTTTCAGACCCGGTTTACTCCCACCCCGCCGCGATTCGGGTGGAAGTCTTGGAACGGTTCAGAGCAACATCAGGCCCTTGCCCGGAAGGAAGCAACAACCGGAAAATAGGCACGGCTAAAGATAGCCCGGCCATTCTGACGGCCTGCAAGACTCCGCGCCTTGTCGTATGTCGTGACGGTCAAGCGCGATACGTCGGCTGTCACCGCGCCGGGTGTCAGGAGTGCCGTTCAGAGCGCGACCGGAAGTTGTTCCGGCGGGTTGCAGTGGAATTGAAGCGGCGCAAGGCCGACGTTGTTTACATCATGGCGCGGTTCGGGCAGGCCGCTCAGAGCCGTTTTACCGCCCTCCCTGATGCCGTTGTGCGTTCGGCCATGCTGGGCGCGTTGAAGGCCGTAAGACGAGCGCGCAAGGGCGGCAGGGGCAGACCTGCATGGCCGGGTTGCAGTCTTGAATACGTTCGCGCAGTCGGTGTAAATGACGGGGGCATTTTAGACGGGGTTCAGCATCATCATTTAGTGATAAAGTTGTCGGCTCTTCCTGGGAGTGAACTGCCGTCGCTTAACGAACTGAAAGGTGAACTGCTGTTTTACTACTGCCGCGCTCTGGCGAAGGGTCTGCCGACAAAGGAGGTTGCCGAACAGACGTTCCCACCCGACATGAAGCAAGGGAACTTAATATATTTTGAGCCGTGCCGGGATAAGATAGCGGCGGCTCGCTACATACTGTGCCAGCAGGAAGGCACGTTCTTACCGGGTTTCCGGCGTCGAGGAATGAGCCGCCGGTTTTTCAGTCAGAAAGGAACAGAGACAATGGACAAGGGCAAAAATGACGTTGTTGACAGCAAAAGCGAACAGATGTTCCCGCGCGCGGGAACGGCAGGCCCCGCGCCGGAACCGCTGAGTCAAGCCGAGGCCGAACAGTTGCGCCCCGTCAACGCGGCGGGCGTACACGTTCCTTCTGAGCAGGCCGCGTCTCAGCAGGTTCCTTCTCAGGCAGAAGGCGAGCAGGTTCCGGTCAAGGTTCCCGACCCGACATGGCAGGAACGCCTTGCGCGTGAGAACGTCATGGCCGACACCGACCACGCGAATCGTGAACTAGAGCGCGCGGTCGTCAAGCCGCTATCGGGAACACTCATTTCCCTTGCCGGGGCCGTTGCGCCTGTCCCTGCTGTATCCGTCAACCTGTCTGAGACGGCCTCAGAAGACACGCACGGGGCCGCGCAGGAGGTCGCGCGGCTCAGGTCACGGCTGGCAGAACTGGAAGCACAGAAGGGCAATTCTAAGGGTTCCCTGCGTTCACAGGTGGAAGACGACATTGACACTGCCCGCGACCAGTTGAAGCGGGCGAACCATCATTTCCTGCAATGCAGGGTTGCCGACGTGCAGGCGATGGCAGATAAAGCCTCTGAACAGTGGCAAGAGGTACAGGCAAAAGCAGAGCAGGCCGTCAAGGAACGTGATGCCGTTGAATGGCGACGCCGTGACGTTCTGGAAGAAATGCGGCAACTACGGATAGACCTTCGGGTGTCAGGACTGGCGTTACCCACGTCATAAAGGAAAGGTGAACATGATGAAAGTGAACATGATGAAGACGAAGCGGAAAAAGACGCAGACGGAAGAGCAGAAGCAGGCGAACGCCGCCCTGCGTCGGCAGGCTCAGGCGGGCCGTATCACGGTTGACCAGAGCGGGCGGGTAAGGCAGACTGCTTCGGGGCAGTTCGCGCCCGCCGACATGAACGCATTCATTCGCCGCAGTGCTTCGCCGCAGACGAACGCCGACACAGAGGGCTAGAAAGGGAGGCCATTCATGGGGCGGGTCTGCACAGTCTGTACGCACCGGGACAAGGGCGCGATTGATAAAGCCCTTGCCCTGGGCGAAGCCGCGAACCGTCGCATAGCGTCGCAATACGGGGTCTCCGAAATCGCCGTCAGGCGTCATGCCTCCCGTCACCTGCCCGCGTCGCTTGTGGAAGCGGCGGGCGCGGAACAGATGCGAAAGGCCCTTGACGTTCTGGGGCAGTTGCGCGCGGTGAACGCCGCGAGTCATCAGGTCTTAAAGCAGGCGCGGGAAGCGAAAGACCATGAACTCACATTGAGGGCGATTGACCGCGTGATGAAGCAGATTGAACTGCAAGCAAAACTGCTAGGCGACCTTGACGACAGGCCGGTCTTGAACGTGGTTGTCACGCCGGAATGGGTTGCACTTCGGACGCGCATGGTATCCGTGCTTGCGCCCTATCCAGAGGCCCGCGCTGCTCTTGTGGAGGCCATTGATGCTGATGCCTAGCCCCGCCGTTGTACGCCCTTCACAGGGCATTACAGGCGACTTCCTGACGGCCCTTGACCCCGTGCGGCTGGCGCGCGCCGCTGGCATGGAGCCTGACCCCTGGCAACGGGACGTTCTGCGCTCAGGCTCTTCACGACTGCTCTTGAATTGTTCACGTCAGAGCGGCAAAAGCACGGTCACAAGCATTGCCTCTGTGCATACCGCCCTTTATGAGCCGGGCGCGCTTATCCTGCTCTTGTCGCCTAGCCTGCGTCAGTCAACGGAACTGTTCCGCAAGTGCCTGAGTGTCTACCGCAAGTCGGGTCGGCCCGTGCCGGCGACGGCGGAGAACGCTTTATCGCTTGAACTGGCGAACGGGGCGCGCATCGTCTCGTTGCCGGGGCATGAGGAAACGGTTCGCTCATTCTCAGGCGTCCGTCTCATTGTCATTGACGAAGCCTCGCGCGTCCCGAACGACCTGTACGTCAGTGTCCGCCCCATGTTGGCCGTCAGTGGCGGCAGGCTGATAGCCCTGAGCAGTCCATTCGGTACGCGCGGATGGTTCTATGAGGCATGGCGCGGCCCTGAGCGTTGGCAACGGTTTGAGGTTCCGGCGACGCTCTGCCCGCGCATCATGCCGGAGTTCCTAGAGGAAGAGCGGCGCGCGCTCGGTTCCTTCTGGTTTGAGCAGGAATATATGTGCCGGTTCCTTGACGCGCAATCGGCGGCGTTCGCTACCGCCGACATTGAGGCCGCGTTTGACGGGGAGGTTGAAACATGGAGCCTGTGACCGGCAAGTCGGTTGAGAAGTTCGTGACTATCGGGGCAGACGTAGGGCAGAAGCAAGACCCTACGGCTATCTGCATAGTGGAAGCGCGCAGGGTCGTTGTGGAGAAGGGCGAAGGGTGGATTATCCCCGCCGGGCGCGTCCTGAGCGGCATGGACATTCGCCCCGTTCCTGACAAGGTGCAGACGGTGTATTTCGCCCGCTCCATTGAACGCCTGCCCTTGCAGACGCCTTACCCGAAGGTTGCAGAGCGTATCGCGGCAATCGCGCGGGGCCTGCGGAACTACGGGGTCACGCACCCGCGCTTGGTCGTGGACGCAACCGGCGTCGGCGGGCCGGTCGTGGAACTGATTGCCGATGCTCTGCGGGGCCTGAATGTTGACCTTGTGGCGGCGACGTTCACGCACGGGCAGAACTACACGAAGGGGAAGCGGGGGAACGCAACTCAGACGGCCTCAGTCGGCAAGGCGTTCCTTGTCAGCCGCCTGCAAGCCCTGTTGCAGACGCGCCGCCTGAAACTGCCGGACACGCAAGAGGCGAAGGCCCTTGCGAAAGAGTTAGAGATATACGAAATCAAGATTGACGAAGACGGCGGCGACAAGTACGGCGCGTTCCGGGTGGGGACGCATGACGACCTGGCAACGGCTCTCGGCCTGAGCGTGTTAGACGACCCGTTCATAGAGCGAGTCAGAAACGCCCTCTGTAGTTGCTGATAGAAACCACCGTAACGGTAACACAACGTTTATGGGGTACAATCCTAAGCAGGGGGGAGACATGATGACTAACGGCAGTAGAATTGACGGCTTGTGGGAACCGCTCTTTATCTCAGTCAGAACACTGGCGAGTTCGCCGCAAAGTGTGAAGAAACGGCTAGAGCAAGCCTACATTGGCTCGTTCGCAGCGCTCATGTCGGAAGAGTTCCCGGAGGACTTACGCGCCGATTTTGAGGCGCTGAAAAACAGGCTAAATAAATGGCCTCAGACGGGCGAAAGGGGAAGCGTGGAATATATTACACAGGCCATGACCGAAGAAGAAGCCTCCGAAGTGGCTATGCAGTTCGTCTCACTTTTTAGCGCCGTCGCCCGCCGTTACCCTGAGCGCGATTGAAGCCGTCAGCCGGTCAACTGCCTGTGACGGGCCGTAGTCGCCTCTAGGAAGGACGTAGCGGAGTGCTACGGCCTTCACCGTACCACGACCGCCCTCGTCTTTTTCCTGCCTGTACGGGCCGCTGCCTCGCTCAGTGAAACGTGACAACCTGAATCGTTCATGTCAACGCGCTAAAGGAACAATTTCGTGTTATAATGCAATCGTAGTCATAAAAGATGAAAGATGCGTTGCAACCATGAAATTGTTTTTTGCTCTACCCCTGACGTTCCTAATCATGTCTGCCCTTTTCGCTTTCGGGTCTGTTGCTTTGCAGGCAGACACACCAGTTACCCCACAAGTTGCAACCCCACCGGCTCTAGTGCAGCCTGAAAGGGAGTTGTCAAAGTCTAACTACCTGAACTCCTGGCACTCTCAGAATGATGTGACAATGACGCCGACCTCAGAAACGCCGTCAACCGTCACTTATGACGTGAGTTCGCTCAATGCACACTTCAAGGTATCGCCTGCCGATATTGTAAAGTGCATGGCTGACGCTTCACGGTTCGTTGAAAAGAACACCGGAGAAGACAAACTGATTGAACCCTACTACCGAACTCCTGCGGGTGTTCGCGGGTCACATGGTAAGGCTCACGAGTCAGGCGTCTGGCTTATTGACATGGACGGCACACCGTTTACGATTGAAGGGTATCATGCTTCGCACTTATACGAGAAGCCCGATGTTCCCGAAAGTTGGACAAAGAACGGTGCTTATTCTCATGCGCTCAGGTTCATAGTCAATCTGATGGACTTGCCGAAGATAGGGACTACAATCTTTGACAAAGATAGGCCCGCAAGTATGGGGGCGGTCACTGTGGAAAAGTTCATTCTTACCGACGATGCTAACCATGCCATACAACCCTTCACAGAGCATGGAATTGTCAACGGCGGCGTCAAGACGGCTTACGATACTTTTACAAGTGCAGGCAACAAATACAGGTCGGCTTTCCTGCCCTATTACTCGGACAACTACGTTGTCCGGTTCCCACTGTTTGACCCTGCAACTGGCAAAGCATATGTGAAGACGGGTTGCAAGAAAATCAAACTTCACATAATCACGCAGTCGGGCGAACAGGCAGTTGAATACGAACTAAAGTAACGCTGACACAACAGGCGTTTCCCGCGCGGGAAATAGAGAAAGGCCCGGCTTCACAACTTGGAAGCCGGGCCTTCTTGACAGACAGGCGCGAACCGTGTAGAATACAGTTCAGGCGGCGCGGCGGCGTGGAACGACTTCCACAAGCGTAGTTGAAACTGAACACAATAGGCTGCTGGTCGGCCCGCCCGGATCGGGAAAGACCATGCTGGCGCGTCGCGTCCCGTCCGTCCTGCCGCCGCTGACGCTCGACGAGTCGCTGGACGTGACCAAAATTTATTCGGTCGGTGGCCTGCTAGGCAGCCACACAGCTCTGGTGACGAAGCGGCCTTTCCGGTCGCCGCACCACTCGATCTCGAACGCCGCCCTGGCCGGTGGTGGCAGCACGCCGCGCCCCGGCGAGGTTTCGCTGGCCCACAACGGCATCTTATTTTTAGACGAATTACCCGAATTCAAACGGGACGTGCTGGAAGTGCTGCGCCAGCCGCTCGAAGACGGCCATGTGACCATCGCGCGCGTGGCGGGGACGATGACCTACCCGGCCCGGCTGATGCTCGTCGCCGCGATGAACCCCTGCCCTTGTGGGTACTATGGGGATACAGTCAAGACCTGCACCTGTTCGCCGCCGACCATTGCCAAATATCTACAGCGCATCAGTGGGCCGCTGCTGGACCGCATTGACATCCACATCGAGGTGCCGCGTCTGCGCCAGGATGAGATGATCCAGGGCGGCGGGTCGGGTGAGCCATCCGCCTCCATCCGGGGCCGCGTGCTGGGCGCGCGCGAGCAGCAGAAGCAGCGTTTCGATAAAACGGGTCTGCACTGCAACGCCCACATGGGCGCCCGGCAGATCAAGCAGTTCTGCCACGTCGCCGACGACGTCAAGGACCTGCTGCGCGCCGCCATCTCGCAGCTCGGCCTGTCCGCGCGGGCCTACGACCGCATCCTAAAGCTGTCCCGCACCATCGCCGACCTGGACGCCCAGGAAGACATCCAACTGGCCCATGTCGCCGAAGCCATCCAGTACCGCGCCCTGGACCGAAAGTTATGGGGCTAACAAGACGCTTGTGTAAGCTGTATGGACGTAGGGCAACTTTCTTACTGCCGCCCCCTGAAAGGTTACGGAAATGCAACTACAGCAGGCACTTAAGGAGCAGTATCATGCCGGGCTGGCGATGCTCGCAGAGTGCGTGGAGAAGTGCCCGGAAAGCCTATGGCTCGAAGGCGAGCACCCGCGTATGTTCTGGCGCATCGCCTGGCATGCGGCGTACTTCACGCACAACTATATGGCGCAGAACGAACAAGCCTTCAACGGCTCTGTCGCCGACTGGCCGTTGGCCGTAAGAACAGCACTCGGCGTCAGTGACACCCAGAAAGCGGTTGATGTTGAACCGTTCGAGCTACCGGAAGGCGTCACGCCGCTGACCAAGCGAGAGGTTGGCAGCTACATCGTCTACATCCGCAGCCTCATAGACGTGACCGTTGACAATCTCGATTTGGATAGCTCGGAGACCGGCTTCTCCTGGTACCCGAACATGACCAAGCTGTCGCACGAGTTGATGAACCTGCGCCATATACATGGGCATATAGGCCAACTGTCGGAGCTGCTGATGGCAAAAGAGATTGATATCAACTGGATTGCCAAGTCCGGTGGGCCGGGGCTTTGTTAAGCCGCTTCGCCAAAGTGTGTCTTTTGCACTAATCCTTGAAGGCTGTGCCTTCTTAACAGACAGAATCGAACCGTGTAGGATAGTCTGAGGCGGCAAGCGGCAGGACTTTAACGGAAGGCGACGTAACTGTTGCGAAGACGTAACTGTTGCGAACAGGAAATTGCGAAAACGAACTCCTGCAAGCATGAGTAAACAAGTGGGCGTAGATTAGAGGTAGCGGCAGGGAAGGCGGGCGGCGCATACATCGTGGAATTTATCAAAACGAACTGCCGACGCTTGCCCCTTTTCCTGCGTAACCTGTTCTACCTGGCTGTCGCAGTGTTCTTGCTAACCGGGCCGAAAGCGGCTTGCGCTCAGAACAGTCCGCAGATCGCCATTGACAATGCGGACTGCGTGGCGACGGATGCGCTTGGCCGTAAGCTGCCGTCTTACGCAGAGGTCGGCGGGCCGAAGCCGAACCGCTATGTGGGGCTGTTCTACTGGCAGTGGCATGGGCCGGATCGGTGGGGGGCGGATTACAACGTCACCGAGTTTATGAAGACGCACCCCGGCTTCAAAGACTTCCAGGCGCACCCGAAAGGCGGGCCGGACTATCCGACATGGTTCTGGGCCGAGCCGCTGTTTGGGTATTACCTTTCGACCGACCCCTGGGTCATCCGCAAGCATCTCGTCATGCTTTCCGACGCGGGTGTGGACTTTCTGTTCCTGGACTACACCAACGGCAGCATTTATGATGCCGAGTTGACGCAGTTTATGGCGGTGGCGGAGGATTTGAAGGCCAAAGGGGTTCACGTCCCACGCCTGGCCTTCTTCCTGAACTCCGAGCCGGAGTGGAAGATCGAGGCGCTTTACACCACCTGGTACAAGCCGGGCAAATACGATGACATGTGGTTTCAGTGGCAGGGCAAGCCGCTCCTGATGGTGGATCGGCCCACCCAGACCGTCAAGATGAAGGACCCCACCCTGCTGTCGGCTATTCAGGACTATTTCACCTGGCGTCCAACCTGGGCGTTTCACGATGCGGCCAAAGAGCCGACGAAGTGGCGCTTCATGGATGATCTGAACGACGGAGGCCGTCAGCGCCCCGCATTGGGGCCGGGCGGCAAGCCGGAGCAGATCGTCGTGAACAAGTCCACCGGCGGCCCGCTGTGGAACAACATGCAGAGCGGCGGCGTCAGCACCTATCCCGGCCATGTGCCGACCTACAACAGTCAGTGGCTGTCGGTGGACAACGCAAAGGGGTTGTTCTTCCAATATATGTGGAATAACGCGCTCAAATCTCCCGCTCCTATTCTGCTGGTGACTGGGTGGAACGAGTGGACCGCCTCGGTGTGGGAGACGCCCGGCGTCGTGTTCCTGGGCCGCACGACGAAAGCAGGCCAAGGTCATATCGTGGACGAGTTCAACATGGACTTCAACCGCGATCTGGAGCCGATGAAGGGCGGGTATGGCGACGACTATTACACCCAGTTTGTTGCCAACATGCGGCGCTACAAAGGGATGCGCGCCTCCGAGCCGCCGTCCGCGCCGCGAACAATTTGGTTACAGAAATCGTATAATCAATGGGACGGCGTCCGTCCGGTCTACCGGGATGCGCGCGGCGACGTGGTCAACCGGGATTGGAATGGGGCCACGCCTCATTCGCACTACACGGATAACAGCGCGCGGAATGACATCGTGCTGGCGCAGGTGGCACGGGACAGCGCCAACGTCTATTTCCATGTCCGCACATCCGCGCCGCTGACGCCGGCAACCGGCAAAAATTGGATGCTGCTGTTTTTGGACGCCGACGGCAAGGGCGCGACGGGCTGGCACGGCTACGATTTTCTGGTCAACCGGCGCCGGATGGGGAACCGCTGCACCATCGAGCGCAGTGTCGGCGGCGCGTGGCGCTGGGAGCCAGTCGGCGAGGCGGAGATCCGCCGGCAGGGCAGTGATCTGATGCTGGTGGTCCCGCGCAAAGCTCTGAGCCTGCTCCCGACGCGCGGCCCGCTCACGCTCGATTTCAAGTGGGCGGACAACCTCCCGGATAGGCCGGACATCATGGACTTTTACAGCAAAGGGGATGTCGCCCCGGACGCCCGCTTCAACTACCATTTTGCGGAGCCTGCACGTCAGGCATCTCGGCAGACACCCTAGGCAGATTCTGGAAAGCAGAGCAAGATGCGTTACAACACCCCTAACACGCCGATGGACACCCTGCGCGACTTCGTTACGCGCGGCGGCATCCCGGTTACCATGACCCTGCTCATTCTCAGTGTCGCCTCGTTCTTCAGCGCCTTCTTCTCGCCCAACATCGCCGCTCCGTTTCTCGATCAGCACGTCCTGTTTCCGGCGCGGAACCTGATGCTGGAGCCGTGGACCTTCCTGACCTATCCGCTGTTCGAGCCGAGCGTGATCTCCATGCTCCTCGGCGGCGTCTTCCTATGGCTCAGTGGGGGCAGCCTGGAGCGGAGCTGGGGCAGCGCGCGTTACGCGATCTTCTTCGCGGCGGTGACGGCGATCTCCGCCCTCTCGCTGCTGTTAGGGGGTTTCCTGTTCCACCAGAGGCCGCCGACCCTTTCCGGGTTCTTCCTGCCGTTGAGCGCCCTCATCGTCGCCTTCTGCATGCTGAACGCCGAGCAGACGATCCGGCTCTACTTTTTCCCGGTGCGGGCCAAGTACGTTGCCATCATCGTCACGGTGATGACGCTGCTCTCCTTTGGGCCGATCTTTGGGGTGTTCGCCTGCGGCGGCATCCTGGCGGCGTTCCTGTATGTCAAGTTCGGCCGCTCCTGGGGCAACATTGGCTACGACACTGCCCCGCGTCGGAACTTCCGAGGGCCGGACCTGCGGATGGACACGCGCCCCGCTCGGCCCACGTTCCGCACCACGCTGGATGGCTCACCGCAGCAGCGCAGCCCCCTGGACTTTGCCGGGCGCTGGAAGGACTGGCAGGAGCGCCGCCGTCTGGAAAAACTGTGGCAAAACTCAGGGCTGCCCGGCTCGGAACCGGAATGGCGCGACGATGAGAAACGCCGCCGCTAAGTGCTAATGCCTCTTAGAGACCTACTGATTCTCGGCTCGATCATCGGTTCAAGGAGGAACGACTCAAGGATGTCTATAATGAAGAAACATTATCCGTACCCCTTCTCGGCGGCACTGCTGCTGATCGGCGCCGCTGCATTTGCTGACGCCCCGTCTGCCGCCCCTGACGTCACGGTGCCGTCTGCCGCATCGGCCACATCGGTCAGCACGGCGCATGTGGACTACTACCGCAACAACATCGGTCACACCGGCGTAGCCGACGAGAAGCTGAACGCTCCATTTTCAGTGCTCTGGCGGCACACGACCGGATACTCGAAGAACAACCCCGCCTCGCCGGTTTATGCCGCCTCGACCGTTTACTTTCCTTCAGGCGGTGCGTTGTACGCCTTGAATGCCGCCGACGGGACGACGCGGTGGCAGTACCCGGCGGACGGCAAGGCGCGCACCTACTTCGGGACTACGCCTTCTCTTTCCGGCGGCTTCCTCTACGTCACCGACGACAATGGACAAGCCTACAAGCTGGACGCCGCAACCGGCAAGGAAGTCTGGACCGCGAAACTGGAAGGCGCCATCCGTTCCGCCCCGATCATCAGCAACGGCGCCGTATACTTCGGCAGCGGCAACAGCCACTGTTACGCGCTCAGTGCGGACACAGGACAAATCCTCTGGGACACCGCGACGGGGGGGGCGATCACCACGTCACCCACCATTACAGGCGGCCTCGTCGTATTCACCTCCTCGGACAACAATGTCTACAGCCTTAACGCTCGGACGGGAAAAAAGGGCTGGGCAGTCCCGTTTGCAGCCGATCCCAGCCTTGTGCCTCCTGTCTATGACGGCGCCACCCTGTACATCACGGCGGGCGATACTGTCTACAGCCTGGACCCAAACAACGGCAATCGGCGATCCACGATCAAGCTGCCGACCAACGTCCTCATCCCGCCGACCGTCAGCAGCGACTCAGTTTATGTCATCACGCAGACCAACGTGCTTTACGCGCTGACGCTGGCGGGGCGTGAGCGATGGAAAATCACGCTGGACGCCGCGGAAACCGCCCCGCCCCTGCTGGCCGGCAGCCTCCTCCTGGTCGCGACACAGCCGGGCGTTTTGTCCGGCTACGACTCAGGCACCGGCAGACTGATCTGGCAGTATGCCGCGCAGGCCAGCGCAACAGACAGCCAGCCGAAATACCCCTCCACATCCATCTACGCCGCGCCGATCGTGGCGGCGGGAACCCTCTATGTGGTCAGCGATGATGGATCGCTCACTGCGTTCCGTTCCGATGCACCGGGCAGCATCGGCCCGCAGTTTACGCAGATGGTTCCCGAAGCCGGCGCGAACGTGCGCGGTGAGGGCCTGACCTACGGCGCACTCGTCATGGCGGAAGGATCGGGCGTCAATCCCGCCTCCGTGAGTCTTAAGGTAGACGACGAGACGGATACCAAAGCCCTCTATCATGCCGGGCAGAACGCCGTCTACAATACCCGAACAACGCCGCTCAAGGATGGTGAGCACAAGATCACGCTGAAGGTGGCCGACTGGCGCGGCAATGTCACCACGCAGAGCTGGAGCTTTACCGTCGGAGACCAGGGGGGCGGCTTCCCCGGCACGACCCCAAATCTCCCCGGCAGCGGCGGCTTCCCCAGCGTCCCAAACCTCCCTGGAAATGGCGGCAATCCAATTAGCCCTGGAAGGCCTGGCCGCGACCCAGGGGTGCCGCCGCCGCCGCCGATCACGCCGTTCTAAGGCAACTTCCGCCGATCATGCCGTTCTAAGGCAACTTCTCAGGCGATTTCAAGACAACAGGAGGAAAAGATGGCTATGGAAGGCCCCGTCAACACGGAAGCCTGGATGCGGCTGAATGCCGTCGAGTTTGCGCCGCATCGTCTACACGCTCTGCTGGGCGCCTATGGCGGAGATCCCGCCGCACTGTTCGCGGCTTCTCCCCATGAGTGGGTCGAGCGGCTGCCGCACCTCAACGAGAAGCGCCTGGCACATCTGAAAGCCGTCCGTGATCGTGATCTCGCCCGCGATCTTGCCGCTCTGGAAAAGAGCGGCGCGGGCCTGGTCACGCTTCAGGATGAAACCTACCCTGCGAACCTGCGCCCGCTTCCCGACGCCCCGCCGGTCCTGTTCGTGCGGGGGGAGTTGATCCCCGAAGACAAATTCAGCCTTGCCATCGTTGGTTCACGCCGCGCCACGAACTATGGCCTGACGCTGGCCCATCAGTTCGCGCGCGAATTGACCGCTCATGGACTGGCAATCGTCTCAGGCGGCGCGCGCGGCGTGGATTCATATGCACATCGCGGGGCAACCGAAGCCGGTGGTCGGACACTGGCATTTTTAGGCTGCGGCGTGGATGTCCATTATCCCAGCGAGAACCGCCGGTTGTTTGACGAGATCGCCGGTGGACGCGGCGCCGTCCTCTCGGAGTTCCCGATGGGGACCAAGCCGGAACCCTGGCGCTTCCCCGCGCGCAACCGCCTCATTTCCGGCTGCTCACTTGGCGTACTGGTGATCGAAAGCCCTGCCGACAGCGGCTCCCTGATCACGGCGCGCGAGGCGGGCGATCAGGGACGGGAGGTTTTCGCCATCCCCGGCCCGATCGGGCTGGGCCACAACTCCGGCTGCCACAAGCTGATCCAGGACGGCGCCAAGCTCGTCGAGACCGTCGAGGACATTCTGGGGGAACTCGGCGTCCTCGCCCTGCGCCGGCCCGGCGCGTCCCCTTCTCCTGCCCCCGTTCCTCCGCTCCCGCCCGAACAGCGCAAAGTGCTGGACATGCTCACGCTCCAGCCGCGCCAGGTCGAGGGCATGATCCATGAGAGCGGCCTGACGCCTCCACAGGTCATGGGTATCCTCACGCTTCTGGAAATGCGCGGTCTGGCAAAGCGTGTGCCGGGCAATGCCTTTGTGCGGGTTTTGTGAGGCCGGCTGCCTGAAACTGCCTCTATTTGCCTGCGACCAAAAAGACGGCTTCTTTGAGAGAGGCCGTCTTTCGTAAAAGTGCTCTCACACCCATGGCGCACGGCCCGTCTGCTAGATCGACTTGGCTAGAAATTTCCACTTCGAGAATCACCCGGAACCGCCGGCAAAGCGTCAAGCGAACGGCTCCCATCACTCAGGATAGGACCAAGTGGGGTAAGTCTGAAACTTGCACATTGACCGGCGCCCCATCGGCGCCGCTATAGGAGGTCCCGATTTGCGGTTTCACTTCCAGGTAACAAAAAAGTCATTTGGGTGTTATAATAGAAGGAACATTGAGGGAAAAGCAGATCATGGCAAAGAAGTTGATCATCGTCGAGTCGCCGGCCAAAACCAAAACGCTGAAAGGGTTTCTGGGCAGCGATTATCAAATAGAAGCCAGCATGGGCCATGTTCGGGACCTGCCGGAAAAAAAGCTGTCCATTGACATCGAACACGATTTCGCGCCGACTTATGTGGTCATCCCGGAACGCAAGGAAGTCGTGGCGAAGCTGCGGGCCGCTGCCAAGAACGCCAGCGAAGTTTATCTCGCGTCGGACCCGGACCGTGAGGGAGAGGCGATCTCCTGGCATCTCCAGGAAGCGCTGGGTTTGAGCAATCCCCGGCGCATCCAGTTCAATGAGATCACGAAGTCCGCCGTGCAGGCCGCCCTGCTGAACTCGCGAAGCATTGACATGGACCGTGTCAATGCCCAGCAGGCCCGGCGCGAGCTGGACCGGATCGTCGGCTACAAGATCAGCCCGATCCTCTCCAAAAAGGTCCGCCCTCGCCTTTCGGCGGGCCGGGTTCAGTCCGTGGCCGTTCGCCTGATCGCCGACCGGGAGCGTGACATCCTCGCCTTCAAGCCGGTTGAGTACTGGTCCGTGACGGCCAGCCTGACGCCGGACACGGCAAAGAACAAGTTCGATGCGGCTTTGACCGAGCGCGACAGCAAGAAGCTGGAGATCCCCAATAAGGCGGCGGCGGATCAAATCCTCTCCGATCTGGACGGGGCCGAGTACCGCGTCAAATCTGTCAAGCGCAGTGAGAAGCGGCGCAACCCCGCCCCGCCGTTCATCACGAGCACCTTGCAGCAGGAAGCCTCGCGCAAGCTGGGCTTCAATGCCAAGAGGACGATGCAGGTCGCGCAGCAGCTTTATGAGGGGGTGGATGTCCCCGGCGAGGGGCATGTCGGCCTGATCACCTATATGCGGACCGACTCGACCCGCATCGCTGACGAGGCGCAGCAGGCGGCGCGCGCCCTGATCGTGCAGACTTACGGGGCGAAGTACGCCCCCGCCGCCGCCAAGCAGTATAAAAAAGGCGGCGCGGCCCAGGATGCCCATGAGGCGATCCGACCGACCGACGTGGCGCGGCTGCCGGAGCGCGTCGCCCAGACGCTCAACCGGGACCAGGAGCGGCTTTACAAGCTGATCTGGCAGCGGTTCGTCGCCTCGCAGATGTCCCCCGCCGTGTTCGATGTCGTGACCGTGGACATCGCCGCGCGCAACTACATCTTTCGGGCGACCGGCTCGACGATGAAGTTCGACGGCTTCCTGCGGGTCTACAACGAGGGCAAGGACGACCCAAACAAGGTCGAGGATGAGGAAAAACAGCCTCTGCCGCCGCTGACCGAGGCGCAGATGCTCAAGCTGCTCTCCCTGACGCCCAAGCAGCACTTCACCGAACCGCCCCCGCGCTTCACCGAAGCCACGCTGGTCAAAGCGCTGGAGGAGAAGGGCATCGGGCGCCCCAGCACCTACGCCGCCATCATCGCGACTATCCAAGACCGCCAGTATGTGGAGCTTTCCGAGAAGCGTTTCCGGCCCACGGAACTTGGTACGACTGTCAACGATCTTCTGGTGAAGCATTTCCCGAACATTCTGGACATCGCGTTTACGGCGGGCATGGAGACCCAGCTCGACGCCGTGGCCGACGGCAAAGAGGACTGGGTCAAGATGATGCGCCGCTGGTACGACCCGTTCGCTGAGAGCGTGACGAAGGCCGGGGCAGAGATGGAGAACCTGAAGGTGCCGCCGCGCGAGGCCGGGCAGGACTGCCCCACCTGCGGCAAGCCGATGGTCATCCGTTCCAGCCGCTACGGCGAGTTCATCTCCTGCTCGGACTACCCGAAGTGCAAAACTATCGTCCGGCCCGAGGCGGAGAAGTCCGAGGGTGAATGCCCCAAGTGCGGCAAGCCGATGGTCGAGCGGGCCGGACGCTTCGGCAAGTTCATTGCCTGCACGGACTATCCGGAGTGCAAGACGACCAAGCAGGTGGCGACGGCAAAAATAGATGTCCCCTGCCCCAAATGCGGCGGCGAGGTCGTCCAAAAGCGCAGCAAAAAGGGCGCGACCTTCTTCGGGTGCGCGAACTATCCCGGCTGCGACTTCGTGGCTTGGGGCAAGCCGGTCGGCCGCCCCTGTCCCAAGTGCCAGTCGCCCCTGATCGAGAACACGTTCCGGGGCGGGCGCGTGGTCGGCATCAAATGCAACAATGCCGAGTGCGACTACAAAGAAGCGCTGCCGCCCAAACCCAAAGAGGACACTTCCGAGGGCGTGGAGTTTGCGGACGCTGACGCGCCCCCGGTTGAGCGGGAACTGGCGGCAGTTTAATTTTTCGGGGGATGATCTGAGTTCATGTTAGCGCTGAATTTCTATACAGACCTATACGGTGAGGCTTTGAAGAAGGGCCGCAAGTCGGCCACGATCCGGCTGGGGGACAAGAGCGACAAGTACCAGACCGGGCAGATCGTCTGGGTGACGGTGGGCCAGCGGTTCGCGCGGCGCAAGAAGATGTTTTGCGCCATTCTGGATGCCGTCGAGGTGAAGCCGTGCGGCGACCTGTCGCCGCGCGACGTCCAGCGCGAGAACCCGGAGATGCGCGGCAAAGAGGAAGTAATCCAGCTTCTTTCACGCATCTACGGGCGCGATGTGACCGAGGAGGAGACCTGCACGGTCATCTACTTCTCGCCGGTGGACGAGTACGAGCTATAGATGCCTATGTCTGAAGAAATCACCATCATCGGCGGCGGCCTGGCCGGCAGCGAGGCCGCCTGGCAGGCCGCCAACACGGGCGCGAAGGTACGGCTGATCGAGATGCGGGGGGTCAAGCCGACGCCGGTTCATCAGGGCGACCGTCTGGCGGAACTGGTCTGCTCCAACTCGCTGAAGTCCAACTCGCTGACCAACGCGGCGGGCCTGCTCAAAGAGGAAATGCGGCGGCTGGACTCGCTGATCGTCGCCGCCGGTGACATTTCCAGCGTTCCCGCCGGCGAGGCCTTGGCCGTGGACCGCGAGCTGTTCGCCGCCTGCATCACGGGCAAACTGGAAGGCCACCCGAACATCACCATCGAGCGGGCTGAAGTGACGACAATTGACGAGAGCCGCGTCCACATCGTCGCCACCGGCCCGCTGACGTCGGACACACTGGCGATGGAAGTGGGCCGACTGACGGGCCAGTCCCAGCTCTTCTTCTACGACGCGGTGGCTCCGACTATTGACGCTTCCACGATCAACCGCGAAATCGCGTTTCCTGCGTCACGGTACGACAAGGGCGACCCCGCCTACCTCAACTGCCCATTCACTAAAGACGAATACCAGACGTTCTATGATGCGCTTCTAGAGGCCGAGCTTGCTCCCTTGCAGGAGCACGAGGCGAAGGTCCCCTACTTTGAAGGCTGCCTGCCCATCGAAGTCCTCGCCGGGCGCGGCCCCAAGACCCTCTGCTTCGGCCCGATGAAGCCGGTCGGCCTGACCGACCCCCGCACCGGACGCTGGCCCTGGGCCTGCCTCCAATTGCGCCAGGAGAACCGGGCGGCGACGCTGTATTCGATGGTCGGCTTCCAGACGCGCATGAAGTGGGGCGATCAGAAGCGCGTCTTCCGGCTCATCCCCGGCCTGGAGGACGCCGAGTTCGTCCGCTACGGCGTCATCCACCGCAACACCTACATCCAGTCGCCGCAGGTGCTCGACGACACGCTCCAAATGCGCGCTTATCCAAACGTCTTCTTCGCCGGCCAAATCACGGGCGTCGAAGGCTACGTCGAGTCCGCTGCGACGGGCATCTTGGCGGGCCGCAACGCGGCCCGGCATCTCCTCGGCCAGCCGCTGCTGACGCTGCCGGAGACGACGATGCTGGGAGCGCTCACCCACTATGTCGCCCACTATGACGGCAAGGATTTTCAGCCGATGAACTCCAACTGGGGCATCGTCCCGCCGCTGCCGGACCGAGTCCGCGACAAGAAAGAGAAGAACGGTCTTCTCGCCGAACGCGCCCTAACCGCGCTCGAAGCCGTGCTTCCGGCATGAAAAGATCGTCATGATCGAAGCCTGCCGCGATGCTTTTCTGCAACACATGGAAGCCGTCAAGGGCGCTTCGGCCCACACGGTCAAAGCCTATGCCGAAGACCTAAGCCAGTTCGTCGGATTCGCCGCGACTCAGGGGGTCACCGACATTCACACGGTTGATCCCGCCCTGTTGCGCTCTTTCCTCGCCCACCTGCAATCGCTCGGCCTCGCCCGCGCGTCCCGTGCCCGCAAGACCGCCACATTACGCTCCTTCTTCTCCTATCTTGCTAAACAATCCTTCCTCACCCGCTCCCCCGCCATCGGCCTGCGAAGCATCAAGACGGAGCGGCGTCTGCCCAAATACCTTCGCTCCGATGAGATCGAGTCGCTGCTGGCCGCCCCCAACGCCGGGACGCCGCTCGGTCTGCGCGACCGCGCCCTGCTGGAAACGCTCTATGCCTCAGGAATGCGCGCAGGGGAATTGGTAACGCTTGGTGTGGCCGACGTGGATTATGATGAGGGCGTCATCCGCGTCATCGGCAAGGGGAACAAGGAGCGCATGACCCTGCTGGGGCGGCAAGCCGTCTTCGCGCTCGATCGGTACATCCGCAAGGGACGGCCTGCGCTTGTTCTGAGGGCGGACAAGGACGGCGGCGCGCTTTTCGTCAACCGCTACGGTGAGCGGCTCTCGGACCGAGGCGTCCGCAAGCTGTTCGACCGCTACTGCGGCATGGCTTCGACGCACCTAAAGATTACGCCCCATGTCCTGCGGCATACGTTCGCCACGCATCTGCTGTCCAACGGGGCTGACCTGCGGCTGATTCAAGAACTGCTCGGCCATGCAAGCGTCGCCACGACGCAGATGTATACGCATGTGAGTACGGAGCGTCTGCAAGAGGTTTATGACCAAGCGCATCCGAGGGCGAAGAAGACGTAGGGCGGGTAGCAGCCTCAATCCGGGAGTAGCGGACGGCCAATCTCCCAATGATGGCCGAAGGGATCAACCATGCGGCCCAAGCGCCACCCATGCGCTTCCTCCACGGCGAATACCTCTCGGGCGCCTGCCGCAAGTGCCTTCGCGAACACCTCATCAGGCTCCCGCACGGTCAAGATCATCCGAGCAGAACCACCGCCCAGAGACTCTGGACTGAAGTTGCCATGCTCAGGAGACTCGTCACTCAGCCAAAACTCCGCGCCATCAACAGATAGCCGGGACACCACCGCACCGGTGGGGTCCTCCACACGATAGACCTCACGCGCCCCGAATGCCGATTTGTAAAAATCAACCGCTTGCACACCATTCCGAACCGACAGCATGGGGGCGACCGAACACACAATAGAAGCCCCCGAAATCGCGTTGGTAGACATCTATCCCTCCTCTATAATAAGCCCGGAGGGGCGCGATTTATCGCGCCCCTCAAAGCTCAGAACCGCACGGTCGTATCCTTCGGCAAGGCGGCCAATCGTGCCTTCACGTCCTCGGTCGCCTTCTCGAACTTCGGCTTGCCCAGCAGGGCGAACATATTGGTCTTGTACGCCTCCACGCCGGGCTGGTCGAAGGGGTTGATGCCCATCAAATACCCGGAGACGCCGCAGGCGCGCTCGAAGAAGTAAATCAGCGCCCCCATCGTGTAAGCGTCGCGCGTGGACATATGGACCGTCGAGTTGGGAACGCCGCCGTCGCGGTGGGCCAGCGCGGTGGCCTGGTAAGCTGTTCTGTTGACCTCCGCCATGGATCGCCCCACCAGGTAATCCAGTTCATCCAGGTTGTTGTCGGCTTTCGGGATGGTCAGGTTCGGCTCGCCGCTGTCCACGATCACGAACGTCTCCGTGATGGTGCGTCGGCCCTGCTGTATCCACTGGCCCATTGAGTGCAGGTCCGTGGTCAGCTCGACGGACGCGGGGAAGAATGAGATGTGACTCTTGCCCTCGCTTTCGCCGAAAAGCTGCTTCCACCACTCGGCGACGTAATGCAGGCGCGGCTCGAAAGTCGCAAATATCTCGATGCTGTAGCCTTTGAGGTAGAGAAAGTTACGGGCGGCGGCATAGAAATAGGCCGGGTTCTTGGCGACGTCCGAAACCGCACAAGCCGCCGCGACATCCCTGGCCCCGGCGAGCAGGGCGTCAATGTCCACGCCGGCGACAGCGATAGGCAGCAGGCCGACTGGGGAAAGGACGGACCATCGCCCACCGACATCATCCGCAATGTCGAGCGTCGCGTATCCTTCGTCCGTCGCCAGTTTCCGCAGCGCGCCTTTTTTGGCATCGGTTGTCGCCACGATCCGCTTTTTCGCTTCTTCCTTGCCCACCGCTTGCTCCAGGGCGTCCCGAAACAGACGGAACGCGACGGCAGGCTCCGTGGTCGTGCCGGACTTGGAAATGGCGTCAATCGAGAACCGCTTGCCTTGCAGTCTCTGGAGGATGCCATAGTGTTCATGCACCGATAGGGATTTGCCGGCAAAAACCACTTCCGGCCCCTGCCCCGGCGTCGCCACGGCTTCAATCACGGCCCGCGCACCTAAATAGGAGCCGCCGATGCCGATGGAGACAAGCACGTCCGAGTTGTCTTGGATTTGCGCGGCTAGGGTCTTGATCGTCTTCACCTCGTCCGGGCTGACGATCTTCGCCGGGTCCACCCAGCCTAAAAAGTCGGAGCCAAGCCCCCCACCCTGCGTCACCTTCTGATGCGCCAGGTCCACATTGTCCTGAAACGATTTGACTTCTTCCAAGTCCACGTCCGGGGCCAGATAGCCGTAGTCAAACGAGATGGGCAACGCCATGATGATCCTCCCAAATTAAAAAGGCGGAGGCTGCCTGCCTCCGCCCCTAGTGTACCCGGACTTGGCGCGGCTTACTCGCCCTGCCCTTTGTCCTGGAACAGCACGGTGATCACCATCGGCCCCCTCTCATCCTGGCCCTCCCACACCTCGCGCGGCGGGCAGGCAGGGACGAAGCCGTTCCGAGTGATCCAGTCGTAGGCCGCGTCATAGGCCCCCAGGATCGCTGGGAAGTCACACTGCTCCCCCACGGCAGTCACCGTCGCCGCTCTGCCCCCTGGCAGTTCCTTGACCACGACATCGCCCTCGGCGGTGAAGGAGCCACGGACGGGGAAGCAGACCTCCATGGGTCCGTCATCGCTCTGGGTCACTGGCCCATGAAAGATGCCCAGCGGAGCGCCGGTCGTTTCGCCCCCCTGCGCCTGAACGAACTCCGAGAGCCGGCCGAGGCTGCCTTTGATGTGCCGACCGAGAGCCTCCATGGTGATCCGCTTGGTGATGCTGACCACCTGCGTCTGCGGGACGTCCCGCACTTCCACTTCGAATGCCATTTTCGTCTCCTTGTTCAACTGGGCCATCAGGTCCCAGGCGGCGTGCCGGACCAGCACGGCCTGTGCCTCCACGCCCGCCCGGTAGCGCCCGACGATCTGCCGGGCCTCCTCCGGGGGCGCCGCCAGCACCTCCCGGATCAGCGCCAGCGGCATGTCCATCGAGCGCATCAAGCGGATGAGCCGCGCCGCAGGAACTTGGTCGAGCCGATAATATCGATAGCCTGAGTCGGGGTCGGTGTAAGCCGCCGGGAGGATGCCGAGCTGATCATAGAGCCGCAAAGCTTTCAGAGAAAGCCCGGCGGCCCCGGCGAAAGAGCCGATGGCGAGGAGGTTCTGCCGTGTTGTGTCCATAAGGGCATTATCCAGCCTGACCCAAGGGCAGAGTCAAGGGGTAGACGAAAAAAGGCGAAAAAAGGCCCGGCACTGGAAGTGCCGGGCTACTATGGAGTGAAAGTGCCTCTGGCACTGAGGAAAGCCGAACAGGACACATCTACAGTCGCGGAGCGACTTTCACTGAGAGTAGCCCGGCACTTTCAGTGCCGGGCCTCATCACTTGCCCCGGAAGAACTTGCGGAACTTGTAAAGCGTCACATCCCGGTTCATCTCGGCGATGGCCTTTGTCAACGGAATCTCTTTCGGACACGCCTTGACGCAGTTCTGGGCATTGCCGCAGCTTGTCACGCCGTCCGCGCCCGCGAGGGCTTCCAGGCGATCTTCCTTGTTCATCGCTCCCGTCGGATGACTGTTGAACAGCCGCACCTGGCCGATGGCGGCGGGGCCGATGAAGCTGGAGTGCGGGTTGACCTGTGGGCAGGCTTCCAGGCACGACCCGCAGGTCATGCAGCGGGAAAATTCGTAGGCTTCCTGGCGGTCCCGCTCGGCGATTCGCGGGCCGGGGCCGAGGTCGTAGGTGCCGTCAATAGGAATCCAGCCGCGAATCTTTTTCAGGTTTTCGAACATCCGGGAGCGGTCCACGGCGAGGTCTTTGACAACCGGGAACTTCGACATCGGCTCTACTGTGATGGGCTGGACCAGGTTGTCCACGAGCGTAGCGCAGCTTTGGCCGACTTTCCCGTTCATCAGCATGGTGCAGGAGCCGCAGACGTTTTCCAGGCAGTTCATCTCCCAAACCGGCGCGCTGGTAGCCTGGCCGCTGCGCGTGACGGGGTTCTTGCGGATCTCCATCAGGCAGGAAATGACGTTCATGTTCGGGCGGTAGGGAATGGCAAACTCCTCCCAGTAGGGGGCCGAGTGCGGGTCTTTCTGCCGCTTGATCTTGAGTACAATCATCTTCTGGTCAGACATTGGTTGTCTTTCTAATTCCTATCTGGCGGCAAAGGGGCGGGCGGGTGGACTGCCGGACGACGCGGTGTGCTGCCGACGTGCGTAGCCCCAATGATGGCATCAATGTCGGCCTTGAGGGCGGTCGCCCGCGCATCGCCGCCGAACGTCAGGTCCGGCGACCGCTGGCCCTTGTAGGTGATGAATGTCTGTGTTCCGAAGGACGCGCTCCGCATCCCGTGTCGGGCAGGCAGACTCGACAGCGGCATGGCAGCGGCGAGATCATGGAAGAACTGCTTGTTCATCGCCATTGGCAGACCAAGCTCCTTCCCATCCATGGTGGCGCCGCCCGTGGAGGAGACCGTGATCTGATAGCCTTTGGTATTGGTCGAGCCGGTGTTCTCGATCACGGCGGTCTCCGCTGGCGCCGCCTTCGGTTTCGCTTTTTGGGGCGCTTTCGCCAGGGCAGGAAGTGCGGCGAACATCAGGCCCGCCGCACCTAAAACAAGTACGTTATTGTGCGTTGACATCTTTTTCCCCTTGCTGCGAGACAGGATTGCTCGCCTTCACCGGGTCGGCTTCGTCCATCTGCTGGCTTCCGGTCAGCCAGCTTTGGCCGGCTTCCTTGACTTCGGCCTTTTCCTCGTCATAAGCCGTGTCGCGGCGGGCTTCCGGTGGCCGGGTACTCAGTTGATCGCCGCTGCCGTCCGCGTCGGCCCCCGCAGCGACCTGCATCTCCTGGACATCGGAGCCGGTCAGACCCGCGCCCATCGCGAGGACGCCATTTTTGCCGTTCGTCCCGCTCCCATTTCCGTTGACGGCAGCGGCGTAGCCGTTTGTTCCCCTGCCGCCAGTCGTGATGACCAGCGTATCCTTCGCGGCTTCCGCCGTCGGCGTTGCCGCCCCCTGCTCGTTCTTCTCCGCCGCATAATTCCGCAGGCGCGGCTTAATCAGGGACGTGTCTACATCCTGGTAAGACAGCCTCGGACCGTCGGGTGTCCACTCGGCAATCGTCGTCTTCAGGAACCGGGCGTCGTCGCGCTTCGGGAAGTCCGGCTTGTAATGCGCGCCGCGCGACTCGTCGCGGGCCAGCGCGCCCTGGACGACGGCGCGGGACAGGTGCAGCATGTTCTTGAGCTGCCTGGTGAACGGGATGAGCTGGTTGGTCCAGTCCGAGCTGTCCGCAATACCGACACGCTCCACGCGCTCCATCAATTCCTGAATCTTGGCGTCTGTGGCGCGCAGACGGTCATTGTAGCGGACCACTGTGACATTCTCCGTCATCGTGTCGCCCAGTTCCTCGTGCAGACGGTACGGGTTCTCATCCCCCGTCGAGGCCGCCAGCCGCTCGTACTTCTCCTGCTGGCGCGACCGTTCACGCTCGAACAGCGAGGCGGGCAGATCGTCCACGCTTTTGGGCAGGTGCTTGACGTAGTTGACTACGCCCGGCCCGGTGAGCTGGCCGCCGGTCAGGCAGGACAGCAGCGAGTTCGCCCCCAGGCGGTTCGCGCCGTGGTACTGATAGTCGCACTCGCCGACAGCGTACAGGCCGGGGATGCTGGTCATCTGGTTGCGCGGGTCGCCTTCCACCAACCCGCCCGTCGTGGCGTTCTTGACGAAGTCCACCCACAGGCCGCCCATCGAGTAGTGGACGGCAGGGAAGATACGCATCGGCGTCGTGCGCGGGTCTTCGCCAATGAACTTCTCGTAGATTTCAAGAATGCCGCCGAGCTTGATGTCAATCTGCTTCTTGTCCAGGTGCGTCAGGTCCAGGTAAACCTGGTTCTGGCCGCCGACGCCCATGCGCTGGTTGACGCAGACATCGAAGATCTCGCGGGTGGCAATGTCACGCGGGACCAGATTGCCGTAGGCCGGGTACTTCTCTTCCAGGAAGTAAAAGCGCTCCGCTTCGGGCACGTCTTCGCCGCGCCGCGTCTCTTGGGGATCGCGGGGCACCCACACACGCCCGCCCTCGCCGCGTGCCGATTCGGACATCAGACGCAGCTTGTCCATGCCCGGAATAGCGGTCGGATGGACTTGGATGAACTCGCCGTTGGCATAGCGCGCCCCCTGCTGGTAGACCGCCGAGGCCGCCGTGCCCGTATTCATCACCGAATTGGTTGAGCGGTTGTAGATGATGCCAGGCCCACCGGTGGCGAGAACCACGGCGTCGGCCTTGAATTCCTTGATCGTCATCGTCCGCAGGTCTTGGGCGATAATGCCCTTGCAGACCCCATCGTCGTCCTGGACCACGCCCAAAAACTCCCAGAACTCGTGCTTCGTCACATCGCCCGCCACCTCATGGCGTCGCGTCTGCTCGTCCAGCGCGTACAAAAGCTGCTGGCCCGTCGTCGCGCCCGCGTAGGCCGTCCGGTGGTGCTTGGTCCCGCCGAACCGCCGGAAATCGAGAAGACCCTCGCCCGTCCGGTTGAACATGACGCCCATGCGGTCCAGCAGGTAGATGATGCTGGGGGCGTTGTCGCACATGTGCTTGACCGGCGGCTGATTCGCCAGAAAGTCGCCGCCGTAGACTGTATCGTCCAGGTGCTCATAGGGCGAGTCGCCCTCGCCCTTGGTGTTGACCGCGCCGTTGATGCCGCCCTGCGCGCAGACCGAGTGGCTGCGCTTGACGGGGACGAACGAGAACAGGTCCACGGGGACGCCCGCCTCGGCGATCTTCACCGTCGTCATCAGCCCGGCCAGCCCGCCGCCTACAACGATGACCTTTGGTTTCGCGTTCGTGGCTACTGTCGCCATAGTGTCGTGCCTCTTAAGTTCGTTCCGACAAAAAGATGTCACCAGGAGCCGTCTCCGCCTTCCGGCGGCCACAGCCCTTGAATCTGGCGCAGCATCGCGATCTGCCCATAATGGTAGGCGCTGTGCAGCGCAGGACACTCTGCCAGGTCGTAGCCGATGCTGGTGTCGTCCCGGTCCGGGCTGGTTTCGCCCGCCTTCTCGGCGGCCACCTGAGCGCACACATCAAGCCCGTTCAGGAAGGCCGCCCGCAAGGCATCCCACTCCCCCGCTTGGGGAACTGGGAAGGTATCGTCCAGGTGTTCCGGGCGAGGCGGATTTTCGCCGCGCGCCCGCGCGATGTTGCGCTCCTGCCAATAGTGCATGTGCGCGACGATGTGGGCAATGGAGTAGAGCGAGCCGGTCGGAACGGCCAGCGCTTGCGCTTCGGTAAGGTCCCCCAGCAGCCGCCCCGGCGGCAGGAACTCCCCGCCGCCGGTCAGCAGTTCCCCAATGCCGGTAGCGGAGACATGGTACTTGTACGTCCCGTCACTCATCATTCGCCCCTTGCGTAAATTCGATCTGGTCGTAAACGTCTGCGAAATTCAGAGAGATAGACAGCGCAGGGATGTCAAGAATGCTGTCCAGTCCCGAAGTAAAGGTGTAGTTCCACTGACCATCTTCCGCGCGTGAGAACTGTTCAATGCGAGGCGCGTCCTGGCTAACAAGGAGATATACCACCAGCGACTCGACGGCCAGGTAACTGTGGAACTTCTCGCCGCGATCCTTGCCTTCCGTGCTGGGCGATAGCACCTCTGCCACCAACAGCGGGTTTGTGATGACAGTGCGGTTGCCGCTGAAGTATTGGCGTGGGCCGCATGTAACACTGACGTCAGGGTAGTACATCTGACCGGCGGCGCGCACCTTCACGTCGGAGGACATCACAAGGCAGCCGCGTCCGCGCAGCGCGGCGCGCAGTTCGGCGCCGGTGTTTATCGCGAGAGCGCCGTGATAATCTGTTCCCCCAGACATAGGCCGTATCTCCCCATCCACATACTCGGACTTATACTGCGCCGCATCTTCCAGGGCCAGGTATTCATCCTCTGTATACCGCCGCCTCTGTGTCTGCGGCGCGATCTCACGCTCTGCTATTGCCATTGTCTCGTTCCTCCTAATGCATCATCTTCACCGCCACCGGGGAAGCAGTGGTGATTTCGTTGACGCCGTCAAAATGTAGGTGTATTACCGTCGCCAGCCCGATCAACGTGAACACAGCGAACAGCCCCCAGCAGACGTATTGATTCATGCGCTGCGAGTGCGCCGAGATCGTGATGCCCCAGCGGATGCAGAAGTTCCACAGGCCGTTGGTGAAGTGAAAAACGGTCCCGATGATGCCGACCGCGTAGATCGCAAGGACCCAGGGCGAGGCAAGAGCTTGAGCCATGTGGGTGTAATCAATCATCTTCTCGGGCTGTGTGCTGCCGTGCCACTGCGCCCAATACTTCGCAAGGCTTGTATGCCACACATGGTAGCCGATGTAGAAGAGGGCGACGACGCCGCTGACACGCTGGAGGAAATACATCCAGTTCCGCCCGTACTGATACTTGCCCAGGTTTGGCTGGGCGTACATCGTGATCCAGATGCCGTAAAGAGAGTGGTATAAGATCGGCAGGTAGATCACCAGCACTTCCAGCACGACCACGAACGGCAGGTAGCCGAACACCTTGACGACCGTGTTGTAGGCGTCCGGCCCACGCAGGGCGTAGGAGTTGGCGATGAGGTGTTGGAGCAGGAAGAACCCGATAGGAAAAATGCCGGAGGCCGAGTGCAATCTGTGCCAGAGGTAAGGGTCGTGCAAACGCCCCTTCTGGTTGCTGGTCTCATTGGTGGTCTTCGGTTCCGGTGCTGCGACTGCCATGTAAAAACCCTTTACTAGCGTGAAGGGCTGTCCGCCCCCCGCTAAGACTCAACCTGCTGCATATGCGGGAGCCATCAACATGGCGTCCCTCATGCCCCCTGGGAGACGGTCACCAGCAATTTGCCTCTCGAACCGCCATGCTCCAACTGGGCCTGCGCCTCACCGACCTGCTCAAGCGTGAAGCGCCCGGAGAGAGTGAGGCGCAGCTGATGATCGTCCAGCATTCTCGCTACGCGCCCCAAGTCATCGCGGGTTGATTGTGCCAAGGCAAAGCGGGCTTGCTGACCGGGCGAACGCGCGAGAGCGAGGTCCGGCTGCCCCGCAGCCAGAACAAGCATACCGTCCGGTTTCAAGGCAGCCCACGATTGCTCCTCGGTCTTGCCAAGTGCGAGATCAAACACCAGGTCCATCTGGCCCGCAAACTCTTCAAGCTGATCCGTGTTGTAGTCGATCGCTACGTCTGCACCTAGTTCCCGCAGAAAATCCTGATTTTTGCCGGATGCGGTCGCGTACACGGTCGCACCGAACCGATGTGCGAACTGAACGGCGAAGTGGCCGACCCCTCCCGATCCCCCCTGGATCAACACACGCTGACCGCGTTGCATTTCGCCCTGCGTCATCAGGCCATGCCAAGCCGTCATTGCTGCCAGAGGAACCGCCCCTGCATCGACGACAGGAATGGATTGTGGAGAGGCAGCTACTTCGTCCGCGCGAAGGCAAACGTATTCGGCGAACGTGCCCCGACTGTATTCGGCGAACGTGCCCCGATCTGCTCCGGGAAAGCCATAAACCGCATCCCCGATTTTCCAGTCGGTGACACCCATGTCCACCTCTTCCACGCGACCGCTTGCATCGAAGCCGAGCAACAGTGGCAGGCGCTCTGCCGGGAACATGTGTGGCAGTTCGCCGGCGCGGGCTTTGACATCCACAGGGTTCACGCTTGTTCCCACAATCCGAACGAGGACTTCTCCGGGTTTCGGTGATGGCCGTTCGATCTCTTCCAGGCGAAACTGCTCGACTCCTCCGAACTGGGGCAGCAACATTGCCTTCATCTTCTTGGCGGCAGTTGTACTTGAGTCCTGTGACATGGCTGATTCTCCTCTTCTATGATACTGGCGGCTTATAACTCGTCCTTGTCTCATCCCCTATAGTGCCAGCCCAAGTATACCCAGCGGCGACGGAGAAGTAAAATGAATTATCTTTGTGGGTATGATAAGCACAGATTATGATAAACTTGGACAGCCTGCAAACATTTCTCGATCTCGTGGAGACCGGCAGCTTCTCGCGGGCGGCGGAAAGGAACTTCGTCTCGCAGTCCGCCGTCAGCCAGCGGCTGCGCGCGCTGGAACGGGAATACGGCCAGACATTGCTGGACCGGGGGCAGGGGCGAGGGCGCGTGACGCCGACGGCGGCGGGCGAGGCGCTGTACCGGGGGGCGCGCGAAGTCTTGCAGCGCGCGGAAGCTCTGGATTCAGAGATGCGCCAGTTGTCGGATGAGGTCGCCGGGACGGTGCGGGTGGCGACGGTCTATTCCGTCGGTCTGCACGCGCTCCCGCCCCGTCTGAAGCCGTTCCTCGCCGCCCACCCGCGCGTCAACGTCCATCTGGAATACGAGCAGACGGACAAGGTCTACGACGATGTGGCTTCCGGGGCGCTCGATGTCGGAATCGTGGCCTGTCCCACCCCCAAACGCGATCTGGAAGTGGTTCCGTTCGCCGAAGAGGAGATGGTCGTCATCTGCGCCCCGGAACACCCACTGGCGCGGGAGCCGCAGGTCCGTTTGAAGCAGCTCGACGGGCTGGCGTTCATCGGCTTCGCGGACGACATCCCGACCCGGCGGCTGGTGGACGACCGGCTGCGGGCGGCGGGCGCGCGCGTCAGGATGGTGACGACGTTTGATAACATCGAGACCATCAAAAACCTGGTGGAGATCGGCAGCGGCATCAGCATCCTGCCGATGGGTACGGTGCGTCAGGAGGAGCGATTGGGGACGCTGGCGGTCCTGACGCTGGCCCCCGTCGATGCGTTCGCGCGCCCCACCGGACTGCTGCTTAAGAAGACGAAGGCCCGCCGCGCCGCAGTGCGGGTCTTTGTGGAGGCGATGTCGCCAGAGAAGACGTGAAACGGGGTACACTGGGGCATCAACCGCAGGCAGGGGGGCGCATGAGCACGAGCCGCTATTTCGCGAAAAAGAGCGTGGCCGATCTACAGACCGAGAAGACGGACGGGACGGCCCTGAAACGCACGTTGGGGCCGTGGCACCTGCTGGCTCTGGGCGTCGGCGCCATCATCGGCGCGGGCATCTTCGTGCTGACGGGGCACGCGGCGGCAAACTATGCCGGGCCGGCCATCATGCTGTCCTTCGTGCTCGGCGGCATCACCTGCGCCCTCGCCGGCCTGTGCTACGCCGAATTCGCCGCACTGATCCCCATAGCCGGCAGCGCCTACACCTACTCGTATGCGACTCTGGGCGAGCTGGTCGCCTGGATCATCGGCTGGGACTTGGTTTTGGAATACGCGCTGGGCACGGCGACGGTGGCCGTCGGTTGGGCCGGGTATGTCGCCTCTTTCCTCCACGACTTGGGGCTGACTCTGCCCGCGACGCACGGCTTCAACCCGCTCGCCATGCTCGGCGTGTTGGGCGTGACCTCCCTGCTGGCGTTCGGAGTGCGCGAGTCCACAGGCATCAACACCGTTTTCGTCGCAATCAAGCTTTGCGTGATTACCTTGTTCCTCGCCTTCGGCGTCAGCCACATCCACCCGGCGAACTGGCACCCATTCCTGCCGCCCAACACGGGACATGTCGGGCAGTACGGGTGGAGCGGCGTTCTGCGCGGCGCGGGCGTGATCTTCTTCGCCTACATCGGCTTTGACGCCGTTTCGACGGCGGCGCAGGAGGCGAAGAACCCGCAGAAGGACATGCCCGTCGGCATCCTCGGCTCCCTCTTCGTCTGCACCCTGCTTTACATCGCCGTGGCGGGTGTCCTGACGGGGCTGGTGCCGTTCAAGACGCTGAACGTGCCCGACCCCATCGCGGTCGGTGTCGGCGCGACCGGGCTGCCGTGGCTGATTGAGGTTGTCAAGGTCGGCGTCATCGCCGGACTGAGTTCCGTCATGCTGGTCCTGATGTACGGCCAGACGCGCATCTTCTACACGATGGCGTGCGACGGCCTTTTGCCTGCCGTGTTCAGCCGCCTGCACCCGCGCTTCCAGACCCCAGTGACAGCCACCTGGCTGCTGGGCATTCTCGTCAGCCTCGTCGCCGCCTTCGTTCCCTTGGCCCTGCTCGGCGAGCTAGTCAGCATCGGCACACTGTTCGCCTTCATCCTCGTCTGCGCCGGGGTGCTGTACCTGCGCCGCGCCCAGCCCGAGCTGGTACGCCCCTTCCGCTGCCCCGGCGTTCCCTTCGTGCCGGTCGCCGGCATCCTGGCCTGCCTCTACCTGATCTCCGGTCTGCCGGGGGACACGCAGATGCGCCTGGTCGTCTGGCTGTTGATCGGTTTTGTCGTCTACTTCGGCTACAGCCGCCACCACAGCAAGCTGTTGAAGGAAAGCGAGTAGGAAGTCTATGCTGACTGTTCAATCAAGGCCTTACTTGCCGACGATGGATTTCTTCTTCTGCGGTTTGCCTTTCACGAGGCCACCTTTATCTAGCCAGAGCGCCTCAACACTTTGCAAAGGCTTTTGCTCGGTGATCCCATAATCAGTTTTGATGATTTGGGCTATCTTTTCGCGTATTTCTGGGTCTTGCCAAAGGCGTGAACGGAGCCGGACATCTCTCTGAGGATGCGACCTAATCAGAAACCGCCGCTTCCGTGCTTTGGCCCATTTATCGGAACCGGAAGAGGGCGCAACTAGGATTTGACCCGCGACTGCATCTGAGACGGGGGTAAAACGTATCCCATGATCCCCAGCGTAAGGCTGACGATGATCGTTTTCCCCTGTCCAGATCGGGAGCGGGATGCCGCTGGGGAAGGCCGCACATTTTCGCTCCCCGCTTACGTCGAGATGCCGGCAGTAGGTGCAGACCTCGCTGTAGATCGGGATGTTTAGTTCCGAATCATCAAGGACGTATGGCATGTCAGTCTTCCTCCCGGCGATACTCCAAGCCTAATTCGGTGGAGACCCGCGAACAGATGCTATGAAAATGGGCCGCGATTGCCTGCGCCAGCGTCATAGTTCCAGAGGAGGCGGCCTCCCGCAACTCGCGCGAGACCTCCGCCTTATGACGCAAGTAGATCGGCTCCATTACTGCGAGCCAGTAGGCAAAGTCCCAGCCTGTCGCCGGCGGCTTGAGCGAAAAGCGTAGGCGCGGTGTCACAACCCGTAGTTCGGCCAGTTCCGCGTAGCAGGCCAAGCGCAGGTCCTGCATGGAGAATGAGTTGCCATAGGACCGGGGATCATCTCCGGCAAACTCCAACCCCTGGGGGTGATTGTGTGTGAAGATCGTTCCTCTGAGGAGGGCAATCTCGGCGTCCTCAAAGCTGATGCGGTCACGCGCTCCATCCTTCCTGAGAACAAAACGGCCCGCGGCATCCCATGCAAAAGCCGTCTCGGTCTGTTGCCGACGGATCAAACCCTCCGCCTCCCGGATGTTCACCCGCCCAGTGCCTGCTTGACCAGGCCAGGGATGTCCGCCGTGGTTTCGGCGACGCGGACGCCGGCGGCTTTGAGGGCGTCCACTTTGGCCTGCGGGCCGCCGGACGTGCCGGAGATGATCGCGCCCGCGTGGCCCATGCGCTTGCCGGGCGGCGCGGTCAGGCCGGCGATGAAGCCAATGACGGGTTTGGTCATGGTCTTGATGTACTCAGCGGCGATCTCCTCGTCCGAACCGCCGACCTCGCCGCACATGACGACGGCTTTGGTCTCAGGATCGGCCTCGAAGAGCGGCAGGACATCAATGAAGCGCGTGCCGGGCATGGGGTCGCCGCCGACGCCCACGCACGTCGTCTGGCCCAGGCCCGCGCGGGTCAGGGCGTCCACGGATTCATAGGTGAGCGTGCCGGAGCGTGAGACGATGCCGACCGGACCCGGCATGAACATGGAGGCCGGGATGATGCCGATTTTGGCCCCGCCGACGGTCAGGATGCCGGGGCAGTTCGGACCGAGCAGGCGGGACTTGGAGTATTTGACGACATTGACGGCCTTGATCTCATCCTCGATGGGGATGCCCTCGGTGATGCAGACGATGAAGTCAATGCCGGCGTCCACGGCCTCCATGATGCCGTCGGCCGCCCCGCGCGCGGGGACGAAGATGCAGGTCGCATCCGCCCCCGTCGCGTCTTTGGCCGCGCGGACAGTGTCGAAGACCGGCACGCCCTGCACGGTCATTCCGCCCTTGCCGGGCGTGACACCACCGACGACCTGGGTTCCGTACTCGATCATCTGCGTGGTGTGGAACTCGCCCTCGCGGCCCGTGATGCCCTGCACGATGACTTTGGTGTTTTTATCAACTAGGATGCTCATCGGTTAGCCTTTGCGCCGCTTGAAGTAGAAGACGGTGACGGGGACGTTCTCGTCCTCCTCGCCCTCGTCCGCCTCGTCGTTGGCGCGGACATCCGCCACGGCGTTGACCAGCTCCCAGCCCTGCCCGCCGTGCTGGTTCAGGGTCTCCTCGTCGGTCTCATCATCCGAGTCGCTGACGATGATCTTGTATTCGAACGTATCGGCCATCCTGTTCTCCTTATGTGTGTTCGTCTGTCATTCCGACAGTAGATAGTACCCAATTAGCCGGGCCGTGTCACCCAGGGCGTCCAGATGCGTCCGCTCATACGAGTGCGAGGCGTCCACGCCCGGCCCGATCAGGGCCACGCGGACATCCACGCCGGCCCGCCACAGCGCCTCGCCGTCCGAGCCGTAATAGGGATAGATGTCCGTCCGCAGCGCGATGCCGTGCTCTTGGGCCAGCCGCCGCAGCTTGCGGTTGAAATCAATATGATAAGGCCCGCCGCTGTCCTTGACGCAGAGCGAGCAGTGGAACTCGTCCGACGCCTGCCCTTCCCCGATGGCCGCCATGTCCACGGTCAGCAGTTCAACAATGTCCGGCGGAAAGCCTCCCGCCGCGCCGTGCCCGACCTCCTCATAGTTGCTGATGTGGAGAGTCGTCCGCTGCGCGGGCACCTCGCCCGCGTCTTTCAACGCCTTGACGGCGGCCAGGACGCAGGCGACGCCCGCCTTGTCGTCCAAGTGCCGGCTGCGAATGAAGCTGTTCACGACCTCAACGCGCGGGTCGAGGTATACAAAATCCCCGACCGCGATCCCCAGCGCCCGCGTCTCCCCGGCGCTGCTGGTCCGCGCGTCAATCCGCACTTCCAGCGTCCCTGCCTCGCGCTTCGTCTCCCCCACCGCCGGCCCATGCACATGGGAGGACGCCTTGTTGAGCTGCACGCTCCCCCGGTAAGTCCCCTGCCCTTTCGTGGCGACCGTGACGCCCTCGCCCTCGATGGCGTTCCAGGCATACCCGCCGATCTGCGTCAGAACCAGCCGCCCGTTTGCCTTGATCTCCTTGACCATCGCCCCCAGCGTGTCCACATGGGCCGTCACGGCGTGCGGCTCCGTCTGTGACCGGCCTTCCAGCGTCGCGACCAGCGCGCCCTTCACTGTCCGCCGCGTCTCCAAACCGAGTTCGCGCAGGGCGGCTTCCGTGTAGGCAATCCCCCGCTCCGCGTCCCCCGTTGGGCTGGGCGTGTTCAGCAGGCCAACAAGAAACTCGGTCAGACAATCGGTGTCAATGGTTATGGGGCGGACCACTTTTACCCACTTGCAATAATTGCTTTATACTTTCGTACTTCCGGTATGTCACAAACACGCCACACAACCTTGCAGCCATTTCCAAAGTCTCGATCTTCCGCATATCTTTGTCTTTGGTTGGACGCCGTTGACTCTGGATGAAGAGAAAAACACTGAATAGGGTGCTGAGAACCAGTGTGGCTTGCTTTAGAGCAAGTTGCTTTGAGGCCTTGTCGCCGCTCTTGCCTTCAACAGTCGCACTCGCCCCCGCCTCCAGCAAGAGGGTAATCACCTCCGTGTACTCTGGATTCAGCGCGTACATGAGCGGCGTGTCTGCATCCTTATCCTGGGCGTTCACGTCCGCCCCACGCGCGAGCAGCAACGAGAGAATGGACTGCTGGCCCCGCTTCGCGGCCTCCATCAAGGGCGTTCTAAGGGAAGTGTCCCGTGCGTCGGGGCTTGCTCCTTGTTCCAGAACCGCTGAAACTTCCGCCGCATCGCCCTTCTTCACCCCATGCCAGAGCCGGGCAGTTACTTCATCCATATTCACTCCCATACAATCGCCTCGTCGTGCCCCGGCCAGGGCGGGGCGCCGCAGCAGAGGAAGACAAGATCATCTGGCCCCGTATTCTCCACCCAGAACCGGTAGCCGGTCGGAATGAGCAGGGCGTCGCCGGGCGCGACGTGAGCCGTTTGCTCCTCGCCGCCGTCCGGGGAGAGGCGGTGGAAGCGGCCCGCGCCGCGCACGATGTACCACAGTTCTTCAATGGTCCGATGCGAGACGCAGGCGGTGCGCTCACCCGGCTTGACGAGGGCTTCGGCGAGGCTCAGGCGGGTCGCGCCCTGCGGGCGGTCGAGCAGGACGCGGATTTCGGCCCCGTCCGGGGCGATGGCATCCGGCGTCTCCGCCCGTTCCGATTTGAGTGCCGGATGGGTCACGAGAGAATGCCTTTCAGGTCCAGCGTGAAGCCGGGCAGGACGGGGTCGCCGGAGACGGAGTCCGGATTGTCCAGGATTTCAACCTCCTGCCCAGGCCGGTAGATTTCCACGCGGCGGCTTTGGGGGTCAATCAGCCAGCCGAGCTTTGCCCCGTTGTCCATGTACTCGCGCATCTTTTTCTGAACGGCGCTCAGGCGGTCAGTCTTGGAGCGTAATTCCGCCACAAAATCCGGGCAGATATGAGAAAAATCCTCCTGCTGCGCCTGTGTCAGAGCGTTCCAGCGGGACGCCTCAATCCAAGACAGGTCGGGAGAGCGTTTCGCCCCGTTCGGCAACGTGAATACGGTCGAAGAGTCGAAGCCAACGCCGAGACCGTTGGCTTCACTCCATTCTCCGAAACGGACCGTCATCTTGAAGTTCAGCATTCCCGTTCTGCTGAAAGTCGCGGGCATGAGGATCAGTTCTCCTTCCTTGGTCAGCTCCATGCGAAGTTCGGGATAGGCCGCAGCCATGTCCGCAAACTCTTTTGCCGTATACGGCTGTGGCGCCTCCACCGGCTCACTCAGGGGCGGGCGAACGGCTTCTGCTATCGTCATGGTGTCACCTCACTTGGCGTAGGCCAGTTCCACGATCTTCTCGGCGGCGGCCTGCATGGTGTCGGCGGGGATCAGGTTGGTCGTCTTGAGCAGTTCCGCGCCCTCGGCGGCGCGCGTCCCGGCTAGACGGATCACGATGGGGACTTTGATGTCCAGGTTCTTCGTGCCCTCGATGATGCCCTTCGCCACCTCGTCGCCGCGCGTGATGCCACCGAAGATGTTGAACAGGACGCCCTTGACATTGGGGTCGGACAGGACGATCTCCAGGCTGCTGGCGACCGCCTCCGCCTTGGCCCCGCCGCCGATGTCCAGGAAGTCGGCGGGCGAGCCGCCCGCGCGCTTGACCTCGTCCATCGTGGTCATCACCAGGCCCGCCCCGTTGCCGATGATGCCGATGTCGCCGCCTTCCAGCCGGACGTACTGGATGCCCCGCCGATGCGCCTCTTTCTCGATGGGGTCCGTCTCGGACTCATCCTTAAAGACGGTGAATTCGGGGTGCCGGAACAGCGCGTTCTCGTCAATGTCCCACTTGGCATCGCCCGCGACGACCGCGCCGTCTTTGGTGATGACCAGCGGGTTGATCTCCGCCAGCGTCGCGTCCGTACCGACGTAGGCGGCATAGAGCGCCTTCAGCACGGGGATGGTCTTGCCGATGAGCGCCTTGTCGAACTTCGCGTCGAAGAGCACCTGCCGGCATGCATAGTCGGGCAGGCCGAGCAGCGGGTCAATATAGAGTTTGGCGATGTCGGCGGGGTTGTTGTGGGCGACTTCTTCAATGTCCATGCCGCCCTGCGTCGAGACAATCAGCACGTCCCGCTGCCGCACCCGGTCCTGGGTGACGGCGACATAGATCTCCTTGTCAATGTCTACTGCTTCCTCGACCAGCAGCCGGTTGATTTTGAGGTCGGAGTTCGCCTGCGCGAAGAACAGCGTCTTGCCCAGCAGGTCCTTCCCCACCGCCTCCGCCTCGTTGGCATCGCTGGCGAGCTTCACCGCCCCCGCCTTGCCGCGCCCGCCCGAATGCACCTGCCCCTTGATGACGACCCGCTTGCCCAGCGTCTTGGCGACCTCGCGGACCTCATCGGGGTTGGACGCCACCTGCCCCTGCGGAACGGGAACGCCGTACTGCTTCAACAACTGCTTCGCCTGATATTCGTGGATTTTCACTTGTGTTCTCCTACTTGTCTTTCTCAATTTTGGAACCGGCTTTCGCGCCGCCGAAGTAGCCGATGACGCCGCCGACTAAGGCTAATGGGACCGTCGCAATGATGCCTGTCCCCATCGTGAAGATGCTGACATGCGCTCCCAATACTGCGCCGGTAGTTGCGCCGCTGACCGCGCCCGCCCATCCGCCTTGCTTCTCGAAGTTCGTGTTCAGGTCTTTGGGGACTTTCAGGAATTCATGCTGACTCTCAGCGAGCAGCTTTTGACGCACGAGGGCAAAGAGGTCGTCGTTATCGCGTGCCGCCTTCTCGACTCGTGCGTTCACCGCCGGTAACATCTGAGGATTCATCCCTTTATATCCTTTTGAGGTTCTTCTTTGGCTTGTTCGGGGGGAGGTAGAGTCATTCCCTGTTGTGGCAAAGCTGCCGGCATGTCTTTATAGCTCACCCGCAGAGTCTCGACAAGCCCTGCCATTTGGACGAATTCTTCCGTCTGCTGTTTTTGATGACCAGCCCAAGTTTTGCTGATCTCGGTAGTCATGCGGTTAAGGATCGTCGTCGCTTCTTTCCCAAAAGTCCTCGAAGACGAAAGCTTATCCAGTTGTGTTAGGCAGCCTCGAAAGAACTGCTCCCCGATATCTTGCCTCTTTGCCGTGTTCTGCCTTAAGGCGATCACAAGGCTTTCTCGATGCTTCTGCTTCATCGCCGCGTCGTCTTGCAAGCCCTGTATTTTCACCTTTCTCTCACCAGCGGCAAACAGCTTATTAGCCGACCCGAACGGCGCTTCTTTCTGGAAGGCCCCTATGGCTGCCTTTTCTGCGGTTTCGGCTCCCTTCAAGTCGTTCTCGATCTGCTTTGCAACCGATTGGAGTTGTACCCACTGTTCGAGGGATACCTGGGTCATACCCTGCAATTCAGCCTTCTCCTCTTCTGTGACGAAAGCCATTGAAGTTAGCTCCAATAGCCACGCGGAGAGGAGAAGCAGAAGCTCCTGTTTACCTCGGACTGCAATTTTACCGATACGTTCAGCGATCTCACTTTCGACCTTCTGGCTCTGTTGGATCGCCCGGTATACAGCTTTCCGATGCAGGTACGTTTGCTCAAAATCTATCATCTGATTTTTGCTCCGAACATGTTGCTCCCAGCCGAAGGAACAACGTTGCTTGCATGCTATGCTATAATACTGGTTAATCGGGGCAACGTCAAGGCCAATGACAGGAGAACGCCAATGGCTGTCGCGCAAGCAAGCCCTGCGGGCCGCAGGAAGATCACGGAAGAGGAGTTCCTGCGCCTGCCGGACGACGGGCGCAAGTGGGAACTCGTGGACGGGGAGGCGGGAAGGGTATTAGCGGGTTGGTCACTGCGGCAGATCGAATAGGGCGCGCACTTCCCTCACCCTAATCGTGCGCCCGGCGATGCTGTCCGCTAGACCTGCTTCGATGGCCCGCCTCCCATCCGTTTGGAGCAGGACGGTTTCAGGCGCTTCGGCGTCGTCAAAGTGGCATTGAACGGCCTCGTGGATGTTGGCGCGGAGGCCGTCCAGCGTGTCGGCCTCGGTGAAGATGGAGTGGCCCAACGCGCGGGCGGTGTAGCCGCCCTCGGGGTTTTCTGCGACAAGGAAAGTCAACTCGGTCACGGTCTGTCCTCACATCAGGGTCAGTCGTCCGGTGGATGCACGCCGAAAGCAACGAGTGCTTTCCGCAGGTTGATGACGCTCTCACGGTTGAGATGAAGACGGTCAACAGTCGCTCTGCCGGTCGGGGTGATGCCAAACACCGTCAGCCCGTCCGAACTCCACCCGAAGTGTTCCTTCCATCGCTGTTGGCGCGGATTGTAAAGCGCGGCGCGTCCGCCTGTCGCCGTGTCCTCTGCCGGTGTCGCGGTGAGTTTATGACCGTTACACCCCTGGCAGGACCACGCCAGGTTGTCCAAGTCGTTCGTGCCGCCGCCTGCGCGTGGGCTGATATGTTCCACGGCGTAGGGACTGGAGGAGAAGCCGAACGAACAGCGGCAGTATTCGCACAAGTTGCCCGCGCGTTCGGCGACGAGTCGCCTGGTCTCGGCCACACTGAGTCTCAATCGAATGACACTGGGTGCAGCCCCAGTTCAGCCATCAGCGATTGAACCGAGACGCCGCGCCTCTTGGAAAGTTCGATCAGGTACGTCAGACGTTCGGCATCACGGTTCTCCGTTTGCTCAGTATGCGCGATCAGTTCCTTGTGTTCTTCCGGCGTAAGCGTCCCGGTACGAGAGAGGGCGACGAGTGCGCGGAAGCGGTCCCAGAAGGTCTCCGGGAAGCCGTTATTGATACATTCCAGCAAATCAGTATCGCTCAGAAGTTGAGGCGGGCCTGATGGCAGCAGGCGAGAAAGAGTCGCTTCCCGCATAAAGGTGGGAACGTCCACGCCCTCCAAATCGGCGGCCTGCTTGACCCGCCGTTCCACGTCCGGCGGTAGGTCAATGGTAACGGTCATGGCTTGCTATCCTTCCTCCGAATACTTCTCTTTGAGGCTGGCGACGACGCTGGGGTCGGCCAGGGTGGTGGTGTCGCCCAGGGCGCGGCCTTCGGCGATGTCGCGGAGGAGGCGGCGCATGATCTTCCCCGAACGGGTCTTGGGCAGCTCGGCGGCGAACAGGATGTCGTCGGGGCGGGAGATCGCGCCGATCTTTTTGGCGACGTGCTCTTTGAGCTGGCCGGCCAGCTCGGACGTGTGCGGGGCGTTCTCTTTCAGCGTGACAAAGGCGGCGATGGCCTGGCCCTTGATCTCGTGGGTCCGCCCGATGACGGCGGCCTCGGCGACGGAGGGATGGTCTACGAGGGCCGACTCGACCTCCATGGTGCTGATGTTATGCCCCGCCACGAGCATGATGTCGTCCACGCGGCCCAGCAGCCAGTAGTCCCCCTCCTCATCGCGGCGCGCGCCGTCGCCGGGGAAGTAGTAGCCTTTGTCGGCGAACTTGCTCCAGTAGACGCTTTGGTAGCGCTCGTCGTCGCGCCAAAGCGTGCGGAGCATGGACGGCCAGGGCTGGGTGATGACCAGAATGCCCGTCTGGTCCGTGCCGCGCGGCAGGATTTCGCCGGCCTCGTCCACGACCTCGGCGCTGATGCCGGGGAATGGGCGGGAGGCGGACGCAGGCTTGGTCGTGCTGAGGCCCGGCAGGGGCGTGATCATGATCGCGCCCGTTTCGGTCTGCCACCAGGTATCCACGATGGGGCAGCGCCCGCCGCCGATGTGCTCGTTGTACCACAGCCAGGCTTCCGGGTTGATTGGCTCGCCGACCGACCCCAAAACACGCAGCGAGGACAGGTCATGCTTCGCGGGCCACTCGGTCCCCCACTTCATAAACGCCCGAATGGCAGTCGGGGCGGTGTAGAGGATGGTGATGCCGTACTTCTCGATCAGGCCCCAGAAGCGGTCGCGCTGCGGCCAGTCCGGGGCGCCTTCGTAGAGGAATACGGTCGCGCCGTTCGCCAGCGGGCCGTAGACGACATAGGAATGCCCCGTCACCCAGCCGACATCGGCGGTACACCAGTAGACGTCGTCGTCCTTTAGGTCGAAGATGTACTTCGTGGTCGCCGCCACGCCCGTCAGGTAGCCCCCCGATGTGTGCAGGATGCCCTTGGGCTTCCCCGTCGAGCCGGACGTGTAGAGGATGTAAAGCGGGTCCTCGGCGTCCATCGGCTGCGCCTCGTGCTTGAGGGGAGCGTCCTCCATCAGCCGGTGCCACCAGAAGTCGCGGCCCTGCTTCATCGAAACGTGCTTCGCGTCCTCGGTGCGGTTGACGACGATCACCTTCTCGACCGTCGTTTCCCCTTCCAGCGCCTTGTCCGCCAGGTCTTTGAGCCGGACCTCGTTGCCGCGCCGCCAGCCGCCGTCCGCCGTGATGAGCAGCTTGGACTGGCTATCGCCGATGCGCTCGGCCAGCGAGTCGGCGGAAAAGCCGCCGAAGACGACCGTATGCACCGCCCCGATGCGGGCGCAGGCCAGCATGGAGATGACGGCCTCAGGGACAGCGGGCAGGTAAATCGTCACCCGGTCACCTTTCGTGATCCCCTGCCCTTCCAGGACATTCGCCAGCTTGCAGACCTCGCGGTGCAGGTCGTGGTAGGTCAGGACGCGCGTGTCGCCTGGCTCACCCTCGAAGATGAGGGCCGCCTTGTTCCGCCGCCCATTCGTCAGGTGCCGATCCAGACAGTTGGCGGCGACGTTGAGCTGCCCGCCGACGAACCACTTGGCGTGGGGCGGGTTCCACTCGCAGACCGTCTCCCAGGGCCGCGTCCAGTCCAGCAGCGTCTCGGCCTGCCTGGCCCACCACCCCTGCGGGTCGGCAGCGGCTTCGTCATAGACGCCGGGATCGGCGATGTTCGCCTGCGCCGCGAACTCGGGGGCGGGCGTGAATGTCTTTTGTTCTTCTGCCACGGTGCAATCTCTCCTTACAATGTCGGGATCAGCGGGACGGAAAAAGGCGCTCGACAGGCACAGACAGGCCCGGCAGCACATCCTCCCCGTCCAGCGTATCGCCGGTAATTAAAAGGCGCGGGGCTTGGTTTGGGCGGTGGACGGAGAGGATGCGCGTCTGCGGGTTTAGTTCCCAGACCAAGCGGACACCCAGGGCCAGCCAGTGGTCTACCTTGTCTGCCACTTCCCGCTTTGTATCATTGGGCGAACGCGTTTCCAAAACCATGTCGGGGATGACTGGGACATAACTTTGTGGCAGCGGCGTCGGCAGGCGGTCTTTGACGACAAAGGCAAAGTCGGGAGCCAGAACCGTGTCCGGGTTCCGGCTGACGAGAAAACCCGTCTCCGCCGCGAATACATCGCCCAAATCCTGCTCATAGACAATTGCACTCACATAATAGGCGATGCGGCTGGACGCGCTTCCATGCGTTCCTCCGAGTGGGGCCATTTCGCGGAGTTCTCCTTTGATCAGCTCGTAGTGATAGCCTTCGTCCGAAAGGCGCTCCAGGTCTTTCGCCGTGTAGACGGCCGGTTTGGTCGCGATGGAAACGGTCATCGTGTCTTTACTCCATAGGGTACTTGAGGCCCCACTGGGCGCGGAGCGTGTCCGTCGTCCGCAAGATGGACAGCGTCTCGCTCAGAGGCAGGATGTCGCTCTCATTCTTGCCCGCGCGAAGGCAGTTCCCGACTTCCTCGGCCTCGTAGTTCATGCCCTGACCGTCGAAAGGCAGGTCAAGCTCCTCGCTCTTGCCACCGGCATTGACCGTGATCTTCGCCGCCTTCCACCAAGGGGCGTGAATCTTGATCGAGCCGTCCGTGCCTAATATGTGTGCCTCCTGCGGGGTGTTGATGCGGACGCCGGTGGTCAGCGCGGCGAGCTGGCCGCCCGCGTACTTGAGGGAGATCGCCGCCTGCTCGTCCACGCCCATCTCGCCGATCTGTGCGACGCCGGTGATGTCGCTGGGAGCGCCGAAGAGCATGGAAGCCAGCGAAATAGGGTACACGCCGACATCCAGCAGGCCGCCGCCCGCCATCGCCGGGTTGAACAGGCGGCTGCTGGGGTCCACGCCCGCCCGGAACCCGAAGTCGGCCTGGAGCATCCGCACCTCGCCGATGGCGCCGTCAGCGATCAGCTTGCGGACATGGGCCATGGCGGGGAAGAAGCGGGACCACATGGCCTCCATCACAAACAGGTCTTTGGCGCGCGCCGACGCGATGACTTCCTCGGCTTCTTTGGCGTTGACGGTGAACGGCTTTTCGCACAGGACGGCCTTGCCGTGCTCCAGGCAGAGCAGGGCCGCGTCTTTGTGCTGCGGATGGGGCGTGGCGATGTAGATGACGTGGACGTCCGGATCGGCGGCCAGCGCCTCGTAGCTCGCATGGCGCTTCGGGGCGCCGAACTTGTCGGCGAAGGCGTCCGCCTTTGCCTGCGAGCGCGAGCCGACGGCCAGCAGCTTCGCTCCGGCGGCGGATTGCAGCCCCGTGGCGAACTGATGCGAGATGCTGCCGGGTCCGAGGATGCCCCACTGGATCGTGTCGGAAGTGATGGGTGTCAAGATAAGTTACCTCATGGAAGCGAAAAGTCTTGGGAAACTGTTTCGCCGCCATGAGGCTGTTTTCCTGCCGTCCACTTCCTCCTTCACGTTTCCCCTTCATGCTTCGACGTGATGGGGGTCGGTGTGCGTGAAGAGCAGCTCGGTCTGCCCCAGCATGTCCTTGTCCTGATCGCGAGTCAGGTGGTAATCCTCGCACAAACCGGCGATCCAGCCCTCCATCTGCTGCCGGCACTCCGTCTCGTCTGGGCAGTCCATCGACTCCATGACCATCTCCTCCGGGACGCGGGCGACCCCGCCCTGCTTGGTGACTTTGATGATCTCACGTTCGAGGTCTTCGAGTTCCATGACCGTTCTCCCTTGTCTGTAGGTATTGATTGCAGGCAAGGCGAGATACGGCACAGACCAGTAAATCTCCTGCTTTCAACTCGGCCCTTTGTAGCCGACATCTTCGGAGAATTGCCCGGTGTGGAGCGACCACTCCGCCTGTCGGCGCAGCAAACCGCCGCGTTGCGGCAGGGTCTGGCACTCCTGGATAAGCATCCGCAGTGTCCGGTCCCGGCCCGCCTTGTCTCTCGCTTTTCGGTAACAATCCGCCAGAAGCTCTACGTCGTAAGCGTGCTTCAGCAGGTTCTCGTACCGCTCTTCGTGGGTTGCTCCACCCGCCGGCAGCAGTTCCAGCTTTCGTTGCTGCCAGAAGACGGCCCGCGCCCGGAACTGCCGCTCCGCTGCTTTGAAGATAGCGGAATGGCGTTTAGTCGCGGCATCTACGGCGCTGGCGCTCTTCATGTTGACGCTGACCGACCCATCCTTGCCCACCATTCCGACGCTTCCGTCCGGGTTCATCGCCCCAGCGTCCACAAGTTGAGGTGCAACCTGCTTCAGAGCCGCATATCGGTAGTCGTCGCCCAGAAAGTAATATGCGCGCCGCTGTTCCGCCAAATCGTAAGCCGATGGAAACGAGAATTGGGGATGCGTGTCCGGCTTCGGCAGGGCCATTTGCCAGTGAAATTGCTCGCTGATTAGGCTTTCGGTGCGCGTCGCCGGATGCGCGCTTCCGTCCGAATAAATCAGGTCCGAGGAGCGCACCTGAATTTCCGGCGAGGCGGACAAAGACAGCAGGAACGTGTCGGGCAGTGCGTTAGTTTCTAACGGCTCTAGTGGCGCGAAGGGCATATAGATGTCTTTGCCGGGCGGCAGAGACGAGTGAGTGGCGTACAAGTATTTTAGCGGCTGCCCATGTCGTTCCCCGGAAAACCTGCCGTTGTATGGCTGCACGTTCAAGCTGAAGGGGGAGCCGGGGGTCAGGCGGTCTTCGCCCAGCCAGCCGCGCGCCACGATCACTACGTTGCCCGACGCATCCATCCCGACAGGCTCTGCGGCCACCCGGAAGCCGCCGGCCCGTTTTGCTGACGGCGTGAAGTCCACGACGCTGTAGCCGCCATCGGCGGATGGCGGCGAGAAGATGGCACCCGGCAGGTCCACATCATAGTGGACGCTCAGATATTCGGTGTCCCGCGCGAACGTCCGGCTGTCAAAATGACGCTGATAGGTGGTCGGCAGCCAGTCGCGCTTGCTGATGACATACAGTTTGTTCGCGTTGACGCCGCTGCTCACGCCGGCCGTGTCTTGGCGACGAAACCGGGCTACGGTAAGCGTCTGCTGGTAAAGCTTGGTCGCCCCATCCCCGAAATCGGTCCGCGCCTGCTGGCTGTTGACAAGGCTTTGGTAGGCCGGGTCTTCTAAAAAGCCCAGATCGCCGCTCACCTGATCCCCGGAAGTTTTAATGATCAGACCATGGGGCCGGTTCAGGGCCAGGTTTGGCGCGAACACCCGCAGGCGCTGCTTGCCGTCCGACCAGGTGATCGCATCTCCTACCCGCTCGTAGTAAAGCCACGGCGCGCGGCGCCCCCAGACTTCCCAGGGGACCTGCCTGCCGTCAATCAACTTCCAGCCGGAGAAGTGCCAGGTGTTGACGCGCCCCAGCGCGGCGGCGATGGCAGCGCCGGGATTCTGTGCGTTCCGGCGGCTCTGGTTTAACGTGGGGAGCAGGAACAGACCGCCGATGAGCAGGGCGGCCATGGCGACGGCAAACGCGCGACGGGGCGGCATCCGGCGGGTCGGTACGGGAACAGAGACGGCCTCGGTCGGCACGAGGTCGGCCCGGCGCAGGGTGACCTGGAACTGCTGCAAGGCAGTGAGTTCTTCCGCGCAACCGGCGCAGGCCGCCAGGTGGCGGTGGACGGCCCAGGCGCGGATGGGGCCGGCCTCGCCATTGGAAAAGTCCAGCAGGGCGGCGCGGACGGTGTCACAGCGCATCTTTCAGCTCCTCTCGCAGACGGCCCATCCCGATGTGCAGGCGGGACTTGACGGTCCCCAGTGGGACTTCTAAAACGGCGGCGATCTCCCGGTACTTGAGTTCTTCATAAACCGAGAGGATGATTGTCGTCCGCTGCTCGTCCGGCAGGCGACTCAGGGCGGCCCAGACGATGGGGCGTATCTGGGCCTGGAGGACGGCGGCTTGGGGAGTCAGGCTGGGGTCGGGGATGTCGGCGGCGCTGTCCCAGGAAACGATATCGGGTGCCAGCCGCTCCCGGTGCCGCAGGACGACGTTGACGGCGATGCGGTACAGCCAGGTGTAGGCCGAGGAGCCGCTGTGGAACGTCCCGAAGCCCTGGAAGGCCCGCAGGCTGACCTCCTGCGTCAGATCGTCCGCTTGGTCCACGTCCCCGGCGAGCCGGGCGACGAGGCGCCAGACGCGGGGCCGGTGCGGCTGCCAGAATCGCTCGAACGCGGCGGTGTCGGCGCAATGTCTTGTCACGCCCCACATCCTTGCCGCTGATAAGTATCCCAATGTGCGCGTCCCTCCTCCATGTATATCCCTCTAAAGTGTTGGATACGAGGGAAGAGAGTTTTGTTCATCGGGCGGGTCGGCGTTCAGAAAAGACTGAGCTGGAGGGAGCGGCTGCCCGGCGTCCACAGTGCGGAAGGGGAGTCGCGCTTGGCGACGTCGAAGACGACGGGGCAATTGGTCTCGACCGCGACCGTGGCTTTGGCGTAGCCCAGGGCAAGCTTGGGGGTGTTGTTTGCTTTGGAGAGGTGCGCCAGCCAGACCGTGTGCGGGCCGTGGTTCAGCGCGTGCTCGCAGAGCAGCCCGACGGCGGCCTCATTGGACAAATGCCCGGTGTCGGCGAGGATGCGCGCCTTGAGGTGGCCGGGGTAGTCGCCGCCGCGCAGGCGGTGAACGTCGTGGTTAGCTTCCAGGACGAGCAGGTGCGCGCCCCGGATGGCGCGGCGAACGATGTCCGTGACATGGCCCAGGTCCGTCAGGTGGCTGACCTTCTGCCCGCTGGGAACGTGGACAATGTTGATGCCCACCGGGTCAGCGGCATCGTGCGGCACGGGGAACGTTTCGATCTCCAGATCCCCCACCCGCCACCGATCTCCCGTCGGCAGGATCACATGCGGCGACTGCGTCTTGCGCCGGTAGAACGCCGTCAGCGTCCGCTCGCTGGCAATCAGCGGGACGCCGTGCCGCTTGGAAAGTGCGTGCGCGCTCTGGATGTGATCGGAATGCTCGTGCGTGATAATCGCGCCGCTGAGGTCGCCCGGCGCCAGCCCCTGCTTCGCCAGGGCCATCGTCAGCTTCCGCATCCCGATCCCGGCGTCTATGAGAATGGACACATCGCCCGCGCGGACTAATGTGGCGTTGCCCGACGAGCCGGAGGCGAGCGCATGGACGGTAAACGTCGAACCCATGCGCCCATTGTACCCGATTGCGGGAAGAGACCGACTCGGTTAATGCTTGCGTGTTCGCTTGGCGTTGTAGGTGTTCCACAGGTCGTCATAGACCCGGCTCATCTGTTGCGCGAGGGTTTGTCTAGGCAGAATTGTCACAGTGCCAGGTGGACTATTCGGCTGCGGGCTACTCATCAGCGTGACCAGCCTGGTCAGGTCTTGACGGACATGGGCCGGCGCGTCCTGCGGAACGGTCTGTAAAAGGCGGTCCGCCTCCTCCGTGAAATCCGTGGACGGATACCGGCCTGGGTAGCTCGACTTGTCATGCAAGGTTTCGGCAAAGGAGCCGAGGGCGGCAGACCATGCCGCTTCCGGGCCGACCTGTTTCAGCCACCCCTCTACTTTGGCTTGTTGAGTGGCGGCGATGGCTTGGGCGGCGGTGATCTCATTCATTCCGGCAAGGTCCGTTGTCAGCTCAGGCTCAGTCGCCGGCCTGACTTGTCTGGCCTGCATCGCATCTGAGTAGGCCGGAGAGGAAGCAAATATCGACTGCGCCTGCGCTCTTACCTCGCTCGTAGACGCTAAAGGTGAGGCCAGACGTGAAGCCTCTTGATGATACCAGTCGCAGACCTCCGCTGGCGCTTGCATCTGACGGAGAATGACATATACCTGACCATACTGAGAACTTTGCAGGCCACGGATTTCGGGCGTCTGGCGGCTCATAAAAGTTGTCTCCGCGTTGATTGAGACTACATCCGCCAAAGTTTTGTCAGGAAAAGTTCTGATAGAAGCGATTTCATTGGCATATGCCTGCGCCCGCAGACTGCACTCGCGCAACGTCATCCCGATTTGAAATGCCTGTTGCTGGGATTGAGGCACGGGTGGGACCTGTGCTTCCACTTGAATACTTGTCTTGTGCAAGCTAAGAGCGCGGGCGAGGGGCGGAAGGGCTGCGGCTGCCAGCAGAACGGCGGCGGCGAGGGCCGCAAATTTCACCTTGATGATTTTCATTGTCTGATACACTCCTTTCGAGAGCAGCAAGACGTTTGCAGTGGGGCCTCCAGAGAGAGATTGAAGCGTCCCCTGCGCGATAGTCGTGGCGGCATGGAACGGGGCGGGCCGCGCCGCTTCCGAGGTCAGAAGGCCCGTCAAGACGGCCCCAGTGACGGCGGCACCGTGGGTCGTCAAACCGTGGGTCGTCAAACCGTGAGCCGTCAAATAGTGGCGCATCTTTTCGACGGCGCGGGAAACGCGCATCCGGGCGGCGTCTTCGGACAGGCCCAGGGCCGCGCCGGTTTCGGCCAGGCTGCGGCCTTCCAGAAAGCGCAGCAGGACGGCCTCGCGCTCCGCAGGCTTCAGGGCGGAAAGGGCATCGTTCAGCAGCGGCTCGACGTGCTCCCACTCCGGGGCAGGCGACTCCTGCCGGTGCGTCATCTCCTGAATCACGCTTTGCTCCCTCAGACGCCGCCGCGCCTCCTGTTTGCGGACGTCTTTGGCGACGAACCGGGCCGCGTTGTAAAGCCAGCCCGCCAGGCTCGGCCCGGCGCGGAGTGACTTGGCCTTCCGGGCGAGCAAGAGAAAGACGACCTGAGCCGCGTCTTCGGCCTGGGAGGATGAGCCGGTTTCGCGCAGACAGGTCGCGTAGACCAGCGAAAGGTGACGCGCGACGAGCTGGCCGAAGGCGGCTTCGGAGCCGTCCCGTGCATAGTGGGCCAGTAGCTTGTCGTCGTCCATCGCTCCCTTTCCGTTCCAATCAGCTTCCATTGATTATATGGCCGGGGAATGCGAAAAGCGAACAGAAGGACGGAAAAAGGTCCAAGCGAGAAGAAAAGACCTGGGGTGAGCAGCGCCTATCACTACTTCGGGAGCGACGGCACGGCCATTGGGCCGGGGCGGCTTGTCTTCAGCCGATAGGTGCAGAAGCGGCGATCGCCATAAGGATCAGGAATCACGAGGATCGGCTCATATTCTTGAAGAAACCAGGGTTCGTCATGCACCCGCGCTAAAAAGGCGGCGGCATTGTCGGTTTTCAGCACAAGGTAATCCGGCCGGAGCTTTTGGAGGAGAACGTCGGTCGGCACACCGACGGCTTCCGGTGTGACCAGACCCGTCACATCAATCACGGTCGCCGGCCATGCCCTCCACCCCACGACGCCGATCTCGAAGGCCGCCACGGTCGTCCGCGAATCGCGCGGGATGGGGCCGGCGGCTTGGAAGTAGCCGGCGACCCAGAAACTCCGGTCGCGGGGCAGCTTGACGAGCAGGGCCGCCAGAAGCTGACCGAGGACCAGCGTCGCCACCAGGCCGGCGAGACAGACAGCCCTCACTCTTGAGGTAAGTGAAAAAGCCTCCAAAAGATGCGCCGCGCCGACCGCCGCAAGGACGGCATAGAAGGGATAAATCGGGCCGTAATACCAGGGGAACCAGGTGAACGCATGGCAAAGCGCCAAGCCGCCGAAATAGCAGGCCGGGAACAGCCCCAAGACCAGAATGCGCTCCCTGTTTTGTCCGTCGGCAGAGCGAGAAACGTCCCGAAGCAGCCGCCAGAGCGCCGCCAGCGAGAGCAGGGTCAGCAGGCTGTTGAGCTGCAAAGGGGTGCGCTGGAAAATCTGGCTGCCGGCCTGGCCTTCCAGAAAAAACAGACCCAGGTTGCGCCAACTCAGATGCGCCAGCGCAGGGTCCGTTTGTACCGCAAATGATTTTGCCACGACCGATTGAGGCACGACGGAGCCAAAGGTCCGCTCCGCGAACAGGCCCCACCCGACGAGGCTGAGTAGCATCAGGGCGATGGTGAGGAAACCGGCGCGTCCCCGAAGCAAGCCGCGATGCGGCCAAAGACTCAGCAGCAGAACCAGGATGAGGACGCTGCCCTCCGGTCGGGTGAGGCAGGCGAGGCCGCAAAACAGCCCGGCGGACGGGAAGCGGCGCACGGCGATCTCGTGCAGCGTCGCGGCCACGAGCAGCACGAAGAAGGCAGTCTCCATTCCCGAACGACTGAGAGAGAGGTCATCGAAGAAGCACAGAAAAAGAATGGAGGCGCTGGCGGCGACGGCCTGGGAGTAGCCCAGATGGCGCAGCATTTTGCCCAGGAGAACCGCCGTCACGGTGTCGGCCAGCAAGGACAAAATGAGGGAACTGCCGGCAAGCGGCAGCTTCAAGATGTTCAGCAAGGCCAGGATCAGTGTCCACAGGGGAGTGGTCGTCCCCAGGACGGGCTGGTTCAGGTTATAAACGAAGCCATGACCAGTCGCGACATTGAGAGCATACCGGAAGGTGATAAAAGCGTCGTCGAATGGACGAAAGCCTAAATGCCACCCCAAACCCGCCCGGAGGAGGGCGACCACCAAGATCATGGTCTCCAAGGAACGACCCGCCACAATCCAGGTCTTAAAGGTCTGTATAGCGGACCACCTGGACGCCCCGCGCCGCCAGCGCTTCCGGCAGAGACGGGTCGGTCAGCAGGCGGCGGTCGGCGTCCCGCCACCGCGCGACCTGGCCCACTCCGTCGAACCGGCGCATGTCGTCGGCGTCCCAGCCGGGGTGCGTGACATGGACATACGCGCCGGGCGCGGCCTGATCCAGCGCGGCCAAAAGTGCCTCCCTGACGCTGGGTCCCTCCACCGGAGGCAGGCCAGGGACAGAGTGGACGTCTTGAAGACCTTCGCGTGCCGCGAGTTCCGCGATTCCCGCCCGCAGCTCCGGCCACAGCGAAGAAATGCCCATGTGTTCATCTATGTAGGCGAACGGCAGCCCCGCGCGCCGCGCTTTCGTAAGCTGCGCCTCGATCTCCGCCAGCATTTCGTCCACCCGTGCGCCGCGCCTCTGCGCCTCGTCAGGCGTCGCCCAGAAATCGCCGTGGTCGTCCACCAGAGACGGCACCTGCTCACGCGGCAGGACGGGCATCCACTTGACCGTCTCCCATTCGGCGTTCAAGGTGACGTGCAGGCCGAGGCATACGCTGTCGGGGAGGCTTTGCAGCAGAGGGACGGCGGCGGCGAAGGCCGGGCCGGGGGCCATGACGGAGACGTTGCGGAGGACGCCGTGGCGGGCCGCCTGGCGGATGGCGACATTGGCGCTGTCGCACGAGCCGGCGTCATCGCCGCGCGTGACCAGGCGGATGCGGGGGAAGATTGAGTCGGCGGAAGGCATGGGGTCATTATAAACTTCAGCCTGCCGCCTGTCAAGCGGCATTCCAGGCAGGGGAAGACGCCGCCCGTGTCGAACCTTAGCCCCGAACCAACTTTTGAGGAGTACCGAGACACTTGCAACGCGCTAAACGATTATCGCTGATCCCGCCCTACCTGTTCGGCGAGATCGCCAAACTCAAGGCCCAAGCCATCGCCGCCGGGCGGGACCTGATTGACCTGGGCATCGGGGACCCGGACCAGCCGACGCCCCAGCCTATCATTGACCAACTCAGCGCCTTCGCGCACGACCCGACGACGCACCGCTACGACGAGACGAACATGGGCCGGGCCGAGTTCTTGCAGGACGTGGCGACGTGGTTCCAAAGACGTTTCGGCGTCGCGCTGGACCCCGCCTCCGAAATCCTGGAGCTGATCGGCAGCAAGGAGGGCCTGGCGCATGCCGCGTGGGCCTTCATTGATCCCGGCGACATCGCCCTGGTCCCCGACCCGGCCTACACCGTCGTCAAGGTCAACACGCTGCTGGCGGGCGGAACCCCCTATGAGATGCCGCTGCTGGCCGAGAACGGCTTCCTGCCCGACCTGTCCGTCCTCCCCGGCGACGTGGTGAAGCAGGCGAAGCTGATGTACCTGAACTACCCGAACAACCCGACGGGGGCGGTCGCGACGCGCGAGTTCTTTCAGGAGGCTGTGAACTTCGCCCGCGAGACGGGCATCTTGATCCTCCATGACTGCGCCTACGCCGAGGTCGGCTACGATGGGTACAAAGCGCCGAGCATTTTGGAGATCGAGGGGGCCAAAGAGGTCGCCATCGAGACGCACTCGCTGTCCAAGACCTTCAACATGACCGGCTGGCGCATCGGCTTCGCCGTCGGCAATTCCGACGCCCTGCGCGCCCTGAACACGATCAAGGGGAACGTTGACAGCAAGCAGTTTTCGGCCATCGCGCTGACGGCGGGATGGGCCTTGAACCACGCCAGCAACGACGAGGCGCTGGGCATCATGAAGCGCCGCCGGGACGTCCTGGTAGACGGCCTGAACCGGCTCGGCTGGAAACTGGAGAAGCCCCACGCCGCGTTTTATGTCTGGGCACCCGTCCCGCCCGGCTATACGTCAGCCACCTTCGCCAAAGAACTTCTGGAGAAGGCCGACGTGCTTGCCATCCCCGGCCTGGGCTATGGCCCGCACGGCGACGGCTATGTTCGTATGTCTTTAACCGTCAGCGGCGACCGGAACGGCGAGCTGCTGGAAGAGGCCGTGCGGCGTATCGAGAAGAACGTCGAGATTCAGTGGTGAGACCTAATCCCTTCGGAGCCTAACCCCGGCGCAAGCGCCGACCCTTCCCTAAGAAGGAAGGGTGAGGACAGCAGGAGAGTCAACAAACAGGCCACAGGAGCCGTGAGTTATGGAAGACACAAGGATCGTGCGGGCGCACAGGCAGCCGGAGAAGCTGGCATTGGCGCGGCGTATGCGTCGGGCAATGACACCCTCGGAGGCAATACTTTGGGAATGCCTGCGAAACAACCGTCTGGGTGGTCTGCATTTTCGGCGTCAGCAAGTGATCGCGGGGTTTATCGCCGATTTCTACTGCGGAGCCGCCCGCCTCGTGATCGAGTGTGACGGCTCCGCTCATTCTGGACGTGAAGACTATGATAAGGATCGTGATAAGATTCTGGCAGCTCACAGCTTGCAGATATTGCGCCTGACGAACGAGCGCATCCAATCTGACTTATCCACTGTCCTCGCCGAAATCCTGACCTACTCCCCCACCCTTCCTTCTTAGGGAAGGGTCGGCGCTTGCGCCGGGGTTAGGTTCCGAAGGGCCTGGTTTCCGAAATCTTTATGAAACTCGAAGCCGTGTTCCTGGACCGGGATGGGGTGCTGAACCCGCACATTCCCGGCGACTATCTGTATTCCGCTGACAAGCTGATCGTCCTGCCCGGCATCGCCCAGGCGGTGCGGCGGCTGAACGACGCCGGGCTGCCGGTCATCATCATCTCCAACCAACAGGGCGTCGGCAAGGGGCTGATGACGATGGACGACCTGCTTGCCATCGAGCGGCGCATGGGCGAGGCGCTGGCGCATGAGGCGGGGGCGCATCTGGACCACTGCTACTACAGCACGGAACTGGCCCGCGACCGGTCGCCGCGCCGCAAGCCCGGACCTGGGATGCTGCTGGAAGCGGCGCAGGACTTCGGGCTGACGCTGGCGCATACGGTCTTTGCAGGCGACGCGCCCACGGACATACAGGCAGGCCAGGCCGCCGGGGTCGGGAAGACGATCCTGCTTCTTTCGGGGGGAACGGCGGCCTACGCCGAGGACGACTTCCTCCCGGTCCCGGACCTGGTCTTCCCCGACCTGCCCCACATGGTCCAATTTCTTCTGGAGCACCGCAGATGATCCATGCCTCCGCCCCCGGCCGCTGCGGCCTGGTCGGCAACCCGACCGACATGTACGGCGGCAGCGTCCTGTCCTGCTCCACGCGCGAACGCGCGCGCTGCACCTTGAGCCGGGGCACTAAAGAGTCTATCATCACGGTTTCCGGGCAGAGCCAGACGCTGCACTCGGCGGACGACTTAGCCCTGCGCCCCGGCGACTACTTGAACGTCGTCCGGGCCGCGCTGGTCGCCCTGGAAGTGGACCCCGCCGCCGCGCCGCCGTTTCACCTTGCCGCCGAGACAGACATCCCGATGCAGGCGGGGCTGGCCGGCTCGACCGCCATCCTGGCCTGCATCGTCGGCTGCCTGCTGGCGCATCTCGGGCTGCGGCTGAACCTGTACCAGACGGCGGAATTGGTGCGGCAGATCGAGTACGACGTGCTGGGCATCGTCTGCGGTTTCCAGGACCACTACATGACGGTCTTCGGCGGCCTGAATTTCATGGACTTCCGCGACAAGAACAGCGCCCACACGACGGACGACGACACGCCGTTCGCCACGATTGAGCCGCTGGCCCCTTTTGTGGGTGATCTGCCGTTTGTCCTGGCCCATACCGGCGTCCGGCACCATTCCGGGTCGGTTCATACGTCCCCGCGCGAACGCTGGCTGCGGAGCGAACCGGCGGTGGTGGACGGGTATCTGGAGGTGGCACGGCTGGCGCGGCGGGGCAAGCGGGCGCTGCTGTCCTGCGACTGGGACACGGTGGCGGTGCTGATGAACCGCAACCACGCCGTCGTGCGCGACCTGGGCGGCAGCGGGGAAGCGAATGAGGTCCTAATCGCCGCTGCGCTGGCGAACGGGGCGACAGGGGCGAAGCTGGCCGGCGCGGGCGGCGGCGGGACGATCCTAGCGCTGACGCACGACCGGGAGAAGACCGTCGCTGCCCTCCGCGCGGCGGGGGCCGAGGCGATTTTGTTTCCCGGCCCGCAGCCGGGGCTGACGGTGGAAATGGAGGGGTAGGGGCGCGATTCATCGTGCCCTGTTCTCTCGTTGCGCCCCTATGTGTGAAGAAGGGCGCGATGAATCGCGCCCCTACATTTGTGGCAAAGGCATCGGGTACAATCCCCTTATGGACTACCCGAAACTACCTCACCGTTCCCGCCGCCTGCGCGGGACGCCCGCCCTGCGCGGGATGGTGCGCGAGACGACGCTCTCCGTCAGCGATCTGATTGACCCCCTGTTCGTCACCTGGGGCGCGGGCCGGGAGCGCCGCCCGATCTCTTCGCTGCCGGGTGTCGCGCAGCTCACCGTCGAGGCTCTGCGCGTCGAGGCCGAACGGATCGCTGCGCTCGGCCTGCCCGCCGTCCTGCTCTTCGGCCTCCCCGAAACCAAAGACGACCAGGCCACAGGCGCCTACGCCGACGACGGCATCGTGCAGCGGGCGACTCGCGCTCTCAAGGCCGACAACCCAGACCTGCTCGTCTTCACCGATGTATGCCTGTGCGAATACATGGCCCACGGGCACTGCGGCGTGGTGCAGGGGGAGCGCATCCTGAACGACCCCTCGCTGGACCTGCTGGCCCGCACCGCCGTCTCCCACGCCGCCGCCGGCGCGGATGTCGTCGCGCCCTCCGACATGATGGATGGGCGAGTCGCCGTCCTGCGCCACGCCCTCGACGCGCAGGGCTTTGCGGACACGCCCCTGCTGTCGTATGCCGCCAAGTATGCCTCGGCCATGTACGGCCCGTTCCGGGAGGCGGCGGACAGCGCGCCGCAGTTCGGCGACCGGCGGACGTACCAGATGGACCCGGCAAACCGGCGCGAGGCGCTGAAGGAAGTGGCACAGGACATCGCTGAGGGGGCGGACATGATCATGGTCAAGCCCGCGCTGGCGTTCCTGGACATCATCCGCGACGTGCGCGAGATGACGCACCTGCCGGTCGCCGCGTACAATGTGTCGGGCGAGTACGCGATGGTCAAGGCCGCCGCCGCGAACGGCTGGCTGGACGAGCGGGCGACCGCGCTGGAGATATTGACCTCCATCAAGCGCGCGGGGGCCGACTTGATCTTCACCTACCACGCCAAAGACGCCGCCCGCTGGCTCAAAGACTAAGGAGAGACACCAATGGCCGAGCCCAAAGAGATGCTGATGACCTTCCTGCAAGAAGAAGGCTACGTCCCAACACCCGAAGAGAACGGGGGCATTCTGTTCAAGAAGGAAGGCCGAACCTATTTCACCATCCCCGACGCGAACGACCGGAATTTCTTCAACCTGTACTCTTACTTCGACTTCGCCGGCGACATCCCGACCCGCGCGCTCGGCCTGGAAGCAGCCAACGACATCAACAAGTCTGTCAAGGCAATCAAGGTCACGCTGATGGAGGACGACAATCCCAGCCGCATCAGCTTCGGCCTGGAAGTGCCGCTGCCGCTGGCCGAGAGCTTCCGGGCGATCTTCGACCGTGCCCTAAACACCATCGGGTACGCCGTGGAGCAGTTCGCAGAGCGCGTTCGGGCGCGGCAGGCCGGGTAACTCCCGATCCGACAAGTCCCATGCCATGAATGGCACGGCTAACCGGCCTACGGCCACAAAGTACCGCTTCTGCACTGGCAGACCCGGAGGGCGCGGCACTCGGATAGACCTCTCTCATCCCCGCGAAGCGTGGGATTTCCGGCGTCCGCGCCGAATAGCCGTGCCATTCATGGCATGGGACTTTAACATTATGGACACACCCAAATCACCCCCCGTCTGGCCGCCCCCGCCGACCATCGCGCCACCGGAAGCATTCCATAAGCGGCTAATCCCGCCAGCCCTTGCCTATGGGCTTCGCATGGCTGCATGGCACACAGCGTACTTCTGGGCTGTTCTAAGCGTATTCAACTTGGTGCGCCATCAGCCTCTCGACTGGGAGATGTTTGCTGAGTATGGCGTAGGACTGGCGTGGGGCCAAGCAATGGGGACGCTCAGAGCGCACAACAAGTTCAAGCCAAAGCGGCGGGAGTAATCACGACTTAGGCAGAGTGAAGCTGAAGACGCTGCCTTTGTTGTATTCGCTCTCCACCCCAACCGTCCCGCCGTGGTTCTCGACGATGTGCTTGACGATGCTCAGGCCCAGGCCCGTGCCGCCCGACGCGCGGCTGCGGGCCTTGTCGGCGCGGTAGAAGCGCTCGAACAGGCGCGGGATGTCGTGAGACAAAATGCCGATGCCCGTATCGGCAACCGAGACAGTGACGGACTCGGCAGTCTCGGCGGCGCTCAGAGTGACGTGGCCGCCGGGCGGGGTGTAGGCGATGGCGTTGTCCAGCAGGTTGACCAGCACCTGCGCCATCTCGTCACGGTCGGCGGGGACGATCAGGGGCGCGCGGAGGGTATTGGTGAAGGTGATGTCGCCCTTCTCCGCCTGCGAGGCCAGCCGGGCGGCGACCTCGGCGACCAGAGCAGTCAGGTCAATCGGCGTCTTCTCGATGCCGCGCGCCTCGACGCGGGACAGGTCGAGCAGATCGGCAGACAGGCGCACCAGCCGGTCGGACTCGCGGATGATCGTTTGCAGGAAGCGTGGGGCGGCTTCCCCATCCTCCAGCGCGCCGTCCAGCAGGGTCTCGGCCATGGCCTTGACGGACGTGAGCGGGGTCCGCAGCTCGTGGGAGACGTTGGCGACGAAGTCCCGGCGGACGCGCTCCAAGCGGCGCAGCTCGGTCAAGTCGCGCAGGACAAGAAGATACTGGTCAGCCGCGACGGGCGTGATGCGGACGTGGAGGGTGCGGACGGAGGGCTGGCTGAGGGTCACTTCCCGCTCCACGCCGCTCCGGCGGCGGATGGCGGTGCGGTACAGCTCTTCCAGGTCGCTGCTCAGGGTGCGGGCCAGCAGGGTGCCTCCTGCCGAGACCCCGAAGAGGGAAGCGGCGACGGGGTTGGACAGCAGGATGCGGCCCTCGGCGTCTGCTACCAGAACAGCATCCTCGGTCGTTTGGAGCAGTGCCTGCCAGAGAGCCGTGTCGGGCAGACCGGCATCGGCGACCGGGGCAGCAGTGAGGGGATCGTCCTTCGTCCGGCGCGTCCAGGGGAACAAACTCACCCAGTCATCCCTTAAACTTGTAGCCGATGCCGCGCACGGTCAGCAGCATTTCCGGCTTGGCCGGGACCGGCTCCAGCTTCTCGCGCAGCCAGCGGATGTGGACATCCACGGTCCGGTCATCCACATAGCAGTCCTCCCCCCAAACGCGCGAAAGCAGCGTCTGGCGGTCGAAGACGCGGCCCCGGTGCGCGGTCAACAGGGTCAGCAGGTCGAATTCCTTGCGGGAAAGGGTTAGTGGATACCCATCTTTGAGAATTTCGCGCCGGTCGGCGTTGATCTCCAAGTTGTCCACAACAACGGTTTGGTTCTTTTCCAGCATCGGGCTGCCGGCCTCGGCGTCGGAGCGGGAACGGCGGCGCAGATGAGAATGGACGCGGGCCATCAGCTCACGCATGGAGAACGGCTTGACGACGTAGTCGTCCGCGCCGGCGTCGAAGCCCCGCAGGCAGTCGGCCTCGGCGGCGCGGGCGGTCAGGAGCAGGACGGGAAGCGAAGCATTGTGGCGGTGCAGGCGGCGGCACAGGTCCAGTCCGCTGCCGGAAGGAAGCATCACGTCCAACAGAACAAGGTCCGGGCTGCCGGACAGGAAGCGGTTCATGCACTCATCGGCATCACTGGCCGTTTCAACGTCGAATCCCTCTTTTTTGAGGTTGTAGGAGATAGCATCGACGATCGGCTCTTCATCATCCACGACCAAAATCTTTGACACGCGGACCCCCTAGCGGCTATTCGCCTTATGATACGTACTTTGCATTCGCCGTCAGTATACCCAGGTTCGCGCTCCTTGTCTATGCCGCTTGACAAAGCCATATTTTGCTGTTACAATACTACAAAAAAGCAGGTTCGGCATGGACAAACAAACAAAAGAAGCCCTGAAGCAGATGCAGGCGGAAATGCGCCAGGAGATGCGCCAGGAGATGCGGCAATTGCAGGCGCTGGTCGGCGAGCAGCGCGCCGAGCGCAAGCCCGAGGCTGCCCCGCCCGAAGAGCCGCTGCCGAATATGAAAGGGCGAACGGACGGCGTGGTGCAGTATAGCATCAGCCGCCCCGCCTCGGGCGAGGGCGATGCACCGTTCAAGACCGGGGCGGTGGCCGTGACGGCGGCGCAGATCGCGAAGACGACGGACGAGGCGGCTGCCCTGCTGGGGTATGCACTGTCCTCGCCGCAGAAGGTCTCGCTCCTGCGCGCGCTGCTGGGCCGCGAATCGGAGAGTGCGGCGGCCCTGGGAACGACGACGAATCTGAGCACGGGCAGCCTGTACCACCACCTGCGGGACTTGATGCACGCGGGTCTGATCGCGCAGGCGGGGCGCAACCAGTACCAGATCACGCCGCGCGGCCAGCGTGTCCTGCTCTTGGTGCTGGCGCTGGCGTCGGAAGCGTAGCGAAAGGATTTTCTTATGGCGGAACAGTACGCGCTGTCGCACGAATGGCTGGCCGGGGACCTGCCGGCCCTGGTCGTCAACCGGGAGGGAGTCGGGGCTGATGCGCCTCTGGTGCTCGTGCTGCACGGGCTGGGCAGCCGCAAAGAGAAGATGCTGACCGCCCTGTACGAGTTCGCCCGGACCGGCTGCCGGGCCGTCGCCCTGGACGTCCGGCTGCACGGCGAGCGGCCCGACACCGAGGCGCGCGAGGCGAGGCTGGGGGCGGACTATTTCGGCACGACGGCGGACATGATCGAGGGAACGGCGCGGGACGTTTCGCGCCTGCTGGACCACTTCGGCGCGGCGCGGGCCGCCGTCCACGGCATCTCGCAGGGCGGCTACATCACCTTTGCCGCGCTGGCGTTCGAGCCGCGTCTGTACGCGGCGAGCGTGGCGCTGGGCAGCCCGGACTGGATCGGCCCCCTGCGCCGGTTCGGCCTGGGACCGGGACACCCGGCCTATGACCGGGCGGTCCGGCTGAACCCGCTGGACCTTCTTCCACAGATGCTCCCGCCCCGGCCCCTGCTGATGCTGCACGGCACGGCGGACGAGGTCGTGCCCCCGAACGGCGTCATCGCCCTGGAACAAAGGCTACGCCCCTTGTACGCCGCCCACTCGGAGCGACTCGCCTTGGAGCTTTACCCCGGTCTGGGTCATTCCTACAACGATGACATGCTCCGCCGCAGCGTGGAGTGGGTCAAGACGTTTCTAGGCAGCCCGTAGCCCATGCCGCACTGGTGAATCATCTGGGATGCACTTTTCGCAACTATGGAGAGCCGCCTTGAAAATTCATCGGATCATTGACAGTGACTATCATATTATGGTATCTACTTCGTACCAGCTAAATATGAGGCTTCGATTATGAGTCAGCAATTCAAAAATATTTACTTCTCAGACTATCCATCAGCTTCAGCAAAGAAAAAGCACTTAACTTTAGCGTTTGGAGAGAAGGATAGCCAACTCTATGCTCATTTGAAACCTCTTTCAAGTCACGAGACGCGCGAACTTCTAGGGCATACTTCTTATGCCTCACTTCAAGCCTCTGCGGAACGTGATGGTTTGGCCCTTGGCACATTTTGTTTGCGTGTGTTGCGGCAAAAGTTGGAGAGAGTCAAAGAGGCAAAAAGCGTCTATCACACTGAACCATTTTCTGACAATCTTCTTTTGCCCATCGAGCCTATCCAAACAACTTTCAGAGGTGGACAAACAGAACCGCTTCATAATTGGTATCCTTATCTAGAGGGGTACTCACCGAAGTTTGTCGAGTATCTTCTTACGCAGTTTGCCCCCAACGCTACTCGTATTCTCGACCCCTTTTCCGGCACTGGAACCACTCCATTGACAGCCAGCCGATTAGGGTTACACTCGTTCTACTGCGAACTCAACCCCCTCTTGCAATATCTTACGGAAGCAAAAGTGGTTGCTCTCAATATGGAGGAAAAGGAGCGGCAACATTTGGCATCCTCTCTGAGTGGTCTAGCAGTGAGGCTGGAAACGCTTGTGAATGGGAGCAACAAAGATGCCGTTCTTCGGCGTGACTACTTTGAAGCCTTTGGGAATAGTCTCTTTTTTGATGAGGAAGTTTTCGACCAAGTACTACAGGCGCGCACATTCATCGACGAGCTAAACTGCACCGATCCGATGTCGGCAAGGTTCCTCAGCATCGCCGTTCTCTCCAGTCTTGTTCCGGCTTCCCGCCTGATTCGACGCGGTGACGTTCGCTTCAAAACCTCTGCGGAGTTGAAGCGGGAGCAAATCGGGTTTCTTCCGACGGTTGAGGGCAATCTCAAGATGATTTCGGCGGACTTGCTACGGATAAAACCTGTAGCGCATTCTGCCATGCTTGTCTCTGGGAACGCCCGTGACCTTGAAAAAGTGCCGTATTTGGGCATTGATGCAGTGATCACCAGCCCCCCCTATCTTAACGGCACAAACTATTTTCGCAATACCAAAGTGGAATTGTGGTTTCTGGGGTGCCTGCGGACCGCCGAAGACTTATCCCGTTTTCGCGGCAAAGCGGTTACGGCAGGGATCAATGACGTTACTGTTGGGAAGACCATCAGTTTTGACAGCCCGAACCTGAGAGCGCTTGTTCAACGGCTCGAAGAAGTTGCTTACGATGCCCGCATACCAAGGATGGTTGCGACCTATTTCAGCGACATGCAGCAGGTGTTGACGGCCACGAAGAAGCACCTGGCTGATGGTGCGGTTGTTATGGTCGATATCGGAGATTCCTCTTATAGCAACATCCATGTCCCCACGCATTCCTTGCTCAAAGAAGTGCTGGAAGAACAGGGCTTCGTTATAGACCGCGAAATCACCTTGCGGCGCAGGATGTCTCGCAGTGGCTTCCCATTAAGCCAGGTCATGTTATCGGCTCGCCTGCCGAAATCTGGTTCCTCTCCTGTTAAGGCCGAACCCCCGTCACAGCCGCCCTGGTCTACTTCCTGGCATCGTTTCAAGGCAGAGTTGCCGCACCAAAAAGGGGAGTACGCAAAAAGAAACTGGGGGAACCCACTGCATTCTCTTTGTTCCTACCAGGGCAAGATGAAGCCGGCGCTGGCATCCCTCCTCGTCACGACGTTTGTTCCCGAAGGGGGGACCGTACTCGATCCTTTCGCAGGCGTGGGTACGATCCCGTTTGAGGCCGCGCTTCAAGGCAAGCGTTCGTGGGCCTTTGACATCAGCCCCACCGCCCTCTGCATTACGTCCGCGAAACTTGGCAAACCCAGTTCCGAGGATTGCGAACAGCAGATGAGGTTATTAGAGTCTTTTCTCGCCTCGGAGCAGGTCATGGATACCGAACAAGAAGCGGCGAAGGTGATCCGGTTCAACGGGATGCTGCCGGATTACTTCGATAAGAAAACATTTGATGAGATACTGCTGGCGAGACGCTTCTTTTCCAGCAATCCGCCTCAAACGACTTCCGGGGCGCTAGTCATGGCTTCGCTGCTCCATATTCTTCATGGGAATCGCCCCTACGCCCTCAGCCGACGCTCCCATCCCATCACGCCGTTTGCTCCCACAGGTCCGACGGAATACCGCCCCTTAATGCCTCGGCTCCGGGACAAGGTCAGACGCAGCCTCAAGGTGATCTATCCCGCCTCTTTTTGTCCGGGGGAAACATTCAAGCAGGATGCAACTCTCTGCTGGCCTCAGCAGATAGAAGCACTCGATGCCGTTATTACTTCGCCGCCTTTTTTCGACAGTACACGCTTTTATCAAGCAAACTGGATGAGGTTGTGGTTCTGCGGGTGGGAAGCCATAGACTTCAAGACTCAACCCCTCGCTTTCGTTGACGAGCGGCAGAAAGTCAGCTTTGAAGTCTATGCCTCGCTTCTGAGGCAGGCGCGCGAACGACTAAAGCCAGACGGTGTCGTGGTTTTTCATCTTGGGGAAAGCCGCAAGTGCAACATGGCAGAAGCCTTAATCAAGGTAGCATCACGCTGGTTTCAGGTAGAAGATTTCTTCTCGGAAAACGTAGAGCACTGCGAATCACATGGGATTCGGGACAAAGGAACCGTCACTTCTCATCAGTATCTTGTTCTGAGATAACAGAGTTATCAGGCTGCGTAAAGCCTTTATACTCATTGTTTGCTTGCTGAACCCATGTTGGTGAAATCAGATCAGAATGCTGAAACATATCCAGCTTCGTATCCCGAAGAAGACGGTTACGCAGCTTGATGATTTCAGGCATATAGGCACTGTATTTCGTTAGGAGGGCGTCCACATGACTTGCCTGCTGTAACTGCGTTAAAGCGGCAGGATTATACTGCGGCATACCGCTAATCAGGCCGAAGTCTAGACCTGTCACGACTGAAAGGCGCTTCTGATCTTCGAGGGTGTAGTATTCCGAAGGCCACTTATCGGACTTTTCGCCATTGTGGAGTTGACAGAGCAGGGTAGCATTCTCAGTCGTGAGCGGCCAGAGGTAGCGCGCCGGTAACGTGTGATCCAAGGGCCTCTCCCGTTGGTCCTGTACGTTTTGTAAGTCCTTCCCGCACTTGAAGCAACGGTAACCAAAGCGTTCAAAAATATCTTGGGCCTTGATATGAACGCCACCGGACAAATCCAAATACAGCCGACGTTTCTGTGCGGCCTCTCTATGTTGTTCTGTTAGTCGCGTCTGGTTTTTGATACTGTTGTAGATGGCTTTGCAAAGGCGGCACTCGCCCTGGCGCTTGGAGGCCCGTGCGCTATGCTGATCAAAGTAAAGGAGCGGCTTCATCGTATTGCAGACGATGCAGTATTTGTACTCCTGAGCTTCCGCAACGTAATCGTCGTGAGGTATGGCGAACTGTCCCGTCTCTAGAACGCTGCTGTCGCGCAAGTCGGTCAGGTCGTAGTCATACAGCGTCGTCTCATCTCCGCTACGCATCACATAATCACAGACAGGACAAACGATCTCAAAGTTCTCCCCAATGGCGTCATTGCGGATGAACAAAAAATCCTGGCACTCAGGGTTAAGGCACTGGAAGCCCTTGAATACGGTATCCCCTATACCTTTTACATGTTCAGCCCGAAGCCTATTTCGCTTCACGACTTGTGTATATGTCGCTCGTCTTGCCATTCGGATTAGCCCTTGACGCTGGCATTCAGTTTATTTCTGCGCCATCTTCCCTGCCGGATGATCCCGGACCGCCAGATGCTCCCGATCCAGCGTGTAGTGCAGGAACGCGATGCACATCTCGTCCGTCGTCTGCTCGCCCCACGCCACGGGCTTGGGCGGCGTGTTCGGGTTGCGCGGGTTGCGCGCCGAGTTGTCATAAATCGCCGTCATTACGACCCGCGTTCCCTGCGGCAAGGCCAGCGGCTTCTTGTAGAAGTAGGTGGACTGCCAGTTAAAATCCCAGTCCGAGACTGAGACCAGCGGGACTTTCGTGCCGTCCGGCTTGATCGCCGTCAGCTTCATCACACGCCCCAAGAGGTGCATGTGCGGCGTGATCGCGATCAGGTGGTAATTAACCGGCGACGGCGCCGAGGTCGTGCGGACCGTGTAACGCGCGTCATTGGCCGGGATTTGCAGGCTGTGGACGACCGGGATGACGTGCAGCGTCTTGTCCACCGGCCCCTTCGCAAAGTAGATGCCCACCCGCGACAGGTCCGTCTCCGGCTTGCCGTCCTTGTGGTAATGCACTTGCAGGACGATCCGGGACCCCTTCGGCACCTGCGTCGCCACGCCCGTCGGCAGATAGTGTGCGGTGATGCCCGGCGCCCAGCCGCCCAGCGCGCCTGTGGGCGTAAAGCCGACGCCGCCGAAGCTCGTATAGCCCGGTTCTTTCTCATGCCCGTCCAAGTCCGCCGATTTGCCGTCGCCGTCAATGAAGGCGATAACATGATGCACCACGGCCCGGTTGCCGGGCTGTACGTCCACGGCGGAAACGTAGCGGTCCTGCGTGAAGTCCGTCGGGATGACGTAGCAGCGGTACACGTCCCCGCCATCCGCGTCCACATGGTAGGGGCGCGACGGCTGGAGCACCATGTCCGGCTTGCCCAGCGCCCAGTCATCGTGGAAGTGCGGCGGCGCGGACAAGTCCTTCGGGTCCCCTTCCGGTGCGCCCGCGTCGGCCCATTTCGCCAGCGTCGCGATCTCATGGCCGCTCAGGCGGCGCGCGTCCTGGAAGTCGCCCGCGCCCGGATCGGCCTTCCACGGCGGCATCTGCCGGCTCTGGGTGTACCGCTTGATGTCCCCGCGCCACGCCGCCGCCTGCGAATAAGAGGTCAGCGCCATTGGCCCGATCTGTCCGGCCCGGTGGCACGTCTGGCACTGCCGCTGCAAGATCGGGGCTACGTCGCGGGCATAGGTGATCTGCGACGACGCCACGAGGGCAGCGGGTCGCCGGATGATGCACCCAAAGGCGGCGGTTTTGGCCCGCGCCACAGATCGCCCGGCCAGGACGGCGTCCAGCGCCTCTTTCAAGTCCCGATGATGCACCGAGGAAGCGTCCGCGCTGTCGTCCACCCGCCCTGAATAGACGACTACACCCGCCGGGTTGACGACAAACGCCTGCGGCGTCATCGTCGCGCCGAACCGTTTCGCCATCGCCGCGTCGCCGTCCCGCACGACCGGAAACGCCAGCCCTCGCCCTTTGGCGAACGCCGCCACTTCCGGCTGCCCTTCCTGCATATTGGAAAAGACGCCAACCGTCTGCACGCCCCGCGCGCCGTACTCCCGCGCCAGTGCGTTCAATCGCGGCGCGTAGACTTTGGACACCGGGCATTGCGTGGACAGGAAGACAAACACGGTCGCCTTGTGGGCCGCAATCGTCTGTCCATCATAGACATGCCCGCCCAGATCGGTGACGGGCGCAAAGGCGGGCAAGGCGTTGACCGTGGCGGGTTTCGGTGCCCCGCCGGTCAGCAGCAAGGTTGCTCCTGCCAGCAATGCCGTCGGAGCCAGAACCGCCGCTAGCCGAGCCTTTTGTTTGGGGAAAGGTGTCTTCATAATGTTCAGTCCTGGTCCATGTCTTTGTCTATCGCAAACAAGACGAGTTGTTCAACCGTTAAGTCAGTTTCAGGTAAGCCCTTTTTCAAGCGGTAGGCCTGATCTTTCTCAATTACTTGCCCACGCCGCTTGTCAACTGCTAAAGTGATGTCTGCGATCTCGTCCTGTGAAAATCTCAGGCTTACCGCGTTCACCTGAGCCGTAGTCGTTTCAGTGACAGAGTACTGAGAAGATGTTAGGTTTATCGTCTTCATTACTGGACTGCTATCTTTGTCCAAGCAGAGCAGTGAATTACCCCAGCGAAGGGCCATGATCTCAGCGTGGCGAGCAGAAGCGGCCTCTACTAAGTAATCGTGCAAATGTAATCAGGTATTGAGGGTGCGTAACCTTGTGCGGGTAGAATACCCGCATGAAAGCCCGTCCTAAGTTCGTCTATGCACTGACCGAGGAGGATCAAAGTGCTCTGGAAC
>JAABUM010000221.1_pt1 | contig 116052 bp, 107 predicted proteins | sample 5559161 | NCBI WGS metagenome assembly JAABUM01 (sample SAMN10711868, study PRJNA513369) | rock metagenome | isolation source: Antarctica rocks | place: Antarctica: Victoria Land, Siegfried Peak nord
CCGGTCTCGGCCTCGAGCACCTCGAAGCCATCGTCGCTGAGCGCCTCGACAAGGGTCAGGCGAATAAGGAATTCATCCTCGACAACTAAAACCCGGGGTTGTAATGCATCCATACCTGCCATAACCGTACCTTCGCGAAACGACACTCAGATAGCAAGCGATGGCGCAATTCCAAGCGATCAAGGACAGGTGATCACCCTGGCCTGACATCATCGGCGCGCAATGTTTGGGAACACCGTGCTTCGGGCACCGCTGCGTCGGCCGCAGGGCAGCATGGGTTGAAGAATGGTTCAGCAGGATGGGGTTGGACGTGCTAGCTTATGTGGCGCATCAAGGCCGAAGCGCATTATGACCGGGTGCTGCCGGATGGAGACCCTCATGCGATTGCTTCTGGCGATCCTCGTGACGTTCGCCGGTCTCGCGACTGGGCCTGCGCGGGCCAACGACATCGCCATCGTGCTCAATTCGGGCGACGCGACGCTTAGCCTGCTGGACATGGCGCGGGGCACCGAACTGCGCCGCATCCCCGTGTTGCGCGAACCGCATCATGTGGCGCTCAGCCCGGACGGGCGCGACCTGCTGGTGGGGGATGCGGGGGCGAACGAGATGCTGTTCCTCGACCCCAGCACCGGCGACATCAAGCGCCGGGTGCTGATGGCCGATCCCTACCATCTGGCGTTCAGCCCAAATGGCAAGTGGCTGACCGTCACCGGCCTCGCCCGCAACCAGGTGGATATCTACGACGCCGCCAGCATGACGCTCGTGAAGCGGTATCCGCTCAGCTCGATGCCAAGCCACGTGGCGTACGCGCCTGACAGCAGCGCGGCGTATGTGACGCTGCAGGGGACGAACCGGCTCGCGGCGATCGACATCAAGCGGCAAGCGGTGCTGTGGACGGCCGAGGTCGGCGCCACTCCGGCGGGGGTGGTCTGGCATAACGGCAAGCTGCTGGTGGCCAACATGGGTTCGGACCATTTCGCGGTCGTGGACCCCGTCGACGGCCGGGTCGAGGCGCGCATCCATACCGGCCGTGGCGCGCATCAGCTGTTCCTGTCGCCGGACGGACGCATTTTGTGGGTGAACAACCGGGTGGACGGCACCACGGTGGCGCTGGATGCGACGACCTATGCGCTGATCCGCAGCTACCGTGTGCCCGGCGGCCCCGACTGCATCGACTTCGCGCCCGACGGCAAGCTGTGGATCACCCAGCGTTTTATCCAACACGTAGCGGTGCTCGACCCGGCGACGGGCGCGATCCGGTCCCTGGCCGTCGGACGCTCGCCGCACGGCATCTTCCTCACGACGGACGTGCGATGACGGATCCGTTCAGCCTCGCGGCGGGATGGCTGCACGAGACCCTGCTGCTGCCAGCGCTCTATGCGGTCGGCGCGATGGAGTGGGAGGAGGTCGCGTTCGGCTGGGCGCTGTTCGCCTGCTATGGCGCGGCGCAGGTGGCAGTGACATTCGCGATCTGCCTGCCGTTGGAGCGCTGGCGGCCAGTCGAGCGCTGGCCGGACCAGAAGGCCGTCTGGGTGGACGTGCTTTATACGCTGATCTCCCGCGTGGGCGTGCTGCCGCTGGTGACGTTCGTGCTGTTCTACCAGCTGCAGGTCAGCATGAACGGCTGGCTGACGGATCACGGCTGGATTCCGCCGACGCTGGAGCGCCTCGTGCCGGCGCTGCTCGGTCATCACCTGTTAACCTTCTTCTTGTATGCCGTGATCCTGGATTTTTCAGAGTATTGGCGGCATCGGCTGTCGCATATGTTCGCTTGGTGGTGGGCGCTGCATTCCCTGCACCATGCGCAGCGGCAGATGACGTTCTGGTCCGACGACCGGAACCACGTTGTCGACGACGTCATCGGTTTTGTATGGTTTATGGCCATAGGGCTGCTGATCGGCATCCCGCCGATGCAGTTCCCGCTGCTGGTGCTGGTGCTGCGGCTGCTGGAGAGCCTGTCCCATGCCAATGCGCGGCTGTCGTTCGGCTGGCTGGGGGAGCGGCTCTTGGTCTCGCCCCGGTTCCATCGGTCGCACCATGGCGTGCTGGCGGCCGGGCAGCGCAGCGCCAACTACGGCGCCATCCTGCCGTGGTGGGACGTGCTGTTCGGCACGGCGGATTTCTCCCGAGCGTATGTCCGCACGGGCGATCCGTCGGCCGAGGAGGCGATGGCGACCGGCAGCTACCTCCAGCAGCAATGGGCGGGGCTGCGGCGCATGGCGCGAATGGTGGGTTGGACGGGTTTCAGGCGCGCAGGCCACTTGCGCCGAGGGCATTGACGGGATCGTGCCCGCGGCTTTCACTTGCGGCCCTGCAATGGCCGAAAGCGTCCCGCTATGCTGAAGATAATTTTGCCGTGCTTGCTGGCTTCGGGGCTGCTTGCGGGATGCGGGCCTTCGCAGGCCACCTCTGACGTCGTTGCAGCGGCCGCCGTCAGTGCGGCGCCTGCTCCGGCTGCATCGACGGTGGCCAACGACTCAATAGATGGCGTCTATCGGGGGCGGGCCACGCCGATTGGGCAAAGCAGGCGTTGCGGCAATTTTCGTGATCCGACAATCCGCATCAATAACAACACGATCGTCCGGCGATTTGGCAATAGTCGGTTACAGGCGGTCGTGCAGCAGGACGGCACGTTTTCGGCCCTGGCCGGACGCACGAGGATGTCCGGCACCGTGCGGGACGGTCATCTCGACGTCCAGGCCAGCAATGGGAATTGCAACTACCGCTACTCTCTCAATCGGTCGTGACGAAGCGGACCGGCTAGAACGGCATCCGTCCTAGCTCCCTCTCCCGGGGGGAGAGGGCTTTAGCGAAGTGCTGTCTTGCTGCTTAAACCCGAACCGCTGCGATCGACTTGCGGATTACCTCTTCCGCCGCCTCGCGCCCGGCCCAACCGGTCACCTTCACCCACTTGCCCGGCTCCAAATCTTTATAGCGGGTAAAGAAGTGCTCGATGGCCGCGCGGGTAATAGCCGGCAGGTCCTCGACTGCGTGCACGTCGGTGAACTGCGTGTGGATCTTGTCGTGCGGGACGCAGATGATCTTCTCGTCCTGGCCGCTCTCATCCTCCATCTGCAGCATGCCGATCGGGCGGCAGCGGATGACGGCGCCGGGCACCATGGGGGCGGGGGCGAGCACGAGCGCATCGGCCGGGTCGCCATCGTCGGCGAGGGTGCCGGGGATGAAGCCGTATGCCGCCGGGTAGGCCATCGGCGTGAACAGGAAACGGTCCACGAAGATGGCACCGCTGGCCTTGTCGACCTCATACTTGACCTGGCTGCCCTGCGGTATCTCGATCACCACGTTGATGTCGTGCGGCGCGTCCTTGCCCGGCGGGATCTTGGAAATATCCATAATCTAGTCCTGTTTCTTGTTCAAAGGCGGCCGGACGATAACCGTCCTCGCCATGGTTGCCAACGCGGCAACGGCCCGCCTTGAGGGCCGCAGCGCCCACGTGTTAAGCAGGGAGCCGAGGCGCCTGTAGCTCAGTTGGTTAGAGCGGGCCGCTCATAACGGCTTGGTCGCAGGTTCGAGTCCTGCCGGGCGCACCATATTCTTTGCTGGCCTAGTTGTGAGCCGGGCCGCGCAACCGTAAACACACGCCACATCCGCCTGCAGGAGCCTGCGCCATGGCCAGCTACCAATATGTCTATGTCATGAAGGACGTGACCAAGAACTTTCCCGGCGGACGGGAGGTGTTCAAGGGCATCACCCTGTCGTTCCTGCCCGGCGTGAAGATCGGCATCCTCGGCGTGAACGGCGCGGGGAAGTCGACGCTGCTGAAGATCATGGCAGGGATCGAGACCGAGTATGGCGGCGAGGCCTGGGCGGCCGATGGCGTGCGCGTCGGCTATTTGGAACAGGAGCCGCGGCTCGACGACAGCAAGAGCGTTGCCGAGAACGTGCTGCTGGCGTTCGGTCCGCTGACCGCGGCATTGGAGCGGTTCAACGCGATCTCGGAAGAGTTCGCCGAGCCGATGGACGACGACAAGATGAACGCGCTGCTGGCCGAGCAGGCGGAGCTGCAGGAGAAGATCGACGCGGAGGACGGCTGGGACCTCGACCGCCGTATCGAGATCGCGCTGGACGCGCTGCGCTGCCCGCCGCCCGACGCCAACGTGGCGCGCCTCTCGGGCGGCGAGCGGCGGCGGGTAGCGCTGTGCCGGCTGCTGCTCGAGAAGCCGGACCTGCTGCTGCTGGACGAGCCGACCAACCACCTGGACGCCGAGAGCGTCGCCTGGCTCGAGCGCACCCTGCGTGACTTCGCAGGGACCGTCATGATCGTGACGCACGACCGCTACTTCCTGGACAACGTGACCAACTGGATTCTCGAGATCGAGCGTGGCCGCGGTTATCCGTTCGAAGGCAACTACTCGTCCTGGCTGGCGCAGAAGCTGAAGCGGCTGCAGCAGGAGGAGAAGGAGGAAAGCTCCCGCCAGCGCGCCTTGGCCGCCGAGGAGGAGTGGATACAAAGCAGCCCGCGCGCCCGGCAGACCAAAAGCCGCGCGCGCATCGCCAAATACGAGGAGATGCAGCAGAAATCGCTGGAGATGCAGACGGGAGTGGCCGAGATCGTCATCCCGCCGGGTCCGCGGCTGGGCGGGCTGGTCATCGAGGCCGAGCAGGTCCGCAAGGCCTACGGCAACCGGCTGCTAATGGACGAGCTGGATTTCAAGCTGCCGCCGGGCGGCATCGTCGGCGTGATCGGCCCGAACGGCGCGGGGAAGACTACGCTGTTCCGTATGATCACCGGGGAGGAGCATCCGGACGCCGGCACGCTCAAGGTCGGCGATACCGTGAAGCTCGGCTATGTCGATCAGTCGCGCGACAGCCTGGACGCCAGCAAGTCGGTTTGGGAGGAGATCAGCGGCGGCACCGACGTGATCTACCTGGGCAAGCGCGCCGTCCCGTCCCGCGCCTATGTCGGCGCGTTCAATTTCAAAGGGTCGGACCAGCAGAAGAAGGTCGGCATCCTGTCGGGCGGCGAGCGCAACCGCGTCCACCTGGCGAAGATGCTGAAATCCGAGAGCAATGTTATCCTGCTCGACGAGCCGACCAACGACCTGGACGTCGACACCTTGCGGGCGCTGGAGGAGGCACTGGCGGAGTTTGCCGGCTGCGCCGTGATCATCAGCCACGACCGCTGGTTCCTGGACCGGTTGGCGACGCATATCCTGGCCTTCGAGGGCGACAGCCACATCGAGTGGTTCGAGGGCAATTTCCAGGCCTATGAAGCGGATAAGCGACGTCGACTTGGCGCCGACGCCACCGAGCCGCACCGCATCAAGTATCGGCCGCTCGCACGCTGAACCCTACGCCAGAGTCTCATCGTGAACCCGGCCTGGCGTATCCAGACCGGCCGCCTGGTGCTGACGCCCGTCGGCTGGCGGGATCTGCCGGATCTCCGGGTGCTCAAGGGCGATCCGGGGGTCTATGGCCAGATGCTGGGCGGCGTGCGCAGCCCGGGCCAAGTCGCCGCCGAGCTGGCGGAGGATGTCTCGTTCTGGGCGGCGCGCGGGGCAGGCATGTGGCTGGTCCGCGATGCCTCCACTGCCGCTGCCTTGGGCACGACCGGGCTGCATGAACGCCTTGACGGCCTGGGAACCGCACTGCGCGTTGCGTTCCGGCCGGAGGTTCGGGGACATGGGCTAGCCCGCGAGGCTGCGGCGGCGGCGCTGCAGTTTGCCCACTATCGGGCTGGGCTCGAACGGGTGGTGGCGGTGGCGCGGGACACCAACATAGCGTCCCGCACCCTGCTCGGCGCGATCGGGATGCGCCCTTGCGGGACGTTCGAGCGCGATGGCAGCCAGATGCTAGTGTTCGAGAGCGTCGCTACGCCGCGACCTGTTGGCGCATGGCACTGATGAGCGCGTCCACGTCGTTGTTGTTGCGGCTGATGTAGGCTGCGTAGTCGCTCCGTTGCGTCAGGCGCAGGCTGGTGCCTTCTGCGATGACGTCGATGATCTTCGGCTGGCCGCCCGCCTGGCTTACGACCCACTGCACGTTGTTCGGCTGTTGGTTGGGCCGGCGGATCGTCGTGCCCACAAGGCTGTCGCCGTCCCGCTGGGTAGTGGTGGTGGGCTTGAAGGTAACACCCTCGAACTGGCCGAGCTTGCCGGTGATGTTGTTCAGCAGCACGGCGTGGAACAACTGGCCGAACTGCTGCTGCTGGCTCGGCGACGCAGTGCGCCAGAACCGGCCGAGGCAGAAGCGGGCGATGCCGTCCACGTCCACCGCCTGCTCGATCAACGGAGCAAGCCGGCGCTTCTTGTCTTCGTAGGTGCCGGGACCATTCACGATGGCGACCAGCGCGTTGCCGAGCTGCACCACGAACCCAGTGGCATCCCCAGCCGGCTGCGCCCAGGCGGCGTTCCAGGAACCGGTGGCGAACAAGGCCGTGGCAGCGGCGGAATAGGTGAGAAGCGCGCGACGTGTCAGCATGAACGGACTCTACTCTCTCGATACGGGGTTCTGCCAGGCCATAGGCCCAAACTGCCGTGTGCTCAAAGTGTCATCACGGATCGATTGGGGCAACGTGCAGGCAAGCATGGCGTTGCGCGGCGGCTGCCGTATATTACCTGTCATCCACCACGCGCCGCACGATCACAACCCGGATAGCAGCCCCATGAACCAGATCAACGCCCTTCCGCCAGAGCCCGAGGCGCCCGCCACACTGGAGCGTTGGCTGACAGGTCCACGCTTTGCGGCGCTTCCGGCGCGGACCGCCGCATTGCCGGCGCCGGCTTTGTCGTTCGAGTTCTTTCCCCCGAAGAATGACGCTTTGGAGGCGCAGCTCTGGACCTGCGTCCGGCGGCTCGAGCGCCTAGCCCCGCGCTTCGTTTCGGTCACCTATGGCGCGGGCGGCACGACGCAGGCCCGCACCCACGCGACTGTCACCCGTATTGTGAACGAGACCGACCTGACCCCGGCCGCGCATTTGACCTGCGTGGGGGCGCCGAAGGGCGAGGTCGACGACGTGGCCCGGCAATATTGGGACGCCGGCGTCCGGCATATTGTGGCGCTGCGCGGCGACGCGCCGCCGGGTCAGGAGTATGCGCCGCATTCGGAGGGGTATGCCTATGCCGCCGACCTTGTGGCCGGACTGCGGCGGGTGGCGGATTTCGAGGTCTCGGTGGCGGCCTACCCGGAGACGCATCCGACGGCGCTCAACGCCGATCACGATCTTGATAATCTCAAACGCAAGCTCGACGCAGGGGCGACGCGGGCGATCACGCAATACTTCTTTGATGGCACGGTGTTCCTGCGCTTCCTGGACCGTGCGCTGGCGGCGGGGATCACGGCGCCGATCGTGCCCGGGATCATGCCGGTGTCGAACTACGCTCAGGCAGCGAAGTTCAGCGCTATGTGCGGCGCCAGCGTGCCGGAGTGGCTGGGCACCATGTTCGAGGGCACCGAGGACGATCCGGAGACCCGGCGCATGATCGCCGCCATCGTCGCCGCCGAGCAGGTGCGCCTGCTGCAGGCCAACGGCGTGGACGAGTTCCATTTCTACACGCTGAACCGGTCCGACCTCACCTACGCCATCGCCCACCTGCTCGGCGTCAGGGCGCGCCCAGCCAGCGGCGATACAGCGGCTTCAGCAGGAAAGGGCTGAGGAACAGCGGGAATTGGCATAGGCCGAAGAACAAGGCGATGCGCGGGTCGGCGGTGGCCGGCAGCACGGCGAGGTAGAGTGCCATGTTGCGGTTGCCGCTCATCAGCCCGGCCGACGCCGCGATGGGTGCGCCGAACCCGGCGAATGCGGCGGCGGTCACCAGGTTGAGGCCGTAGTCGACAATAAACGCCGCCAGCACGGCCTGCACGACCCAGGCCGGATCGGCGGCCATCCGTGCGCCCAACCCGTCCATGACGGCAAAGCCGTAGAACACCACGAGCCAGACCAGCAGCCCATCGACTGCATCCGCCCAGCGTTCGAGCCAGGCAGGGCCGATGAGCCGTCGCAGCACCAACGACACCAGCATCGGCAGCCCGACGACCAGCGCCAGGCGGCCCATGAACGCGCCCGCGCCGATCGAGAGGTCGATGCCGAGCAGCAGCAGCGCCATCGGCGGCGCGGTGAACGGCACCAGCAGCGTGGTGGCCAGCGAGGTGACCAAGGACAGCTCGGGATCCAGCCCGACCATGCGCGCGAACGCCGCCGAAGAGGTCGCGGCGCAGCCGGTGGCGAAGATGACGATCCCTGCCGTGATGCCGCGGTCCAGGCCGAGCGGGCTGGCCACCGCCCAGACCAGCACCGGGCAGACAAGGAGTTGGAACGCGATGATGGCCGCCACCCGGACCGGCCGGCGCAGATGCGCCAGCGTGCCGGGGATGTCCACCCGCAGCAGCACGAGCGTCATCATCGCCAGCACGTTCGGCGTCACGAAGCCGCTGAAGGCCTTGGCGAGGCCGGGTGAGACCACGCCGCCGAAAATCCCGACCGCGAGCAGCACCGAGGCTTTCTGGGCGGAGAAGGCGAGGAAGCGCAGGGACGCACTGGGCACTAGGTTGGCCGCGTTCGCCACTCGTTCTATAATTCCCGCATGCTCCTCACGACCTCAGCACCATGACCGAATACCTCGCCCGGTTGAATCCCGAGCAGCGCCAGGCGGTCGAGGCGATGGACGGCCCCGTGCTGGTGCTGGCCGGCGCCGGCACCGGCAAGACGCGGGTGCTGACCACAAGGTTCGCACATATTTTGCTGACCGGGCGCGCGGCGCCGGGCCAGGTGCTGGCGGTGACCTTCACCAACAAGGCCGCAAAGGAAATGCGCGAGCGCGTCGGCGCGATCCTGGGCCGGCCGGCGGAGGGGCTGTGGCTGGGCACCTTCCACGCCCTGTGCGCCCGGATGCTGCGGCGTCATGCGGAGCTGGTGGGGTTGACCTCCGGGTTCACCATCCTCGACTCCGACGACCAGCTGCGCCTGCTGAAGCAGGTGATGGAAGCGGCGCACATCGACCCGAAGCGCTGGGCGCCGCCGGCGCTGATGGGGATGATCCAGCGCTGGAAGGATCGCGGCCTGACGCCCGACCGGGTGACCGCGGCGGAGGAGGGCGACTTCGCCGGCGGCCAGTCGCGTAATCTGTATGTTGCTTATCAGGCACGGCTGAAGCAGCTCAACACGGTGGATTTTGGCGACCTGCTGCTGCACATGACGGAGATCCTGCGCGGCAAGCCGGAGATCCTGGCGCAGTATCATCGTATTTTCCGGTATATCCTGGTCGACGAGTATCAGGACACCAACCTGGTGCAATACCTGTGGCTGCGGCTGCTGGCGCAGTCGCACAAGAATATCTGCTGCGTTGGCGATGACGACCAGTCGATCTACTCGTGGCGCGGCGCCGAGGTCGAGAACATCCTGCGGTTCGAGAAGGACTTCCCGGGCGCGCAGATCGTGAAGCTCGAGCGCAACTACCGCTCAACTGCACCGATCCTTGGCGCTGCCGCCGGCCTGATCGCCAACAACGAGGGGCGGCTCGGCAAGACTCTGCGGTCCGGCCGCAATGATGCAAGTGGGGAAAAGGTCAGCGTCATCAGCCTGTGGGACTCGGACGAGGAGGCGCGCATGGTCGGCGACCGCATCGAGACCTTGCGCCGCGACGGGCATGCATTGGCCGAGATGGCGATTCTGGTGCGCACCAGCGCGCAGACTCGAGCGTTCGAGGAGCGGATGATCACGCTGGGCCTGCCGTATCGCGTCGTCGGCGGCCTGCGGTTCTATGAGCGCGCCGAGATACGCGACGCCATCGCCTATATGCGCGTGCTGCATCAGCCCTCCGACGACCTGGCCTTCGAGCGGATCGTCAACGTGCCCCGGCGCGGCGTCGGCGAGGTGGCGATGCGCGCCATGCACGTCGCGGCGCGTGAGCAGCAGATCCCCTTGGCCCTGGCCAGCGAGCGCCTGGCACTAGGCGGCGGCCTGAAGGGCCGGGTTGGGACCGCATTGCGAGAAATGTTCCAGGCCTTCACGCGCTGGCGGGAGGAGCTGCCACGCGACGGGCATGTGCTGACATTGGCAAAGATGCTGGATGAGAGCGGCTACACCGAGATGTGGAAGCAGGACAAGTCGCCGGACGCGCCGGGGCGGCTGGAAAACCTGAAGGAGCTGGTGCGCGCCCTGGCCGACTTCGAGACGCTGGCCGGGTTCCTCGACCACGTCTCGCTGGTGATGGAGAACGAGCAGAACGCCGAGGGCGACCGCGCCAGCATGATGACCCTGCACGCGGCCAAGGGCCTGGAATTCGACACCGTGTTCCTGCCGGGCTGGGAGGAGGGGCTGTTCCCCAGCCAGCGCACGCTCGACGAGGGCGGGCTGAAGGGACTGGAGGAGGAACGGCGCCTCGCCTATGTCGGCCTGACCCGCGCCCGCAAGCTGGCCGTGGTCAGCTACGCCGCCAACCGCCGCATCTACGCCAACTGGCAGAGCAGCATCCCCAGCCGGTTCGTCGACGAGCTGCCGGAGGCGCATGTCGACCGTGGCGGCTCGGCGGCGATGCAGCGGGAGGCGCGGCTGCTGTCGGCGCCCAGCGTATTCACCAGCGGCCCCCTCATGGCCCGGAGGCAAGCGGGACCGCGCGCCGTCGAGGCCTGGGAACAGCCGGCCCGCCCGGCGCGCCAGGACGCGATCGCGGTCGGCAACCGGGTGTTCCACCAGAAGTTCGGCTACGGCGAGGTGCTGGCCGTGGATGACGACCGGCTGGACATCGTGTTCGAGAAGGCCGGGCAGAAACGGCTGCTGGACCGGTTCGTGGAAAAGGCATGAGGCGCCGCGCCGGCCCGCTGGAGACCGTGTTCGTCGAGGTGCCGGACACGGCCGTCGAGGCCTATGAGGCGGCGCTGGGCACGGTCTGCGCGACGGTCGGCTTCTTCTTTGCCGACGAGGCGCGCGGGATCTGGCGCGTCGAAGGCGTGCGGGACGCCGGCGCCGACGAGGCGCGGCTGCAGGACGCGCTGGCGCTCGCTGCCCTGGTCACCGGCGTTCCCGCCATCCTAGGACGCGAGGCAACGGAGGCGGAGGGCTGGCTCGCCCGGACCTGGGAGTCGTTCCCGGAACAGCACGTGGGCCGCAGGTTCACGGTCCGAGGTACGCATCAGGCAAATGGCCCGGCCGCGGGCCAGTTGGTGCTGACGCTCGACGCCGGGCTGGCGTTCGGTTCGGGGGAGCACGGGTCGACGCGCGGCTGCCTGCGCGCGCTGGAGGTCGTCGCCCGGCGTCGTCCCCGGCGCATCCTCGATCTAGGGACCGGCTCCGGCATCTTGGCGATGGCGGCGGCGATGCTGCTGCGGCGGCCGGTGCTGGCTACGGATATCGAGCCGTGGTCGGTTCGGGTTGCCGGCCAGAATGCGCGGGCGAATGGCGTGGGGCGGCTAGTCCGGCCGGTGTTGGCTAATGGTTGGCACGGACGGGCGGTGCAGGCGCACGCGCCATACGATCTCGTCCTTGCCAATATTCTGGCACGGCCGCTATGCCGCATGGCGAAAGACGCTGCGCTCGAATTGGCGCCGGGCGGGACGGTGATCTTGGCCGGCCTGCTGGCCAGTCAGGCCCGCATGGTGCTGGCGGCGCACCGACGGCAGGGCCTGCGGTTGGAAGCGACCTGGCATGAGGGCACCTGGATGACGCTCGTCCTGCGCAAGGTAAGCCGGGCGGGCTGATTGCAGCCCGCCCGTGTGTGATCAGGCCGAAGCGGCGTGGCCAAAGCTGGTCTGCGCCGCGTCACGATTACGGGACTCGGCGAAGCGCGGGTCGAATACCTGGCTCAGCTCGGCACGGCTCAGGCCGATATCGGCCAGCTCACGGTCGGTCAGGGATGACAGCTCCTGCAGCACGGCGCGGCGCCGCGAAAACGTGGTCAGGCCGGAGATCACAGCGCCAAAGCGCTGCAACAGGCGGCGCGGGGCCGGGTTGGCATCAGCAACGGTGCCGTCCGTACCCTCGACGACCGGGCTCTGGTACGTCAGGCTGTCGGACATCAGGAGCGCAATCTGCTCCTTGGCAAGCGGGGCGTTCATTATACTATCCTCAAAAATCCTACCGCCGCGATCAGGTCCGGCGCTCCTGGTGCCTTGCCCTGCGGCATGACTGCAATATGGGCGCTTATGCTGCAGTGCAGCGTGCTATGTAACGACGTCTGATATGCGCTGAACGCTCGTCCTACACGTAAGCTATGCGAATTGTGAAGAGATTGTGAACGAGAATCCAATAGCAGAGCGGCTGGCCCAGGTGCGTCAGGCTATGGCCGCGCAAGGCCTCGACGGTTTCATCGTGCCCCGGGCGGATGAGCACCTCGGCGAATACGTGCCCTCTGGCGCCGAACGCCTGGCCTGGCTCACCGGCTTTACCGGCAGCGCAGGGCTCGCGGTGGTGCTGACGGACCAGGCAGCCGTGTTCACCGACGGCCGCTACACGCTACAGCTTGCTGCCCAGACCGACACGGCGCTGTTCGAGACTCGCCATATCACGGACGAGCCGCCGCCGGGCTGGATCAAGACGCATGCCGCTGCCGGCGCACGCATCGGTTACGATCCCTGGCTGATCAGCCAAGACAGCCTGGACCGCTTCCGGAATATCGGCATAACGATGGTGCCGGCTGATCCAAACCCCATCGACATCGCTTGGACCGATCGTCCGCCCGCGCCATCCGGCCCAGCCGTGCCGCAGCCATTGGCGTATGCCGGACGTGCTTCGGCCGATAAGCGTATCGATGTCGCGGAGGCGCTGCGGGCAGCGGGCCAGGATGTCGCCGTCATCACCGACCCGGCGTCGCTCGCGTGGCTGCTGAACCTGCGGGGCAGCGACGTCGATTATACCCCATTCGCGCTGGGCTTCGTGCTGTTGCGCTCGGATGCCTCGGCCACGCTGTTCATGAACCCGTCGAAGCTGTCGCCCAGCATGTTCGGTTGGCTGGGGAACGAGGTGACTGTCGCGGACCGGTCGACGCTTCCGGCGGCGCTCGCGGCCCTGCGTGGAAAGCGGGTGCGGGTCGACGCTGCGGGCTCGCCGGTCTGGTTCGCACAGGCGTTGCGGGACGCTGGGGCCGAGGTGCTGGACGGCGCCGATCCGTGCTCGCTGCCCAAGGCCTGCAAGAACGCCACCGAGCAGGCCGGGGCGCGGGCGGCGCATGCGCGGGATGCCGTCGCGGTTTGCCGTTTCCTGCACTGGCTGGATACGACCGACCGGGCGCCGCTCACCGAGATGACCGCGGCCGAAACGCTCCTTGCGTTCCGGCAAGAGTCGCCGCTGTTCCGCGGGGAAAGCTTTCCCGCGATCTCGGGCGCCGGGGAGCATGGCGCTGTGATCCACTACCGCGTGACCGCCGCGTCCAATCGGCCGATCCGGGCCGACGAGGCGTATCTGATCGACAGCGGCGCGCAGTATCCGGATGGGACCACGGACGTCACCCGCACCGTATGGACCGGACCCGGCGCGCCGCCTGCCGAGCTGCGGGACCGGTTCACCCGCGTGCTGAAGGGTCATATCGCCCTAGCGACCATGCTGTTTCCCCAGGGCGTAGCCGGGCCGCATCTCGACGGCTTCGCCCGGCGCGCCTTGTGGGATGTTGGCCTCGACTACGATCACGGCACCGGGCACGGGGTCGGCAGCTATCTTTCGGTGCACGAGGGACCCGCGAGCCTTTCGCGCGCTGGCCGCATGACGCCGCTCGCGCCGGGGATGATCCTGTCGAACGAGCCCGGCTACTATCTGCCCGGCGCCTACGGCATCCGGCTCGAGAACCTGCTGCTGGTGCGTGCGGCGGAGCTTCCCGCGGCCAAGCGGCCTTTCCTGGAGTTCGAGACGCTGACGCTAGCGTCCTTCGACCGCCGGCTCATTGACACAGCTTTGCTGGCACCGGTCGAGCGGGCCTGGATCGACGCCTATCATGCGCGGGTGCTGGCGGAGGTCGGGCCTGCGCTCACCACACCCGTGATGGAGTGGCTGGCGGCGGCGTGCGCGGCGCTCGGCTAAAAGCCAGCCATCTCCCGCCACTCCGCTTCGGTCACCGTCGCGACCCCCAGCTCCGCTGCCTTCTTCGCCTTCGAGCCGGCGTCCGCGCCCAGGACCAGCAGGTCCGTGCGTTTCGAGACGCTGTCGGTCACGCGCGCGCCCAGCGCCTCGGCGCGGGCCTTGGCCTCCGGGCGGCTCATGGTTTCGAGCGTGCCGGTGAACACCAGGTTCTTGCCCGCCAGCGCGCCGTCCGCCGTCGCGGGGCGTTCGGCGTCCTGGATGGTGAGAAAGCCCGCAAGTTCGTCCAGCGCGGCCAGGTTGCGCGGCTCGACGAAGAACGCCGCCAGCTCGTCCGCCAGCGCCGGGCCGACGCCGATGATGCTGCCGAGCGCAGAACGTTCGTCGCTGCCGACGGTCGTCGCCGCCAGCATCTGAGCGCGCCACGACGCAAAGCTCGTATAGTGCCGCGCCAGCAGCTTGGCGTTGGTCTCCCCCACCCGGCGGATGCCGAGGGCGAAGATGAACCGGTCGAGCGAGATGGCGCGCCGGGCCTCGATCGCCTGCATCAGGTTGCGGACCGATTTTTCTTTCCAGCCCTCGCGGGCCAGCAGTTCCGAGCGGTGCTGCTGCAGCCGGAAGATGTCGGCCGGGCTGCGGAGCCAGCCGAGGTCGAAGAACTCCTGGATGCTCTTTTCACCCAGCCCCTCGATGTCGAAGGCGGTGCGGGAAACGAAGTGGATCAGGCGCTCGACCGTCTGCGCCGGGCAGATCAGGCCACCGGTGCAGCGCCGCACAACCTCGGCGGATGCGCGAACTGCGAGGCTGCCGCAGGCGGGGCAGGTCTCGGGCGGCGCATAGGGCACGGCATCGGGGGGGCGGCGCTCCAGCACGACCTGCACGATTTGCGGAATTACGTCGCCGGCGCGCTGCAGGACAACGGTGTCGCCAACGCGCACGTCCTTGCGGGCGATCTCGTCCTCGTTGTGCAGGGTGGCGCGGGTGACGAGCACGCCGCCGACGTTCACGGCCGCGAGCCACGCCACGGGGGTCAGCGCGCCGGTGCGGCCGACCTGGATGCGGATGTCCTCCAGCGTGGTCGTGGCCTGCTCGGCTGGAAACTTCCAGGCGATGGCCCAGCGTGGTGCCCGGCCGACGAAGCCGAGGCGCCGCTGCAAAGCGAGGTCGTCCAGCTTATAAACGACGCCGTCGATGTCGTAGCCCAGGCCGGACCGCGCCAGGCCGGTTTCACCCTGGAACGCTGCTGCCTCGGCCTCGCTGGCGAGCGAGCGGGAGAGCGGGTTCACCTGAAAAGCCCAGCCCCGGAGCTGTTCCAGGTAGCCGGAGTGGGTGCCGGCGACGTTGCCCCGCACATCGCCCATGGCATAGGCGAACAGCGAGAGCGGGCGGGTCGCGGTGATGGACGGGTCGAGTTGGCGGAGCGAGCCGGCGGCGGCGTTGCGGGGATTGGCGAACACCTTCTGCCCCGCCGCAGCCTGCGCCGTGTTGAGCGCGAGGAAGTCGGCCTTGGTCATGAAGACCTCGCCACGGATTTCGATCAGGGCCGGGGCGGAGCCATGCAGGCGGACGGGAACGGACGGCATCGTGCGGAGATTGATGGTCACGTCCTCGCCCTCCGCCCCATCGCCGCGAGTGGCGCCGCGCACCAACTCGCCGTTCTCATACAGCAGGTTGATCGAAAGACCGTCGATCTTGGGTTCGGCGACGAAGGCCAGGCGGGTGTCGTCCGGCTGATGCAGGAAGCGCCGGATGCGTGCACAGAACTCGAAGAAGTCCTCGGGGGCGAAAGCGTTATCGAGGGAGAGCATCGGCACGCGGTGGCGCACCTTGGCAAAGCCGCTGCTCGGGGCCGCGCCGACGCGCCGGCTAGGGCTGTCGGGGCGGATCATCTGCGGGAATTCGGCCTCGATCGCCGCGTTGCGCCGCCGCAATGCATCGTACTCGGCGTCGGATATCAGGGGCGCATCGTGCTCGTGATAGGCGCGGTCGTGCCGGGCGATCTCGGCGGCGAGGGCGGTGAGTTCCTGTGCGGCTTCCTCCTCCGTCAAGCCGCCGTTCCCAGCAAGCTATCGGCCGCCGCCCGGGCAGCCTCGGTCACGCTCTCGCCGGCCAGCATGCGGGCGATCTCCTCGCGCCGGGCCGCAAGGTCGAGCGCCACGACGCGCGTCTCCGCCCGGTTCTGGGCGGCAAACTTTGCGACCTGCATGTGCGCAGCGCCGCGGGCGGCGACCTGCGGGCTGTGGGTCACGACTAGGACCTGCACCTGATCCGCCACGCGCGCGAGCCGGTCGCCGACCGCTGCCGCGGTAGCGCCGCCGACGCCGCTATCGACCTCATCGAATACCAGGGTTGGCACCGATCCGCCGCTCACCAGCACGACCTTCAGCGCCAGCATGAGGCGCGACAGCTCGCCGCCCGAGGCGATCTTGTCGAGCGCACCGGGCGCCTGGCCTGGATTGGTCGCGATCAGGAAGCGAACCGCGTCCGCTCCGGTTGCGCCCCACCGGGCTTCATCCAACGCCTGAACCTCGACGATGAACCGCGCCTTATCGAGCCGGAGCGGCGGCAGCTCGGCCGTGACCGCCGTCTGCAGGCGCTTGGCCGCCAATCGACGCGCTGTGCTTAGCGCCGTGGCGGCGGCCGCGTACGCCGTGCGGGCAGCCACGGTCCGCGCCTCCACGTCCGCGATCTCGGCCGAACCGGTGTCGAGAGCCGTCAGGCGCTGGCGCAGGCTGGCCAGCAACGTAGGCAGCTCGACCACGCTCGTGCCGTGCTTACGCGCGGCGGCGCGGAGGGCGAACAGCCGCTCCTCGGCCTGCTCCAGCAGCCGCGGGTCGGTGTCGGCCTCGTTGGCGAGCCGGCTCAGCAGGGTTTCGGCCTCGGCCAAAGCCTCCTCGGCGCGTTCCAGGGCGGCAAGCGCCGGGGCTGCTGGATTGTCGGCGTCGGGTTGGTTCGCCGGCACCAGCTTCTGCAGGGCGCGGGAGGCGCTGCGCAGCGTGGCGGCCGGGCCGGCGCTGCGGCGGTCCTTTGGCGCGATCTCAGACAGTGCCGACGCAATGGCCTCCGTCCGGCGCTCGCTCTGCTGCAGCCGCTGGCGGTCGGCGGCCAGGCGGTCCTCCTCACCCTCCATCGGCGCCAAGGTCGAGAGCTCGTCCAAGGCGTGACGCAGCCAGTCTTCTTCCCGTTGCGCCTCGGCGATCGCCGTCCGGGCGCCCTGCAATGTGGCGTTCGCGTCTCGCCACGCGCGCCATGTCGTGCCGACACTGGTGCGGACTGCGGCGTGCACCCCATAGGAGTCGAGCAGGGTCGCGTGCACGGCCGGATCGGCGAGGCCCATCTGGTCGCCCTGGCCCTGCACCTCAACGAGCAGCGACCCAGCCCGGCGCAGCAACGCCACGCCGACCGGCTGGTCGTTGATCGTGGCCCGCGACCGCCCATCCTTCGAGACCACGCGGCGGACCACGATCTCGTCCTCCAGCGCGACCCCTTGCTCGGCGAGCAGGTCGAGCGCCGGATGGCCGGAAGGAGGAGCGAAGCACGCCGTGACGCTGGCCTGCTCGGCGCCGGCGCGAACCAGGCCGGCGTCCGCCCGTGCGCCCAGCGCCAGGCCGAGGCTGTCCAGCAAGATGGATTTCCCAGCCCCGGTTTCACCAGTCAGTACCGTCAGCCCGGCGCCGAACTCCAGGTCCAGCCGCTCGATCAGCACGACGTCGCGGATCGACAGCGCGGTCAGCACTTGGATGCTAGAACACGCTGCCCAGGGTTCGAGCGAAGAACCCGCCGGTCCGCGTGGCCCTGGGTTCCGGCGGCACCATGCCGTTATCGGCGAGTTGGTCGTAGCTGTCCTTATACCACGGGCTGCCGGGGTAGTTGTGGCCCAGCACGGCCGCAGTCTTTTTTGCCTGGTCGGTCATGCCCAGCAGCAGGTAGATTTCGGTGAGCCGCTGCAGCGCCTCGGGCGCGTGATTGGTAGTTTGGTATTCGTCGACGACCCTTTGGAAGCGTCCGATGGCCGAACCGTATAGCTTCTGCTGCTCGTAGAAGCGGCCGATCTCCATTTCCTTGCCCGCCAGGTGGTCGCGGCACAGGTCGATCTTGAGCCGGGCGTCGCGGGCATAGGCGCTTTCGGGAAACCGGTTCACCACGTCCTGCAATGCTATCATGGCCTGCTGCGTACCCTTTTGATCGCGCTGGATGTCCGCGATCTGCTCGTAAAAGCTCAAGGCCCGCAGATAATAGGCATAGGATGCGTTGGTGCTGCTCGGGTGCAGCTGAATGAAACGGTCGAGTGCGCCGATAGACTCGGTATAATGGTTCTGCAGATACTCGGCATAACCATGCATGAGCTGAGCATTTACCGCCCAGGATGAGTATGGGTAGTTCTGCTCGACCGCATCGAACTGCGACACCGCCGTCGCATAACGTTTCTGATTGAGCGCGTCGATACCGTTATTATAAAGCTCTTCAACCGTCTTTGCGCTCGGGTCGGCCTTGACCCGCAGGTCCTCGGACTTGCCGGTCCAGGGCGCAATCGAGCTCAGCGTTTCGCAGCCCTGCAGCAGCATCAAGGCCGTGCACGCCAGGATTACGCGCGAAAGCAGGATGCGAACGAGCCGATTTCGATATTTCATGACAGCGGCCCTATAGCACGCCGACGCAGCGGTTAGGAATAGTTATGCAGCCACCCGGACCGGCACCGCAGCCCAGTCATGCCCGGCGACCTTGGTCCAACTGGTCCCGGTGACGTCTCGCCAGCTCGCACTATCGGCAAACAAGGCGCGAAGCACGCGGTTGTTAAGCGCATGGCCCGACCGATGGCCGACAAACCGGCCCTGTAAAACTGCGCCAGCCAGCGCCAAATCACCCACCGCATCGAGCATTTTGTGCCGCACGAACTCGTCCGCTCTGCGGAGGCCACCGGGGTTCAGCACCCGCGCGCCATCCACCACGACAGCGTTGTCAAGGCTGCCGCCCTGCGCCAGCCCCGCCGCCTGCAACCCGGCGATCTCACGCGCCAGGGTGAAGGTGCGGGCGTCCGCCAGTTCGTGCCGGATCGCCGAGCCGTCGACCGCGAGCGATAGCGCTTGCCGTCCGATGGCCGCCGCATCGAAGGCGATCGACAGCGACATCTCCAACGATGCGGACGCACCCGGACGCAACTCGGCGAAGGCATCCCCTTCCTGCACCCGTACGGTCCGCAGCACCTCGATAATCCGAGCCGGCGCGTCCTGCTCGACAACGCCGGCGCAGTCCAGCAGGAACACCCAAGGCGCGGCTGATCCATCCAGCACCGGCACCTCTGGCCCGTCCAACTCAACGACGATGTTGCTGACCCCACACGCCGTCAGCGCTGCCATGACGTGCTCGACCGTGCCGACACGGGCTACCGGATTGTCCGGCAGCGCCAGCACCGTACAGAGCCGCGTATCGGCGACATGATCGAACTGCGCCGGGATTTCAATGCCGAGATCCGTGCGGCGAAACACGACGCCAGCCGCCAACCCGGCCGGGCGCAGAGTGACATTGACCCGCTGTCCGGAATGCAAGCCAACGCCGACGCAGCAAATGGCCGATTTCAACGTCCGCTGCACCAGGGCGGGCGCCTGAGAGAGCGTGGCGTCCTGTGCGATCGGTGAAAGCTCGAGCATTCCGTCCATGATATCCCCAACCAGCCTAGTCGCTGGAGTGATCCGATGGACGCCGACCCGACGCCCCTGATGCAACCTAAGCGGCTGCCCAGGGAACGCCAAATCAATCAATATTTCGGAGTATTGCGTTGTAACATATTGAAATTAAGACTTTTGACGCCGGAGAAACGTCGGGATTTCCAGGCCCTCGTCCACCGGTTCCTGCCGCGGTGCAGCAACCGGCGCAGTTTGAGAAGAAAACGACGGATCGGCCCGTTGCGGTTCGGCATCCGTCGTCGTGGTGCGGCGGCCGCGCCCGATGCCGGTCATGATGTCGAACAGGCTGCGCGCCGCACTCGGCGTGACGGTCGAGCCTGACGAAGCTCCCGAAGCGGCAGCGGACCCATCCGGCGGCATCGGGCTAGAACGCTGGATCGAGGCTGGGCGTTGCGCCGGCGCCGGGGGTGCATAACGTTGCTGGCTCGGCTGCTGCGTGTCGGTCGGATACGACGTCTCGCCGATTACCTCCGACTGGCGGGGCGTCAGCAGCTGCGCCGGGTTCGGCACTGGCGCAGACTGGCCGATCACGCCGAAGGACGGCGGCATGTGCGACGGCGCCGGGCTTGCGGGCGGGGTCGCGACGGTGTGGGTCATTCCGTTGCCGCCTACGGCGACCAGGCGTGGCTTCGACGCCTCGGCCTGGCCGATGTCGATGCCGGTGGCCACCACCGAAACGCGCACCCGCCCGGCCAGGTTCTCGTCGATCGCCGAGCCGAAGATGATGTTGGCGTCCTCGGCAACTTCCTCCCGGATGCGGTTGGCAGCCTGGTCCACCTCGAACAGCGTCATGTCCTCGCCGCCGGTGATGTTGATCAGCAGGCCGCGTGCCCCCGCCATGCTGGTGTCCTCCAGCAGCGGATTGCTGATCGCGGCTTCGGCGGCGCGTATGGCGCGGTTCTCGCCGTCGGCCTCGCCGGTGCCCATCATGGCCTTGCCCATCTCGGCCATGACGGTGCGGATGTCGGCGAAGTCGAGGTTCACCAAGCCGGGCGCCACCATCAGGTCGGTGACGCCGCGCACGCCCATATACAGGACGTGGTCGGCCATCTTGAACGCCTCCTTCCAGCCGGTCCGCTCATTGGCTAAACGAAACAGGTTCTGGTTCGGGATCACGATCAGCGTGTCGACGAACTGCTGCAGCTCGGCGATGCCCGCGTCGGCGGCCTTGGTGCGGCGCGCGCCCTCGAAGGTGAACGGCTTGGTCACGACACCGACCGTCAGCACGCCGCGCTCGCGTGCCATGCGGGCGATCACCGGGGCGGCGCCGGTGCCGGTGCCGCCGCCCATGCCGGCGGTGATGAACACCATATGCGTCCCGTCCAGGTGCCGCATCAGCTCGTCGGCCGCTTCCTCAGCGGCGGCACGGCCGATCTCCGGCTTGGCGCCGGCGCCCAGACCCTGGGTCAAATGCGGGCCCAACTGCACCCGGCGGTCGGCGCGGCTGTGCATCAGCTGCTGCGCGTCCGTATTGGCGACCACGAAGTCAACACCCTGCAGGTTCAGCGCGATCATGTTGTCGACGGCGTTGGTGCCGCCGCCGCCCACGCCGATGACCGTGATGCGCGGGGTGAAATCGGTGTGGCTTTGTTGCGGGACGGTGAGGTTCAAGGTCATATAAGGTCTCCCATAGTGGGTTCTGGCATATTGGGTACGGTCTGGCACAGTCGGGCCGAGTCGGGCTTCATGCGCCAGGCTTTAGGCATCAGGCTTTACGCGGCGTTCTCGTTTCACAATCGGTTCCGGACAAATTTGACCATCCGGCCCAGCAGCTTGGCCGGACGGTCGTCAGACAGATCCACGTCGGCCAGGGTGCGTCCCACACCGCCGGCCCAGTTCAGCAACCCCGCCGCGGTCGCCGCGCCGGGTCCGGACACGTCGTCCGGCAACCCACGCAGCGGCAGCGGGCGGCCCAGCCGCACCTGACGGCCGATGATGCGGCCCGCCATCTCCCGCACGCCCACCAGCTGACTCGCGCCGCCGGTGAGCACGACGCGGGTTCCGGCCTCGTGCGCCAGGCCCGCGCCAGACAGCTGGGCGCGAACCAGTTCGAAGGTCTCCTCCAGCCGCGGGCGGATCGCGTTGACCAATTGGCTGCGCGGGATCTTTGCGAAGTCATGGTCCTCCTCGCCAACCAGCGGCACCGAGAGGATTTCCCGCTCGTCATCCGGGCTGCTCTCGGCGTTGCCGTAGACGGTCTTCAGCCGCTCGGCGTCGACGACGGAGCAGGAAAGCAGCCGGGCCAGGTCGTTGGTGACGTGGCTGCCGCCGACGGGGAGCTGCGCCGTGTGCAGCAGGTGGCCCTCGTTGAACACCGCGATCCCCGTCGTGCCGCCGCCCATGTCGATGACGGTGACGCCCAGTTGACGCTCGTCCTCGACCAGGGCCGACAAGCCCGCCGCCATCGGCGCGCTGACCAGCTCCGCGATATACAGCTCGCAGCGCAGCACCGTGGTTTCGAGGTTGCGCAGCGCCGTGGATGCAGCGTCCACCACGTGCAGCCGGGCCGAGAGCGTATCGCAATGCAGGCCGCGCGGGTCGCCGACGCCCAATGTCTCGTCGACCGCGAAGCCGAGCGGGAGGGTGTGTATGCTTTCCCGCCCGTCGACGACGGCGCGGGCGCGGCCCTCCTGCACCACGCGGCGCACGTCCGCCTCGGTCACGGCGCGCCCGCCGACGGGCCATTGCACGTTGAACAGCCGGCTCGCCGGCTTGCCGCAGGTCAGGTTCACCGTCACCGAGCGCAGCCGGTGGTCCGCCATGGTTTCCGCAGCGCCGACCGCGCCGCGGACGGCGTGCTCGGCTGCGTCTAGGTCGGTAATCCCGCCGGCTCGCACGCCGCGGGCCTGGCGCACGCCGAAGCCGAGCACGCGAAGCTGGCCGTCATTGTCCATCCGGCCGATCAGGCAGGTGATCTTGGTGCTGCCCACGTCCAGCACGCCGAACGGCGCGGTCCGCAACGGCCGGCGCGGCGGCGGGTCGGGCTGCATCGGCGGCGGCAGATGGGCGCTCAGCGAGCGGCCGGCATCCAGCTTCCCGGCCCCAATCCGTACAAGGGGGTGCAGGACGGCGCTGCGGGGCATGTCGTTCATCGCGGCATCACTAGATCGGCCTGCGTGGGCTAGCCGGCCCTACGCTTGGCGGAACGGGGTTTGGCGGGACTGGGTTTGGCGGGACTGGGATCGATGATGCCGGGCCGCGCGCTTCCGACTGCGCACGGACGACCATCCGGTCGGGCAGGCGCAGGTCGAGGGTCTGCAACGGACGGTCCAGCAGCGCCTGCGCGGTTTGCAGCTCCATCAGCTTGTTCATGGCCGGCGCCTCGGCGCCTTCGGGCAGCAGCACGTCGGCGCCGTTGTTGAGCCGGAGGTTCCACCGGCGCTCCCCGACCCGGATCGCCGCCACGACGCGGGCGCGCAGGCCGGGCTGCGCGGCGAGCTGGTCCAGCAAGGCTGCGGCGAACTCCGGCGCGCCGGGCCCGACGACCAAGGGCAGGGTGGCGAAGGCGGTGGCGTCCTTCACCGGGTCCTGCTCGGCCACGACCTGGCCCGCGCGGTCGATCAACACGAACTTGTCCCGGGTCTGCCAGACGGCAAAGGGACGGCGTTCGGTGAGCTGCACGACGATGGTTCCGGGCAGCCGCCGCTCCACGCTGGCGTGCTGCACCCAGGTCAGCCGCTCGATCCGCGCGCGGGCGGCTTCGAGCGAGAAGCCCAGCAGCTTGTTGCCCTTCGAAACGCCCAGCGCCGCCCGCAGCATGCCTTCCGGGGTGAGCGACCGGCCCTCGACCACGACGTCCCGCACGCGAAGGCTGGTGCCGGCGGTGATCCGCTCGCGCAATGACGCCACGGAGCCGCCGGGCTGCAATGTGCGGACCACCGCGGCGGCAGTGGCCAGCAGCAGCACGCCGGCGAGGCCCCACGCGATCGGGCGCAGCAGGTAGCGCTGGCGGCGGCGCAGTAATTTCCACCGTGACGGGCGGTCATTGAGCGGGCGCGGCGGCTTGGCCGGGGTGCGGGCGGACGGCCGCACCCCGGCAGCACCGCCCGTTGGCATACGCCCGTTCGCAGGACGGTCGGACGTCGTCACGCGTGACATGCGGCGTGCTCCACCATCCAGGCGCACAGCGCGGGGAAGTCGATGCCGAGATGCGCCGCCTGCTCCGGCAGCAGACTGGTCGGCGTGAGGCCCGGCTGGGTGTTCACCTCCAGCAGCACCAGCCGGCCAGGCTCGCCTGCCGTGTCGTCGTAACGCAGGTCGGCCCGGGTGGCGCCGCGGCAGCCGAGCGCGCGATGCGCCGCCAGCGCCACGTCCATCGCGCGGGCATAGGTCTCGGGATGCACGGCCGCCGGCACCGTGTGGCGGGAGCCGCCGTCGGCATACTTGGCCTCATAGTCATAGAACCCAGTTGCGGCTGCGATCTCGGTCACCGCCAGCGCGCGGTCACCCATCACGCCGACCGTCAGCTCGCGGCCCGGCACGTATTCCTCGACCATGGCGGTGCGGCCGAACGTCCACGTCCTGGCGAGCTCGGCCCGGCGGTTGTTGCCGTCGTGCAGGATCTCGACGCCGACGGAGGACCCCTCGTTCACCGGCTTCACCACGTAGGGCAGCGGCACCGGATCGCATGCCTCGAGCTCGTCCAGGCCGACGATGCGCCCCTGCGCCACCGGTAGCCCGGCGGCGGCGAACGCGGCCTTGGCGGCCTGCTTGTCCATCGCCAGCGCCGAGGCGCGGACGCCGGAGTGGGTGTAGGGGATGCCGAGCCAGTCCAGCACGCCCTGGATCACCCCGTCCTCGCCGAACCGCCCGTGCAGCGCGTTGAACACGACATCCGGCTTTGGCCCGAGCTTGGGATCGAGTGCCGCGATGACGGCGCCCAGGTCCGGCCCGACCAGGATCGGCGTCACCTCGAACCCAGCGCCGACCAGCGCAGCGATCACCTGCTGACCCGATGACAGGCTGACCTCGCGCTCGGCTGAAATTCCGCCATAAAGGACCGCAACGTGCTTCATGCGGCGTCCTCGCTGTTCACGAGCTGGGCGGGACCGCCTGGGATACCGATGCGCTTGATCTCCCATTCCAGCGCGACGCCGGACGCGGCGTGCACGCGGCGGCGCAGATCCTCGCCCAGTCCTTCCAGGTCGGACGCGGTCGCGCCGCCCGTGTTCAGCAGGAAATTGCAGTGCTTCTCGCTGCAGGCGGCGGCGCCGCGCACCAGGCCGCGGCCGCCGGCGGCGTCGATCAGTTCCCAAGCGCGCATGCCCGGCGGATTGCGGAAGGTGGAGCCGCCGGTGCGGGCACGGACCGGCTGCGTCGCTTCGCGGTTCCGTCGGATTTCGGCCATGCGGGCGGCAATGGTGGCGCTGTCGCCAGGGCGGGCGCGGAAGCGGGCACGCGTCACGACGGCGCCGGGCGGCAGGCTCGCATGCCGATAGGCCAGCGCCAGCCCCGCGGCCGGCAACAGGACCTGCTCACCGGAGCGGGTGACGAGCTCCGCCCAGTCGAGGCAGCCCGCGACATCGCCGCCATAGGCGCCGGCGTTCATAACGACCGCGCCGCCAATAGTGCCGGGGATGCCCGACAGGAACTCGAGCCCGGCGAGCCCGGCCGCCGCGGCGTGCTCGGCGACCGCGGCGTCCAGGCATGCGGCTCCGGCGACCACGCCGTCCCGTTCGACCGAAATCTCGCCGAAGCCGCGGCCAAGGCGCAGCACCACGCCGTGTATGCCGCCGTCGCGGACGATCACGTTGCTGGCGGCCCCCAGGACCTGGACCGGCACGTCGGGCGGCAACGCCGCGAGGAAACCCGCGAGGTCGCTGGCGCTGGACGGCCGCACCAAGGCTTCGGCGGTGCCGCCGACGCGGAACCAGGTGAACGGCGCCAGCGGCGCGTCGGCCTGCACCCGGCCATGGATCGGCGGAAGCCGGTCGATGAGGTGCGGTGTCTGCAAGGCGGGAATCATCCGGCCCGCCGCGTGCTGGCGGCCTGCAGCGCCGCGAGTTCCGCCGGCAGGCTCGCTGCCCATTGCGTGATGGTGCCGGCGCCGAGGCAGATGACGAAGTCACCGGGCTTGGCGATGGCGTGCACCATCTCGCCCAGGTGCTCCGGCCCCGGCAGCGGCACCACGCTGCGGTGGCCGCGGGCGCGCAGCCCGTCCACCAAAGAGTCGCGCGAGATGCCTGGGATCGGCGCTTCGCCGGCCGCATAAACGTCGGCGATGATCACCGTGCCCGCGTCGTTCATGCAGGTGCAGAACTCCGGGAACAGCGACTGCAGGCGGGAGTAGCGGTGCGGCTGCACGATGGCGACCACGTTGCGCGCTCCGGCCTGGCGCGCGGCCTTCAGCACGGCGGCGATCTCGACGGGATGATGGCCATAGTCGTCGATGACGGTGATGCCGCCGGACTCGCCGGTCTTGGTGAACCGCCGCTTCACGCCGCGGAAGCCGGCGAAGGCGCTGCGGATCGTCGTCTCGTCCACGTCCATCTCGACCGCGATGGCGACGGCGGCCAGCGCGTTCTGCACGTTGTGCTGGCCCAGCATCGGCAGCCGGAACGGACCCATGCGGCGGGACACGTTGCGGCCGCGCCCGGTCACGACGACCTCGAACGTGGCGCCGAGCTTGTCCATCACCAGCCGCTCGGCGCGCACGTCGGCCTGCGGCGAGAAGCCATAGGTGACCACCCGGCGGTCCGACAGCCGCGGGATCATCTGCTGCACGCCGGGATGGTCGATGCACAGCACGGCGAAGCCGTAGAACGGCACGTTGGCGACGAACTGGTCGTATCCCGCCACCATGGCGTCCGCCGTGCCCCAATGATCGAGGTGCTCGGGGTCCATGTTGGTCACCACGGCGATGACGGCGGGGAGGCGCAGGAAGCTGCCGTCGCTCTCGTCGGCCTCGACCACCATCCATTCGCCCTCGCCGAGCCGAGTGTTCGAGTTGTAGGCGTTGATGATGCCGCCGTTGATCACGGTCGGGTCCATGCCTGCGGCCTCCAGCAGGCAGGCCACGAGGCTCGTCGTCGTCGTCTTGCCGTGGGTGCCGCCGACGGCGATGGCCCATTTCAGCCGCATCAGCTCGGCCAGCATCTCCGCCCGGCGCACGACGGGAACCAGGCGGGCGCGAGCGGCGGCGACTTCGGGGTTGTCGCGCTTCACCGCCGTGCTGACCACGACGACCTGCGCGTTGGCGACGTTTGCCGCGTCGTGGCCGATCGCCACCGGAATGCCGGCATCGCGCAGGCGCCGCACGTTGGCGTTGTCAGAAATGTCGCTGCCCTGCACGGCGTAGCCCAGCGTATGCAGCACCTCGGCGATGCCCGACATGCCGATGCCGCCGATGCCGACGAAGTGGATGGTGCCGATGCCGAGTGGCAGTGCCCTCACGCGCGGACTCCTAGTTTGACAGCCGGGGGTTGATGCGAGCGCGCCATCTGCTCGACCAGGCTGGCGAGGCGCGCGGCGGCGTTGGGGATGCCGGCGCGGGCGACAAGCTGCGCCTTTTCGGCCAGCAGGCCGGGGAAGGGCAGGCAGGCGGCGAGCGCGTCCGCGAGCGCCTGGGGGTTGGCCTCGAACTCGGCCTGCTGCAGCACGTCGGCGCCGGACGCCTTGGCATTGTGGGCCTGATGCTGGTCGATCGAGCTTGGCAGCGGCACCAGCAGCGCGGGGCGGCCCACTGCGCATAGCTCCGCCACCGTGCCGGCGCCGGCGCGGGCGACGACGAAATGCGCAGCCGCCAGGCGCGCGGCTATGTCGGGGAAGAATGCGGCCAGCTCGGCATGGATGGCCTGGGCGGCATAGGCGGCACGCACGCGGTCGAGGTCCTCGGGCCGGCACTGCTGCACGATCCGGAGGCGCGCGCGCAGATCGTCCGGCAGCAAGGCGATAGCCTTCGGGATGGCGTCGCTGAACACCCGTGCGCCCTGGCTGCCGCCGATGACGAGCAGGTTGATCAGGCCATCAACCGTGGGCGGCGTGTAGCCCAGCCCGGCCATGGCGCGGACCGCCGGGCGCACCGGGTTGCCGGTCACCGCCGTCGCGGTCCCGGCGGGCAGGCGCGTCGTCCCGTCCATACCGAGCGCAAGCTGGTCCGCAAACCTTGCCAATGCCCGGTTGGCCCGGCCCAGCACGGCGTTCTGCTCGTGCAGCACGACGGCCGCGCGACGCCGCATCAGGCGCGAGGCCAGAACGGGCGCGACGCAGGGATAGCCGCCGAAGCCCACGATCACCGCAGCGTTCAGCGTCGACAGGACGCCGCGCGCCTGCGCCGTTCCCGCCGCCAGCGCCAGCGCCGCCGGGACAGCGCGTAATACGCCGCGCCCAGCGATCCCGGCGCCGCGCAGCACGAACGTCTCGTGCCCGGCGAAAACCTCTGATTTGAGACCGCCGCTGCGCGCGTCCGTCATCAGCGCGATGCGATGGCCGCGGGCGATCAGCTCGGACGCCAGCGCCTCGGCCGGGAAGAAGTGCCCGCCGGTGCCGCCGGCGGCGATCACGATGGGGCGGACAGGGAGGCCCCTCATGCGCTGCGCTCCCATATCGGCTCGGCCCGGGTGCGGCGCCGGGTGAGCGCCAGCAGCATGCCGATGCCGAGCGCCACCGCGAGCACGGACGAGCCGCCGTAGGACACGAAGGGCAGGGTCATGCCCTTGGTCGGGATCAGATGCAGCGAGCTCGCCATGTTGACGAAGGCCTGCAGGCCGAAGCTCGTCACCAGCCCGCAGGACGCCAACACGATGAACAGGTCCTGCTCCGCCAGCAGCCGCAACAGGCCGCGCAGCACGATGAAGCCGAACAGGGCGACCACGACCAGGCAGATGACCATGCCGAACTCCTCGCCCACCACGGCGAACACGAAGTCGGCGTGGGCGTCGGGCAGCACGTCCTTGACCCGACCCTCGCCGGGACCACGGCCCAGCAGGCCGCCGTTGCCGAATGCCTCGAGCGCGGTGGTGACCTGGTAGCTGTCGCCGGAGGCCGGGTCCATGAACCGGGTGATGCGGCTGCGGACGTGCGGGAAGAAGGTGTATGCGGCGGCGCCAGCGGCCACGAGACCGCCGGCTGCGACGCCGACCAGCATCAGGTTCATCCCGCCGATGAACAGCTGGGTGAAGAACACGGCGGCGACCACGGCCAGCATCCCCATATCCGGCTGCGATTTCAGCAGCACGGCGATCAGCGCGAACACTGCGCCGGCCAGCAGCATGCCGGGGAAATGCCGCGCGCGCTGTTGCGGAGCAACACTGCTCCCAACGTGCCCTTCGCTGAGCAGCCAGGCGGCGACGACGGCGAAGCAGGGTTTCAGGAACTCGCTTGGCTGCACGGTCATGCCGGGGATGGAGATCCAGCGGCGGGCGCCCTTGATCTCGACGCCCATGACGAGGGTGGCGGCGGTCAGCGCTAGCGCCGCCAGGCAGCCGAGCAATGCCAGGCGGCGGATGCCCCGTGGCGACAGCAGCGACACGCCCACGACGATCAGCCCGGCGAGCGCCAGGAACACGACCTGCTTCATGATGAACACGTCGCGGGACTGGTGGATGCGCTCCGCCACTGCGGGGGACGCTGCCAGCATCATGACGTAGCCGAAGCCGATCAGCGTGCCGACCGCGAGCAGGGTCCAGCGGTCGACGGTCCACCACCAGCGGCCGAGCACGGAGGTATCGGAGCGTGACAGCGACATCAGGCGCTCCTCTGCATTGCGGGAACAAGGACCAAGTCGCGGAACCGCTCGCCGCGGGCCTCGAAGCCGGCAAACTGGTCGAAGCTGGCGCAGGCCGGGGACAGCAGCACGACGGGCGAGTTGGTTCGGGCGGCGGCGGCGCGGGCAGCCGGGACGGCGGCGTCCAGCGTACCGGCCAGCGTGAACGGCACCCCGGCGTCGGCGAGGGTCTCGGCCAGCAGCGGTGCGTCGCGGCCGATCAGCACGGCGTGGGCCACGCGGGCAAGCAGGGGACGCAGCGACTCGATGCCGCCGGCCTTGGCGATGCCGCCCGCGATCCAGACCAGGCGATCGTAGCAAGCCAGCGCGCGGGCGGCGGCGTCCGCGTTCGTCGCCTTGCTGTCGTTGATCCAGGCGACGCCGTCCGCCACGGCCACGCGCTGCTGCCGGTGCGGCAGGCCCTGGAACCCCGCAACCGCAACCGCAACCGCGTCGCGCGACACACCGAGCGCCAAGGCCAGCGCCGCGGCAGCAGCGGCGTTCTGGGCATTGTGCGCGCCGGGCAGGGCGGGGGCATCGCTCATCGGCAGAACTGGCCCATCGCAGTCGCGCAAAATGCCGTCGTTGCACCAGACGTCGGCCGAGTGCTGGCCCGATACCGTCAAGACGCGGGGTCCGCGGAGGCTGTAGGCCAAACTGGCGGCGTCGTGGTCATCGGTTCCGATCACCGCGATATCATCAGCGTCTTGCCGGTCGAACACGCGGCGCTTCGCTGCGACATAGCTAGCCATGTCGCCGTGCCGATCCAGGTGATCGGGGCTGAGATTGAGCAGGGCGGCTGCGTCGAAGTGCAGTGTAGTCAGGCGCTCCAGCATGTAGGAGGACATTTCCAAAACATAGACGCCCGCGTCTGTGAGCGCCGGAAGGGCCAGCGCCGGAACGCCCAGGTTGCCCCCTGCAGCCGCTTCGACCCCAGCAGTAGATAAAATATTCGCTAGAAGGGCAGTGGTGGTGCTTTTGCCATTCGTGCCGGTGATGCCCACGAACCGCGCCCGGGAGCCGGACGCGCGCACGGCCTGGAACAGCAGCTCCGCATCGGACAGGATCGGGATGCCCGCGCGCTGGGCCGCCAACGCTGCGGGATGCGGCGCGGGCACGCTGGGAGCGCTGCTCCGCAGCAGGCGATGCGGAATGCCGGGGCTGAGCACCAAGGCCTCGAATCCTGCGAGGCCGTCGGCCAGATCCAGCAGTGGCATGCCAGCCGCGGCACGTGCCTCCGGCTTGTCGTCCCATACGGCGACGCCGGCCCCCATGGCGGCCAGTGCGCGCGCCACCGGCAACCCATTGCGTCCGAGCCCGACGACCGCGAAGCGGCGGCCGGCGAACACCGCGGCGGAAAATGCGCTCATCGGATCTTCAAGGTGGCCAGGCCCACCAGCGCCAGGATCATCGAGACGATCCAGAAGCGGATCACGATCGTCGGCTCCGACCAGCCCTTCTTCTCGTAGTGGTGGTGCAGCGGCGCCATCAGGAACACGCGCCGCCCGGTGCGTTTGAACCAGAACACCTGGATGATGACGCTGACCGTCTCGACGACGAACAGGCCGCCGACGATGCCCAGCACGATCTCATGCTTGGTCGCGACCGACACCGCGCCCAGCGCGCCGCCCAAGGCGAGGCTGCCGGTGTCGCCCATGAACACGGCCGCCGGCGGGGCGTTGAACCATAGGAAGCCAAGCCCTGCGCCGACCAGTGCCGCAAGGAACACGCCCAGTTCGCCCACGCCCGGCACCGGATGGAGCTGCAGGTAGTCCGCGAACACCCGGTTGCCCACGAGGTAGGAGATCAGCGCGAACACCGCGGCGGCGATGATCGTCGGCACGATCGCCAGCCCGTCCAGCCCGTCCGTCAGGTTGACCGCGTTCGAGCTGCCGACCATGACGATCATGCCGACCACTGGGAACAGCAAGCCGAGCGGGATCAGCACCTCCTTGAACACCGGGACGGTCAGCGCGGTGCTCAGCGGCTCCCGGGTCAAAGACGCGATCCAGATGGCGCAGCCGAGACCAAGCAGCACCTGCGCGATCAGCTTGCCGCGGGCCGAAACGCCCTTGGTGTTGCGGCGGGACAGCTTCAGGAAGTCGTCGATGAAGCCGATTGCGCCGTAGCCGAGCGTCAGCAGCAGCACCGCCCAAACGTAGCCGTTGCGGAAGTCGGTCCACAGCAGGGTCGACGCCGTAAGCGAAAGCAGGATGAGCACGCCGCCCATGGTTGGCGTGCCCTTCTTCTCGATCAGGTGCCGCGCCGGGCCGTCGAGCCGGATCGGCTGGCCGCCGTTCTGCACGGAACCGAGCCAGCGTATGACCATCGGACCCAGCAGGAAGCTGATGAACAGCGACGTGAGGCACGCCGCCCCGGAGCGGAACGTGATGTAGCGGAACAGGTTCGCCAGAATGAACTGGTCGGCGGAAAGGCGGGAAAGGTAGACGAACATCACGTTTCGCCCCCCGCATGTTCCATTGGTGGAGAACCCTCAAGGGTGGTCACGACCACGCGCATACGGCTGCCGAGGCTGCCTTTGACCAATAAGGCGTCGCCGGGCCGGACCGCGGCTGCGACCAGGGGCGCCAGCGCCGCGCTGTCCCGCACGTGCGCGCCGCGGGTGCGATCCGGCACACCGTCATACAGATGCCGCATCAGCGGCCCGCAGGCATAAAGCAGGTCGGCGCTGGCGGCGACGTCCGCGGTCAGGCCGGCGTGCTCCGCCGGGCCGAACTCGCCGAGCTCCAGCATGTCGCCGAGCACGGCAACGCGGCGGCCGGGCAGGGACGCGAGCACGGCCAGGGCGGCGCGGACCGAGGCCGCCGAGGCGTTGTAGCTCTCGTCGAGCAGCAGGATGCCGCCGCCGCGGATGAGCCGCTGCAGCCCGCGGCCGGCGACGGGCCGGAACGCCGCGAGCGCCTCGGCGGCCCGGGCAACGTCGAGGCCCAATGCTGCGCAGGCGGCCAGCGCGGCCACGGCGTTGATCGCCATGTGGGCGCCCGGCGCCGTAAGGCTGAACTCGACGCTTTGGCCGAGGACGCTGGCCCGCACAGGGCTCGCATGCATCAGCCTGGCGTCCGACTGCTCCGCGCTGCCGAACGTGAGCACGCGACCGGGTGCTGACCGCGCCAGCCGCTGGAGGAATGGGCTGTCGCCCGGCAGAATGGCGACGCCGCCGGGCTTCAGGGCTTGCAGTATCGCGGCCTTCTCGTCGGCGATCGCCTCGAGGCTGCCGAGGTGGCCGATATGCGTGCTGGCGATCGTCGTGATAACGGCAAGGTGGGGGGCCGCCAGCCGCGCGAGCGGCGCGATCTCGCCTGGGTGGTTCATGCCGATCTCGGCCACACAGAACATTGCGTCGGCCGGCAGGCGTGCGAGCGTCAGCGGCACGCCCCAATGATTATTGTAGGACGCCTCCGCAGCGTGAGTGGGTCCGAAATGCGCGAGGCCCGCCCGCAGCATCTCCTTGGTCGTGGTCTTGCCGACGCTGCCGGTAATGGCGACCATCCTGCCGGTGAAGCGCGCCCGGCCCGCGCGGCCCAAGGCGTGCAGCCCGGCCAAGGTGTCGTCCACGACCAGCAAAGGCGCGCCGGCCGGCAGGCCAGCGAAATGGCGCAGCCATTTGCGCGGGTCCGTGCGATGGATCATCGCGCCCGCCGCCCCGCGGGCCAATGCGTCGGCCACGAAGGCATGACCGTCCGTGTCGCCCTGCAGCGCCACAAACAGATCGCCGGGCCGAAGGGTGCGGCTGTCGATCGACACGCCCGTGGCGTCGAACGGCGCCAGCAAGGTCCCGTTTGTCGCGGCCTGCAGCGCGGCGGCGGTCCAGAGCGCGGTCATGCCAGGCCGCGCACGATGCTGGCGTCGTCGAACGGCAGGACGGTCCCGCCGACGGTCTGGCCCTGTTCGTGCCCCTTGCCCGCGACGACCAGCACGTCGCCTTGTCCTAGGTCACTCATTGCCGCGGCGATGGCAGCGGCGCGGTCGCCGATCTCGGTGGCGCCGGGCAGGGCGGCCAGGATGGCACGGCGGATCGCGGCCGGATCTTCGCTGCGCGGGTTGTCATCGGTGACAATGGCAAGGTCGGCCGCCCGTGCAGCGACGCCCATCAACGGACGCTTGCCAGCGTCCCGGTCCCCGCCGGCGCCGAACACCATGTGCAAACGTCCGGCCGTATGCGGGCGCAAGGCGGACAGCAGCCGATCGAGCGCGTCGGGGGTATGGGCGTAATCGACATAAACCGCGGCGCCGTTGGGCAGCGTCGCCGCCAGCTCCATGCGTCCACGCACGCCCTGCAGCGCCGAAAGCCGGTCCAGCGCGCCGGTGGCGCCGGTCGCGATCGCCAGCCCGGCCGCAAGCAGCGCGTTATCTGCCTGGAACCGTCCGGGCAACGGCAGCATCAGCTCATGCCGGACGCCGTCCGCTTCGATTTCGAGGTTCTGGCCGCCGGGCTGCGGGGTGGCGCGGACCAGGCGCAGCAGATCGCCATCCTCGCCGACCCGGTGCAGCGTCAGGCCGCGCCGGGCCGCGATGCCGCGCAGCTCCGCCGTGGTAACCGGGTCCAGCGCGGTGCTGGCGACGGCCGGGGCGCCGGCGGGAAGCAGCACGTCGAACAGCCGGAGCTTTGCGGCGCGATAGGCGGCTGCGGTGCCGTGATAGTCCAGGTGGTCCCGGGTCAGATTGCTGAACCCGGCCGCGGCCAATCGCACCCCGTCGAGGCGGAACTGATCGAGCCCGTGCGACGACGCCTCCAGCGCCACCGCCTGCACGCCCTCGCGAGCGAGCGCCGCCAGGGTTTCCGCAAGCGCCACCGGGTCGGGCGTCGTCAGCCCAGGGTTGCCGTGGCGCGTCCGGGTGACCAAGCCGAGAGTGCCGAGGCTCGCCGCTTCGACCCCGCTGCCCGCTAGGATCTGGCGGAGGAACTCGGCCGTGCTGGTCTTGCCGTTGGTGCCGGTGATCGCGACGACCCGGTCCGGCTGCGGCCCAGCCTGCAGCGCCGCAAGCCGGGCGAGCGCGCGGCGAGGCTCGGCGTCGACAATCATCGGGCGGACTGGGACGTCCATGGGCCAGCTTGTCCCGACAGGCGCGAGCACGACCGCGGCGCCGCGCGCGACAGCGTCCGCAATGAACGCACGGCCATCGGCGCGGGTGCCCGGCAAGGCCGCATACAGCATGCCAGGCCGGACGGCGCGGCTATCGGCCGTCATGCCGGTCAGGCGCATCGGCAAGCCGGGCGGCGACGCCATACCCATGCTCTCCAGCATATCAGCGAGCCGCAACGGAGGTGACCGGCGGCCCGGCTTCCTGCCGTGGCAGCACGGACTCGTGCGGGGCGGACACCGTGGCCGGAACCGGCTGCTGATGCGCGGGCGAGTGCGCCATCGGCGTGTCCGCGGGCGCCCGCCATCCCAAAGGCCGGCCTGGCCGCAGCGGCATCGTGAGCGTTGCCTGCGTCGCGGCGGCAGTCTGTGTCTCGGGCATCAGCCCCAGCATCGGCGCGATCCGCGCGATGACCCGGCCCGCGCCCGGCGCGCTCACGGCGCCGGCGGTCGAGTAGCCGCCGGTGCTGGCGTTGCCCTTGGGTTCGTCCAGCATGAAATAAACGGCGTAGCGCGGCGCGTTCATCGGGAACACGCTCATGAAGGCGCTGACGTTCGCGTGCCTCCGGTAGGCATGGCCCATCGTCTTCTCCGCGGTGCCGGTCTTGCCGCCCACGAAATAGCCCGGCACGTCCGCCGGCTTGCCATAGCCGTCGGTCACCACCAGCCGCATCAGCTTGCGCAGCGTGTCCGACGTCGATTGCTGCATGATCCGGTGCTCGTCCGACGGCGGCCCATCCGTTTCCAGGATCGTCGGATGCAGCATCATGCCGCCGTTGGCCAGCACCGCCGTGCCGCGCACCACGTGCAGGGGCGACACGGCGATGCCGTGGCCGAAGCCCACGGTCATGGTGGCGATCTCCTTCCAGTTCGCCGCTGGCTGCACGATCGGCTGGCCCTGCTCCGGCAGCTCGACGCCGACGCGGGTGAACATGCCCATGGCGTGCAGCCAGGCCCGCTGCCGCTCCGAACCGACCTGCTGCGCCATATGCGCGGCGCCGAGGTTGCTGGAATAGGCGATGACCTCCGGGAGCTCGAGGAAGCGGTGCTTGCCCTCGAAATCCTTGATGGTGAAACGGCCGATATGGATGTCGTGCGACGCGTCGAACGAACTCCATAGCTGCACCGCGCCAGAATCGAGCGCCATCCCGGCGGTCTGCAGCTTGAACGTGCTGCCGGGCTCATACATGCCCGTCACCGCGCGGTTGAAACGCTCCTCGTTCGTCGCCTCGCCGGGCTTGTTGGCGTCGTAGTCCGGCAGGCTGACCATGGCGACGACCTCGCCGGTATGCACGTCCATCACGATGCCGCAGGCGCCGATGGCGTGGAACTCCGCCATCGATTTCGACAGCTCGTCCCGCACCGCCGCCTGCACGCGGACGTCGAGCGACAGCTTGAGCGGCTCCGGGTTGTCGCGCAGCCGCTCGTCGAAGAAGCGCTCCACCCCTGCGACGCCGCGCGCATCGACGTCGACGCCGCCCACGACATGCGCCGCCACCCGGCCCTGCGGGTAGCGGCGCCGCTCCGTCGGTTGGAAGTAAACCCCGGGGATGCCGAGGTTGTTGAGCGCAAGCTGCTCGCGCGGGCTGATATTACGGGCGAGATAGACGAACTGCTTCTCGCTGGCGAGGCGCGTCTTCACGACGTCGAGGTCGAGGCGGGGCAGCACGGATTTCAGCTTTTGCGCCGCCTCCGCAGTGTCGATCATCTCGCGCGGGTTGGCGTAAAGGCCAGCGGTCGGCAGCGACAGCGCCAGGATCTCGCCGTTGCGGTCCACGATCATTGCCCGGGTATGCGGCCCGGTGTCGCGCGGCGGCGGCGGCGGCATGAGTGCGGGTGTGCCGTCCGGTGATGGGGCCGGGGCGGCGATGGTCGGGTCGGGAAGCTGGGCGAGGCGCGCAAACCACTTGGTTTCGCTGCGGTCATAGTGCTTCGGCTGGATCGGGAACATGACCGTCGCGCCAGCGAGCTTGAGCGCGACGGCGCCGAACAGCAGGAAAAAGCCCATCGAGGCGATCACCAGGCGCCCGCGCGTCTTCTCCATCAACGCGCGGCGGGCCAGATCGGGCGCGGTGACGCGGACGTCCTGCGCGCGCGGCTCGGCTCGCCAGCCGCCAGGGGGAGGCGCATCGCGGCGGGGAACGGGAGGCGGCGTTTCGGTCATTTGAGCTCGGGCGTTCCCAGTCAGCGCGCGCTGGCGATGGATGCGGACGCGGCCGATCCGAAGGGCACCGGCGGCGGCAGCAGCGGCCGAACGCCGCCCAGGGCCGATGAGCTCGCCTGGCTGGACCCCGGTGGGCTGTATGCAGGCTGCGGCGCCGGCGCTGGGGCGCTGGCGGCCTGCGTTCCACCCTGGGCACGCGCCATGCGCGCCACCGATTCGCCGATGGACAGGCCCGGGGGTGCCTGGGTGCTGGACCGCGGGGCAGCAGCGACAGAGCCGGTGCTCGCACCCACTGACGGCGCGCGGCCCGGAAGCGGCCTAGGCGCCGAGGCCGCAGTGACGGAGCTGGCGCTGACGTTCACCACCGGCGCTAGGATCGGACTGGCCGAAACGGGCCGGGGCGGCGGCAAAGGTGTCGCTGGAAGCTGCAGCATCGACGCGGCCTGGACAGGCGGCCGGGGCGGCGCGGCTGGCATGACCTTCGCTACCGAGATCGCAGAATGCGCCGGCATCGGCGGGGCAACCGGCGCGGGAGGCTGCGGCAGCGCGTCCGCCGCCTGCACAGAAGGCTCTTCCTCAGCGGGCGCATAGGCCGTAGCGGGCGGCGGCAAGCGGGCACCCAGCTCGGCAGCCGTAACGAACTGCGTGGGTGTCAAGCTTTTTAGCCCCAAATGCGACTGCGACAGCGCGGCGAGGCGCTCGGGCTCGTTCAGTAGCGCCCATTCGCCGCGCAGCACGCCGATGCGGTCCCGTGCCACGTCGGTGGCCTTCAACGTGCGCTCGATCTCACGGTCGAGCATCTGCGCCCGGTGCTTGGACTGATAAAGATACAGGCCGGACCCTCCGGCCAGCAGCAAGCAAATGCAGGTTAGGGGGCGGATCATGCTGGGGCGGTGTCCCAATCCTGGGTTGCAGCGAGTCGAGCCAAGGCGCGAAGCCGGGCACTGCGGGCGCGAGGGTTGGCGCGGGCTTCGTCCGCGTCCGGCCGCTCGGCGCCGTTGGTCAGCAAGCGGAAGTCCGGCGCCGCGCGGTTGCCGAGCAATACGCGCAGTTCCGCTGGAACTCGCTGTGCTCCCAGCGCGCGCAAACCACTCGGTTTCGCTGGGTCCATCAGGCTGCGCGGGTCGTGGCGGGACGGCGCCGGCGTTCGTCCGGCCGCCCCGAGCATGAAACGCTTCACCAGCCGGTCCTCCAGCGAGTGGAACGACACCACCACGAGCCGCCCGCCCGGCGCCAGGAGCGACGCCCCCTGCTGCAAGGCGCGCTCGATCTCACCGAGCTCGTCGTTCACCCGGATGCGCAGCGCCTGGAAGCTGCGGGTGGCCGGGTCGATGCCCGACCGGTCGGCGGGCACGACCTTGCGGATGATGCCGGCGAGCTGAAGAGTCGTCGTGATCGGCGCCTCCGAGCGCGCGGCCACGATCGCGTGGGCAATGCGGCGGGAAAGCCGTTCCTCACCGAACTGATACAGCGTGTCGGCCAGCTCCGCTTCCGGCAGGCCGTTCACCAGGTCGGCCGCGGTCGGGCCGGCGGCCGCCATGCGCATGTCGAGCGGGCCGTCACTGCGGAAGCTGAACCCGCGGGCGGGATCGTCGATCTGGAACGAGGAGACGCCGAGGTCCAGCACCACGCCGTCCAGCTCGCCGACGCCGTGCTCCGCCAGCAGGCCGACCATGTCGCCGAAACGGCCTTGCAATAGATGCAGCCGGCCAGGGTGACGGGCCGCGAGCACGGCGCCACGGGCGATCGCCGCCGGGTCGCGGTCGATCGCCCAGAGCGTGCAGGGTGCGGCCTCGAGGATCGCGGACGCATAGCCGCCGCCGCCAAACGTGCCGTCCAGTATTATATTGCCTGGTGCCGGGGCGAGGTGGCGCAGCACCTGCGGCAGCATGACGGGAATATGCATGGGGGCGTTCATCATGCGCTCCCGCTTGGCAGGGTGAGGCCGCGGGTACGTGCGGCGTTCCGCGCTTCGGCCCGGCGCCGTTCACCGGCCGCCGGCTCCCAGATCTGAAAGGTGCGGCCGCGGCCCATGAACACCACCATGTCGGTCAAGCCCGCGAACTGCACCAGCGACTCCGAAAGGATGATCCGCCCTTCCTTGTCTGCTTCTACGCGCGTGGCGTCGGCGTAAAGCGCCGTAATGAAGTCATCCTGGTCGTCGCTGAACATGTCGAGCCGGTTCAGCGGCTCCGCGAGCGTCTCGAACACCGGCTCCGGCCAGGCTTCGATGCAGGGGTATTTGTGGGATGGGCTCAGGATCAGGCTGGCGGCGCCGTCCTCAGACCCGTTCCGCAAATGGACGCGGAAGCCGGCGGGGATCGAGACCCGGCCCTTGGCGTCGAGGCGATTCTGGTGCGTGCCGAGGAACTGGCCCATTGAGTGTAGCCCTGTCCTTTCGCCCCAGAGATGCCCGTCAAGCGGCGGGTCCGCCCCAAGCCGCACGACGCCGGCAGGCATGGGATAACATGGGCTAGCATGGGCGAATTTGGGCGTCAAAGGGATAGGAGATTCGTTTTCGATGTAGATACAAGAAAGTTGATTGGAATCAGCTTGTTATCTAGTGATAAAACATTCCGGTGCAGTCATGGGTTGCGCCACACAGTATTCGTGTTTCGTTCTTGTGGATAAAATTGGGGATAAAAAGTGCCAGACGGCCTATAAGCCGGGTTCTGTCCGGCCTTGTACAAAAGAGTACAGGACCGAGACGACCATTCCTCTGGGACGCGCATCGCTGCGCGCCTCACGCGACCAACCCGGGCGACGGGGCGGGAACGCCCCTGCGTCACGCGTCCAGTTTTCACCGTCTGCGCCGCCGGCCACCCCTATTCGGTCTTGCTCCCGGTGGGGTTTACCCTGCCGCCCCTGTTGCCAGGGGCGCGGTGCGCTCTTACCGCACCGTTTCATCCTTGCCGGCTGGCTTTGCGACGAGCCGGCGGTTTGTTTTCTGTGGCACTTTCCCTAGGGTCGCCCCTGCCGGCCGTTAACCGGCACCGTGTTCCCGTGGAGCCCGGACTTTCCTCCACCCTGGCCAGGGCGCCAGCGGGGCCGGCACCGTGGACAGGGCAGCGGCCGTCCGGCCGTCTGGCACGGAGGGAATGCGCGCCGACGCCGGCCGGGTCAAGCCATGGCTTCGACGACTGCCCGCAGCCGCGCCCGAGTCGCGTCGTCCGCCTCGCCGGTGATGGCCTCCGGCAGCCAGTGCCGCTGGAACGCGCGCAGCGTGACAGCAAGATCCGCTTCGCCGTAGCCGACGGCGCGGAGTGCGCCTGGAACGTCGTCGGCCGGCTCGGTCTGTGGTGCGGCATCGGGCCACAGCCCGACGCCATTCGTCGCCAGGCCCGGCCAGTCGAACAGTTCTCCCGGGTCCTGCTTACGGTCGGGCGCCACGTCACTGTGCCCGACGACGTTGCGGGCCGGAACGGCATGGCGGCCCAGAATGGCCAGGCACAGGTCGCAAACCGCCGCCATCTGCAGGGCAGGAAAGCACCGATAGCCCCACTCATGGCCTGGGTTCACGATCTCGATTCCGATGGACCGGTCGTTCAGCGCCGAGTGCCCACGCCAGTAGGAGACACCGGCGTGCCAGGCGCGGCGCTGCTCGGCCACCAGGCGCCACACGGCGCCGTCCTCGTCCACGACGTAGTGCGACGATACTCGCGCGACAGGATCGCGCAACCGGTCGAGCGCCGCCTGCGCCGACTGCATCCCGGTATAGTGCAAGATCAGCATGTCGATCGGCACGCCGTCGGGCCGGACGTCCCAATTGGGGCTGGGCAGCTCCCGGATCGGTGGCCCGGCCGCGGTAAACACCGTCAAAGCCGCCGCTCGCGCTTGATCCGGTCCCAAGCCGCGTTGATGCGCGCGACCTTCTCGCTGGCGCGGGCGATGAACTCGGGCGGCACGCCGCGCGAGGCCAGGCTATCTGGATGGTTCTCGCGCATCAAACGCAGCCAGGCCTGGCGCAACGCCTCGTCGGTCGCATCAGCGGGCATCCCTAGCACTGCATAGGCGTCGTCCCGCTCGGCCGCCGGCCGGCTGGCGACGCCGCGCGCCTGGTCCCATGCCAACGCGTCCAGGCCGAACGCCCGATGCACCCGGCGCAGCATCACCTCCTCTGCGACCGTCAGCGCCTTGTCGGCGCGGGCGATGGCGAACAGCGCGGCCAGCACGTCCTCCAGCAGGCCGCGGTTATCGGCAAAGCTTTGGCCGAGCTGCACGGCATAGGGGTCGAACGGCTCATTGCTGTCGCGTGCCTGGTCGAACAGCCGGCCGATGTCACGCACCGACTCGGGCGGGATGCGGAACTGGCGCTTGAACGCGTCGATCTCCGCCCGCACGATGGGGCCGTCGCATTTCGCGAGCTTGGCGCTGAGCACCACGACGCCGATCGCAAAAAGCTGGTCCCGCCGGCCAAGTGCGGCGGCGATCCGCGCCGGATGCAGCGGCGAGCTGCCCAGCGAGCCGTTGCCGAGGCTGATGCGCGGCAGCGTGCCCTGATCGGCCGCGTGCCCGAGTGCTGCGCCGACCACCGCGCCAAATGGCCCGCCCATCGCGAACCCGGCCACACCGCCCAGCAACTTACCCCAGGGAATCATGCAGCATTGTAACACGCCATATCTTTATGGACAGCGGGGCTTGCGCCCAGACCCGGCCCTGCCGCTATCTGCAAGCCATGCGGGATCACCCACGGACATGAACCAAACTATGCTGATCGCGGGGCCGATCGCTGGCATGCCCTCGTTTGAAGTAGAGGGCACGGTCTAACGTGCGCGCCGGGCGTGCGACGCTGGTTGGGGTGGCGGCGTTGCTGGCTGTGCTGATCGGCGTGGTGTGGGTCGTCCCGGGCTTGCTGGACTGGAACCGCTACCGGGACAGCATCGCGGCGCTGGCGACGTCGGGCGTCGGACGGCCGGTGCGTATTGGCGGCGCAATCTCGCTGCATCTGCTGCCCCAGCCCATTCTGACGGCCTCCGGCATTGCGGTGGACGACGTCGGCGACGGTGTCGTGCTGACGGCGCATGAGCTGCGGCTGCGGGTGGCGCTCGGACCTTTGCTGGCTGGACAGGTGGACGCGCGCGACCTGACGCTTCGCAGCGCCGACCTGCGGCTGCCGTGGCCGCTGGCGCCGGGTGCGCTGGCGCAGCGGCCGCCCGCATGGCTGACCGGCCTGCAGGCACGGGTCGAGGACAGCCGGATCCAGATCGGCGGCCTCGCCGTCACCGGCATCGACGCGACCCTTGCGACCGATTCGGAAACCGGAATGCTTTCCGCCGCTGGAGTCGGACAGGTGGGGGCCCGGCCCTGGCACTTCACGACGCGCCTGGCGCAGCCTGGCCGGGACAATGTTGCCGGACTGGACGTCAGCCTGGATGGTCAAGGGCCGCTGCGGGACACCGGCGGAACCTTCTCGGGCCAGCTCGCAGGCGATGGAGCCTTATCCGGCCGAGTCGCAGGCCGCGGGCGCGATTTGTCGCAACTGCTGCCCGCCCCGGCGGTCGCCTGGCGCGGGCAGGGCCGGCTGACCGCTTCTGGAGGGCTGGCCGTCGCGGACGAGCTGGCACTTGAGATCGGCGGATCCCCGGCCCGCGGCGCCGTGGCGCTTCGGGTGCTGCCCGAGGCGCGGCTGGACCTGGCGCTCGCGGCCAGCCGGCTCGACCTCGACGCCTGGCTGCCGGTCCTGATGCGGGGAACCGAAGGGGCTCTGCCAACCGGGGCCATGCCGATCGGCATCGATCTCTCGGCTGATGCCGCCACGCTCGCCGGCGGCACGCTGCGTCGGCTGAATGGCGCGTTCGATCTTGATCCCGACGGCGTGATGGTGCGGGACGCAACGGCATTGCTGCCCGGCGACGCGCAGCTCACCTTGGCCGGCCGCTTGTCCAACCGGCCGCGGTCCGACGGCTCGGCCTCTCATCCCGCGAGCTTTGAGGGCACGGCACACCTGGTCGCCCCCGACCTGCGCGCCACCCTGCGCTGGCTGGAACCTGTGGCCCCGGCGGCGCTGGGCAGCCTGCCAACCGGGGTGCTGCGCTCGGCCGACCTCGTTGCGAAGGTTTCGGTCGACCCCGGCCAAGCGTCGTTGGCCGACCTGCAGGGGACGCTGGACGGCAATAGGCTGACCGGCGGTTTGGGGCTGAAACTAGGGCCGCGGCTATCGATCGCCGCCGGCTTATCATTCGAACGGCTGACGCTCGATCCCTGGCTGCCCGACCTTTCGCCATTGGCGACGCCCGCCGGCATGACGGACGCGCTAGCTCGTGCCGCGGCAGTGGACGCCGACGTGCACCTGCAAGTGCGGGACGCGACATGGCGCGGCCTGTCCATGGGGCAGATCGCGCTCGACGCGCAGACCGATGCCGCTCGCCTGACGCTGCGCCGGTTCGAGGCGGGTCCGCTCGGGACGCGGCTGACCGCGTCGGGAACGGTGGGGGAGGGCGGGCGCGTGACCGAGGGCCGGGTGGACCTGACCGCGCCGGACCTTGCGACCTTGCGCGCGGTGACGCCGCCGAAGCTGCCGGTGCTGCAGGCACTGCTCCGTGGTCCTGGCTCCGCTTCGCTGCAGCTTTCGGGGCCGCCGGACTCGCTTGCGGTCCGCCTGAGCGTCGAGGCTTCGGATCTGCGTTTCGACGCGCAGCCGGTGCTTAACCTTGTCACGCGGCGATGGGTTGGTCCGATCACACTGCGTCACCCCGGCGCCCCGCGGCTGTTGGAGCAGGCGGGTATTGGCGGTGCCGCGGCTTGGCTCGGGGACGGGTCGCTCTCGCTGCTGGCCCAGGTGACGGCCGCCGACGGGGCCGTAACGCTGGACCGCTTCGACCTCGTCGCCGGCACGCTGCGCGCCAGCGGACACCTCACCTTTGAGGCGCCGAGTGAGCCGGACGGCAAACGCCTGGCCGTTTCCGGTCAGGTCGCAGCCGAGACGCTGCCATTGCCGCTGCCTTATCCACGCTCGCCCGATCCCATTCCATTGGCCGGGCTGCTGGGATGGCGGGCCACCTTGCGTCTCGATGCGGCGCAGGTGCTGTTCGGGCAGACGCCGGTGCTCCAGGAGCTATCTGCCGACGTGGCCCTGCATGACGGCACGCTCACCATTCCCCGAGCGACCGCGCGGTTAGAAAACGGCAAGGTGTCGGGCAGCGCGGCACTCATAGCCGCCAGCGAGCCGCCGCAGCTCTCGATCCAGGCCGAGGTGGCCGGCGCCAGGCTGGATGGCCCGATGCTGGATACGGCGCTGGACCTGACCGCCGGTCTGGTTGACGCGAAGCTGGACCTGACCGCTGCCGGCTACAGCCCGGCGGCGTTGCTCGCGACGATGACCGGCTCCGCAAAAATAACGATACGCGACGGCACGCTGTCCGGCCTCGACATCCCGGCTGCGGCAGCGGCGCTGGCCAGCGCAGACCGCACCCGGATCGCCGCGCTGGCGTCGCGGGCGCTGACTGGCGGGACGTCGCCGTTCAGTATGCTCGACCTGCCGTTGCTCGCCCGGCGCGGTGTCCTGTCCGGAGAGGGCACCCTGGCCAGCCCTGACGGGGACGCTCGTTTATCCGGCAGCATCGACCTGCTCGGGGCTGCGGCGGACCTGCACGTAGCGGTGCGGCCGGGACTTGCCAAAGCGCCGCTCGGTCCGGAACTCGGCCTCCGTGTGATTGGGCCCGCGGCAGCGCTGGCGCGCACGCCGGAGCTTGCCGGCCTCGCGCTATGGGTTGCCGAGCAGCCTTGATGCGGTTCAGTGCCGGGCAGGCTTGCGGTTGCCGGGCACCTTGCGGCTGTCGAGCACCTTATACATCGCGGTCACCAGATGGGCGGCGGCCCCGGTATAGCCAGCCCGGTCGGCGTCTTGCGCCAGGGTGAGCAGCCGATCAGCCAGCATCAGCGGGCTCACTGCGATAGGCTTGCCGGACGTGGTGGGAAGAGTGGTTTCCATGGGATTTTCACTTTGCACCGCGGCGCTTATTCGCCGCAGGGTGATAATCACCATAAATTCGTTTCAGAACAGTTAAGTTCGGCAATGTAAGGCAATAATTCGCAACGCCGACGCCAACGGCCGGCTCGGGTCGCGTTCCGCGTCGACCGCGGCCACCAGCGCAGACAGGACGACACCCCGCCGTCCGGCGATCTCAGAGAGTGCAGCCCAAAACTCCGGCTCCAGCGCCACGCTCGTGCGGTGGCCCGACAGGCTGAAGCTGCGCTTGACCAGGCTCAACCGGCGCCTGGTCTAATTACCCTCACCTAATCGCCAAGGGTCGCGCCCGGCTGCGTCATGTCGGCCGGCACCACCCAACGGTCGAAGTCCGCCGGCGTCACGAAGCCGAGCTTCTCGGCGGCGTCCCGCAGCGTCATGTTCTCGGCCAAGGCGAGCTTGCCGATGCGCACCGCCTTGTCGTAGCCGATGCGAGGGTTCAACGCGGTGACCAGCATCAGCGACTTCGCCAGGTTCTCGGCGATGCGGTCGCGGTTCGGCTCCAGCTTGTCGACCATGTTGTGGGCGAAGCTTTCGGCCGCGTCCGCCAGCAGATCGGTGGAGCCCAGCACGTTGTGGATGATCAGCGGCTTGAACACGTTGAGCTCCAGGAAGCTCTGCGCGGCACCGATGGTGATGGCCACGTGGTTGCCCATGACCTGGGCGCAAACCATCGTCAGCGCCTCGCTCTGGGTCGGGTTGGTTTTGCCGGGCATGATGGAGGACGACAGCCCATCTGCCGGCACGATCAGCTCCGACAGGCCGGACCGCGGGCCGGAACCCAGCAGGCGCACGTCGTTGCCGAGCTTGTTCAGCGACACAGCCAGCACATTCAGCACGCCCGACAGCTCGACGAAGGCGTCATGCGCGCCCATGCCCTCGAACTTGTTGGGATTGGCTGTGAAGGCGAGACCCGTCAGCGCCGCCATGCGTTCGCAGAACACGGCGTCAAACCGCGCGTGCCGATTCAGCCCGGTGCCGACGGCGGTGCCGCCCTGCGGCAGGCTCAGCAGGCGCGGCATGACGCCCTCCAGCCGGGCGAGGCCGAGTTCGACTTGACGCGCCCAGGCGTCGAACTCCTGGCCGAGGGTCACCGGCACCGCATCCATCATGTGGGTGCGGCCCACCTTGACGATGTTTTCCCACTCGGCGGCGCGCCGGGCGAGGCTGGTGTGCAGGGTGTTCAGCGCCGGCACCAAGCGGTGCTGCACCGCCTCAGCGGCAGCGACGTGCATCATCGTCGGGAACGAGTCGTTGCTGCTCTGCCCGCGGTTGACGTGGTCGTTCGGGTGCACGGGGGAGCGGCTGCCGCGGGGCTGCCCCAATGCCTCGTTGGCGCGGTTCGCGATGACCTCGTTCGCGTTCATGTTGGTCTGGGTGCCCGACCCGGTCTGCCACACCGGCAGGGGAAACTCCGCATCCATCTTGCCGGCCGCGATCTCGGCGGCGGCGGCGGCGATCGGGCGGGCGATGTCGGGCGGCAGCTCATCCAGCGCCTCGTTGGCCTCGGCGCTCGCCTGCTTCTGCAGGCCGACGGCGCGGATCAGCACGGGGGGGAACCGCTCATGGCCGATGCGGAACAGCAGCCGGGCACGTTCGGTCTGCGGTCCCCAATAGCGGTCGGCGTCGATCTCGATGGTACCCAGGCTGTCAGTCTCGGTTCGGGTCATGCTGCACCTCCGCCCTGCAAACGCGCGACGGCCCAGTCGGCTGCCTCGGCCACCACGGGATTCGCATCGGCCTGCAGGCGCTGGGCCGGAGGCAGCAGCGCGGCGTCGCCGGAGTTGCCGATCGCCGTCAGCACGTTGCGCACGAAGCGGTCACGGCCGATGCGCTTCACCGGGCCGCCGGCGAACCGTGCCCGGAATCCGGCGTCGTCCAGCGCAGCCAATTCCGCCAGGGCCGGCGCCCGCAGGTCGTCGCGCGCCCGCAGCTTTGGGTGCGCCGCGTGGGCGAAGCGATTCCATGGGCAGACGGCGAGGCAATCGTCGCAGCCGTAGATCCGGTTGCCCATCAATGGCCGCAGTGCCAGCGGGATCGGTCCGGCATGCTCGATGGTAAGGTAAGAGATGCACCGCGTGGCATCCAGGCGATAGGGCGCCGGGAACGCGTCGGTCGGGCAGGCGGCCATGCAGCGGCTGCAGCTGCCGCAGCGGTCGGCATGCGGCGTATCCGGCGGCAAATCGAGCGTCGTCATGACTTCGCCGAGGAACAGCCAGGACCCATGCTCGCGAGACACCAGATTGGTATGCTTGCCCTGCCAGCCGAGCCCGGCCCGCTGCGCCAGCGGCTTTTCCATGACCGGCGCCGTGTCCACGAACACTTTTATCTGTGGCCCGAAACGGCTGGCGATATAGGCGCCAAGATGCTTTAGCATTCCCTTAACTACGTCGTGGTAATCTCGATTGCGGGCGTAGATGGAAATGTTGCCGCGGTCCGGCCGGGCCAAGGCCGCAAGCGGGTCGTCGTCCGGCGCGTACGAAAGCCCGACCGCTACCACGCTGCGCGCCTCGGCCCACAGCGCCTGCGGGTGGGCGCGCTGCTCGGCGCGATCGGCGAGCCATCCCATGTCGCCCTGCTGCCCGGCGGCCAGAAAAGCAGCCAGCCGTTCCCGCGCCTCTGGCCCCAGCGCCGCCGGGGCAAAGCCGACGGCGTGGAAGCCGAGCGCCAGCGCCTTGTTGCGAATACGGTCCTTCACAGCAGCGGCTGTCGTCGTCATCGTGTCGCCATGAAAGCCGTGATGCTCCTGCTGGCCCTGTTGATGTGTGGCTGCGCCGCCGACGCGGGCGGGGCGTGCACGCTGCGGCGCGTAGCGGAGTTGCCGTTGCGTGTCGCCCGCAACGTGCCCCTGGTGACGGCTGACATCAATGGGCGTCCCGCAATCCTGGCGCTGGATACGGGGTCGGACACCACGGTGCTCAACCGCGCTGCAGCCGAGCGGCTGGGCGTATCCTGGGACGAGCATGCCGCGGTGACGATCGGCGGCGCTGGCGGGTCGGGCCACGCCTTTCCGGCGACGCTGCCGAGCCTGTCGCTCGGTGGCGCCACGACGTCCAACGTCCACGCGCTTATCGCACCGGCGCCTACGCCGCCCTTGGACGGCCTGGTCGGGATCAACGTGCTGATCGGATACGAGGTCGATCTCGACGTGCCGCGCCGGCGCGCCGTGCTGTATCGCGCCCGGCCCTGTCCGGCGGCGCTGCCGCCCTGGACGGCGCCGTTCACCCGCCTGCCGGTGCAGCAGCCGCGCTCGGGACACCTGTTCGTCCCCGGCGAGCTGGATGGGCAGCCGGTCTTTGGCATGCTCGACACCGGCGCATCATACACCATGGTCGGGCTGGCGCCGGCGCGGGATGCGGGCGCAACCGCAGCGGCGCTGCGGGCAGACCCGGTGCGGCGCGCGCAGACCATCAGCGAGAGCGGGCTGGCCATGCGTCAGCGGCAGTTCCGGTCGCTCAAGATCGGCAACGACGTGCTGGACCGGCCCGTGCTGCAAGTGGCGGACCTGCCGCCCTACGCCGGGGAGCTGATCATCGGCGGCGACTATCTCGCCACGCGGCGCATCTGGCTCTCGCTGGTCACCGGCCAGGCGTTCGTCACCACGAACGAGCAGCCCTAGACCGCAGTAGCTCTGACTGTGTCAGAGCTACTGCGGTCTAGCATTTTTTCGATCGACCAATTTTGGGCATTTATATACATGCTTGACCCAACCCAAAACCTAGGCTATATTGGCTGCATCAAAAGGGTGCGGCGATGATCCAGCAGTTCGACAGCCTGATGCAGATGATGGAAGTGTTCAGCGATGAGCAGGTCTGCATCGACCATCTCCGGGCTATCCGCTGGAAGAACGGCGCATACTGCCCCTACTGCGGCAGCGCCAAGGTTTACCATTTCTCGGATCAGCGCACCCACAAGTGCGGCGACTGCCGCCAGCGGTTCTCCATCAAGGTCGGCACGATCTTCGAGGACACCAAGCTGCCGCTTCGCAAGTGGTTCATGGCGATTTGGATGGTGACGAGCCACACCAGGGGTATCGCGTCGACCCAGGTCGCCAAGGACCTCAAGATCACGCAAAAAAGCGCTTGGTTTTTGCTCCACCGCCTGCGCCACGCGGCCCGCACCAAGTCCTTCAACAAGCCGCTTGAGGGCATGGTCGAGGCCGACGAAACTTACGTCGGCGGCAAGGAGAAGAACAAGCACGCCCACAAGAAGACGCCGGGCAGCCAAGGTGGCGCGAACAAGGTTGCCGTCATGGGCATCATGGAGCGCGACGGCGAGTTGCGGGCCAAGGTGGTGCCGGACACGACGGCCAAGACGCTGCACGCCGAACTGGCCGCCAACGTCGCGCCGGGCAGCAACGTGATGACCGACGAGGCCAAGGGCTACACCGGCATTGGCCAGAAGTTCCACCATCACACCGTCAATCACTCCATCGGCCAATACGTGAAGCACTACTTCATCCACACGAACGGCCTGGAGAACGCTTGGTCGCTGTTCAAGCGCAAGATTGATGGCATCCACCATTGGGTGAGCGGTGAGCACCTTGACCGCTACTTGACCGAGTTCACCTTCCGCCACAACCGGCGCAAGATGGGCGAAGAGCAGCGGGTCAACGCGCTGCTGGGCCAAGTTGAGGGGCGGCTGACATACAGGGAACTGATCGCATGACGGACAGAAAGAAGCGGGAGCCGCCAGTCAAGTTGGATATGCCATTTGAGGAAGCGATGGCTCGGTTTGTCCAGACCGATCCGAAAGAGATTGCAGACGCTCATCAGCGTGTGAGAGCGCGACAGGAAGAAGTGCGAGAGAATGTCGAAAGCCGTAAGCGAATCATCCAAAACGCAGGCCGGCCAAGAGGCAAGCCCGTTCGTATATGACGTTCTGTATCAAGACGTGCGCCGGGTCGGGTCTTTCCTTTCGCAGTTCGTTGAGTCAGGGCATCTTCAAAGCATCAAACAAGCCATTTCCACGGAGGAATCTGAGCAGTCCGAAGCTGGCGCAAGCGCGGCAGCCGACCTAAAGATCGCTCGCACTCAGGGGCAATTTTCAGATCGGACAAGTTCGGGGACAAAGGACGCGATGGAACGCACCTATGATCCGGTGTGGAACAACGCCATTGATCTTCTGACCTACCTCAATGAACGCGGCATGATCCAGCGGGACATCAGCCAGGCTCACACGGGGCAGTTTGTGATGGCAAAGGGGACGTTGGGCATCATCGACCTTGCTTTGCTTCAAACAGTTTGGGGCGTCCCTGCTTTTCGTGAAATCGCAGAACGCGCACTAACGCCAAAAGTAAACAAACACCCTACTCAGGGCACACTGTCAAAAGACCAGGCTAAAGTCGGAGCTCCAAAAAACCACCAAAGGTGCAATTGACTTAATAGAAAAACTTCCGCATTCAATTCAGGCAAGGTTGGCAACCGACGATGGAGTGTTGTTGTATTGTCCAATACAAGCAGATGGCCTTACTATAACCTCAACTGACTTGATTCTCAAGAACGGAATTTTTGTGCCTGGAGAGTGGGCCATGTTGGGCGTTTTAGACTCGTTTACTGATGATGTAGAATCCGAAACTGCAGAACATGCGGCTAAGGTCCTGGGCCTGCGCGATAACCCATTTACAAAGATACTAGAGGCGATGATACCTATCGTACGGAGCTTGGGCCGCCCGGCAAATGCGCTCGGCGTCACTCCAGTACTCATATTCCGAGAGGTGCGCCTTTAGGTCACACTCGTATATAAATGCCCAATTTTGCCGCCCTGACCGGCAACGCAGGCGCGTTTCCAGTCAGGACGACATTGGTCTAGCCACGCCCACGATACGGCGCCACGCCCTGGTCGGGAATCCAAACGCCCTCGGGCGCCGGGCCGGTCTGCCAGAACACGTCGATCGGGATGCCGCCGCGGGGATACCAATAGGCGCCGATGCGCAGCCAGCGCGGCGCAACGGCCTCCGTGACCCGGCGTGCCACTTCCATCGTGCAAGCCTCGTGGAACGCGCCGTGGTTGCGGAAGCTGGCTAGGAATAATTTCAGAGACTTGCTCTCGACGATCCAGTCGCCGGGTACATAGTCCAGCACGACATGCGCAAAGTCCGGCTGGCCCGTCATTGGGCACAGTGAGGTGAACTCCGGGCAGGTGAAGCGGACGACGTAGGACAGGCCCGGCTGTGGATTGCCCACCCGCTCCAGCACAGCCGCGTCGGGCGAGGCGGGCGCCGCCGTGTCGGCGCCGAGTTGGGTCAGGACGGTGTAGTCGGTCATCTCGTATCCCCCGCAGCCCATGCTGCGCGCACCGCTATGGCGTGGTCGCCGAGCCGGCCGGCCGTGATCGCCGCACGCATACCGCGCATCAGGCTTTGGTAGTATGTCAGGTTATGCTGGGTCAGCAGCATCGGCCCGAGCATCTCGTTTGCTCGGAATAGGTGATGCAGGTAGGCGCGGCTGTGCCGGGTGCAAGCGGTGCAGGGGCACTGACTGTCAAGCGGCCCCGCGTCATCGGCATGCCGCGCGTTGCGGAGGTTGAGCACGCCGTGCGACGTGAAGCCCCGCGCCGTGCGCCCGGCTCGGGTCGGCATCACGCAGTCGAACATGTCGATCCCGCGCGCGACCGCCGCCAGCAGGTCGTCCGGCGTGCCGATACCCATCAAATAGCGTGGCCGGTCCGCCGGCAGCAGCGGCACGGTGCTTTCGAGCACCGAGAGCATCGTCGCCTGGCCCTCGCCGACGGCCAATCCGCCGACGGCGTAGCCCTCGAACCCAATCGCCGTGAGCGCCTCGACTGAGGCCGCCCGCAGCGCCGGGAATACGCCGCCCTGCACGATGCCGAACTGGCCGTAGCCTGGGCGTGCCAAGAACGCGTCGCGGGAGCGTGCCGCCCAGCGCATGGACAGCGCCATGCTGGCCTCGGCCTGCTGAACCGTGGCGGGGAAAGGGGTGCACTCGTCCAAAACCATCGTGATGGTGGCGTCGAGCTTGTGCTGGATATGGGTGGCGTTCTCGGGGGTCAGGCGGTGCGCGCTGCCGTCCAGGTGGGAGCGGAAGGTCACGCCGCCCTCGTCCATCGTGCGCAGGCCCGCGAGCGACATGACCTGGAAGCCGCCGCTATCGGTCAGGATGGGGCCGGGCCAGTCCATGAACCGGTGCAGCCCGCCCAAGCGCTCGACCCGGTCGGCGCCGGGCCGGAGCATCAGGTGGTAGGTATTGCCGAGCACCAGCCTGGCGCCGGTCGCGCGCACCTGGTCGGCGGTCATCGCCTTAATTGTGCCGGCAGTGCCGACCGGCATGAACACCGGCGTCTCGACCGAGCCCTGCGCCGTCTGCAGCACGCCGGCCCGCGCGGGACCGTCGGTTGCGGTGACGCTGTGACCGAAGCTCATCCGGTACGCTCCAGCAGGCAGGCGTCGCCGTAGGAGTAGAAGCGATAGCCCTGCGCGATCGCGTGGGCATAGGCCGCCTGCATCCGGGCCTGCCCGGTGAAGGCGCAGGTCAGCATGAACAATGTGGACCGCGGCAGATGGAAGTTGGTCACCAGCGCATCCACCGCGCGGAACTGGAAGCCAGGCGTGATGAACAGGCTCGTGTCGCCGTGAAATGGCTGCACTCGGCCCGCCGTGTCCACAGCCGTCTCCAGCACTCGCAGCGTGGTTGTGCCCACGGCGACCACTCGGCGGGCTGCATTGATCGTGTCGGCTGCCTCGGCCGTGACCTCGCCCCACTCCGCGTGCATGCGGTGCTCGGCGACGTCGTCCGTCCTGACCGGCAGGAAGGTGCCGGCGCCGACGTGCAGGGTCACGAGCGCGCGCTGTATCCCGGCCGCGTCGAGCGCGCTCAGCAAAGCGGCGGAAAAATGCAGCCCGGCCGTCGGTGCCGCGACCGCGCCCTCGCGCGCCGCGAATACGGTCTGGTAGTCGGCTGCATCCTGCGCCGTGGGGCCGCCGGGCCGGTCGATGTAGGGCGGCAGGGCCAGGGCTCCCGCACGGTGCAGGGCCTCGGCGAAGGCGGCGTCGGCCTGGTTGAACCGCACGACAACCCCGCCATCGTCATCCCGGGACAGCAGGGTGGCGCTGAGATCCGGCGCGGCATCGAAGGTGAGCGTGTCGCCGGGCCGCAGCCGCCGGGCGTTGCGGGCCAAGGCGTGCCAGGAGCCGTCTGCCCGCGGCTGATCGAGTGTGAGGCCAACCCGCGCCTCGCCGCGCCGGGCCACAAGCTGCGCTGGGATCACGCGGGTGTCGTTTGCGACCAGAACGTCGCCGGGCCGCAGCAGGCCCGGCAGGTCGCGCATGAACCGATCCTGCAACGCGTCGCCTACGAACAGCAGCCGCGAGGCGTCGCGCGGCCGCGCCGGCTGATGCGCGATGCGGCCGGGCGGCAGGTCGAAGTCGAAATCGGAGAGGTGCACGATGGCTTTAGCGCGGTGCTACCCAGCCCTCACCCAACCCTCTCCCGGGGGGAGAGGGCTTTCAGGCTGCTCCCTCTCCCTCCGGGAAAGGGTCGGGGTGAGGGTTGGCGCAGGAACAACAGAGCGATCAAGCCGGCGTAGGCGCCACGCGCCGCAGCAGCCGGATGAACGGGATGCTCGCCAGCACCGCCCAGGCTTTGCCGATCACCTGGCCGGCCAAGAAATCCAGGCTGCCGAACGCCAGCGTCAGGAACACGACGCTATCCACCACCAAGCCGGCCGTCGCGCTCGCCAGCACCGCCAACAGCAATCCACGCCGCTGCAGTGGCGTATAGACCGCGAAATCCGCGAGCTCGCTCAACAGGAATGCAGCGCCGGACGCCAGCACCAGCGACGGCGGCGCGATCAGCGTGGACAGCGCCGCACCGACAACGATCGCGCCGATGCCCCAGGCCGGCCCGAGGCAGCGCTGCACCACGTCCCGCAGCACCAACGCCGCACCTACGGCCAACACGCCGGACGGCGCCATGATACCCGGGGCGACCGGCACCAGGCACGGCCCCATCGGCACGCAGACCGTGCCCACGTGCTGGATCAGCCAGTTGGCGAACGGTACCGAGGCAAGGAACAGCAGCAGCGCCGCCAAGCCAATCCGGCGGCTCATGGCATCAATGGGCAAGATAGGACGAAATCTCGATTAGGTTGCCGTCGGGGTCGCGGCAATACACCGATTGGATGGTGCCCAGCGCGCCCTCCTTGCCGACCGGGCCGGCCTCGATCGCGATGCCGCAGCTATGCAGGTGCTCCACTACGTCCTCGGGGCCGACTGCGGTGACGAAGCAGAGGTCGGCGGCACCGGGCTTGCTGTTGACGCCGGTGAACCAGGCCCGCGGGTCGCTGTCATGCGGGCGCAGGTTGATCTTCTGGCCGCCGAACTTCAACGCGGTGCGCTGGCCGTCGGCGAACTCCTCCCGCTCCATGCCGAGCACGCGCTGGTACCACGACGCGGTCAGCTCCACATCGGCGCAGTTGATCACCAGGTGGTCCAGGCGGTCGACCGTGAAGCGCATCTATTCCAACCCGTCGTAGAAGTCGTTGCCCTTGTCGTCGATCACGATAAAGGCCGGGAAATCCTCCACCTCGATGCGCCACACCGCCTCCATGCCGAGTTCCTCGTATTCCAGCACTTCGACCTTGCGTATGCAGTCCTGCGCCAGCCGCGCCGCCGGACCGCCGACGCTGCCGAGGTAGAATCCGCCATAGGCGCGGCAGGCGTCGCGCACCGCGCGGGAGCGGTTGCCCTTCGCCAGCATCACCAGGCTGCCGCCGGCGCGCTGGAACTCGGCGACGTAGCTGTCCATCCGTCCCGCCGTGGTCGGGCCGAAGCTGCCGGTGGCGAGGCCTGCGGGCGTCTTGGCCGGACCGGCATAATACACCGGATGGTCCTTCAGGTAGTCCGGCAGGCCCTCGCCGCGGTCCAGCCGCTCCTTCAGCTTGGCGTGGGCGATGTCGCGCGCGACCACGACCGTGCCGTTCAGCGCGAGCCGGGTCTTGACCGGATAGGCCGAAAGCTGCCGGCGGATCGCCTCCATCGGCTGGTTCAGGTCGACCTTGACCACGTCGCCGCCCAGGATGTCGTCGGTCGCCTCGGGCAGATAGTGCGACGGGTCGGCCTCGAGCTGCTCCAGGAACACGCCTTCGGGCGTGATCTTGGCGAGGATCTGCCGGTCCGCACTGCAGGACACCCCAATCCCGACCGGCAGGCTGGCGCCGTGCCGCGGCAGGCGCACCACGCGGACGTCATGGCAGAAATACTTGCCGCCGAACTGCGCGCCGATGCCGAGGGTGCGGGTCAGCTCCAGCACCTTCTGCTCCATCTCCAGGTCGCGGAAAGCGTGCCCGGCCCGGCTGCCCTCCGTCGGCAGCGCGTCGAGCCATTTGGTCGAGGCGAGCTTCACCGTCTTCAGGCAAAGCTCGGCGGAGGTGCCGCCGATCACGATCGACAGATGATAGGGCGGGCAGGCCGAGGTGCCGAGCGTGCGAATGCGGAGCCCAAGGTATTCCAGCAGCTTGGCCGGGTTCAGGATCGCCCGCGTTTCCTGGAACAAGAAGGATTTGTTGGCCGACCCGCCGCCCTTGGCGATGAACATCAGCAGCATCTCGTCCGCGTGATGCTCGCCCGGTGCCGCTGCAATATCGAACTGCACCGGCAGGTTGTTTCCGGTGTTGACCTCCTCGAACATGCTGAGCGGCGCCATTTGCGAGTAGCGCAGGTTGGTCTCGGTATAGGTGCGGTGGACGCCGTAGGACAGCGCCTCCTCCTCATTGCCCTCGACCCAGACGCGCTGGCCCTTCTTGCCGAACACCAGCGCCGTGCCGGTGTCTTGGCACATCGGCAGCACGCCGCCCGCTGCGATGTTGGCGTTCTTCAGCAGGTCCAGCGCCACGAAGCGGTCGTTCGCCGACGCCTCGGGATCGTCGAGGATTTTTCGTAACTGACGCAGATGCGCCGGGCGCAGCAGATGCGATACGTCGCGGAAAGCCTGGAAAGCCAGCTCGATCAATGCTTCCGGCCGAATGCGCAGCATGGTCTGTCCGTCGCAGGTGCTGGTGGACAAGCCGGCGATGTCCAGCTTGCGCCAAGGCGTGCCCATATCACCCAGCGGAAACATCGGCGAATACAGGAAGTTGGCGGGCCGGGCCTGCGCCGGCAGCAAGGGTGCGTTCATAACATCCGTCCTTGGGGGATCAATCCTTGGTTGGCGGCTTCCGGCGGAAGGCGTCGAGGCTTACCACCTGCGGACCTTCCGCGGGTTCGGCCTCGGTGGGCGGCTCGGGTTCGGGCGGCGCGTTCAGCAGCGCGGTCTCGGGATCGTCGTTGGCGGGCTCGTCGCCCGGCGGGCGGAAGCGCAGGCCGAACTGCACGTGCGGATCGGCGAACGCCGTCACGGCGTTGAACGGCACGTGCAGCGTGGTCGGGATGCCGCCGAACGACAGGCCGACGCTGAACCAGCCGCCGGGTTCGTCCACCTGCAGGTCCCAGAACTGGTGCTGCAGCACGATCGTCATCTCGTGCGGATATTGCGCCAGGAGGCGGGCCGGGATGGTGACGCCGGGCCGGTCGGTGCGGAAGCTGACGTAGAAATGGTGCTCGCCCGGCATCCCCTGCGCGCCGACATACGCCAGCGCGCGGACGACGACATGGCGCAGCGCCTCCTCGGTCCAGGCGTCATACGGCAGCAGGCTCTCCGGCCGTTGCGGTGGTCCGCCGTCCCGGCCATCTTCGGTATCTTCCATGCGGAAACCCTTAGCGCGGACCGCCCGGGATTGGAACGGGCTGACGCATAGGCCAGGCTACGACCGCGGGACGGCTGTATAAAGGGGGGGCATCATGGATCGTCGCAATTTCCTGCAGGCCGGGTTGGCGGCGCTCGCGATGCCGAGCCTGGCGCGGGCAGCGGGGGCGCGGGTGCTGCGGTTCGTGCCGCAGGCGGACCTTGCGGTGCTGGACCCGATCTGGACGACGGCCTACCAGACCCGCGACCACGCATTCCTAGTGTTCGACACCCTGTTCGGGCAGGACGCCGACTACGCCGCACATCCGCAGATGCTGGAAGCGGCGACGGCGGACGATGACGGCCTGCGCTGGCGCCTGGTGCTGCGTCCCGGCCTGCGCTTCCATGACAACGAGCCGGTGCTGGCGCGGGACTGCGTGGCGAGCATCCGCCGCTGGGGGGCGCGCGACACCTTTGGCCAGGCGCTGCTGGCCGCGACCGACGCGCTGTCTGCCGAAGATGACCGCACGATCAGCTTCCGTCTCCGCACCCCGTTTCCGCTGCTGCCGGACGCGCTGGCCAAGACCGCGCCCAGCCCCTGCGTGATCATGCCGGAGCGCCTGGCCGCGACCGATCCGTTCAAGCAGGTATCGGAGATGGTCGGCAGCGGACCCTATCGCTTCCTGCCGGACGAGCGCATTCCCGGCGCCCGCGTCGCCTATGCCCGGTTCGACGGCTATGCGGCCCGGGAAAGCGGCACGCCGTCGCGCACCGCCGGGCCGAAGCGGGCAGGGTTCGAACGCGTCGAGTGGGCCATCATCCCGGACGCCGCCACCGCCGCGGCAGCGCTGCAGCGGGGCGAGGTCGATTGGTGGCTGGCCGCCAACCCCGACCTGCTGGGCCGACTGCGTGCCGACCGGCGGCTGGTGGTGCGGACGCAGGACCCCACGGGCATCATCGGGACGATGCGGTTCAACCAGCTTCATCCGCCGTTCGATAATGCCGGCCTGCGCCGGGCCGTGCTTGGGGCGGTGCAGCAATCCGAGTACATGCAGGCGGTCTCGGGCCCCGATCGCGATCTGTGGGCGGACGGCGTCGGCTTTTTCTGCCCCGGGACGCCGCTCGCCAACGGGGCTGGGATGGAGGCGCTGACCGGCCCCCGCGGCCTGGACCGCAGCCGGCGCGCCGTGGCCGAGAGCGGCTACAAGGGCGAGAAGGTAGCGCTGCTGGTTCCGACCGACATCCCGAGCACCAATGCCTTGGCCGAGGTGACGGCGGACCTATTCCGCAAGCTCGGCCTGAACCTTGATGCACAATCGATGGATTGGGGCACGGCGGTGCAGCGCCGCACCAACATGGAGCCGGTCGAGCGCGGCGGATGGAGCGTGTTCCAGACGAGCTGGTCGGGCCTCGATCACGCAACACCGGCCGGGCACCCGTTCCTGCGCGGCAATGGGAAGGCGGCGGCGGCGGGCTGGCCGGATAGCCCGGCGCTTGAGGCATTGCGGGAGGAGTGGCTGCGCTCCCCGGACCCGGGGGCGCAGTTCAGCCTGGCGGAGCAGATTCAGGCGCGGGCCTTCCGGGATGTGCCCTACGTGCCGCTGGGCCAGCAATTCCAGCAGACGGCGTATCGGGCGGAGCTTTCAGGTATTCTGCCCGGAATGCCGGTGTTCTGGAATATCGTCCGCGCTTAGCAGACCCGAGGGCCGGGCCTATTTGAAAGATGGTTTGTTGGAAAGTGAGGGGGCTTCTGTTGCCCGGTGCCCCCTCGAACCGCGCCTATCTCTGCTTACGCAGCGACGGCGAGCGCCTCATGATTGTCATTGGCACTTGTGATATGACCCGATAACGGCGGTATCATGCCGAGCAAAAGGCAGATCTTTACTACGCGTGTCGAGCCTGTGTCGCCCCCGTAATCCATCCCGGAGGGGATGGTGGAGGCGCCGGGCACTGCCCCCGGGTCCACAACGCTTATTCCAACTGCCGTTTATCACCATAGCCGTTGTTACAGCCTCACCAATATAGTCGACTCCGCTGCGAAATGCTAGGGGTTCGTGATGCGATTGACCCCCGAACAGCAGACCGAGATCGACGCCCAGCGAGAGGCCGCAGCCTCCACCCGGCGCGCCACCGTGCCCGCACTGGAAGAAATGCTGTATCGCGCGCTGCCCGTGCTCGACCACGGCTTCGTCCGCGTTATCGACTACATGGGCGACGACGGCGCGGTGGTGCAGGCGGCGCGCGTCAGCTATGGCCGTGGCACCCGCCGGGTCAGCGAGGACGCCGGGCTGATCCGCTATCTGATGCGGCACCGGCACAGCACGCCGTTCGAGATGTGCGAGATCAAGTATCACGTGAAGCTGCCGATCTTCGTCGCGCGGCAGTGGATCCGGCACCGCATGGCGAACGTGAACGAGTACTCCGCCCGCTACAGCATCCTCGACCGCGAGTTCTACATCCCGGAGCCGGAGCACCTCGCGGCCCAGAGCAGCAGCAACCGCCAGGGCCGCGGCGCGGTGCTGGAGGGCGAGGAGGCCGCGGCCGTTCTCGACATGCTCAGGCGCGACGCGACGCTCACCTATGACCACTATGCCCAAATGCTGAACGAAGGCGCGGACGGGACACCGGTCGATCCGGCGCGCCAGGGTCTGGCGCGGGAGCTCGCCCGCATGAACCTGACGCTCAACACCTATACGCAGTGGTATTGGAAGGCCGACCTGCACAACCTGCTGGGCTTTCTGTCGTTGCGCGCCGACGCCCATGCGCAGTTCGAGATACGCGCCTATGCCGACGCGATGCTGGAAACGGTGCGCGCCTGGGTGCCGGAAACGTTCCAGGCGTTCCAGGACTACCGGATGGGCGCCGCGACCCTGTCGGCGCAGATGCTCGCGGTCGTCCGCCGCAAGCTGGCCGGGGAGGCTGTCGACCAACCCGGCAGCGGCCTTTCCAAGCGCGAATGGGCCGAGCTGATGGAGCTATTGGAGCACGCATGATCGTCGTTTTCGGGTCGATCAACCTTGACCTGATCTTTGCGCTGGAACACCTGCCGGCCGCCGGCGAGACCGTGCTGGGTGCCGCTGCCCGCATCGAACCCGGCGGCAAAGGCGCCAACCAAGCCGTCGCTGCGGCCCGGGACGGCGCGACGGTGCTGATGGCGGGCTGCGTCGGCCGGGATGCGCTCGCCGATGGCGCGCTCGCGACGCTGCATGAGGCCGGCGTGGACCTGTCCCGCGTCGTCCGTGGCGACCTCGCCACCGGATGCGCCGCGATCTGCACGGACGTGGCCGGCCGCAACCAGATCGCGGTCGGATCGGGGGCCAATACGCTGGCCCGCGCCGATCAGGTCGAAGATGCGATCCTGACCAGCGACACGACTCTGGTGCTGCAGATGGAGACCGATCCCGGGGAGACCGCTGCTTTGATCCGTCGCGCGCGTGCCCGTGGCTGCCGGATTGTGCTGAACCTCGCCCCGGCTGCCGCGCTTGACGCCGATGCGCTTCGTGCGGTCGACCTGCTGATCGTAAATGAGACCGAGGCCGAGTGGCTCGCTGCACAAAATGGCACGGCGGCCGACGCAACAGGGCTGCATGCGGCGCTGCGCGTGGGCGTCGTGCGCACCCTAGGGGAGCACGGCTCCGAATGGGCGGCACAGGACGGCGGTGGCCAGGTCGCGGCGTATTCGATAACAGCCATCGATACGACCGCCGCGGGCGACTGTTTCACCGGTGTTTTGGCGGCAGCGCTTGATCGCGGCATGGGCATGGCGGCCGCGACGGCCCGCGCGAGCGTCGCAGCCGGACTGTGCTGCAGCCGCGCCGGGTCGCAGAACAGCATTCCGAGCAAAAGCGAGATTGACTCAGTGACTGCATGATCCCCAGACCCTCCCGCCGCCTACGCCCTCAATCGGGCTAAGAGCTGCAGTGACCGGCGTTGCCTTGCCCAAGCGCAGCATGCTCGACCCTTATAAAGGCGGCGATCATGGCGCGGTAAGCGGCTTCAACGACTTGCGGCTCCAAATCTGCCTCGATCGCCAATGCGCGCACCTTGGTGATCACCTGCTCCACACGCTTGGGAGCCTCGACGTCCGACCTTGACGTTTTAAACCGGGCGGCTTGTTTCACGAAGCTGCTACGTTCGGCCATGAGCTTGATGATTTCCCGATCGAGATGGTCGATGTTGTCCCGCACCTCTTCGAGCGAACGCGCTTGCATGCCCTCAGCTCCGCCAATGCAGCGTCTGCCCTCGCAGCGGGTTGACGAACTCCCGCCCCTCGCTCCGCGACGCCAAATATTCCTTCTTCAGCCGCATATACCACCGCACCTGAGCATCCGGGTCGCCGACGAATAGCGGGGCGGGGAGGGCCGGGTTGCCCATCAGCCGCGCCGCAACCTCGCGGTCCTGGTTCAGGAAATCCCGCGCCATCCACGCCGCGACCGGACGCAGCGGCGCCAGCCACTTCACCGTCCAATACACGCAGTAGTGCACGTCCGTCTCGGTCGCGCTGACCGGCGTCGCGGCGGCCAGCACGCAGGCGGAGTGGCTGTCGCCCTGGATGTGCTCGATCCGCACGCCGGGCAGATGGATGCCGATGTCGATACGCACGTTCTTACCCAGCAGGCGATACGGGTTGGCGCCCTCCTTCAGATGATGCCGCAGCATACGGAAGCCCATGCCGTCAGGCTCGAATTCCTTTTCCTTCAGCCGCAGCCGCGAGGCCGGGTCCTTCTTCCACCAGCGCGAGGTGTGGACGAAAGCCGGATGGCCGGGGTCAAAAAAACCCCAGGCGGCGAGGTCGACCTCGCAAGGAAAGCGCATCGTCGTCGTGACCTGCGGCGCCTCGCCCGCAAAGCCCGGCACTGTCGGCACCGGCCCCGGCTCGATACCCGGTGCGCCGACATGGACCCAGATGTTGCCCTGCACGTCCTGCGTCGGATAGGTGCGCAGCCGGAAGCGGCCCGGGTCGGTGCGGTCGTCGGGCGCCAGCGACGGGATCTCGGTGCAGCAGCCGTCGGTGCTCCGGAACGCCCAGCCGTGATAACAGCAGCGCAGTGTCTGCCCGTCGAACGAGCCGTGCCGCATCGGCATTCCGCGATGCGGGCACGAGTCGCTGATCGCGAACACCGACCCATCCAGGCGGCGGCCCAACAGCAACGCCTCGCCCAGCAGCGACACGGGAAGCGTCTTGCCGGGTTTCAGGCTTCGGGAGGATACGGCCAGATACCAGAAGCCGCGCAGCATGCCGTCCATCGGAGCAGAGTACAATCGAGGCTTCCATCAGTCCATAACGATGCGCGGCGCCTTTGGTTGGCGCGCCGCGAGGCCGTCCCACACCCGACGGGCAATGGCGGCGAACGCTTGCGCCGCGGGACTGTCGGGGTCGGCGGCGCAGATGGGCGTGCCGGCGTCCGACGTCGTGCGTATGTCGAGCAGCAGCGGGATTTCGCCCAGGAAAGGAATGCCGAGCGCCTCGGCCTCGCGCCGCGCGCCGCCATGGCCGAACAGCTCGGTCCGGTGGCCGCAGTTCGGACAGCAGAACACGCTCATGTTCTCGACCAGGCCCAGCACGGGCACCAGCGTCTTCTCGAACATGCGCACGCCGCGCCGGGCGTCGATCAGCGCGATGTCCTGCGGCGTCGACACGATCACAGCACCGCTGAGGCTCACCTTCTGCGCCATCGTAAGCTGCGCGTCGCCGGTGCCCGGCGGCATGTCGACGATCAGGATGTCGAGCGCGCCCCAGTGCACCTGGCCCATCATCTGCTCGAGCGCGCCCATCACCATCGGCCCGCGCCAAATCATCGCCGCGTCCGGGTCCACCAGGAAGCCGATCGACATGGCGGACAGGCCCCAGGCCTGCAGCGGCACCATCATGCCGTCCCGAACTTCTGGCTTGCGGTCCACGCCCAGCATGCGCGGCAGGCTCGGGCCGTAGATGTCGGCGTCCAGCAGCCCGACCCGATGGCCCTGCTGTGCCAGGGCAACCGCCAGGTTCACCGCGGTCGTGGATTTGCCGACGCCCCCCTTGCCGCTGGCCACGGCGACGATGTGGGCCACCTCGGGCAGCAGTGCGGCCTTGGCTGGCGGCGCAGGCCGGGCGGGCGGCTCGGCCCGGTGCGCCGTCAGCACGACGGTCGCGTTGACCACGCCTGGCTGCTTCGACAGCAGCGCCCCGGCGGCACGGCGCACCTGCTCCATCGCCGGGGCGCTGCTGCGGTCGGTGCGGAGCGCAAGGTGGACCAAGCCATCCCGCACCGCTAAGCTGTCAACCAGCCCGGCCGTAACGATGTCCCGCCCGGAGCTCGGGTCCATCACACCGCGCAGCGCCGCCCTCAGCCCGTCCGTCGTCAGTGCCGCCATCGCTTGTAAACCTTCGATCCCCGGTCAATATGCACGCAGCCGTGAGGTCGCATATGGCGCTCGGGCACCGGACTGTAAACCGGGGCTGTTGCGAACCGGGCCGCTGCAACCGACGGCGCAGATCTACAGGAGCCACTGTAACTATATGTCTTGGAATAATGGCGGCGGCTCTGGTCCTTGGGGTCCAGGCAGCAACAATCCGCCCCCACGCGGCCCAAATCGCGGTCCCTGGGGCGGCGGCGGCCCGAACGGCATCCCGGACCTGGACGAAGTTCTGGCCCGCCTTCAAGCGTCGGCCCGGCGTTTCGTCCCGGGCGGACCGGGCGGGCGCCGCACCAACCCGCGTTTGATTGCGCTGATTGGCCTGGTCGGCGCCGTTATCTGGCTGGCCAGCGGCTTCTACCGCGTGGAGCCGGACCAGCAAGGCGTGGTGCTGCGCTTTGGCGCCTTCCAGCGCACGACTCTGCCAGGTCTTAACTATCATTTGCCTTGGCCGATCGAACAGGCGCTGACGCCTGCGGTCACCCGCATCAACCGCACCGAGATCGGCTTCCGTATCGCGGCCGACAGCACGGGCGTCAGCCGCATCGGCGCATCCCAGGATCTCGGCCGCGATGCACCGGGCCGGGCCGGGCCGGCGCGCGAGGTGCTGGAGGAGGCCCTCATGCTGACCGGTGATGAGAATATCATTGACATCAACTTCAGCGTGTTCTGGCGCATCCGCGACGCCAGCACCTTCTTGTTCAACACGCGCAACCCCGAGAACACCGTGAAGTCGGTTGCCGAGAGCATGATGCGCGAGGTGATCGGCCGCACCCCGATCCAGCCCGCATTGACCGAGGCCCGCGCCCGCATCGAGCAGGATGTCACGACCGGCGCGCAGGGCGTGCTCGACAAATATGGCGTTGGCGTCGAGATCACCCAGGTGCAGCTCCAGAAAGTGGACCCGCCCGGCGCCGTCATCGAAAGCTTCCGCGATGTGCAGCGCGCCAACACCGACGCCGACCGCGCCCGCAACGAGGCCGAAAGCTATCGTAACGACATCGTGCCGCGCGCCCGCGGCGACGCAGCCCGGCTGACGGCCGAGGCCGACGGCGCGCGCCAGGCCAACATCGCCGAGGCCGGCGGCCAGGCGCAGCGCTTCCTGAGCGTCTACAACGCCTACTCCGCCGCCAAGGACGTGACGATAAAGCGCCTGTATATCGAGACGATGCAGGACATCCTGACCAAGACGCCCTCGATCGTCGTGGACGACAAGCTGCAGGGCATCGTGCCCTACTTGCCGCTCGATCCCACTGGCCGGCCCAGGGCACCAACGGCCGTGCCGACATCGCCCGCGCCGCCATCGGAGATACGTCGGTGAGCCGCGCAGTGATGGCGGCCATCGCCGCCGCCTTCGTGCTGTTCGTGGTGGCCAGCGCCAGCCTGTTCACAGTGTCGCAGACCGAGCAGGTGCTGATTACCCAGTTCGGCCAGCCGATCCGCGTCGTCAGCACGCCGGGCCTTAATATAAAAGTGCCGTTCGTGCAGACGGTCATCAGCTTCGACCGTCGCCTGCTGGACTACGAGACGTCCGGCGAGGAGGTGATTTTGGCCGACCAGCGGCGCATGATCGTGGACAGCTTCACCCGGTTTCGCATCACCAATCCATTGCAGTATTTCCAGGCCGTGGGCTCGGCCGAAGACGCCATCCGCGCCCGGCTGAATTCGGTCGTGACCTCCTCGCTCCGCCGCGTGCTGGGCAACGAGCAGCTGCTCGCGGTACTGTCGGCCGACCGCGGCCGCATCATGGGGCTGATACGCGGCCAGGTCAGCGACGAGATGCGCGGGTTTGGGGTGACGATCGAGGACGTGCGGCTGCGGCGGGCCGACCTGCCGGAGGAGAACACCCAAGCCGTGCTGAGCCGCATGAAGTCCGAGCGTGAGCGCATCGCCAGCCAAGCCCGTGCCGAGGGCGCCGAGGCGTCTGCCCGCATCCGCGCCAACGCCGAGCGCGACCGCACGGTGCTGCTGGCCGAGGCCCGCGCCACCGCCGACCGTTCGCGCGGCGAAGGGGAGCGGCAGTCGATCAAGATCTACGCCGACGCTTTCCAGCAGGACACCAAGTTCTACGAGTTTTACCGGACCATGCAGGCCTATCGCGAGGCGTTCGGCAATGGCCAGTCCCGCCTGGTGCTGACGCCGGACAGCGACTTCTTGCGCCTTCTGCGCCAGGCGCCGCAGCAATGATGTTTATCCGGCGTCATTCCCAAACTCGTGAGCCGTCACACTTATGGGCTTGTGGGTGCCTTGCCTGCATAACCACATGCGCTTTTTGCCGTCCTTACGGGAGTTAACCTATGCGCCTTCGGTCCCTTCGTGCGGTCGCACTTGCCAGCGCGTTCGTGCTTCCGGCTACGCTGCCGCCGTTCGCAGCTCCGGCAGCCGCGCGTGGCGCTCCAGAAAGCTTCGCCGACCTCGCAGGCAATCTGCTGCCCGCCGTCGTCAATATCTCGTCTACGCAGAACGGGCAGGCGCGGGCCGACAGGGGCGAGCGGAGCGGCCCGGAAGTTCCGAGCTTCCCGCCGGGCTCGCCGTTCGAGCAGTTCTTCAAGGATTTCCTGGATCGCAACCGTCCGGGTCAGCAGCGCCGCAGTCCAAACCAGGGCGAGGGGCCGCACGGGCCCGACGGCGGGCCGCCGGGCGCCGGCAAGGCGGTGAGCCTCGGCTCCGGCTTCATCATCGACCCGGCCGGCTACATCGTGACGAACAACCACGTCATCGACGGCGCGGACGAGATCAGCGTCACCCTGCAGGACAACACGACGCTTAAGGCTAAGCTGATTGGCAAAGACGAACGGGTCGATCTGGCGCTGCTTAAGGTCGAGAGCGACAAGCCGTTCAAGTTCGTGCCCTTCGGTGACAGCGACGCCGAGCGCGTCGGCGATTGGGTGCTGGCGATCGGCAACCCCTTTGGCCTGGGCGGCTCCGTCACTGCCGGGATCGTGAGCGCGCGGGGGCGGGACATCCGGCAGGGGCCGTATGACGACTTCATCCAGACCGACGCGGCCATCAACCGGGGCAACTCTGGCGGGCCGCTGTTCAACATGGCGGGCGAGGTCATCGGCATCAACACGGCGATCTACTCCCCGTCCGGCGGTTCGGTCGGCATCGGTTTCTCGATCCCGTCCAACCTGTCCAAGTCCGTCGTGTCGCAGCTGCGGGAGTTCGGCCATGCCCGCCGCGGCTGGCTGGGGGTGCGCATCCAGCAGGTGACGCCCGACATTGCCGAGAGCATCGGCCTCAAGGACACCACCGGCGCCATGGTCGCTGGCGTGAACGACGGCGGCCCGGCCGATACGGCTAAGATACGCAACGGCGACATCATCCTGAAGTTCAACGGTCAGGATGTGAAGGAGATGAAGACCCTGCCGCGCATCGTCGCCGAGACGGTGATCGGCAAGAGCGTGCCCGTCCTGCTGTGGCGCGACGGCAAGGAGGTCACCGTCCAGGCCTCGGTCGGCGAGCTGCCCGACGACGTGCAGCAGGCGTCTGCCTCGCCCACGCCGGACCGCACTCCGCCAAACCGTACCTCCGAGATTTCGGGCCTGGGCGCGCGGCTGTCGCCGCTTACCGACGACCTGCGCGACAAGTTTAAGCTGTCGCAGGACCAGAAGGGCGTCGTCGTGACCGACGTGATGCCGGATGGCACCGCCGCTGGCCGCGGCCTGAAGCCCGGCGACGTCATCGTCGAGGTGCAGCAGGAGGCGGTCTCCAGCCCCGCCGACGTGCAGGAGCGCCTGGACCGGTTCCGCAAGCAGAACCGCAAGACCGTGCTGATGCTGATCCAGAGCGGCGACGGCCTGCGCTGGGTGCCGGTGCCGCTCGCGAGCGATAGCCTGAATAAGCCGGGCTAAGCTCGCGGGGCCCGGGCTTGTAGGTCCGGGCCTGCCGCTATGCCGCATCCCGAAACCTGGCTTAAGGTTCTACCGGACGGTCTGTTCTGCGAGCCCGGCGGCTTCTACATCGATCCGTTGCGGCCGGTGGCCCGCGCCATCATTACCCATGCCCACGCCGACCATGCCCGTCCTGGCCACGACGCCGTACTAGCCAGCCCCGAGACCTTGGCGCTTATGGACGTCCGCATGGGCGAGGGCCGCGCCGGCGCTGTCCAGCAGGCACTTCAGTATGGCGAGCCCATCATCATCGGCGAGGTCCGGGTATGGATGCAGCCGGCCGGGCATGTGCTCGGCAGCGCGCAGGTGGCGATGGAGTGGCGCGGCAGCCGGGCCGTCGTCAGCGGCGATTACAAGCGCCAGCCCGATCCCACCTGCCTGCCCTTCGTGCCGATCCCCTGCGACGTGTTCGTGACCGAGGCGACGTTCGCGCTGCCGGTGTTCCGCCATCCGCCGGCGGAGCACGAGATCGCCAAGCTGCTCGACAGCGTGGCGCTGTTTCCCGACCGCACCCACGTCGTCGGCGCCTACGCCTTGGGCAAGGCGCAGCGGGTGATCGCGTTGTTGCGCCAGGCGGGCTGGGACCGGCCGATCTACCTGCACGGCGCGCAGATTCCCCTGTGTGCCGCCTATGGCCGCCTCGGCATCCCGCTCGGCGAGCTGCTGCCGGCTACGGTCGCCGAAAAGGACAAGCTGAAGGGCGCCATCGTCATAGCGCCGCCCAGCGCCATCGCCGACCGCTGGGCACGGCGGCTGGCGGAGCCGGTCGTATGCAACGCTTCCGGCTGGATGCGGGTGCGCCAGCGCGCCCGCAGCAAGGGCGTCGAGCTGCCGCTGGTCATCTCGGACCATTGCGACTGGGACGAGCTCAACCGGACGCTTGACGAGGTCGCCGCGCCCGAGGTTTGGGTGACGCATGGCCGCGAGGAGGCGCTGATCCATGAGGCGGCCAAGCGCGGCATTCGCGGCCGGGCGCTGCGCCTGGTGGGCTACGGCGACGAGCAAGAGGACCTTACGGAACCCGCAGCCGCATGATCGCCTTCGCGGACCTGCTGGAGCGCTTGGTGTTCACGCCGGGCCGCCTGGCCAAGATTGCCCTGCTGCGCCGCTATTTCACCACCCAGCCCGATCCCGACCGCGGCTTCGGCCTCGCCGCGCTGACCGGCGAGCTCGCCTTCCAGGCCGCGAAGCCGGCGATGATCCGTGCCTTGGTTGAGGAGCGCACCGACCCCGTGCTGTTCGCCATGTCGCGCGACTATGTGGGCGACCTCGCCGAAACGGCCGCACTGATCTGGCCGGCAACGGCCAGCAACGCCCGGCCGCCGACGATGACCGAGGTCGTGCAAACACTCGTCAGCACCCCGAATTCGGAGCTGCCGTTCGTGCTGGCGGGTTGGCTCGACGCATCCGACGCCTCGGTCCGCTACGCACTGCTGAAGCTGATCACCGGCGAGCTGCGCGTCGGCGCCTCGGCACGGCTGGCGAAGGTGGCCCTGGCCGAAGTCGCCGAGGGCCGGATCGCCGCCGACGAGATCGAGGAGGTTTGGCACGGCCTGACCCCGCCCTACACGCCGCTGTTCGCCTGGATCGGTGGCACCGGCCCGCGGCCCGATCCGGCCGGAGCGCCGGTGTTCCGCTCGCCGATGCTGGCGCACCCGCTGGAGGCGCCGGATATCGCGGCACTCGACCCGGCCGCCTTCCGCGCCGAGTGGAAGTGGGACGGCATCCGCGTCCAGCTCGTGGCGACGCCGCTGGGCCGCCGCATCTTCTCCCGTGGCGCAGACGACATCTCGGCCGCTTTCCCCGAGATCGTGGAAGCGATGACCTTCCATTCCGTGCTGGACGGCGAGCTGCTGGTGCTGCGGGACGGGCAGGTCGCGCCGTTCGCCGACTTGCAGCAGCGGCTCAACCGCAAGGCGCCCGGCGCCAAGTCGCAGCGCGACTACCCCGTCGCTGTTCGCCTGTACGACCTGCTGTTCGACGGCGCCGAGGATTTGCGGCCGCTGCCGTTCGACGCGCGCCGGGCGCGGCTCGAAGCGTGGTTCGCCCAGCACGGCCCGGCCCGGATGGACCTGTCCGAGCTGATCCCCTTCACCACCGTGGACGAGCTCTCGGTGATCCGCGACGGCACCCGCGCCGCCAGCATCGAGGGACTGATGCTGAAGCGCGGCGACAGCGCCTATGTGCCCGGCCGGCCCAAGGGCCAATGGTGGAAATGGAAGCGCGACCCGCTCACGATCGACGCTGTCGTGATGTATGCGCAGCGCGGCCACGGCAAGCGCAGCAGCTATTATTCCGACTACACCTTCGGCCTTTGGCGTGAGGATGGCGAGCTGGTGCCGGTCGGGAAAGCCTATTCCGGCTTCACCGACGCGGAACTGGTCGTGCTCGACCGCTGGATACGCAACCACACCACCAACCGCTTCGGACCCGTGCGCGAGGTCGAGCGCGGCTTGGTGCTGGAGATCGCCTTCGACGCGGCGCAGCGCAGCAACCGGCACAAGTCCGGCGTGGCGCTGCGCTTCCCGCGCGTGGCCCGGGTGCGGATGGACAAGCCGGCGGCCGAGGCGGACCAGTTGGACACGCTCATGCGGCTGATCGAGCCCGGCACTGTTCAAACATAGCGGCACAGGCCCACCACGCCGAAGATGATGATCGGCGCGCCGCAGAGCGTCACCACGGCCGACAACGGCAGCAGTCCAAGCAGCGCCGGGGCGATTACCAGCCCAAACAGCAGGCCGCCCTGGTTTGCCGCGATGAAGGCACGGGTCGCCGCCTGGATGTCCGGCCGGGGCAGCGCGGTTTGCATGAGCACGGTAACCGGGATGTCCTGCATTGGTCCGCCGACCGCGCAAAACGCGGCGATGGCGGCGTAGGCCGGCAGCAGCGCCGTTTGCGGTAGGCCGACCGCCTCGATCACCGCAAGCCCGCCTATGCCGACGCCCATGATCAGGTTGCCGATGAATATCTGGCGCCCCGGCTTGGCTGGCATCGGACGGCTGCCGATGACAAGGTTGGCGAGCAGGTTGGTGCAGCCATAGGCTGAGATGACCGCGCCATACGCGGCGACGCCCGTTCCGCCCGGTCCAACCAGGCCGTTGCGCGCCACCATCAACGGCAGGATTAGGAAGAAGACGGCATACCAGGCGCCGTTCAGCACGCTGGTCGCCGCCAGCACATAGCCCAGCAGCCGATGCCGCCGCACTACGCGGATACCGTGCAGCATCGAGGCGAGCACGCTGCCGGGCGATGCCGGTCCGGTGGCGGGCAGCCGGCTATGCCGCTGGATCGCCAGCAGCGCCGCTGCCGAGGCCAGGAAGCTCGCGGCGTCGACCGTGAGCATATGGCGGATCGGCAATACGGTCACGAGCGCGCCGACCAAGGCGGGGCCGACCAGGCGGGCGATCCGCTCCGTCGCGTCCAGCAGCGCGTTGGCGGCCGGCAATGCGGACGGGTCCGCAACCAGAGCCGGGATCACCGCCTGGAGCGCTGGGCGGAACACGGCTTGGCCGGCGCCCAGCACGACGACCGCCACGACCAGCGCTGCCGGGGATGGCCCGCCGGTGGCCGACCACGCTAGGACGACGCCGAGCAGCACGGCAGCGCGCAGCATGTCCGCGCCGAGCATCGCCCGCAACGGCGGCCAGCCATCGGCGATCCGGCCACCGAACATGACCGTCAGCACCAGCGCGAGCGGCCCCAGCGCCACCAGCCATCCGGCCGCCGGGCCGAATGCCTCGACCGCGATCCAGGTGAACGCGACGCCGTAGGCCTGGTCGCCGATCGAAGACAGCGCGAGCCCGCCCCACAGCAGCGCCATCGGCCGCTGCCGCAGCAGGAGCATCAGCGGTCGGCTTTGAGCGTCCAGTCGGCGACGTCGATGCGCGGCATCTCGAACAGGTCGGTCGTACGGGCATACCACCCGGCCCCATGCATGCGGCCGATCAGGTTCAGCTTCGGCGTGTCGATATAGCAGCGGGACGCGTCCAGCACGGCCGCGTCCGCGATGTGCATCGCCAGCACCCGCCCGAGCACCAATGAACGGTCAATGCCCAGCTCGATGGTCGCCAGCCGTTCGCATTCCATCGCCACTGGGCTCTCGGCGATGCGCGGCGGCCGCACATGCAGGCTGGGCAGCGTGTGCAGCCCGGCCTCGTGCAGCTCGTCCACATCCGGCGGGAAGTCGATCGCGGTGACGTTCATGGCGGTGGCCGATGCCTCGTCCACCAGGTTCACCACGAACTGCCCGGTGCGGCGGATGTTGTTGCCGGTGTCCTTGGCGTCGCCCGGCTCGCGTCCGCCAATGCCGATCACCACGACGGGCGGATCGTTGGAGAACGCGTTGAAGAATGAATAGGGCGCGGCGTTCAGCATGCCATTTGGTGCCTCGGTCACCACCCAGGCGATCGGGCGCGGCGTCACGGTCGAGACCAGAAGCTTGTAGCGGTCCTTGGCGGACAGGGTGGCGAAGTCAAATTGCAAAATCGGTTCTTTCAGCAGCTCAGCTCGTCAGCAGGGGAAGCACCGAGAGGACCAACAGCCCGGCCATGGCAGCGTTGAACGTCCGCATCTGTGCGGGCGTCCGCAGCACGCGGCCGGCGCCGGCGCCCAGCAGCGACCAAGACAAGATGCACGGCAGGCCAATCAACGTAAACAGCACGGCGAGCAGTAGGACCTGGGGCATCAGGGCGTGATTGGGCCTGGTATAGGTCGTGCTTGCCACGACGGCCATGACCCACGCCTTCGGATTGACCCACTGGAACAACGCCGCGGCGCCGAACCCCATAGGCACCGCGGGTTGGTTGCCCGAAGGCATAGCCGGATCGCTGCGGACGATGCGCCAGGCGATCCAAAGCATCCAGCCGCCGCCGACCCAGCGCAGGGCGGCGTGGAGGGCGGGATAGGCGTTGAGCGGCGTCGCCAGGCCCAGCCCGATGGCGGCAACCATCGCGCCAAGGCCGAGGCAGATGCCGAGCATATGGGGAATGGTCGCACGCATCCCATGGTTGGCAGCTTCGGCCGCAACCATGATGTTGTTCGGTCCCGGCGTCACCGACATCGCAACGGCGAACAGGGTGAACGCGACGAGGTCTGGCGGCATCATCCGTGTTTGAGCATCGGAACCGTGGCACGCCGCCCGCACGCCCGGCAGCCTGCAGAATGCGGGCCGCCGGGGTCGATTTTCAGCCCAGCTATTGCGGGGTGGTGGTGGTGGTGGACGGAGTGGACATGCTCGGGGTAGCCATACCCGGGGCGCTGCTGCCGCGGGCGGCGGTCAGGCTCTGCTCGTTCAGCGCGTCCGTGGCCGTACTGCCAGAGTCGCGCTGCATGGCCGAACGGGCCTTGGTGGCGTGATGCATCGCGGCACGTGGGTGACGGGCCGCCGTCGCGGCCCCGGCAGCGACGGCGAACGATGCGGAAACAATAAGGGTTGCGAACAGGGTCGAGGCAATTTTGCGAATGATCATGATGTGCTCATCTGGACGGGTATGCGGCGCTCGGCGGCACCGAATAGCCATTTATCGTGCTGTCCGCCATTTCCGGCAATCTTTGCTGTAACTTTGCAACGGTAATCTTTCAGCAGTGGTACAACGCACACGGTGTGCCCTGGATACCTGGCTTAACCCCCGTCGCGCGTGACCAAACGCCCAGCTTGCGGCTCCGGGGGAGTGCCGGTGCCGCCCAGGGTAAGTGCGTTGCAGATGATCAAGTCGCAGTGCATGCTCATTCCTCAGTCACCAATTCGTCGCGTACGTCCTGTGCATGCAGCGCCGGGTCGCGCTCGCCGGGTGGGCCCATGCCGCCGCCGCCGGGCAGCTCCAGCATCAGGCGGTCCCCGGCGGGGATAACCTGGTAACCCTTCGTGCGCAGGAGCGTCCCGCTCTTCAGCCGCACGACGCCGGGCGCGCCGTCCTGTCCGCCGTCCCGTCCGCGCGGCGCATGGGCCACGCGGTCGAACACCGCGTTGCAGGCGAACTCCGCGTCCCGCTTCGCGCCGATCTCCATCACCTGGCCGAAGCCGCCGCGGGTGCGCCCGGCGCCGCCGCTGTCGGGCCGCAGCTCCTTTCGCCAGAACACCACCGGCGCCACGTTCTCCGTCGCTTCCACCGGCATGGTGCGCACGCCGGACGGGAACGCGGTGCCGTCCAGCCCGTCCTGCCCCGGACGCGCCCCGGTGCCGCCGGAGTTGAAGGTGATGACCTCGAAATCCGCCAGCGGCGAGTTCTGCCCGCTGACGATCGGGCCGCCGCGCAAAGGCGGGTTCCACAAACACGAGGAGCCCTCCGCCGTCACCCGGTCCGGCACCGCCTGATGCAGGCAGCCCATCATCAGGTCCGGCAGCAGCTGTCCCACCACGTGCCGCACCGAAACGGGGCTGGGACGCGGCGCGTTCAGGATGCAGCCTTCGGGAATGCGCATGCGGAATGGCGCGAGGCTCGCGCTGTTGTTCGGGATGTCCGGCGCCACGACGCACTTGATGCCGAAGCTGGCATAGGCACGGGTGTAGGCCGCCGGCACGTTGATCCCGCGGCCGGACAAGCCGCTGGTGCCGTCGAAATCCACCTCGATCGCGTCGGCGCCAACGATCATGCTGGCCGCCAGGCGCACCGGCCGCTCATAGCCGTCCGACCAGATCTCGGCCCGGTAGCTGCCGGCCGGCAGCTTGGCGATCTCGACCAGGGTGGCGCGTAGGCTGCTGTCCAGGATGAACGCGGCCAGCGGGTCGATGCTGTCGAGTGCGAACTCGTCCATCATCTGCACCAGCCGCCGCACCCCGGCGTCGTTGCAGGCGCACAGCGAATAAACGTCGCCTTCCAGCTCCACCGGCAGCCGGGTGCCGGCGCGCAGGAAATCGAAGAACGTCTCGTTCGGCCGGCCTGCCTCGAAGCATTTGACGATCGGGATATACAGCCCCTCCTCGAACACCGACCGGCCTTCCGGTCCCATGCCGAGCCCGCCCACGTCGATCACGTGCGCCGTGTTGGCGAACAGCGCCACCAGCGCGCCGCCGCGAAACGCCGGCGTCACCACCGTGAGGTCGTGCAAATGCCCGGTGCCGAGCCATGGGTCGTTGGTGATCAGGTGGTCGCCGGGCCGCAGCGTTTCGGCCGGGAACTTGCGCAGGAAGTGGCCGACGCTTTCCATCATGCTGTTCACGTGGCCCGGCGTGCCCGTCACCGCCTGGGCCAGCATGCGGCCCTGCAGGTCGAAAATGCCGGCCGACAGGTCGCCAGCCTCGCGCACCGTCGTGCTGAAGGCGGTGCGGATCATGGTCTGCGCCTGCTCCTCGACCACCGCGAGCAGCCGGTTCCACATCACCTGCCGCTGGATTTCTGCAAGCACCGTCATGCGCCGCCCTCCCGGACCAAATCGAGGTAGCCGCGCGGGTCCATGGTCGCGCGCCAACCCGGGCCGACCAGCGTGCTCGTCTCGTCCTCGGCGACGATGGCGGGGCCGGGAACGCTTTGGCCTGCTGTCAACGACCCGCGGTCGTGCACGGCCCAGTCGCCGGTCTCGCCCGTCGCCGTATCCAGCACTCGCTGCATCCGAGTGCCGCCCGGCAGTGCCGCCGGCGCGGTCCCGGCCGGCGCGACCTCCGGCACGGTCGCAACGGTTACGGCATAGCTCATGACCTCGACATCCGAACCCGGCACCGGGCGATCGTAGAACCGGGCATACTCGGTGTCGAATGCGGCGCGCAGCCCGGCCACGTCGGCATCGGTGATCCGGCCCGGCGGCAGCGCCACCGGGATCTCATGGCCCTGACCGACGTAGCGCATATAGGCGATGCGCGCCTGCCGCGTCGGCGCGCCGAAGCTGCCCAGCGTCACCACGCCCTCCGCCTCCTGCGTCATGTCGGACAGCAGTGCGTCGACCGCGTCGGCATCGAACCGGCCCAAGCGCTGATACAGGCTGCGCACGACCTCATAGCCCACCGGCGCGCGCAGGAAGCCGATGGCGCTGCCCACCCCGGCGCCGCTCGGCACCAGCACGCGGGTGATCCCCACCTTCTCCGCCACTCGGCACGCATGCACGGGTCCGCCGCCGCCGAACGCGATCAGGGTGCGGCCGGCGTAGGTTTTGCCGCTCTCGATCGCATGCACGCGGGCGGCGTTGGCCATGTTCTCGTCCACCATCTCGACGACGCCCAGCGCCGCCATCTCGGCCGCGATCCCGAGCGGTGCGCCCACCGCGGTCAGCAACGCCGCCCGTGCTGCGTCCGCGTCCAGCCGCATCGCGCCGCCGGCGAAACGCTCCGGGTCGTAGCGACCCAGCAGCAGGTTGGCGTCCGTCACCGCCGGGCGCTGGCCGCCACGGCCATAGCACGCCGGCCCGGGCTCTGCCCCGGCGCTTTCCGGCCCGACCCCGATGCGGCCCAGTACGTCCACCTGGGCGATGCTGCCGCCGCCGGCGCCGATCTCGACCATCTCGATCACCGGGATGCGCAGCGGCAAGCCCGACCCGCGCTTGAACCGGCCGACCCGCGCCACCTCGAACGTGCGCGAGGATTGCGGCTGATGGTCGTCGATCAGGCACACCTTCGCCGTCGTGCCGCCCATGTCGAAGCTGAGCACCCGCGGCAGGCCGCACTGGCGGGCGATGTCGGCGGCGAAGATGGCGCCGCCGGCCGGGCCGCTCTCGACCAGGCGGATCGGGAAGCGGCAGGCGGTGTCGATGGTCGTGAGCCCGCCGCCCGAAAGCATCAGGAACACCGGCGCGTGCAAGCCCATGCCGCGCAGGCCCGCCTGCAGCCGGCCTAAATAGCCGGCGATCAGCGGCTGCACATAGGCATTGGCGGCGGTCGTGCTGAACCGCTCCCACTCCCGCATCTCCGGCGAAACCTCGCACGACAGCGACACCGGCAGACCCGGCAGCGCATGGTTCAGGATGTCCCGCACGCGGCGTTCATGGGCCGGATTGACGAAGCTGTGCAGGAAGCCGACGGCGACGCTCTGAACCTCCTCGCGCCGCAGCACCGGAACCAAGTCGTGCACCGCATCCTCTTCGAGCGGCAGCAGCACGGCGCCCTCGTTGTCCAGCCGCTCCGGCACCGGCAGGCGCAGGTGGCGCGGCACCAGCGGCCGCGGCAGGGTAATGTTGAGGTCATACTGGTCGTAGCGGCTCTCGTTGCCCATCGCCAGCACATCGCGAAAACCCTGGGTCGTGACCAGCGCTGTCCACGCGCCCTTGCGCTCGATGATGGCGTTGGTGGCGAGCGTCGTGCCGTGCACCAGAATGCTGACGTCCGCCGGCGCCAGCCCGGCTCCGCGCAGGATGGCCGTGACCCCGTCCAGCACGCCCCGCTCGGGCTCCGCCCCGGTGGTCAGGACCTTCGCTGTCGCCCGCTTGCCGCCATGCTCCAGCGCCAGGTCGGTGAACGTGCCGCCGATATCGACCGCGAGCCGCGCCTGCATGGGTGGGTTCTGCATGCCGCCACCGTGCCGCCCCTTCCGCATCCGGGCAAGCCCGGCCATCATGGCGGAAATGGAAAAGGGAGGACGATCCATGACCAAACACCGCCTGGTAGTTGCACGGCCCGTGCCGCAGGCCGTCACCGACCGCGCCAGCGCCGAGTTCGACGCCGTGCTGTCCGACAGTGCCGACATGCCGCCCGACGCCGTCCTCCAGGCGTTGAGCGGCCACAAGGCGGAGGCGCTGTTCTTCAGCAGCAACCTGAAGCTCAACGCAGATTTCATCGCCCGCCTGCCGCCGGCCGTCCGCGTCGCCGCTACCTGCAGCGTCGGCTTCGACCATATCGACGTGCCCGCGGCCAAGGCGCGCGGCCTGATCGTCACCAATACGCCCGAGGTGCTGACGGACTGCACCGCCGACCTCGCCTTCATGCTGCTGCTCTGCGCCTGCCGCCGCGCCTGGGAGCATACCGAGATCATGCGCTCCGGCTGGCGCCGCAGCTTCGGCATGCGAGAGATGCTGGGCATCCAGGCCAGCGGCAAGACGATCGGCATCATCGGCTTCGGCCGCATCGGCCGCGCGGTGGCGCAGCGCGCGCGGGGCTTCAACATGCGCGTGCTTTATACCGACATGGCCCGCGCCGCGGCGGAACTGGAGCACGGCGCCGAGTTCGTGCCGAGCCTGCGCGAGATGCTGCCGCGCTGCCAAATCGTCTCGCTGCACGCGCCGGGCGGTGCGGCCACCGACAAGCTGATGAACGCCGAGACGATCGGGCTGCTGCCGCGCGGCGCCGTGCTGGTGAACGCCGCCCGCGGCACGCTGGTGGACGAGGACGCGCTGATCGATGCGCTGAAATCGGGACAGCTGGCCGCCGCCGGGCTCGACGTGTTCCGTAAGGAGCCGGACTTCGACACCCGGCTCGCCGCGTTGCCGAACGTGTTCCTGACCCCGCATATGGGCAGCGCCACGACGGAAACGCGCAACGCCATGGGGTTCCGTGCGCTCGACAACATCGAGGTCGTGCTGGCCGGCAACCCTGCCATCGACCCGCTATGGAGCTGATGCCATGACGAAACCCATTCTGCTGGTAACCCGGCGGCTGCCGCCGGCGATCGAGGCGCGCGCGGCCCGCGACTACGACGCGCGCCTGAATGCCACCGATGCGCCGGTAAACAGCGCCGACATCCTGGCCCGCGCCGGGGACGCCAGCGCCGTGCTGTGCTGCCCGGCCGAAAAGCTCGACGCCGCCACGATCCAGGCCTTGCCCGGCAGCGTCCGCGTGATCGGCACCTTCAGCGTGGGGTTCGATCACGTGGACCTCGCTGCCGCACGCGACCGCGGCATCGCGGTTGTGAACACCCCGGACGTGCTGAGCGCCGCCACCGCCGAGTGCGCCATGCTGCTGATCCTGGCCGCGGCCCGGCGCGCCGGGGAGGGGGAGCGCCTGGTGCGGTCGGGTGGATGGAACGGCTGGGCGCCGACCCAACTGCTGGGCACCGGCGTTGCCGGCCGCCGCCTGGGCATCTTCGGCATGGGCCGCATCGGGCGCGAGCTGGTGCCCATGGCGCGTGGCTTCGGCATGGCTGTGCACTACCGCGACCAGGTCCGACTGCCGCCGGAGCTGGAGCAGGGCGCGATTTTCCACGACAGCGACGACAGCTTCCTGCCGGTCTGCGACGTGCTGTCGCTGCACGCACCGGGCGGGGAGGGCACGCGGCACTGGCTGAATGCCGATCGGATTGCCCGGCTGCCGCACGGCGCCGTGGTGGTCAACGCCGCACGGGGCACCCTGATCGACGACGACGCGCTGATCGCCGCGCTGCAATCGGGTCAGATCACGGCGGCAGGCCTGGATGTTTATAACAACGAGCCGCGGGTCGCTGCTGGGTTGATGGCGCTGGAGAACGTGGTGCTGCTGCCGCATCTCGGCAGCGCGACGGTCGAGACGCGCGACGCGATGGGGCACCTGGTGCTGGACGGGATCGACGCCGTGCTGGCGGGGCGGGAACCGCGGAACTTGGTAGCCTGAAAAAGTTTGTTCTAGGCCATTCGGGATTGCCGGCATTCCGATCGGCCCGCGAGCGGGGGGACACTACGGTGAACTATACATTGTTCTAAAATCTCAACTCACGGCCATGCCGGACAGCCAGGATCACCACCTCCGTCCCGTCAAAATGGTAAAGTGCTGCATAGCCGCCCGAGCTAAATCCGACCGGCCATTCGCGAAACTCTGGCGCCATTGCTTCAACCGGCCGTCCCACCTCTGGATGATCGCGGAGCAGCCTCACCCCTTGTCGGATAGCCGCCACTGCGCGCTGTGCTGCTTCTGGGTTTTTTGGTGCAAGGAACGCACGCAGCCGAGCGATGTCGCGCAACGCGGCAGGAGTCCAAATCAGCCGTGGCATTCTGGAGGGGCCGCGTCCTCTCCCGCCTCAAGCTTCGCAAGCCAGGCGTCGGCTTCCGTAGCCGTCACATGCTGCCCAGCCGCTTGGTAGTTGGCCCAAGCCGCCAGGGCATCTTGTCGCAGGCGCTCCCTGGCCTCCTCGCGCTCGACATATTGTTCGACAGCCTCTCGCATAATCCAATGCGTGGTCCGTCGCTGGGCGTTCGCCAGCCGCTGCACACGGGCCTTGGTTTCAGGGTCGAGTTTAACACTTGTAGTCGACGTAGTTGGCATCAGGGCAGCCTCCGGAGGTGTTACCTTGGACCACCATCGCACACTTGAGCCCTATTCGTCCAAAAACTCCGCGGCGCCGCTCGTCCCACCCGCCCGCCGTCCAGCCTCTAACCGTCGCAGCTCCACCCTACGTATCTTGCCCGAGATCGTCTTCGGCAGGTCCGCGAACTCCAGACGCTTGATCCGTTTGTAGGGCGCCAGACGCGAGCGCAGGTGCTCGAATATGCTAAACGCCGTCGCGGCATCCGGGGCGAAACCTTCAGCCAGGAACACGAATGCCTTAGGCAGCGCGTTGCGCGTCGGGTCGGGGGAGGGCACCACCGCAGCCTCTGCCACCGCCTCATGCTCGATCAGCACGCTTTCCAGCTCGAACGGGCTGATGCGGTAGCCGCTCGATTTGAACACGTCGTCGGCCCGGCCGACATAGGTCAGCGAGCCGTCGGCGTTGCGCAGCGCGACGTCCCCCGTGCGATATAGCGCGCCTTCGATAGGGCGCAGCGTGCCGTCCTCCTGCAGATAGCCCTGCATCAGGCCCAGCGGCGGCGGGCTAAGGCTGAGCGCGATCTCGCCCTCCTCGGCCTCGGCGCCGTCGGGATCGACCAGCCGCACGTCATAGCCGGGCAGCGGCCGGCCCATCGAGCCCGGCGTCACCGCCTGGCCCGGCGTGTTGGCGATCTGCAGCGTGGTCTCGGTTTGCCCATAGCCGTCGCGGATCACGACGTCCCAGGCTGCTTCCACGCGCTCGATCACCTCGGGGTTCAGCGGCTCCCCGGCGGCGACGGCCTCGGTCAGATGGACGGGGTGCGCCGATAGGTCCTCCTGCACCAGCATCCGCCAAACCGTCGGCGGCGCGCAAAACGTGGTAACGCGAGCCTGGTCCAGCACCGCCAGCAGGTGCTTTGCGTCGAACCGCGGCTGGTTGAGGATCAGGATGGTGGCGCCAGCGTTCCATGGCGCGAAAAAGCTCGACCAGGCGTGTTTTGCCCAGCCTGGCGAGGAGATGTTGAGGTGCACGTCGCCGGGCTGCAGGCCGATCCAGAACATGGTCGTCAGGTGGCCGACCGGATAGCTCTGATGGCTGTGCAGCACGAGCTTCGGCTTCGAAGTGGTGCCGGAGGTGAAATAGAGCAGCAACGGATCGGTCGCCAAGGTTTCGCCATCCGGCGCGAAGACGGTGTTGGCGATGTAGGCGTCCTCGAAGCGCTGCCAGCCCTCCGCGCCGCCGATCGCAATGCGCGTATAGCCGCCAGCTATGGACGCGAACTTCGGCGCAAGCTCCCCTGCGGCGATCACGTGCTGCACCCGGCCGCGGACGAAGCGGTCGCGCAGGTCGTCCTCGGTCAGCATGGTCGTCGCCGGGATCACCACAGCGCCGAGCTTCATGGCCGCTAGCATCGCCTCCCACAGCGGCTGCACGTTGCCGAGCAGCAGCAGGATCCGGTCGCCACGCCGCACCCCCAAGGCACGGAGATAGTTGGCGACCTGGTTCGACCGCGCGGATAGCGCGGCAAAGCTGATGCTGGTGTCTAAAGCGCCAGGCCCGATGAAGCGAAGCGCCGGCGCATCGTTGCCTGTCGCCATGCGGTCGAAGTGGTCAAGCGCCCAGTTGAACCGATCGAGCGTCGGCCAGCGGAATGCTTCACATGCCGCGGCAAGGTCCCGCCGATGCAGCAGCAGCAAATCGCGGGCGGCATGGAAGGCCTGGACGGAATCGGGCATGGCGGACGATCCTTTTCTTGAGTCTTAGCCGATTTCGCCCGCATCGTCTTGGCCCGGGTTGTTGGCGCAGCGCCACGGTCGCTACCATGCGGCATGACGCCGATTCCGCTCGACGCAGCCGCTCCCTTCAATGAAATCCCCAGCAGCCGGACTCTCTTGCTGGCGTTCTTCGCCACCAGCCTGCTGGCGTTCGGCGGTGCGCTGCCGATGGCCCGGCGGATGATCGTCGAGCGGAGGCACTGGCTGAGCGCGGCCGAGTTCACCGAACTCCTGGCGCTGTGCCAATTCCTCCCGGGACCAAACATCGTCAACCTGACGGTGGCGCTCGGCGCACGATTTCGCGGCGTGCCCGGAGCCTTGGCGGCCCTGACCGGATTGCTGGCTGCGCCCATGGCGATCGCCATCGGATTGGGCGCCGCCTATGCGCGATACGGCGCGCTTCCAACGGTGCACCGAGCCTTCGTCGGCCTCGCTGCCGCCGCAGCCGGCCTGATCCTGGCCACCGCGTGCAAGATCGCCTGGCCGATCCGTGGCCGGCCGCTCGACGTGGCGCTCGCTGCTGCCGCGTTCCTCGCCATCGCCGTGATTCGCCTGCCGCTGCTGCCTACGATGCTGGCCCTCGTGCCAGTTGGGATCCTCATGCATCGCCATCCCAAGGCGTGAGCATACCTGGTGGCGATGTCGGCTGGCTGGCCCTTGTCTATGCGCAGATGTCGCTGCTGGCGGTGGGCGGGGTCAGCTCCGTGCTGCCGGAGATGCATCGGCTCGTGGTGGACCAGCGCCACTGGATGGGCAGTTCCGAGTTCGCGGCGCTGTTCGCGCTCGCTCAGGCGGCGCCGGGTCCGAACATGCTGGTCGCGACCCTGGTCGGATGGCGCGTGGCTGGCCTGCCAGGTGCGCTCGCGGCGACGCTCGGCATGATCGGGCCGAGCAGCCTGCTCACCTGGTTCACCGCCAGCGCCTGGCATCGCTTCCGCGAGCGCCCATGGCGTCGCCAGGTCCAGGCCGGCCTAGTTCCAGTGACGGTCGGCGCGGTGATGGCCGGCGCCACGCTGCTTGTGGTGTCGACCAGCACGGACGTGTTCACGTCGGGCATCACCCTGGCTGTCGCTTCGGGAGTGCTGGCAACGCGGCTGCATCCGGTGCTGATGCTCGCCGCCGGTGCATTGGCCGGCGTCCTGTTTGGCGCGGGCTGAAGTATCCTAAGTTTTAGGACGGCACGCGTCATCCACCCTGCAAGCTGCGGGCGCGCCGTATCGTGTGCGGGGTCGCACCGTGGACCGACTTGCCAAGTTTTGCCCGGTTATACGAGGTATGGCGCGTCCGCGGCTGGGCGTCGTTGGCCGCTTCGGCCACCTCCTCTTCCGCCTCGCGGCCGAGGCTGACCAAGGCCCGTCCATTCACTGGGCGAAGGTCGCTGCTTGGCGGGTTCAGCGTGCGCGCCGGGAGAACATCGGCATTGGCGACCAGCGTTCCGCGATCAGGGCGTTTGTAGATAAAGCCATAGGTCGGATAAACGGCGCCGAACTCGTCGCTCTGCCCCAGTTCGACCCGAACGGCGGACCAATCATTCTGCGCCGAAACATCCACGACGTTGATCGCCCGGCTTATTCCACCGGGAGAAGCCCAGTTGGCATGATCGATTTCGACGTTGCGGGCGTCGATCACCTTCGTGACGACGGCAACGTGCCCCAGGCGCATCCGGCTGGTGGCACGGAAATTCAATACGCTGCCGGCCTCGGGCCGGGCACCGCGTTCATAGACGCCGGCGGCGCTATTCCACCAGGTCGCCGCATTGCCGACCAGCGCGATCCCCGAATGCTCACGAGCGAACGGCACGCACTGCAGAGGCCCGCCAGCCCGGCCATACCGAGCCACCGGATAATCCCGGCCAAGTCTGGTGTAAGCTGCAGCCCCAGTATGAGCCGGTATGCCGTTGGGCCAGGAAACAACATGCTGGGTCCATCCGCTCGTGGACCAGGCGGCCGCGGCCGGTTGAATGTGAACAGGGGCAGATAGCGCCAAAATGGCCCCAAAGGCCACCAATCGCCCACAGTTCCGAACCGTCATGCCGTCTTCCTTCCGCTAGCCGAACATCACTCACTTGTGAGGCTTGGGTAGCGGTCGGGCACGAAACCTGGCAATCCGATAAACCGAAGTGAATTGCAAACATCAGATTTTAAACGAAATAGCCTGTGGATGACTGCTGTCAGTGAGACTGATATCCTAAAAACAAGGGTAAACTCCAGTTTAGCAATCAATATATCCCAAACGTTGTAAGCAGGTGACAGTGAGGCAAATTCATCACTGTCCGACGGACCACCAGTAAATCCGGGTTGCGGTGATTATAACACGAAGTCGAAAGGAGCCGTGCGGCCAGGCTTATTCGCTCATTTACATGTCGTGACCATGATCTCGACGAGGATGCGCGGGTCCGCCATGTTCGCCTGGACGCATGCGCGGGCTGGCGCGCCGCCCTCGGGCAGCCAGGCCGACCAAACTGCGTTCAGCGCCTCACGATCCCGGATGTCCTTCAGCCAAATCTGTGCCTGGAGCAGCCGGGTCTTATCGGTGCCATGGGTTTCCAGGATGGCGTCGATGCCGGCCAGCACCTCCTCGGTCTGCCCGGTGATGTTCTTGCTCACGTCCGACGCGGTCACGCCCTGGCAGTAAACGAATCCGTGATACTCCACCGCTTTCGCCAGCACCTTGTTTGGCTCGGTGCGGATGATCTTGCTCATGGGCATGCTCCTCAAGGTCTGTGGAACCGAAAGGTTTACGGCCCGCGACGCCGCCCGGCAACGCCGCGCCTTGGTGTTTCCTGAAATGGCAACGTTACTGCGGGGTTGGGCTGAAGGTCGGTCCGGTACCGACTCCGTTGCCAACATTGGCTCCACCCGCACTAGTGCCAGCCGCGCCGGAGTTGTTGACGCAAGACGAAACCTGGTTACCGCGGCCGAACAGCGCGCCCAGCCCGCGCGACGTGATGCCCGAGTTGTAGCTTTCCGCAAACGGCGTATCCCGCTGGTCACGCCGCGAAAGGTCGGCACGGTTCTGCGCGGCATAGACCCGGTCCACCTCGGCCCGGCACGCGGCGTTGGTCGCGGCGTCCGCGCGCGACCGCGGCGCGGCGTGGCATCCGGCCAGCAACGCCATTGCAGCGGCAACCAGGGCCAGCCGGCCCGTCGGGGAGGATGTCATGCGGTAGCTCCTGTCGATAAAACCGGCCCAGGCAAATGGGCCAGCCTGGCGCGAAACCCGGTTTCATCGAACCGGGCCTCTGCCGTCAATTGCGCAGTGGCGGCTGTGCTCAGCAGGGCCGGGTGCAGCGCGGTCCCGGTGCGGCCGATCTGGAACAGCGTTGCGGTCCAGGGAGCACGTGCCAGCAGGTCCACCAGCGCCAGCAGCCGCAGGCAGAGCGACAGGCCGTAGCTGGTCTGCATGCCGACGGTGAGGTCAACGGCCCCCGCCCAGCAGCGCGCGTCCTCGTCCGACAAGGCTAGGTCGGTGACGCTGCCGTCCGGCTGGCGGAAACGGAACAGCCGCGCGGCGCCCCAGGCAGTGTCGGAGGCAGCGTCCCGCGCCGCATCCCATGCCGCCGCGAGGTCGCGCCCAAGCACCGGCGGCAATGCCTCGGGCGGCAGGTCCACCAGGTAGGTCATCGTGCCATCCTGGGTATGACCGACGTGGATAAGAGCGGATGAGTGCTTCGTCACACGACAAAGATGGACCCGCGCCCGCAGGTGCGCCAGCCTGGGCCGATAGAACGCTGGAGGAATTATGCCAGACCCCGCCACGCTGACCGCGACAGCGGCCGCCCACGCCATCCGCGGTGGCAGCCTGACGCCCGCGGATCTCCTGGAAGCCTGCCTGGACCGTGTGGCCGCGCGCGAGCCCGTGGTGCAGGCCATGGCGTTTCTCGACCCGTCCCAGGCCAGGGCCGCCACACCACGGCCGGGGCCGCTGCACGGGCTGCCGATCGGCGTCAAGGACGTGCTCGATACCGCCGACATGCCCAGCGAATACAACTCGCCCATCTGGCGCGGCCATCGCCCACAAGCCGATGCCGCCTGCGTTGCCTGGGCCAAGGCCGCCGGCGCCGTCGTGCTCGGCAAGACGGTGACGACCGAGTTCGCCACCCGCACGCCCGGCCCGACCACCAACCCGCACGACCCGGCCCGCACGCCCGGCGGGTCGAGCAGCGGCTCGGCGGCGGGCGTCGCGGCCGGCTTTTTCCCGCTGGCGTTCGGCACCCAGACGGCCGGCAGCGTGATCCGCCCCGCGGCCTTCTGCGGCGTGTTCGGTTATAAGCCGAGTTTCGGCCTGGTGAACCGCATGGGCATGAAGCTGATGTCGGACAGCCTGGACACCGTCGGCGTCATGGCCCGCAGCGTGGCCGACTGCGCGCTGTTCGTGAGCGCCGTGTCCGGGCGCGACCTCGGCGACCCCGATGTCAGGCCGGATTCCGCGCCTCGCATCGGCCTGTGCCGCTCGCCGGTTTGGGAGCGCACCGGGCCGGAAACCCCGGAGCTGTTCGAACGGGTGGCGGCGCAGCTCATCCGTGCCGGCGCCACCCTGCGCGACTTCGATCTGCCGTCCGAGTTCGACGCGCTCGAGGCCGCCCACGCCGTGATCATGAACCAAGAGAGCGCCCGCGCCCTGGGCTGGGAAATGAACACCGCCCGCGACCAGATCAGCCCAGCGCTGCGCGAACGCCTCGAATGGGGCCTGGCGCAGCCCGAGGCAGCCGTGGTCGAGAGCCAGGCGCTGTTCCGCTTCCTGCAGCGGGAATTCACCGACCTCACGGCCGACTTCGACATTTTGCTGACGTCATCGGCTGCGGGAGAGGCGCCAGTGGGTTTGGCCTGGACCGGGGACGCCGGGTTCAATTTCATCTGGACCAGCCTGCATGTGCCGTGCGTCACGGTCCCGGCGGGCGTCGGCCCGAACGGAATGCCGCTCGGCGTGCAGATCGTCGCCCCGCGCGGGCGGGACCGGCAGGCGCTGGCCTGGGCGGCCTGGGCGGCCGCGGCGCTGGGTTAGCTTTCTGGCCGTATGTGGGTCGGCAGCGTGGCCAGCGACTCGACTGTGTCGAAGTCGCGCAGCACGGCGTCGTCGCCCAGTTCGACAAACGCCACGTATTCGCTGTGCCGCTCCAGCAACGCGCGTGCGCCTACGTCGCCGACCAGGCCGCCGATGTCCGGAAAGAACCGCCGGTCCCACAGCACGGGGTTGCCGATCTTGCCCCGGCAGGTCGGCGCCACGATCGACCGGCCCTCGTCGGGATCATAGGCGCCGATCAAGCGCTCGATCATGCGTCCCGTCACCAGCGGCATGTCGCCCAGGCAGACCAACGCCGCCGACGCCGTAGCCGGCACTGCGGCAATGCCGGCCCGCAGGCTTGCGGACAGGCCGTCTGCGTAGTCCGCGGCGTGCACCACCCGGATCGGCCGGCCGGCGACGGCGGCCGAGACCTCCGCCGCCCGATGCCCGGTCACGACGATCACCGGACGCGCTGCACTCGCCAGAAGGTTGTCCACCACGCGCGCTACCATAGGCCGCCCGGCGCGGTCCGGCACCAGCAGCTTATTATGCGGCGCCATCCGGCTGGAACGCCCGGCCGCCAGCACGATGGCCGCTATCGTCGATTGCGCTGCGGCCGGGGCCACTGGCAGCCCAGTGTCCGAGGCCACTGACAGCCCAGTGTCCGGGGCCACCGCCTTGGCACGGTGCAGCGGACGCGCGCCGGTGTCCTTCAACAGCCCGCCCAGGCCCATTCCGGCAATCACCGCCCCATCCACTTCCTGTCCGGCGAATAAGCGCGACAATACCCAGTCGATCCCGTTCAGCTTCGGACTGCGAGCGCAGCCGGGCAGTACCAGTGCCGGCCGCGCGCCGATGCGCCCGAGGCAGATCAGGTTGCCGGGATCGACGGGCATGCCGAAATGCAGGATCTCGCCCCCTGCCGCGACGATGCCCGCCGGCCCGACGTCGCGCCGGTCCACGACGGCGCTGGCGCCCGCCACCAGCAACACGTCCGCCTCCTGCGCCATCAGGGCCTGCAGCGCCGCGGCGATTGGCGCCGTCGCATGGGCACATTCGATCGGCGGCAGCATAGCGCCGGTAAGCCCGGCAACCCGCGCCCCCGTCGCCTCCGCCGTGCCGGCGAGGATGCTGTGCTTCATGCCGGGCAGGCTGGTCATGACCAGGCCCACACGCAGCGGCTGATACGGGTGCAGCCGCAGCACCGGCCGTTGCCGGGCTATGCGCTCCGCCTCGGTCAACACGCTTTCTGGGACGGCGAAGGGAATGACTTTGATCGTCGCGACCATCTCGCGCGCTGCCACGCCGGCGGCGTCGGGTAGGGTCGCTATGGTCAGCGCCTCGTCCAACGCGTTCAACGCGTCAAGCCCGGCCGGATCGACCCGCAGCAGTCCCGGCGCCGATGCAATCAGGTTCACTCGCCCGGTGCTGGCGCGGGTCGCCGTCAATGACGGCGTCACGAGGGCTTGCGCCAGGCGAGCCGCGGCGGCGTCCTCCGCGACGTCGCCGGGTTCGAGCCGGGCCGCGATCACCTCGGCGACATCGGCGTTCCGCAGCATCTCGATCGCCGTGGCGTCCAGCACCGCGCCTTTGCGCAGCACGCCGCCCGGCAGGCGCTGCGTGTGGGCCAGAATTGCGCCGAGCGCATCCGCCAAGGGCGTCGGGCCGAAGATCACTCGGCCAGCGCCGCCTTGCGCCGCGCCGCCACGATCTGCGCCAGGATCGACAGCGCGATCTCCCCTGCTGTCACAGCCCCGATATCGAGACCCACCGGGCCGCGAATCCGCGCCATCGCCGCGTCGTCATGGCCCAGGTCCCGCAGCCGTCCCAACCGGGCGGCATGGGTTTTCCGCGACCCGAGCGCCCCGATATAGAACGATTGCGACCGCAGCGCGCGGTCCAGCGCCGGGTCGTCGAGCTTCGGATCGTGCGTCAAGGTGACGACGGCCGTCCGGCTGTCCGGCCGCAGCGCGTCCATGGCCTCGTCCGGCCAGGCGGTGCTGACCACCACGCCGGGAAACCGCTCGTCCGTGGCAAAGGCCCGGCGCGGATCGGCCACCGTCACGCCGTATCCCAAGCCGGCGGCCATCGGCACCAGCGCCTGCGCGATGTGCACGGCGCCGACGACCACCAAGCGCAGCGGCGGGTTATAGGCATGCAGAAACCACTGCCCCCCATCGGCCTCAACCGTCCGGCTGCTATCCGCCTGCAGCGCCGCCTCGGCCGCGGTCGCCAATCCGGGCGGCGCGTCTGGATCGGGCAGCAGGAACTGCTCGCCGGAGGGCAGCCGGGTCGCCAGCACCACGGGCGTCTGCGCCGTCCGGGCTTGTTCGAGCCGGGCCAGCAGGTCGAGCCTCATCCCAGGCGCTCGACAAACACCTTCAGCTTGCCGCCGCAGGCCAGGCCGACCTCCCAGGCGCGTTCATTGGTGACGCCGAAGTCGAGCAGCTGCGGCGCGCCGGTCTCCATCGTGCGCTTCGCCGCGTCGGCCACCGCGCCCTCGATGCAGCCGCCGCTGACCGACCCGGCCATCCGGCCGCTTGCCGTCACCGCCATCTGGCTGCCGGCCGGCCGCGGCGAGCTGCCCCATGTCTCCGTCACCGTCGCGATTGCCACCTGCTCGCCGGCCTTCGCCCACGCGGCGGCGGCGCCCAACACGTCTTCTGCCTCACTCATGCGGCCCTCCATTCACCAGCTTCCAGTCTCAGCATGCGCCCGCGCGGCGGCGCCGGACGGGACAGCAGGTCAACCAGGGCACGCAGGCTGTCGAGGCTGTGGACGGTGCGAAACTCGTCCACATGCGGCAGCATCGCCCGGATGCCGCTTGATTTGGGCTGGAACCCATCCCACCGCAACAGGGGATTGAGCCAGATCAGCCGGCGGCAGGAGCGATGCAGCCGGTCCATGTTCTCCGCCAGGCCTGCCGCGCCGTCGCGGTCCAGCCCGTCCGTCACCAGAAGCACGACGGCGCCCTGGGCCAGCACGCGCCGGGCCCAGCGCTGGTTGAACTCTTGCAGGGCCTCGCCGATCCGGGTGCCGCCGGACCAGTCGGGCACGGCGTGCGACACCATCTGAAACGCGACCTCGGGGTCCCTGAAGCGCAGTTGCCGCGTAATGTTGGACAGGCGCGTGCCGAACAGGAACACGTGCACCCGGTCCCGGTCATTCGCCACCGCGTGCAGGAAATGCAGCAACACCTGGGCGTAACGCGCCATGCTGCCGGAGATGTCGCACAGCACCACCAGCGGCGGCGGGCGGACCACGCGGGCGCTGCGGGACAGGTCCACCATCTCGCCCCCACGCCGCAAGCTGCGCCGCAGCGTGGCCGCGAGGTCGATGCGTGGGCCGTGCGAGTCGGGCCGCAGCCGCCGGGTGCGGCGCAGGTCGAGCGGCAGGGACAGCCGGCGGATCTCAGCCTTGGCGCGGCCGACCTGCTCGGCGCTCATCTGCTCGATGTCCATGCTGCGGAGCTGCTCCCGCTCACTCACGGTCATCACGGCGTCGAGCTCGGGCGGCGTCTCCTCGGACTTCGGCGAACGGGGGCGGGGCGGGGCCATCGCCTCGGCGAGCCGTCTTGTGCCGGGTTGCGGACGCTGCTCCTCCTTGGGTGGGCTGCCGTCCAGCAAGGCGAGGGCAGCGGCCTGCTGCGCCGCATTGGGATCGCGCCAGAACAGGTCGAATGCGTGGTCGAACAGCTCCATGTGCTCGTGCCGATGCACCATCAAGCCGCGCAGCGCCGCCCGCGCCTGCGTGCGGTCGCCGAGCTCGATCAGCTCCAGCGCCTGGCTGGCGGCGATCACCTCGGCTGGACCGACCGGCAGCCCGACCCGGCGCAGCAGCCGTGCGAAGTGCATGACGTTCGCGCCGAGCTTGCCGGTTTCCGGAAGCAGGTCGGGTGTCATACCGGCGCCTGGGTTCCCGCCTTGACCTCCGCCATCAGCCGGGCCGCCTCGGCGCCGCGGACTTTCGCGATGTCGTCCTGGTATTTCAGCAATACGCCGAGCGTCTCGTCGACCGACTCGGCACTCAGCTCCTGCTGGTCCAAGTACTGCAGCGCGCCCGCCCAATCGATGGTCTCGGCGACGCCGGGCAGCTTGAACAGGTCGGTGGTGCGCAGCCGCTGCACGAAGGCCACGACCTCCTGCGACAGGCGCTCCGGCAGGCCCGGCGCCTTGGCGGCCAGGATCGCGCGCTCACGCGACGCAGTGGGATAGTCGACCCACTGATACAGGCAGCGGCGGCGGATCGCGTCGTGCACCTCTCGTGTGCGGTTGCTGGTCAATATGGCCACGGGCGGCACCGAGGCGCGGACAGTGCCGTATTCCGGGACGGTGATTTGAAAGTCGGCCAGCAGCTCGAGCAGGAAGGCCTCGAATGGCTCGTCGGCGCGGTCCAGCTCGTCGATCAGCAGCACGGCGGGCGGCAGGTCGGGGTCGATGGCCGACAGCAGCGGCCGGGCCTGCAGGAACGGGCGGGAGAAGATGCTCTCGGCCAGGCGGTCCTGGTCGCGGTCACCGCCGGCCTCGGCGAGCCGGATCGCCATCAGCTGGCGCGCATGGTCCCATTCATAGGCAGCCGCCGAGAGGTCCATGCCGTCGTAGCACTGCAGCCGCACCAGGCGCCGCCGCAGCCCAGCCGCCAGCACCTTGGCGATCTCGGTCTTCCCCGTGCCGGGCTCGCCTTCGAGGAACAGCGGACGCCGCATGGCGAGCGCCAGGTGCACCGTAGTGGAAAGGCCGCGGTCGGCGATGTAGCCGCCAGCCGCCAGCAATCCGGCGGTCTCGGCGACGGTGCCGGGGAGCGCCCCGGCCGCGCTGCCGTCAGCCAAAGACGTAGCTTTTAAAGATCATGACGAAGATGATCAGGTACAGCACAGCTCCGACGAAGGCGATGCGCGGGAAGCCGAAGGGCTGCTCGGGGATCATGGAGAGAATGGAGATCGCCTGTGGCTTCCTTGCGCGCGCGCGCTCAACGGCTGGCTGCGGCGCGAGCACCGGCGCCAAGGGGTCCGAGGTGCCTGGCACGGGTTCGGCGGGCGTAACGGGACCCGCGACCTCGGTGGTGAAGCGGTCGAAGAACATGTCGGCCATCTGCTTGCTGGTCGCGTCGATCAGCCTGGCGCCGAGCTGCGCGATCTTGCCGCCGACCTGGGCCTTCACGTCATATTGCAGCAGGGTGCCCACCCCGTCGTCGGACAGCCTCACATTGGCCCCGCCCTTGGCGAAGCCGGCGACACCGCCCTGGCCCTCGCCGCTGATGCGGTAGCTGTTGGGCGGATCGAGATCGGTCAGCTGCACCTTGCCGGTGAAGCGCGTGGCGATCGGGCCGATCTTGACCGCTGCCGTCGCTTTCAGGTCGGTGTCGGAGGTCTTCTCCAGGCTCTCGCATCCTGGGATACAGAGGCGCAGCACCTCAGGGTCGTTCAGCGCGTCCCACACTTTTTGCCGGGGCGCGGGAATACGCCGCTCGCCTGTCATGTCCATACTGTCACCCCACCGATGCTAACTGCCGGACTCAATGCGCCGGACGTTACTGGCAGGGTGGCGGGCGTGCAACCAAGCCCCACCTGACGATTTCGCACGGACCTGATAAACCAGCCTCGACCTGAGAGTTTCTTGGAGCTGCCCGATGTCGTACCTGGTTGCCGCCGATGTCCCCGCCGAGCCCGCCGGCGACCGCTTCCGCGCCTTAGTTCAGCGCGGGGGCATCCTGCAGATACCCGGCGCACATAACGGCATGGCAGCGCTGCAGGCGAAGGCGGCCGGGTTCGAGGCGACATACCTGTCGGGCGCCGCCATGACCGCCAGCATGGGGCTGCCGGATCTCGGCATGATCACGGTGGAGGAGGTCTGCTTCTTCGTCCGCCAGGTCGCGCGGGCGAGCGCCCTGCCGGTGCTGGTCGACGGCGACACCGGCTATGGCGAGGCGCTGAACGTCATGAGCATGGTGCGCAGCTTCGAGGACGCGGGCGCCGCCGCGGTGCACATCGAGGATCAGCTGCTGCCGAAGAAGTGCGGGCACCTCAACGACAAGCGGCTCGCGGACGCGCACGACATGGCAGCCAAAGTCGCCGCGGCCCGCAAAGCCCGGCGGCATCTGTATATCCTGGCCCGCACCGATGCGGCGGCCAGCGAGGGCATGGACGGCGCCGTCGCCCGCGCCAAGCTGTATATGGAGGCCGGCGCCGACGCGATCTTTCCGGAGGCGCTGCACTCGGCGGAAATGTTCCGTGAGTTCGCCGCCCGCATGAATGGCAGTGAAGGCGGGGGCGTTCCCTTGCTCGCCAACATGACCGAGTTCGGCCGCACGCCGTTCTTCACCGCGGCCGAGTTCGAGGCGATGGGATACCGCATGGTCATCTGGCCCGTGAGCTCGCTTCGCGTGTCGGCCAAGGCTTCGGAGCGGCTGTATGCCGCCATCCGCCGCGACGGCGGCACGCAGAACGTGGTCGACCAGATGCAGACCCGGGCCGAGCTGTATGCCACCATCGACTACGCCGGCTATGAGGCGCTGGACCAGAGCATCGTCAGCACCGTCGTTCCGCACGGCATGCCGCAGCGGGACTGACCGATGCTGCACGACCCGCGGCGGCACCCACTCTACGTGGGAAGCGAGATCTATCGCCGGTCCACCTACGGTCCCAGCCATCCGCTGGCGATCCCGCGGGTCACCACCTGCACCGATTTGTGCCGGGCGATGGGATGGCTTCCGGACGAGGTGTTCATCACGGCGCCGATGGCGGATCTGGCCGCCGTCACCCGGTTCCATGCGCCCGACTACGTCGCCGCGCTGGCGCGTGCCGAGGAGCGACAGAGCGTGTCCGAGGACGACCGCGCCCGCTATCGCATCGGGGCGGAGGGCAACCCGGTATATGCAGAAATATTTCGCCGTCCGATGACGTCGGCCGGCGGCGTCATGCTGTCCGCGGCGCTCACGGCCGAGGGGGGCGTCGTGCACTGCCCCGGCGGCGGCACGCATCACGGCCGGCCCGACCGCGCCAGCGGCTTCTGCTACCTGAACGACCCGGTGCTGGGCATCCTCGCCTGGCTCGACCAGGGGCTCGACCGCATTGTCTATCTCGACATCGACGCCCATCACGGCGACGGCGTGCAGGACGCGTTCCACGACGACCCGCGCGTGCTGACCATCAGCGTGCACGAGGCCGGGCGCTGGCCGTTCACCGGGCTGGTTACCGACCGCGCCGGCGGTGCCGCGCGCAACCTGCCGGTCCCGCAGGGCTTCAACGACAGCGAGATGGGCTGGCTGCTGCGGTACGCGATCCTGCCGCTGATCGCCGGTTATCGGCCGCAGGCGATTTTCCTGCAGTGCGGCGCCGACGCGCTGGAGGAGGACCCGCTGGCCCGGCTATCCCTGTCGAACAACGCGCACTGGGCCGTCGTCGACGCCATCCGCGACCGGGCGCCCCGGCTGATCGTGACCGGAGGCGGCGGTTACAACCCTTACACGGTCGGCCGCTGCTGGGCGGGCGTATGGGCCACCCTGAACGACATCCCGATTCCGGACCGCACTACGCCCGAGGCCGAGGCCGTCCTGCGCGGGCTGACCTACAACCGTGCTGCCGGGCGCAATCCGCCGGAGCATTGGTTCACCACCATCCGTGACGCGCCGCGGGACGGCCCGGTGCGCGACCAGGTCAAGCAGCTCGCCATCCAGGCGCTTTCGGAGCATCCCGTATGAATCGCCGCACGTTGCTTGCCGTTTTGCTGATAATGCCGCTTGCCGTTCAGGCCCAGACCGCCGCCCAGCCGGAACTGCCGAAGGAGCCGCTGTCGATCACGACCCGGGATGGCAAGCGGCACGATTTCCAGGTCGAGATGGCGCTGAGCGCCGAGCAGCAGACGACCGGCCTGATGTTCCGTCCCAGCGTGCCCGCGGATGGCGGCATGCTGTTTGACTGGGGCACGCCGCGCGACAGCAATATGTGGATGCGCAACACCATAAGCCCGCTCGACATGCTGTTCATCAATGCCGACGGCAGCGTCCGCCGCGTCGCCGAGGATACCGTGCCCGGCAGCCTCGCCGTCATCGAGAGCCGCGGGCCGGTCCGTGCGACCCTGGAGCTGGCGGCCGGCACGGCGAAGCGGCTGGATATTCGCGTCGGCGACAAGGTGCAGAGCCGCATCTTCGGCAACGCGCCATAGCGCCAACTTTGTGCTTCTCCTTGCGCTTCTGGTGCCTGGAACCTAGGTTGCCGTCTGGTTCGGGGCGTGGCGCAGCCTGGTAGCGCGCTTGTTTTGGGTACAAGAGGCCCCCGGTTCGAGTCCGGGCGCCCCGACCAATCACCCGGACCCACCGCATTGAGGCATAAACCATGCGTGCCCGCATTTTCCAGCGCCCGAAGACCGCCACCCAATCCGGCCTGACCGGCGCTGGCAACTGGGTGCTGGAATACCAGCCGACGGAGCGCGAGAAGAACGATCCGCTGATGGGCTGGTGGGGCAGCAGCAACACGCTGGGCCAGGTGCGCCTGCGCTTCGACACCTCGGCCGACGCGGTCGCCTATGCCGATAAGTATGGCATCTCCTATGATCTCGAAGTGCCGCCTGCGACCCGGCCGGTCAAGCCGAAAGCCTACGCCGATAATTTCCGTTACGGACGGGCTGAAAACTGGACGCATTAGCTGTATGCAGGGTAGCACGCGCCCTTAGCTCAGTTGGATAGAGCGGCGGCCTTCTAATCCGCATGTCGGGGGTTCGAATCCCTCAGGGCGCGCCACGATCCGACTTTTGCTTGTGGGAAACGCATGTCGAGCTACCGTGCTGCTGCCTTGCTGGCCGTTCTATGCTGCGCCACTCCCGCGCTCGGAGGCGAGGCGTTGGACGCGATCCGTGCAAGCGGCATGCTTCGGGTTGGGACGACTGGGGACTACAAGCCGTTTAGCTTTCGCCAGCCGGACGGCAGCTATGTCGGCGCCGACATCGTCATGGCCGAACACTTGGCAGCTCGGCTTGGCGTTAGGCTTGAACTGGTGCCGACCGCCTGGCCGGTCCTGCTCGACGACTTTGCCGCCCGCAAATTTGACGTCGCCATGGGCGGCGTGTCGGTCAATGCCGCCCGGGCCGCTCGCGGCACCTTCTCAACCGTTACCTACGTCGACGGCAAGCGCCCGGTCGCCCGCTGCGCCGACCAGGACCGGTTCACCAGCGTCGATGCGATCGACCAACCCGACGTCCGCGTCGTCGTGAATCCTGGCGGCACCAACCAGGACTTCGCCCGCGCCAACATCAAGCACGCCGCCCTGGCCATTCACCCCGACAACACCACGGTGTTCGACGAGATCCTCGCCGGCCGCGCCGACGTCATGGTGACCGACGGGATCGAGGCCGACCATCAGGCATATATTCACCCCGAACTGTGCCCGACCCACGTCACGGCCCCGTTCACCCGGCTCGAGAAGGCCTACCTGCTGCGCAGTGACCCCGATTTGGTCCACGAGGTGAATAATTGGATCGCCGCCGAGACAAGTAGCGGCGACTGGACCCGCATCTTGGAGACGGCCCAGAAAGCGCCCTAGTTCGGTCCCCACCGCGTCAAGGCTGCCTGGCCAGCCGGGTTGAGACAGTAGACCCCGCGCTCGACCCGCGTGAACCAGCCATACACGTCGCGCAGCAGGATCGAGCCGGCGCGCGGCGCGACCGCCACGAGGTCGCGTGGACGCCGTGGCCCGTCCATCAGCCCGGCCGCACAGGCCAGCGCCTCCTGCCGGTATGCCGTCACGATCGGCTCGCCCCGCGTGCCGCCCGGCGACGGGTCGCCATTTCGCGCCCGATGCTCGGCGAGCAAGGATCGGCGGCGGCGCAGGTTGGCGCGGGGGCGGTAGGGCTCGGGCTCGGCCAGCACCTCGACGTCGCCGCGGGCCGTATGCACGGCGAGCAAGCCGAAGCCGAGCAGCCGGCAGAGGGTGCGGGTGCGCCGGTCGCGATCGCGTCCGCGCCGGGTCGCGCGGACCGCGAGCCAGACCTCGTCGGCGGCTGCGAGCCGGTCCACGCCCTGCAGCACCAGATCCAAAGTAAATCCAAGCTTGAGTTCCAGGATGATCAGGATCGGCGGTTCGCCGTCCCGAACGCCGACGACGTCGCAGCCGCCGATCTCGCCCTTCGCCTCAAAACCGCGGGCTGTGAGGAACCGCTTGACGGCCGGATAGAGCGCAACCTCCCGCATGCGCCGCAGGATAGGGGAGGTTGGCTTCTTCGGCTAGAATCCCCCCGCTAGAATCCAATGATGACGTCGGCTGCAAGGGTCACGGCGCCGCGGTCCTTGCCGTCGTTGAACGCACGCGAGTTGTTCAGCGTCTGGTCGTAGCGCACCTCGGGCCGCAACAGCAGCGTGCTGAGCTGCGAGGGCGCCCAGCTTGGCTTGTAGGTCAGGCCGGCGGTGAACTCGGTATATGTCGTGGGCTTTGGCGCGGTGATGAACCGGCTGAACACCCCACGCTCCAGTGCAACGTAGTCGCGCTCGGCGACGGGCGTCGACACAAAGAAATTGCTGTTGTCGCGATAGATTTCGGCCCGGCCGTTCAGCGTGACGCTGTCCGACAGCGCATAGGACGCGTATTGCGCGACGCCGTAGGCCTCGGCGCGGAAGCCATCTTCGCGCACGTAGTTGACCTCGGTGGTCAGGGTCAGCTTGTCGGTTGTTTTCCAAACAACGGCGAGATCATTGTAGAACCGCATCGCGTCATTGGCGAAGGGCGTGTTGCGCTTCGAGTTCTCGGGTCCCATGTGGCTCAGCGCCAGCACCGTCAGCTTGCCATCCAGCATATTGAAGCCGATGCCGGCGATTCCTGCAGGCCGGTTGTTGTTGTCGCCGGAGCCATAGCCGATCGCGACGTTCGTCCCGCTATCGACGCCGAGATACAGGTCGATCAGGTCCGACACATGCGCCGTAGCCAGCGCGCCGATATGCTTGTAGGGCAGGCCGAAATTGAAGATGTAGGAGTGCGAGTAGAACGCGTTGGTCTTGGGATCGATCAGTTCCACCCCGAGCGGCGTCGGATAGATGCCGGCCTTGATGTCCAGGCCATTGGCGAAGATGTCGGGCAGCCGCACCGACACATTGGCCTCCTCGACGTCAAGCTGATTACGGTTATGGATCAACTGGTCGAATACGCCGAGCGTGTGCACGATCCGTGCATCCGACCCATACATAAGCTGCAGCTTGAAACCGAAATCCGGGCTGGTGGCCTTTGGGTTGACGGTGCGGCTGAGGGTCGCCAGGAACTGGTTCAGCACCGGGCGGTTCGAGCTGTCGTCGAACAGCCGGCCAAAGTTGCGGTGGCTGCGCGGGTCCTGCGGGTTCACCGTGATCCCGGCGTCGCCCTGGAACTCCAGCTTGATGCTGCTCGCCCACTCGCTGAAGTTGGCTGGCGCGACGTAGGGCTTTTCGGCCGGGGCTACGGACGGGTTGCCCGGCGTCCCAGTCTGCTGCGGTGGGGTCGCTTGGGCGAAGGCGGTGCCGCCGAGGCCAGAACTCGCCAGCAGCAGCGCGGCGATGGTGTTGAACGGAGGGCGCACGGCCCGGCGGATGGATGTCTGGTTCTCTTGCATGCTGAATACGATGCACAAGCCATGCCGCTTTGGGAATGTGGTTTACCGTAAAAACGAACGCCGAGAACGGGCCGGAGAAGCCGTTGCTGGAATGCCGCGCAAACCAGCAGCAATCATCGTTTTTGCACGCAAAGGCGCACCCGGGCTGAACCGGGCGCGCCTCCGAATATGGTTAGACCGAGTAGTACATCTCGAATTCGACTGGATGCGGCGTGTGCTCGAAGCGATACACCTCGGACCACTTCAGCTCGATATAGCTGCTGATCTGTTCGGTGCTGAACACGTCGCCGGCCAGCAGGAACTCATGGTCGGCCTCCAACGCGCCCAGGGCCTCGCGCAGGCTGCCGCAGACGGTCGGAATACCTTTCAGCTCCTCCGGCGGCAGGTCATACAGGTCCTTGTCCATCGGGTCGCCGGGGTGGATCTTGTTCTTGATACCGTCCAGCCCCGCCATCAGCAACGCGGAGAACGCGAGGTAAGGGTTCGCCGACGCATCCGGAAAGCGTATCTCGACCCGCTTCGCCTTTGGGCTGGTGGTGTAGGGGATGCGGCACGACGCCGACCGGTTGCGCGCGGAATAGGCGAGCAGCACCGGCGCCTCGAACCCGGGAATCAGCCGCTTGTATGAGTTGGTGCTCGGGTTGGTGAAGGCGTTGCAGGCCTTGGCGTGCTTGATGATGCCGCCGATGAAATACAAGCACATCTCCGACAGATCGGCATAGCCGTTTCCGGCGAACATCGGCTTGCCGCCCTTCCAGATGCTCTGGTGGGTGTGCATGCCGGAGCCGTTGTCGCCATAGATCGGCTTCGGCATGAACGTCGCCGTCTTGCCGTAGCTATGGGCGATGTTGTGGACGCAGTACTTATAGATCTGCATCTGGTCGGCCATGGTAACCAACGTGCCGAACTTGGTGCCGAGCTCGTGCTGGCTCTGCGCGACCTCGTGGTGGTGCTTCTCGATCGGCAGGCCCATCTCGCCCATGCTGGACAGCATCTCGGCGCGCAGGTCGCTCTCGGTGTCCACCGGCGGCACCGGGAAATAGCCGCCCTTGACGCCGGGCCGGTGGCCCATGTTGCCCTCGGGATAGTCCTTCAGGTTGGCGCCGGGTCCCTCGACGCTGTCGACCTGGGCCGTGCTGAAGTTGGGTCCGACGCCGAAGCGGACGCTGTCGAAGATGAAGAACTCGGCCTCGGCGCCGACCATCACGGTGTCGCCGATGCCGCTGCTTTCCACGTAGGCCTGCGCCTTCTTGGCCGTGCTGCGCGGGTCGCGGGCGTAGGGCTGGCCGGTGCTGGGCTCGAAGATGTCGCAGAACAGGATCAGGCTCGGCTTGGCGGCGAACGGGTCCATCACCGCCGTGGCCGGGTCCGGCATCAGGATCATGTCGCTCTCGTTGATCGCCTTCCAGCCGGCGATCGAGCTGCCGTCGAACATGATGCCGTCGCGGAACGCATCCTCATCGATGGTCGAGACGTGCTGCGCCGTGTGCTGCCACTTGCCGCGCGGGTCGGTGAACCGCAGGTCCACATACTCGACGGAGTTCTCGCGCATCATCTCCATAACGTGGGCGATGCTGCCCGCTTCTGGGCCGCTTTCTGAGCCGCTTCCTGGGCCGGTCTCGGTCGAATTAGGCTCCATTGCCATCCTGGTTCTCTATTCCTCGGTTCAGCAGGCCACCCCACGTGGCCCGTTTGGATGCGTTTAGTCGTTCAGGGCGATTGGGAAAAGCTTGGGCTAGATCGCGTCGTGCCCGCGTTCGCCGGTGCGGATGCGCACGACCTCCTCGACCGTGCTGATGAAGATCTTGCCGTCGCCGATCCGGCCGGTGCGGGCGGCGTTGACGATCGCCTCCACTGCGCGCTCGAGGACATCGTCCTCGCAAACGACCTCGATCTTCACCTTGGGCAGGAAGTCCACAACATATTCCGCGCCGCGATATAGCTCCGTGTGGCCCTTCTGGCGGCCGAATCCCTTGGCCTCCACCACCGTGATCCCCTGCAATCCTACCTCGTGCAGCGCCTCCTTCACCTCGTCCAGCTTGAAGGGCTTGATCACCGCTTCGATCTTTTTCATGTTCCTTGCACCGGACGATCAGCCCGGTGTCCTCCCCTGATGCGTTGGCCGTCCGGTGGGGGGACGGCTGGGCAGGTTTGCACGCAGCGTGCCAACGGGCAATCCGCCCTTGGTCCAGGAGGGCCACGGCGGGATGGCGCCGGAACCGGGCACGACGACCCGGACCTGCCCAAATCATGAGCACCCGCGCGCAGCGGACGTTGAAGCCCGGCCTGATCCGACCCATAGTGCGCGATCACGTCCCGCGCCGGAGGCCCAACCTTTGAAGCCTGCCAATCAGATGCTGTCCGCCATGGGCACGACGGTGTTCACCGTCATGTCGGCGCTTGCCAGCCAGCATAAGGCGATCAACCTCGGCCAAGGTTTCCCGGACACCGATGGCCCGGCGGACGTCGTGCAGGCCGCCGCCGACGCGCTGCGGGACGGGCGCAACCAGTATCCGCCGCTGACCGGTGTGCCGGAGCTGCGCGAGGCGGTAGCCCGCGCCAACCAGCGGTTCTATGGCCTCGACGTCGACGGCGCGACCGAGGTCGTCGTTACCTCGGGCGCCACCGAGGCGATTACGGCCAGCCTGATGGCGCTGCTGAACCCCGGCGACGAGGTCGTGCTGATCGAGCCGCTGTATGACACCTATCTTCCCGTCGTCCGCATGCTGGGCGCCGTGCCGCGATTGGTGCGCCTGATGCCGCCGAAGTGGGAGCTGCCGCGCGCCGAGCTCGCCGCTGCGTTCGGCCCCAGGACCAAGGCGATCCTGCTCAACACGCCGATGAACCCCAGCGGCAAGGTGTTCACCGCCGCCGAGCTCGCGTTCATCGCCGACCTGCTGGTCAAGCACGACGCCTACGCCGTATGCGACGAGGTTTACGAGCACCTGACCTATGACGGCTGGCGGCATATCCCGCTGATGACCTTGCCGGGCCTGCGCGACCGTTGCCTGCGTATCGGCAGCGCCGGCAAGACGTTCAGCCTGACGGGTTGGAAGGTCGGTTACGTCACCAGCCCGGCCGCGCTTTCAACCATCGTCGCCAAGGCGCACCAGAACCTGACCTTCACCACGCCGCCCAACCTGCAGCGCGCCGTGGCGGTGGGGCTTGGCAAGGACGATGCCTATTTTGCCGGGCTGGCGGCGGCGCTGGCGGCCAAGCGGGACCGGCTCTCGGCGGGCCTGGCCGGCATCGGCTTCAGCGTATTGCCCGCGATGGGCAGCTATTTCGTCACTGCCGATTTCAGCAGGCTCGGCTTCGCCGGCGACGACGTGGCGTTCTGCCGTCATATCACCGAGCAGGCCGGCGTCACCGCGATCCCGGTGTCGGCGTTCTATGAAAGCCGTGCGCCGGGCCACTACGCCCGGTTCGCCTTCTGCAAGCAGGACGCGCTGCTTGACGAGGCCGTGGCGCGCCTGGCTCGGCATTTCCGGGCGCAAACGGGCGCGGCACGGTTGACGGCGGCAGGCTGAAGGCCGTAAACCCCGCGCCTGCTATGGCGGACGTAGCTCAGTTGGTAGAGCGCCAGGTTGTGGTCTTGGATGTCGCGGGTTCGAGACCCGTCGTTCGCCCCAGCAGCTTTCTTCGAAATCCCGACACGGCCCTTGCGGCGGCCAGGTGCATCAGGGCCTAGCCCGTGCTTCACTTACCGTATGCGGCGTTTCACGGTCGCGGATGTAGGGAAATAGCATGAACCGGCCAACCCGCCGCAGCCTCGCCGCGGCCGCCATGGTGCTTCCGGCCGGCCTGATCGGTCCGGCGCAGGCCCAGACGGCCGCCGGGGCCGAGAGTACGGTCGATCGGATCAACCGCACCAAGGCGCTGCGCATCGCCGCCTTGCCGGGTGAGCTGCCGTATTTCGCCAAGGATCTCGCGACCGGCGAGTGGAAGGGCGCCGCGATCGAGTTCGCCCGCGACATCGCCAAGGTGTTCGACGCCAAGCTCGAGTATATCGAGAGCACCTACGCCAACTCGGTGCTGGACCTGCAGGCCAACAAGATCGACCTGGCGTTTGCACTCGGGCCGACGCCGCAGCGCGCCTTGGCCATCGGCTTCACCCGGCCATTCTTCAACCATGCCTATGGCTGCCTGGCGAAGAAGGGGTTCGATCCCAAGACGTGGGACGAGATCAACACGCCGGACATCCGCATCGCCTGCGACATCGGCTCGCTGCATGAGACCGCCGCCCGGCGCTATGCCCCGAAGGCGCAGATCACCGGGTTCAAGACGCGGGACGAGGCGACGCTCGCCTTTCAATCTGGCCGCACCGACGTGCTGATCCTGGCGGCGCTGCTGGGCCTGAGCACCATCGCGCGCAACCGGTCGCTCGGCCCGTATCACATGCTGACCGGCCCGCTCGTGGCGCTGCCGAGCAACTTCGGCGTGCGGCGCGAGGCCGATACGCGCTTCGTGGACGTCGTGAACGCCTGGATCGACTACAACCGCGGCGTCGGCCAAATCCGCGAGTGGCTGCTCGCTGGGCTCGCGATGAATGGCGTGACCAAGGACGACGTGCCGCCCGAGGTGACGTTCTAGCGGCTGGGTCGGACTCGGGGCGACTCGGGATGGGCTATCAATGGAGCTTCGGCTTCCTGCTGCGCTACTCAAACCTGTTCTGGACCGGGATCGCCTACACGCTAGCCTATACCGTGGGCACCGTCGCCCTGGGTCTCGTAATCGGCCTGGCGCTGGGGCTTGGCCGGCTGTCGCGCTCGTGGTGGGTGAATGCGCCGCTGGTCGGGTTCATCGAGATATTCCGCTGCACCCCGCTGCTGGTGCAGATCGTCTGGTTCTACTACGCGCTACCGGTCATCCTGGACATCCAGCTCCCCGCCGCAGTGGCCGCAACGCTCGTGCTGTCGCTGTATACCGGCGCGTTCTACGCGGAGATCTTTCGCGGCGGCATCGTCTCGATCGAGGCCGGCCAGTGGGACGCTGCCCGGGCGCTCGGCCTGCGCTGGACCGGGGTGATGCGCCACGTGGTGCTGCCGCAGGCGGTCCGGCGGATGGTGCCGCCGTTCATGAACCAGTCTATCATCCAGCTCAAGAACACCTCGCTGGTCAGCACCATCGCGGTGCCGGACCTGCTGTATCAAGGCACGCTGATCACCGCCGACACTTACCGGCCGCTCGAGGTTTATACGGTCGTGGCGCTGATCTACTTTGTTCTATTGTTCCCCGCTACTCGGCTGGTCCAGCATTACGAACGGCGTCTCGCGTGAGCGGTTTGGCATGAACGGCCAGTAATCTAGCGGCCAGTAATCTAACGGCCAGTGATCTGGGGCTGACAAGCGCCGCCGGGGATGCAACGATCGGCTATGCCTCCCGACACCAGCAAAACCTCGGAGTTCTGGACCGCCTGCCTTGAACAGCGGAGCGCGCCGGGCCGCGGAGCGTGGATGTATGCGATCGATCATCCGCGGCTGCGGACCCGGCTTTATGACACCTACCTCGGCGGTCTCGACCCGTTCTCGTGGATGCGGGCGCGAATGCCGGCGCCGGCGCGGCATGCGCTCGAAATCGGCTGCGGCGCCGGGGACCTGGCCTTCGGCCTGATCGAGGCCGGCGCCTGCGGGCGCATCGATGCATTCGACGTCGCCGAGGGCGCGATCGCCGCCGCACAGATCAAGGTGCGCGACCAGGGCCTGCGCACGCTGCGTTTCCATCTGCTCGACGGCAACACCTGGTCGATGCCGCGCAACCAGTATGACTTCGTTTACGCCAGCCACGCCCTGCATCACATCGAGGACCTGGAGCACCTGTTCGCGCAGGTTGCCGCTACGCTGCAGCCTGGGGGCGTGCTGTTCGCCAGCGACTACATTGGCCCGTCCAGGATGCAGTATTCCGACGCACATCTGGCCGCCATGAACCAGGCCTTGGGCACGCTGCCCGAGGCGAAGCGGCTGGACCGCTTCGGCGTGCTGAAATCCACAATCGCGCGGCAGCCCGTCGAGCTTTATCTGCGGCACGATCCGAGCGAGGCGGCGCGGTCAGCCGAGATCATCCCGGTCATGCGCCGGTTCTTCGACGTGGAGGTCGTGCCGATGGGCATGAGCCTGTCGTTCGAGGTGCTGCTGGACATCGCGCACAACTTCGACCCGGACGACGACGCCGACAATGCGTTGATCGACGGGATCATGCAGATGGAACAGCAGGCGGAGCGGGCCGGGGAAGCCGAGCCGCTATTCGCCTGCCTTGTCGCCCGCCATAAGACCATCCCGCCCGAAACGCTCGGCCTCAGCGAGACTTTGCCCAGCGTTCAAGTCGCGGAGATCGATCTCGATGCATTTCGCGGCATCGAGGGCTGGATGTCGGACGAGGCCGCCGACCTCACGAAGCGGCTATTCCATTGGCAGCGGACGATGCAGGCCGTGACCGGCGTGCTGGAGCTTGGCGTGTTCAAGGGCAAGTACCTGAGCCTGCTGGCCGCCTTGGCGCAGGGCACCGGCGTGCCGGTTGTCGGAGTCGACGCGTTCACCTCCCGTGTCGGCGAGCAAATTCCGCCAGCCGACCGGGATTACGCCCGGGACGCTGCGGTGGCCACCATCATGGCGATGGCGCCCGGCTCGACGCCGCCTACGCTGCTGGTGGCATTCACCGCCGACATCGGCGCGGACGCGTTGCGGAAGCTATGCCCCGCTGGCTATAGTTTCATCAGCGTCGACGCCGGGCATTTGGCGGCCGACGTGGCGCATGACCTGGCGCTGGTCGAGGCGCTGCTGGGTGAGTGGACGATCGTCGCGGCCGATGACGCCTTCAACGCGCAGACACCTGGCGTAATGGAGGGTCTTTGCCGCTATTTCATCGACAATCCTAGTACCGCGCTGGCCCCGTTCGCCTGGGCTGGCAACAAGCTGTTCCTGTGCCACCGGACCATGCATTCGGCCTTGCTGGCGTATGCGCATGGCATGCTGCAGGACACGGCCGCATCATCCTACATCGCCAAATCCGCTGGGCCGCATGCCCAGAACCGCCGGCTGGAGTTCAAGCCGTCGCTGTTCGGCTACGAGATGTTCGCGTTCGAGTGGAACTGACGTGAGCACGACGCTGCCCTCGATGAAGCTGCACCGCCACACCGAGGTGCCGCACGACGTCGCGTTGATGGTTCGCGACCGATCCTATAAATCTCACGGTCCGCCGCGGCTGTTCAACTTTCTAACCCGCGACCCCAACGTCGTGTCCTGGTTTTCGGACGAACTGATGCGCACCAGAATCACCTGCCCGGACGAGTATGTGATTCGCATCCGCGACGTCCATGTCGTGCACGGGCATTACCTGATCCAGTATCCGGCCCGGCCCTTGGCGGACACCTTCAACTTCGAGGACAGCGCGGTCAACCGGCCCGAGATCAGCGCGATCGGCCAGCAGATCCTGCGCCGCGAGGTCCATCGGCATGAGGGCGGCGTACGGCCCATCTTCCACATCTTCAAGGACGTTTATTGCAACTACGGCCATATGCTCGTGGAGGTGCTGCCCAAGCTGCTGCACATCAAAGCGATGGGCGTCACCCGGTTTACGCTGCTGTTCCCCTGGTCCAGCCTGATGTTTCTGCCGGCCGTGCAGTTCGCCGCTGGCGTGCTCGGCTTGGATTTTGAGCACGTCACCTGTTTCAACAACCAGATCGTGCGGGTCGACGAGGTGCTGTGGGTCGGCCCGGTCGCCCAGCATGACCGCCGCAAGTCGCAGACGCTCCGCGACTTGGCCCCGCTGCTGGCCGCCGCCGTGCCGGCCTCTGGCTTCCCACGGCGGCTCTATGTCACGCGCCCACCCGGCGCGATCCGCCCGATCGCCAACCAGGCCGAACTGGAGGACTTGGCCCGCGCCCGAGGCTACCACGTCATCGAGCCAGCCACGCTCAGCTTCCCCGAGCAGATCCGCCTGTTCCACGGCGCCGATCACGTGCTGGGGCCAATGGGGGCGGCGCTGACCAACACGGTGTTCATGCGGCCGGGTGCCCGGGTCAGCATGTTCACCAACCGGCGCGTCGACCCGTTCTACTACGACCTTGCCCGGCTGATGGGCCTGGAGTTCGACTGGATCTTTACCCAGGACGCCGAGGCCTGGACCAACATCATGCAGACCGAGCCTTGGACGATCGATGCGGCTCGGTTCGTTGGGATGCTGGCTTGGCTGGATTAGCCGCGCGGCAACAGCTGCTCGGCGAGCGTGGCCCAATACGACGCGCCAACCGGCAGGATCGCATCATTAAAATCGTATTTCGGGTGATGCACCATCGCGTCACCGGCGCCGCGGCCCGCGCCGAGCATGATGTAGGCGCCTTGCTTCGCGTTCAGCATGAAGCTGAAATCCTCGCCGCCCATCGTCGGCAGGTCCATGTGCTCGACGCCGGCGACGCCCTGCACCGCTTCGGCGGCGTGCCGGGCAAGTTCCATGGCGGCCGGGTCGTTGACGGTGGCGGGATAGGTACGTTTGAAGGCGACCTCGGCATGGGCGCCAAAGCCCTCGGCGATATGCGTCGGTAGCCGCTTGATCCCGGCCTCCAGCAGGTCGCCGACCGCCGGGCTGAACCAGCGGGCGGTGCCGAGCATGTGGACCGTCTCGGGGATGACGTTGTAGATCTGGCCGCCCTGGATGCTGCCGATCGTCACGACGCCGGCCAGCGCTGGCTCCACGTTGCGGGCGACGATGCTTTGCAGGGCCTGCACAATGGCGGCGCTGACGACGATGGGGTCGATCCCGGTATGCGGCTGCGCCCCGTGCGCGCCGCGGCCGGTCACAGTGATCTCGATGTCGGCGACGGCGGCCATGATGGGACCATCCCGCCACTTGAAGACGCCGGCCGGCACGCTGGGCCAGTTGTGCATCCCATACACCTGCTGCATCGGGAACTGCTCGAACAGGCCCTGCTCGACCATCATCCGCCCGCCGCCCCGGTTCTCCTCTGCCGGCTGAAAGATGACATAGACGGTGCCGGCGAAATTCCGCGTTTCGGCCAGATAGCGCGCGGCGCCCAGCAGCATGGTCGTGTGGCCGTCATGACCGCAGGCGTGCATCACGCCGGGCGTCTCGCTGGCCCATTCGGCGCCGGTCTCCTCATGGATCGGCAGCGCGTCCATGTCGGCACGCAGCCCGATCGCGCTGCGCCCGCCCGGGCTCGCGGGCTGCGAACCATGGATCACGCCGACGACGCCGGTGCCGGCCAGCCCGGCGTGCACCTCGTCCACGCCGAAGCTGCGCAGGCGCTCCTGCACGATGCTCGATGTCCGGGTCTCCTGCAGCCCCAGCTCAGGGTGGCGGTGCAGGTCGCGGCGCCATTCGGTCATGTCGGCGTGGAACTCGGCAATACGGTTGACGACGGGCATGTCAGGATCTTTCGAGGGTCTTGGCGGCGCTGGCGAAGGTCATGGCCAGGCCGGCGGCGAGCGGGATTGGGTCGACGTGCAGCCTGCACCGCATCGCGTCGATTGGAAACGCCTTGTCTTCCAGCAGGCGGCGCAGCTCATTGTCGTGTACGCGCGGCAGGCCCGGCAGCGCCGTCAGTGGCGACAACGCCCGCAGCACCGTTGGCGGCACGGGCACGATCCAGGGCGCGCGCAGCCCGGCTGCGACGGCGACAGCACGGACGAACGCCGCGTAGGCCACCGGCTCCGGCCCGGCGATCACCATGCTGTGCGGTCCCGTCCAGTCGACGTCGAGCGCCGCACGCAGGCATCGGGTCACGTCGGACTGGTGGATGGGCTGCACCAGCGCCCGGCCGCCGCCAGGAAGCGGAACGACGGGCAGGCGGCGCAGCAGGGCGGCGAGGCGCTGCACGTTGTCCTCGCCGGCCGCGCCATAGATCATGGTGGGATGCAGCAGGACGCCGGACCGGCCGGACGCGAGGAACACGGCCTCGCCGCCGAGCACGCCCCGTGCGTGGGCGTCCGGCCAGCGGGTGAACTTGCGCGTGCTGCCGAGGAACACGAACCGGCTGGCATCGGGCGCGGCGGCGAGGATGGCGGGGATGTGCCGGGCATGCGCGCAGGACACGATGCGGTCCGCGCCGCGCAGCACTACGCCGAGGCTCGGCTGCTTGAGGTCGGCGATCCTCGGCGTGCCCGGCAGCCCGGCGGCAGCCCAGCGGGCCGCGCTGCGCACGACGGGCACATAAGGGACGGCGTCGGCCAGCAGTGAGCGGCATAGCGCTGTCCCGGACCGGCCGCTTGCGCCTATGACGTGGATCGCGCCATTCATTGCGGCATCCTACGGCCCGGCGACGACGGCGGCAAAGCTGTGGTATGATAATACCACAAGCCAAAATGCTTGACCCTGCCTGGGTTTCAGAGCATAGGCGGCGCACTATTCCAGTTGGGACACAGACGATGAAGACGACTCTTTCGCTCAAACCCGCCGAGGTGAGCAAGGGCTGGACCCTGATCGACGCCGACGGGCTCGTGCTCGGACGGCTGGCCGCGATCATCGCCCAGCGCCTGCGCGGCAAGCACAAGCCGCAGTTCACCCCTCATGTCGATTGCGGGGACAACGTCGTCGTCGTCAACGCCGAGAAGGTGCGGGTGACCGGCAACAAGGCCGACCAGAGCATCTTCTATTATCACACCGGCTTCCCCGGCGGCATCAAGGGCCGCAGCATACGCCAGCGGCTCGAAAGCAAGCATCCCCAGCGCGTGATCGAGAAGGCCGTCGAGCGCATGATCACCCGTGGCCCGCTGCAACGCCAGCAGATGCGGCATCTGTATGTTTATGCCGGCGGCACCCATCCGCATGACGGCCAGCAGCCGCAGCCGCTCGACGTCGCCGCCATGAACGCCAAGAACAAGAGGGTCTGACCATGTCCGACACCGCAACCGAAGCGCCGACCCGCACGCTGGCGGACCTCAAGGACCTCGCGGTCGCTACGGCGATCGTCACCAGCGACGCGCCGAAGCGGGAAGCCAAGCGCGACACGCTGGGCCGCAGCTATGCGACCGGACGGCGCAAGAACGCAATCGCCCGCGTGTGGATCAAGCCGGGCAAGGGCGAGATCAGCGTGAACGGCAAGCGCGTGACGCAGTATTTCGCTCGCCCGGTGCTGCGGATGCTGATCACCCAGCCATTCCTGGTGACCGACCGCTATAACCAATTCGACGTGTTTTGCACCTGCAACGGCGGCGGCCTGTCCGGCCAGGCCGGCGCGGTCCGCCACGGCATCAGCCGCGCGCTGACGTACTACGAGCCGGATTTGCGCGGCGTGCTGAAGCTCGCGGGCTTCCTGACCCGCGACAGCCGCGTGGTCGAGCGCAAGAAGTACGGCAAGGCAAAGGCCCGTCGCAGCTTCCAATTCAGCAAGCGGTAACCGTACTCCCAACAGTCGGCTTTCAGGGGGGCGGTCCGCAACGGGCCGCCCCCTTGCTTTTTGGCCCTATGCGATCCTCAATCACAAAGCAGGAGCAGCCGCATGGCAGACACGACCGTGTTCATCGATGGAGAGGCCGGCACGACGGGCTTGGGCATCCGCGAGCGCCTCGCGGCAATGCCCGGCATTGCGGTGCGCAGCATCGACTCCGCCCATCGCAAGGACCCCAACGCACGCCGCGACCTAATGGCCGCCGTGGACCTCGTCGTACTCTGCCTGCCCGACGCGGCAGCGCGCGAGAGCAACGCGCTCGCGGCCAGCCTCGGCGCCCAAGCGCCGAAGCTGCTGGACGCCAGCACCGCGCATCGCTGCGATCCCGGCTGGGCCTATGGCTTTCCCGAGCTTTCACCCGAGCAGCCGGCCCGAATCGCTGCGGCGGCGCGCGTCGCCAATCCGGGCTGCTATCCGACCGGCGCCGTCGCGTTGCTGCGTCCGCTGGTGGACGCCGGGTTGCTGCCGCCGGACTATCCCATCTCGGTCAACGCCGTGAGCGGTTATTCCGGCGGCGGCCGCGCCTTGATCGAGGCGCATGAGGCTGAAAGCGGTCCTGCATTCGAGCTGTATGCCTTGGGGCTCGAGCACAAGCATGTGCCGGAGCTTCAGCTGCATGCGCGGCTCGCCCGGCGCCCGATTTTCGTGCCCTCCGTCGTGCATACCAGGCAGGGCATGCTGGTGTCGGTGCCGCTTCACTTGGACATGCTGCCGGGCCGCCCATGCATTGCGCAGCTGTCGGCGGTCATCGCTGAACGCTATCGTGCAAGCCCGCTCGTGCAGGTTTTACCATCCGAGCCCGTCGGCACGCTGGGATTAACGGCATTGAACGGCACTGACGGGATGGTGCTGCGCGTGTTCGGCAATGACTCGCAAGGCCAGGCGGTCCTGGTCGCACAGCTCGACAACCTGGGCAAAGGCGCATCCGGCGCGGCGGTGCAGAACCTGTGCCTGATGCTGGGCCTCAACGCACCGGCGCTGCGGGAGATGGCCGAGGCTGGGTAGCGCCGCTGCTTATTCGTGTTGATCGACAGGCCTTCGCTCCATGTCCTGCATACCCATCTCTGACGGAACAGATGGGGAAAATCAGTGCTGCGTGTCATATTGCTTGCGACGGCGTGCCTGCTGCCTACGGCGTGCGCCGGCGGATCTCAGCCAGTGGTGCCAGACACCGCACGGCTCGCGCCTGGTGAGCTCGGCAGCGGCTTTGATCCGGATGTCACCGCCGTAAACCAGGCGCAGTGGGCGTTCGCCCTTACCAGCCGCACCCGGGGCCGCCCGATCGAGGCTGCCCGCGCGGCTGCGTCGATGGACTACATTGCCGGGCAGCTTTACACCAGCCCACGCTGGTCCAACATCTCGGCTTTGACGAAAGAGCAACTGCTTGAGGGCCGCAGGGAGGTTCGGGCTGCGCTTGGCGTGGTGCCTGGCACATCGTCGCAGGCGGTGGTGGACCACTTGGCAGGCGCCGGCAATGCGCTCGCTGCTGGAGATCAGGCCGCTGCCATAGCGCTGCTCGGCAGCCCCGTATTCACTCAGCCAGGCGACCAGGTCCTGCAGCGCCTGGCGAACATGCCGTATCTGCGTATGGCGAACGTGTCCACGATGCGGGCAGCCGGCGAGCTTTTCAACGAAAGCGGCACCGATGAGCGGCCCTCGTTCTAAGGAGAATGGGGCTGTCCGGCTTGCGGACAGCCCCAGGGTTCTGAGGAGAGCGGGGCTGTCCAGCTTGCGGACAGCCCTCGGCACTCAACGGATGGCGCGCAGCACCGACCGGTCCTCGCCGGCCAATGAGCGGTAGATGCTCAAGTAGTCCTCGGCCATGCGCCGGGCTGTAAACCGTTCATCGAAACGCTGGCGTACTGTGGCGCGCGATAGCCTGGACAGGCGGTTCACTGCCGCGATTGCACCGGTCTCATCCTCGACGATGTAGCCACTGAGGCCATCCTCGACGATTTCAGGCACAGATCCACGGTTGAAGGCGATGACCGGGGTGCCGCACGCCATGGCCTCGATCATCACCAGACCGAACGGCTCCGGCCAGTCGATCGGCGTCAGCAAGCCCATGGCACCGCTCAAGAACTCCGGTTTTTGGGCATCGTTGATCTCGCCGATCAGCTCGACGCCGCCGCCGGCGAGCATCGGACGGATCACGGTATCGAAGTAAACCTGGTCGACCCGATCCACCTTTGCGGCAATCTTAAGCGGGATGCCGCACGCCCGAGCGATGCGGATCGCACGATCCGGCCCCTTCTCAGGCGCGATCCGCCCGAGGAAGGCCAGATAATCCTTTGGACCCGGCTGTGGCGTCAACAGGTCATGCGGAAGCCCATGATGCACCGTCGCGACATAACGCGCCTGCGGCAATGGCCGACGCTGCGCATCGCTGATCGAGACGAGCGGCACATTCGGAAACATCTCGAACACCGGCGGCAGCTCGGCAAGGTCGAGCCGGCCATGCATCGTGGTGACGAACGGGGTGCGCTGGCGGCCGAACAGGCTGAACGGCCAATAGTCCATGTGGAAGTGCAGCACGTCGAAATCATCCGCCTGCCGGCGCACCATCTCCATCATCAGCATATGCGGGGCGATGGGGTCGCGGATTGCCGGGTCCAGGCGCAAGGCACGGGGCCAGACCGACTTAAGCTTTGCCGAAGTTACTGAGTCTCCGCTCGCGAACAAAGTGACATCATGGCCCTGCGCGACCAGCTCCTCGGTCAGGAACGAGACGACACGCTCCGTCCCGCCATAGAGCCTCGGGGGGACCGCCTCATGCAGCGGCGCAATTTGCGCAATACGCATCGTCTGGCTTCTCCTGGGATGTTCTCGAATCCTTTCAACAACCCAAAAAAGGCAATTCTTTGGCGATGTACAAAAATGTTCGTTCTCGTGCTGCAATGCAGCGAATTTGTATGCCGCGAGGGATGTCGCCAAACGCAAACCGCGGCCCACAGGCTGGTGCCCGGGCCGCGGTCTAATCGAACTAAGTAGCAGTACGGAAGGTTAAAACCCCTCGCGCTCCAGCCGCTTGCGCTCCATCTTGCGGGCACGGCGCACGGCCTCGGCGGCCTCGCGCGCCCGGCGCTCAGACGGCTTCTCATAGTGCCGTCGCAGCTTCATCTCGCGGAACACGCCCTCGCGCTGCATTTTTTTCTTGAGCGCCTTGAGCGCCTGATCGACATTGTTGTCACGAACGAGAACCTGCACTTGGCCGCTTTCTCCTATTGCCTGGGACACACCCGGGCTGGGATATGATAAAGGGTTTCCGGTTAGCCGGGACCGCGGAAGCGGGTCGTATAGCACCGTCTTGCCGCCTCGCCAAAGCCTTTTGCCACCCCACCTGCGGTGCAGACCCACGAAATCCTTGAGGGACGTATGGCTATTCTGAAGATCGCCCGCATGGGTCACCCTGTCTTGCTCACCCGCGCCGCCCCGGTCGCCGATCCCGGTGCGCCCGAAATCCGGCGTTTGGTCGCCGACATGATCGAAACCATGGAGGACGCGCAGGGGGCCGGCCTCGCAGCGCCCCAGGTTCACGTGCCGCTCCGCCTGTTTGTATTCCGCGTGCCGCCCGGCCGCACCACGGAAGGCGACGGCGATGGCGAGATGGGCAACACCGTGGTGATCAACCCGGAGCTCGAGCCGCTGGGCGAAGACATGGTGCTGCGGTGGGAGGGGTGCCTGTCCATACCTGGCATGCGTGCCGCCGTGCCGCGCCACCTGCGCGTCCGCTACCGTGGCGTCGATACCGACGGCAGTCCGGTGGGCGCCGACGCCAGCGGCTTCCATGCGGGGGTCGTGCAGCATGAGAACGATCACCTGGACGGCATCCTATATCCGATGCGTATGACCGACTTTCGCTTTTTCGGCTTCAATGAAGAACTGGCACGCGCCAGCGCCTCTCAATAAAGGACTTTAGCCATGCTCAATCCCCCGGAGCGCAGCGCCGAGCGTGACGCGGCCATCGTGGCCCTGCTGCCGAACGTCGTGTTCGACGGCTGGACCATGTCGGCGTTGCGCGCCGCCGCCGGGCCGGACGCCGACCTGCTGTTCCCTGGCGGCGTCGCCGATATGATCGAGGCCTATTGCGACCTCGGCGACCGCTGGATGGAGCAGGGCGCTGCCGCTGCTGATGTATCGAGCTTGCGTCTTTCGCAGCGGGTCAGGGCGGTGATTGCGCTGCGATTGGAGAAGAACCGGCCCTACAAGGATGCGGTGCGCCGTGCGCTGGCGGTGCTGGCGTTGCCGGGCAACACCGGCCTTGCTGTGCGCTGCACGGCGCGTACGGTTGACGCGATTTGGCACGCGGCCGGTGACGGATCGGCCGACTTCAGCTGGTATACCAAGCGCGCCATCCTGGCCGGGGTCTATGGCGCGACCTTGCTATACTGGCTCGGTGACGGCAGCGACGACGACGCGCCGACCCTCGCTTTCCTCGACCGGCGCCTGCAGGCGGTCGGGCGGATTGGCGGCATCCGGCGTCGGATCGACAGTGCGATGCACCGTTTTCGGCCGAAAGCGGCTGCATAGCTGCTTTGTAAGCGGCTTGATTTAGGGGCCGATAACCCGCCCGGCACCGTCGCCACGGCTTGAGTGCCCCAGTTTCGCTTCCCATTTATCATCCAAAGGACTCGTGGACGCCGCCTTTTTTGGGGCTGATACGTGCTCGTTGCCTGATGAAAGGGACGTGGACATGGATATTGAGAAATTTACCGAGCGCGCGCGGGGCTTCCTGCAAGCGGCGCAGACGATCGCGGTGCGCGAGTTCAACCAGCGCCTGACGCCTGAGCACCTGTTGAAAGCGCTGTTGGACGATGAGGAGGGCGCCGCCGCAGGGCTGATCCGCGCCGCGGCAGGCGACGCGCAGGTCGCCAAGCAGGCGGTCGACGCCGAGGTGGCGCGAATACCGAAGGTGCAGGGTGCCGGCGCCGGGCAGCCGCAGGCGACGCCGGATTTGGTGCGCGTGCTGGACGCCGCGCAGCAGGCCGCGACCAAGGCTGGGGACGAGTATGTCGCCCAGGATCGGCTGCTGTTGGCGCTTGCCTCCAGCGACACGCCGGCTGCGCGCGTGCTCCGTAGCGCTGGGGCGACCCCGCAAGGCCTGGAGAAGGCGGTAGCCGACATCCGCCGCGGCCGTAAGGTCGATAGCCCGAATGCTGAGGCCGGCTTTGACGCGCTGAAGAAATATGCTCGTGACGTGACTGCCTTGGCGCGCGACGGCAAGCTCGATCCGGTGATCGGCCGTGACGAGGAAATCCGCCGCACGATCCAAATCCTGGCCCGGCGCACCAAGAACAACCCAGTGCTGATCGGCGAGCCCGGCGTCGGCAAGACGGCAATCGTCGAGGGCCTGGCGCTCCGCATGGTCAATGGCGACGTGCCGGAAAGCCTGCGCAACAAGCGCGTCATGGCGCTGGACCTTGGCGCGTTGGTGGCTGGGGCCAAGTTCCGCGGCGAATTCGAAGAGCGCCTCAAGGCCGTCCTCAAGGAGATCGAGTCGGCGAACGGCGAGATCGTGCTGTTCATCGACGAGATGCATACGCTGGTCGGCGCCGGCAAGGCGGACGGCGCGATGGACGCCAGCAACCTGCTGAAACCCGAACTCGCCCGCGGCGCGCTGCACTGCGTCGGCGCCACCACGCTCACCGAGTATCGCAAATACATCGAGAAGGACGCGGCGTTGGCCCGGCGTTTCCAATCGGTGTTCGTGGGCGAGCCCAGCGTGGAGGACACGATCAGCATCCTGCGCGGGATCAAGGACAAGTATGAGCTGCACCATGGCGTCCGCATCACCGACGGCGCGCTGGTGGCGGCGGCGACATTGAGCAACCGCTACATCACCGATCGCTTCCTGCCGGACAAGGCGATTGATCTGGTGGACGAAGCGGCCTCCCGTCTGCGCATGGCGGTCGACAGCAAGCCCGAGGCATTGGACGAGCTGGACCGCCGCCTTATGCAGCTTCGTATTGAACGTGAGGCGCTGCGGAAGGAGACCGATGCGAACTCCCGCGACCGGCTGGAGCGTTTGGAGCGCGAGATCGCCGAACTCAGCGAGAAGTCCGACGCGATGACGACAGCGTGGCGCAGCGAGAAGAGCCGCGTCGCCGACACGCAGAAGCTCAAGGAGCAGCTCGACCACGCACGCGGCGAGATCGAGGTGGCCCGGCGCCGCGGGGACTTGGCCCGGGCGAGCGAGCTAATCTATGGAACGGTCCCCGACCTTGAGCGCCGCATCGCCGGCGGCCACGACAGCGCAAGCCCGGCCGTCGGACTGGTGAACGAGGCGGTGACCGAGGAGCAGATCGCCGGCGTGGTGTCCCGCTGGACCGGCGTGCCGGTTGCCCGGATGCTGGAGGGCGAGCGGTCCAAGCTGCTGCGTATGGAGGACGGACTGCGCCGTCGGGTCGTCGGCCAGGAGGAGGCGCTGAAGCACGTCGCCAATGCGGTCCGGCGTGCGCGGGCGGGCCTGCAGGATCCCAACCGGCCCATTGGCAGCTTCCTGTTCCTGGGCCCAACTGGTGTCGGCAAGACCGAGCTGACCAAGGCACTGGCGGCGTTCCTGTTCGATGATGACCGCGCCATGGTGCGGATCGACATGAGCGAGTTCATGGAGAAGCACGCCGTCAGCCGGCTGATCGGCGCGCCGCCGGGCTACGTTGGTTACGACGAGGGCGGCGTGCTGACGGAAGCGGTCCGGCGGCGTCCCTACCAGGTGATCCTGTTCGATGAGGTCGAGAAGGCGCACGAGGACGTCTTCAACGTGCTTTTGCAGGTGTTGGACGACGGGCGACTGACGGACGGGCAGGGGCGGACCGTCGATTTCCGCAACACGATCATTGTCCTGACCAGCAACCTTGGAAGCGATGTGCTGGCGGCGCAGCCGGATGGCGAGATCCCGGCCTTAGCGCAGGCTCAAGTCATGCGTGCCGTTCGGGAGCATTTCCGGCCGGAGTTCCTGAACCGGTTGGACGAGATTGTGCTGTTCCGCCGCCTGCAGCGGAGCGACATGGCTGTTATCGTCGATATTCAAATGGCCCGGCTGCGCGCGATGCTGGCCGATCGCAAGATCACCTTGCACCTCGACCAGCATGCGACCGATTGGCTGGCAGAGGAGGGCTACGATCCTGTCTATGGCGCCCGGCCGCTGAAGCGGGTGATCCAGCGCAGCTTGCAGAATCCTCTGGCGCAGATGCTGTTGGAGGGTGCGATCCGGGACGGCCAAACGGTCGAGGTTTCGGCAAGCCGGGATGGATTGCTGATCAATGAGCAGGTTCCGGAGGCGGCTTGATCATAGCCCGCAGCCCGGCAGCTAGACTGCCGGGCTGTTAACCTGATTTTTAGCTTTGGGGTGCATAGCTGGTTTGACGATATTTCATCGATCTCGCTGATTGCGTTGAGGTTTGGGCTTAACAGACTGTTTTACAAAAGTTGTGGCACCGTTGACGTCGAGCAAATCTAAATCTGCCATGTCGTTGACATGATCCGGGTCGAAGCCTAGATACGCCTTCACCGAACGCGATGTGTTCGGCAGGTTTCTTGCCCTTCGGGCAGTTGTTCATTGATCTCATAAATCGGGTTTGGAAGGGATACGTTGGCGGCGTCTCTTGGGCTGTTCTGCGTGTTGTGCGTGGTGCGGTGGTTCATGGTTTGGCGTATGGCATGGTTTGGTGGGATTGGGC